>Ga0224553_1001209_pt1 | contig 9859 bp, 5 predicted proteins | sample 714S21014metaG_FD_179897 | JGI IMG/M metagenome (GOLD analysis project Ga0224553, IMG submission 179897) | Peat soil microbial communities from Stordalen Mire, Sweden - 717 S2 10-14 | ecosystem: Environmental > Terrestrial > Soil > Wetlands > Peat | place: Sweden: Norrbotten County, Stordalen Mire... | reverse complement strand
GGTTGAAGCTTTGCGAGGTCCCGTAGCCAGCGCTCCAGCGCCATGAGATACGACTGAAGCACATGGGGACCGACTGATGTTCCTCTATAAAGTTGCCAGAGGCGTTCATTCGCCCAGTGGGTCTTGGCGCTGCCATCTGGAAGAGTAATGCTTACCTCAAAAGCCGGCTCCAGGCGCTCAGTGACCCGTGGATGTGCGTACCAGTTTGCTGCATGGTTGAAGAGCTCGATAAGAAACTCAATAGCTTTCCTGGGATGTTGCCGCAGGATGGACAGCATCGGCGTGCGATACGCGCTCTCCGGGAAGTAGTGATGCGAAACCCGCTCCCTCAACCCGAAATACAGTTCTGTGTTTAGCGAACTTGACCATCTCAATTCGTTTCGCAAATCCTCTTCAGTGCAAATGAGATGGGACCGCAGAGATGAGATCAAAGCTACACTGCAATCCCTGGCAGTCGGCATGCTTTCGTAGAAGGGGCCGCTGAAGAGCATTTCCTGGAGTTCTTCTGCAACCCGCGAGCGGTCGCGTCCGATTTGTCTCGGGGTGAGCAGTATTTCTCGGTATCGCTTTTTATCTGCATTCGGAATTTTTGCAAGAATCTGAATTGTTCGTTTGAGCTCTTCCTCATGCGAATAATCATCGAACACGTCAAGAAGCTCGTGGGTAATGGCTGCCACGTCCTCGGCGCCTTCAGGATAGGGTTCTTTGAGTGAAACACCCTTGGCCCAGTCTTCTACCAGGCCCAAAACGAGTAATACTTTTTCAGGTTCAGATTCGGACTTGCTCCAGTTGCGCCTTACGACACCTATTAGGGCTGACCAAGCCGTTCCGTTCGGCAGACTGAACGCCCCAACATGTCCTTGAGCCCACTCAGGAGTCGTCAAACAGGCAAGACGCACGAGATGGATGACCCGTCTCAGATTTTTCCGATCATTCGCCAGGAGATCGTCCTCATTGCTCTCGACCAAAGCTTTCGCTGCGACAGATTGCAGAAGAGCGACCAACGTGTCATCGGCGAAATTTGTCTCCAGCTCTTGAGACTTGAGGGCCTCCCGGAAGACCACTTCTCCGACAGTCGGCTGCCGCTCTAGAAGCTCGCCCATCCATTTCCGATAAGCGCGTCTCAGTGCTGGGTGACCACCGATGTTCTTCTGAAACTCGGCCAGATTTTGACCTACTTCGAGATAAAGGCGTTCCAACCACCTCAAGATTGACCAGTCCTCGAGAACGTCATGTGCCGGGGCGACGAGATTCCATCCTTCCCCGGCAGGCGAGACTAGAGAGTCCTGGATAAGACCAGCCAAAGCTTCGGTATCCAATCCCGTCGACGAAGCAAAGATGCTGAGCGCACGGGCTCGACGAAGCGCGATTTCGATGAAGGTCGCGTCTCGCTTCTGCGGCAGGCCTGCGCTGAATTTTTGATCGCCTCGTACGATCTCCTTCCAGAAAAGGTCTCGGAACCCGCGTTCACTGGCGGGTAATGCTTCTTCAGCGGACCAATGGATCGCCCTCGCTTTATCCAGAACGTAGGCGTTCGCCAATATTTTTCTCAGATGAGGACTCGATAGCGGAATCGCAAGATTACTGTCTGCAGCCTGAACTTCGTTCAGCTCTTCGTCCGAAAGGCTGGGAATCGTGACCGAGGAATAACCAGAACCAAATTGTTCGAGGAACGCGGCGCGGACTAAATCCGCAGAATAATCGCGGCAAGTGAGGACAAGCCGATAGGTTGGATCATCTCTGACAATCGTTAACAGGTCGGCGAATGCATCGCGCGTCGACTTCTCAAGCAGACGCTCAACGCTTTCGACGAGGATGACCTTCCGTCCTTGGCTGGCGAGAAGTGATGCAAGGTTCGCGGCCCTGCCATCGATCTTTGCCATCGCCAAGGTGGTGTCGAGATGCGGGTAGCCGAACTCCTCCGCTCGAAACGCGAACGTGAAGTATTCACCGCCAAGCGATGTAACGACTTCCTTAGCTACTGCAGACTTGCCATTGCCTGCCGCTCCTGAAAGCAGCACGATGCGCGAAGCTTCTAGTGCATTGAGAACCTCTTGCACAAGGATTGAGCGAGGAAGATGTAACGCCTGACCGATCGTTGACCGGATGCCTTGAAGGATCAGAGAAGTGTGCTCCTGCAGACCAATGATCATGGGTTGTTGCGTATCGCAGGTGGCGTATTCAAGCAGAATCCGCTCTGGCAGATCCTCTCTGCGAAACATCTTGGCGTTCGTGGCTTCCTCGGCAGCAAGGATCACCAGTTCACTCCAGGTGCGCGCCGCAGTTTCCGTCTTCTGAGTAGACTTCGCCGCAAATGTAAGAAGACTCTTCATCAACGCCTCGGATTGCCGAGTGCTTGTTGCAAGGTCAAGGCTGATGATGTGTAACGCTTTCAAAAGCGGATAGACTGTAGCCCGCACGGCATCGTGAATGCCCGCGTCTTTGACAATCGTCACGATTTCATCGCAATAGCGGATGGCGGTAGAACTCAGCAGACCGGGAGTCGACAGCCGCTTCTCAAAGTCATCCGCATCGGTTGACGCGCGTGCGCAATCGAGAAGGCCACCGAACTGTCGCAGCAACGTGTTGGAGCCGAGCTGTACAACGAACGCGAACCGATCATGCTCTGGCGAAAATACTGCAGGATTCTGGAAATCGTTCCAGAAGTCTAAGATTGCGTTCTTGAACTCCGCGTCCACAGAACTGACTGTGAAACTCCGTTTTACTTGGCCGGCAAGTTTGCGTTTGGTCCCAGTGGCGGTCTGCCCGATGAGCAGAAAATCATCAGTGTTCCAACCGCGATACTCATTCTGAAATGAGATCTCCACAACTGAGCAATCGATCAACACTGGGGGAGTTGCGCCGACGAGCAATTGGCTCAGGAGATAGGCACCTACGGCCTGTTCGAAGACGTTGCCAACTCCTCCCGTCGAGGCCGGACTAGAGACGAGCTCGGCTTTTTGACTTGTTTTCATTGAAGTTGAGTCCGCTGGATCGGGCATATGACCTCACACTTTCGATACCGAAGGAGCGCCTGGGGGCACTCCCCGTCTCCACCAGTTCCTATCCGCATCGTGGTTTGATCGCAGTTCAATTCGGTAAGTGAGCTAGGAACGCGCCACGAAAATCCGTCTTCATCATTCGCCGTACGATGCACTTGATAACTGGTACAAGCTTAGCGATCTTCCGCGTATCGAGCAGATCATCATAGGAAATCGTAAGTTCACGCCCGGTGTCTTCAAACAGCGCATGGGCAATGTTTACTCGGAGCGGATTCAATAAATCTGTAATTACGGAATCAAACGATTTACCGCGAACCTCTGGTGGAACAGCGCTATCAAGTGCAGCGAGACTCCATGCTGGTCGCACGTAAAAAAGTGCATCGAGCCACGCCCGGATGTCCTGATAAGTGGTTGGAAATTCCTCTGAAGGAGCGGCCATATATCCGACATTGGCCGCCATTGCAGTTCGTTGGAGCTTCTTTCGTCGTGCTCTCAAAGCTTCAGTGATTTTGAAAAGGCAGAGAAACTGATAGACGGGACTATTTGAGTTCAGGGCTTCGCGGTATAACGATGCAACCCCGCGAAAATCTGGCTCCGTCCGTGAGAGCGGCGCAACAATCATAGGCACATCGAAAAACGGAACCGTGATCGTTACATGACAGCTTTCGGTAGAAAGGTCCTTCGTCTCGATTTGTCCGATCTCTAATGGGATGTCTAACTGCAGACTGAATTCACTGAGAGATGGCGCCAAAGCTCTGAATGTGATTTCCTCCGCGTGAAAGCGGTCGCGAGCTTGGACCGGGCGCGACGTGAACTTCCCTAAGAAGCCGTTCTGATTCGCAGTGCCGATGAATTCAAATCGGCCTTCATCGCCAACCGATCGAAGCAGTATTCGATCTACGTCCGCGCCGCCGGGCGGAGTAAACGCGGGTGGACAGATGCCGAGGTGGGAATCTCCCAGCAGACTGCTTGAGAACGACACTTGCCGTTCACCAACAAGTGGAAAGCCCGGTCTCTTCAGAACGAACACGACCTCGTACAGTCCAGGAGCTCCATGGGATGGGACTGAGTTGCGAGGATCATCGTCGGGATACTGATTCACTACGTGCAGTTGTTGAAGTTGACCGGGAAAGCCCGCAAGACCAGCCCTGAACTCGGTGGCATTCAAGGGGAGATTGCCGGGAGACTTAACCGGATCAACGATTGATCCGTGGCATCGTTTAAATTTGAGACCGCTTCCGCAAGAACAAGGGGAGTCTTCATCGGTGACATTGCTCATCATCGCTCTTCTCCAATCTCTACGATGCAGACCCTAAAGTTAGTGGACATAAGGAATCCCTTCGTGTCTCGCTTTGCCTTTGCTACTAGGTTCTTAGGGAACAACTGGGAACATAGCCAGGGTCCTTGTACTCGAATAACCGAATTTCTCCAACCGAGGTCAGCTGCTGTCCGAGAAAAGTAGCAAGCGCGAGCGGACCATAGAAGAACAGGCGCGTTTTGCGAAGCTGGTAGGTCTTCAGGAGTTTTCCAAGATGATCTCGCACAGCAATAGAAAACGCTGCCGCATCGCCAGCTCCTCCAATTGACTGTGCGCCCTGCGACGGCGGTGACATGAAGGCGAAAAGTCTGGGACGTTGCCCGGTACTTTCGACAAAGCGCATGACATCGCCTCTGCCGTCACCCTTTATGTTGAGACCCAGTACGAGATCCTGGCCTTCAAGATCACCGTCGATGGTCTCGACGGAAAGCTTATAAGGATTAGTCGCTGTAGCATCAGACCGCCAGGGATCTTTCATGGGCGGTTGGGATATTTCAAAAATCCAGCCTCCGACAGCCGGAAACTCGGCCCCCAATGCGATTCCGGTGGAAAGCGCGCATTTCCCGCGAAAACGAATCAGGCGTTCTTTTTTGTCCGCGAGGATCGTTTTCTTGAGGGCAAGCAGTTGCGGCAGCAGTTCCTCATTCCAGGTCTTCTCCGTGGGAACCTTGCGCGTGGCGCGCTCAAAATGATAAGACCAGTCAAGAACAAAATCCGCCGGCGGTTCAAACGATTCTTGTGTCCAGTTGTGAACCCAGAGTGTGACGCCCAGCTCAGGCGCCAGTCTTGTCAGCACGGCTGCCCTGAGGATTGCATCTATGGCTGTTCGTTCCAGAGTTGTGCCGCGGTTTGACGCGATTGCCCTCGTAATCTCTGCGAAGGCGGGCTGCACCATGGCGCGAAGCTTTCCGGCGTACTCGGGATGATTTTGCAGGCGTGCAACAAAAAGCTCGATTGCACGGTCGTCGTGGCACAAATCTCCATAGCCGATTTCAATGAAGACCTTGTCATAAACAAAGTCAGCGAGATGAGCTAAGCCGATTGAACTCAGCCGGGCGGTGAACTCATTTCTCGTCGGCGAGAGGGCGCCGGGAATATCGTCATAGAACGAGCTGGCTCCTCTGAGACGCGCAAGGCCTGTCTCGATGGAACGAATCTTGGCTGCGAGGGAAGGACACGCCAGGGTAAATCTCTTATAAGTACCAGCGGGAAGGCCCGCGTCCAGAGCATGAAAGTGCTTGATCACTTTCTTGAATTCGCCGAGTGTTACCTCGTTGTCCTTAACCTGGATGTGAACGCGAGTGGAGACCGCGTCCTTGAGGAACCGAACATCAATATCACCCGTACCCTCAAAGAGCAGCTGATGTAGGCCATCCAATAGCCAGATTGGCAGATGGCACGCGGCATACCTCGTCTGGAAATCGAATCCTTCGCCCGCAACGATGCCGCCCATCGCTTGCGGGGAGAGCAATGACGCGGGATTTACTGCTTTTGGTTTCTTGGATGCAGCCATAGTGTCCTTTACTGACCGAACTGTGGCCCGAACAGTTGTCGCCACAATTGTCTGCTGGTGGCCTCATCGGTATTGCTCAAGGCATTCCTAGCAGTTTGCGCTGCCGATTTGACCTGCGTGATAAAATCAATGAATTCATTCGCCTGCAGGCGTTTGGTCACGTTCACAGATGCGTAACCGGGGTCGGAGATCGAAGGCACGAGATTCGAGCCACGATACGAGCCGTAATTGGTCTCAATACCTTCAAGAACCTTTACAATCGCCCCGGCGTGCGAAGTTGGAATGCCAATAGTCTTATGAATCATGGCTTCGAGGATGTAGCTTTTCAATTGAGCCGATTTGGGAAGTCGGTCGCGCCATTCTTTAAGTAGCTTTACAACTTGCACAAAATAGCCGTTCGTCGTCTTGTTCTGATCGATGCCAGCAGCGATCTGGCCCTTGGGGTGCGTCTGCACCCATTCCTTTGCATCTCTGTCAGGAATCCAAAGCGGCCCGTCCGCTTTAGAAACCGGAGTCGCCGGCACAATGTCCAGCCAGACTCCTCCTTTCCCTGTTGCACCAATTGACCTTCCCTGAGGTCGCGTGTCTTTGTAGTAGTTGGACAAGATTCCCTGGACCCAGCTCAAGACGACTTCGGGTGCAGTGATCGTATGGTCGATGTCCAGAATGCAAATCACATCGACATCATTGATATCGTTGATGGCAGTACGCCGGGCGTAAGATCCGGACAAGAAGGTTTCCTGATGTGCGTCCTTCGACTCGCTGTCAGTGCGCAGCTCGTCACGGACTTGCTCATGCGCGGCCTTAGCTGCGCTGACCTCGTCGTCGCCGGGTTGAATCGACGATAGTAATGTCTTAAAGTCGCTTGTCAGTTCCACAGATCAATCCTTTGCCGGTGCCGCAGCCGGCACACCTTCCGGTGCAGCGGGGAGTACGTCAACTTTGTTCAAATCGAGCCCGTAGCTCGCGGCGAGATTCGAGATGAAATTGCCGCAGGTCGGACATTCTTCATCTCGGTCGAAATAGATCCCGTACCATCGGTTGATCGTCATCTCGTCGCTGCTTTCGCTTAACGGCGGCCAGTCCGCGTACGGTGTGCCTGCTTCCGGTCGATTCAGCCACAAATACCAAGGAGCGTCATAGTCTCTTTCCAAGACGCGAAGCGTGGTGGGTTTGTCGGTCAGCAGTTCCGACAGTGCAAGCTTGGCCACCATGTTGGCAATCGGCAAAACGTCGAGGGAAAGGCCAGGCTCTACGGCGACGGGTTGATCGCTATAAGCAATGTCGGCGGCGTCAGAAGCTGAAGACACCTCCACGTTTGAGGCCTCTTCTGGCATTGCCGCAACAAAGCACTGATGACAAGGGGATATTCTCGGGCGCACACGCAACACCTGGCCTCCATAGGCCCTACGGAAGGCGCCACCGTAAATAGCCGGCACATTAGCGTCGACGCAGAGGTGGTTGACGAGGAGTTTGCTGGCGCGGTTGTCGGTGCCGCAGATAACCACATCGGAATCGGCGACAAGGTGCCGGAGCTGATCTTGATTTGAGAAGGTCAGGTCGAGCGGGTAGGTCGAGACCTTGGCATCGGGGTTCTTGTCGTGAATAAGGTCGGCAACGACGTTGACCTTGAAGCGGCCTACCTGTGAAATCCCGCCGGGATGGCGCACGACATTGCCGACCGAAAGCCGGTCGCGATCAACAAGTGCGAAGTGCCCTACCCCACACTTGGCCAATTCCAGTGCAGCATGCGCTCCGCCAGTGCCCAGGCCAATGCAAAGAACCTTCTTGTCCGCAAGGATTGTGGTTTCGAGAATGCTTGACCGGCGGGTCGCCAACTCTGGCTGCACATCGACAAAAACCGTGGCGATAGATTCGTCCGAGCCGTTTTGAGTCCGCAGAGCAGTAGCCCGATATGAGGAACCATCAGGCGCAACAAATTCGGAAGGATCGGAACCACCCTTCTCCGCGAGACTCAGGAGGATGCGCAGTGGTAGGCCATCGTCGGATTGGTTGCTGCCAGCGAGCAACACAGAACCCCGTGCATGCGTCGGGGAGGGCAGCGGTCCAAGTTCGTACTGGGTGAGTGCGTCGCCATCATCCCACACGCTGAAGCGGCATGAAACGATTCCTTCCTTGACTAAGTGGGGCCACTGTTCCCGCAGCCACGCGCTTGATAGGGTAGCCACCGCGAACATATCAGCGTCGTCGGCGGTGATGTTAAGCGCCTTCGGTGCTTGCGTCCCTTCGGCAACAGCGACGATCGTTCGCTTCGTTTTGTCATAGACGAGCTTGGTTTTGCCGGGCTTGCGCTGGGCAATCGCCTGCATTGCGTCTCGAATCATCTGCTGCTGTGGGTCATTCATGGTTATGCTGTCTCCGTCATGGTGCCGACAAATTCTGAAAGATTCCGGCCCGTTGCCAGGTGTTGCTCGTACGCTTCAATCCACAAAAGACCTTTCAAGAAGACCTTATAAAGGAGAATTCCCGAATGCCATCGCGCATCGCGCCAGTGGCAGATCTGAACCATTCCGTTCGAGGACGGCTCTAGTGTGTGCATGTAGTGAGAGGTCCCAAGATCAGTGAGCTTGGTGCCGTTTCGCATCAACAGTGGAAGTGGGTCAGTAATGTACATTGACGGGCGCTGATCGGGATAGCCGGATGGAATCGTGATGTAGAGCCTGTATCGGCTACCGGAGCTTGAGGAAGCGTATCCACATGCGTAGTACGTGTCGTTGCCCTGGTCGTGGTACACGCTGAACTGCGTGAACTCTTCTCTCTGCAAGGCCTGATGTTCCAAGTAAAGCCTCTGGCGCTGCTCAGTCGACCACATCGTTGCTCCCCCCCTGACTGTCCTTTACGAAATGAAAGGTCTTGATGATGCCGGGGATATCTGCCGCGACCAGCCCCGCAGGTTTTCTTAGGGGCTGCGTAGTCCCGGAAGTCCGGTTCATGCGGTGTACATCCAGCACCGGCATCGGCCAAGCGGCACCCAAGGCGATAGCCAAATACTCAGACCCTTTCAGCCGAGCGACAATGATAGTGCCGAACCCCGTGGGATGCCGCTCAACGGTCTCGCCGCTGGCTTTTTCAAGCGCGTCCACCAAATGAGAGAGAGTCCTCTCCCGCGTGGTCGGATCGATGTCTGAGGCCGCTTCGAGAGTCGGCGGAGCGGTCTCTGATCCGACGCGGATGCGTGAAAGCGATATCTTTTCCCAGGCAAATAACTCCTGCTCGGGGATAGCTTTTCTTGCTATCAGTGCCTGACGAATCGGGCTCACACCGGGCAACACCCTAAGGCGCATCGGCAGCGGGCCGGTTCTCTCGGTTGAAAGATCATAGAGCCACGGGTGAATCCTGATCGTCGGTTCGTCGCGCGTATCTTCTAGCGTGACGATGATCTCCGCCATTGAAGTGAACTGATTGCGTCCGGCGATGCTGAGGATACGTTTCTGGTCTCCGCCGCTGGGAGACGTAAGGCCGAGACGATGATGGGAATGCCAGTCGCCGAAATATCGAAGCGCCCAGTCTGTGGCAAGCACTTCGCTCAGCTGGCGAAGGTAGTCAACGTCGAGCCGGAAGTGGGCATTGTTTCGTTCTGCATTCGGACCAGCCTTTGAGGCCAGCAAGATGATCGGTAATTCGTTCCACCTGCCGAAGAGATCACCCCCCGTCTCGATGGACCATGCCGAAGCTTCCGCGGCAATCGCCCGAATTTCGGACTCCCAGATCGTCAGCATTCCCACTGGTGCTTTGGGAGGAGAGCGACGAGCCATGAAACGGGCAAGGCGTTGAATCAGCATGTCAGCCTCCGGCGATCTGCGTAATGAGCGAAGCACCGCGGTAAGCTGAGGTCTCTCTTCGATCCAGTCCTTAAGATCCGCTGTAAGTCTCAAATCCACCGCAGCTAGTTCCTCCGCCGCGATGTCCAGCGCAGATGCGAGCTTCGCCTTCAGATCTGCGCTGGGCAGACGTCGGGAGGCTTCAAGGTCGGCGACGTATGCCGGAGTGACGCCGATTTGAGCG
>Ga0224553_1001206_pt1 | contig 9878 bp, 9 predicted proteins | sample 714S21014metaG_FD_179897 | JGI IMG/M metagenome (GOLD analysis project Ga0224553, IMG submission 179897) | Peat soil microbial communities from Stordalen Mire, Sweden - 717 S2 10-14 | ecosystem: Environmental > Terrestrial > Soil > Wetlands > Peat | place: Sweden: Norrbotten County, Stordalen Mire... | reverse complement strand
GGTGGGCGAGGTGCTGGCCGTGAGCCGGCTGGTCAAGACGCTGGACGCCGCGCTGCCGGACTTCTTTATCGCCATCTCCACCACCACCCGCACCGGACAGGAGCTGGCTCGCGAGCGATTCGGAGCCAACCGGGTTTTCTATTGCCCGTTGGACCTTCCCTGGGCGGTGCAGGGGTATTTGAAAGCTCTTCAGCCGCGGCTGCTGGTTCTTGCGGAAACGGAGTTTTGGCCCAACCTGCTCAGCGGCTGCTTTCGCCGGGGAATTCCCGTGGCCGTGGTGAATGCCCGCATCTCCGACCGCTCCTGGCCGCGCTACCGGCGGCTTCGCTGGCTGTGGAGGCCCTTTTTGGAGCGGCTGGACCGGGTGCTGGCCCAGAGCGAGACCGATGCCGAACGGCTAAAGGCCATCGGCTGCCGGCCGGAGCGGACATCGGTTGCCGGCAACCTGAAATTCGACGTGCGGGCAGCAGAGGAAACGGAGGCGGCCCGGGTTTTGAAGGCGCTGGCTCCCGATCTGCGCCTGATTGTGGCGGGCAGTACGCTGGAGGGCGAAGAAGCCGCACTCGTGGAGGCCTGGCCGAGGCTGCTCGAAGCCGATCCGCAGCTTGTCCTGGTGCTTGCGCCCCGGCATCCAGAGCGATTTGGCGGGGTGGCAGCGCTGCTCGACAAGTCCGGCGTTGCGTGGGTCAAACGGTCCGACTGGCGCTCGCAGCTCGCCGGGTCGCTCAAGCCGCTGGAGCCCGGCGAGATCGTGCTGCTGGACACCATCGGCGAGCTGGCGTCGGTTTATTCGCTGGCGGCAGTGGCATTTGTGGGAGGCAGCGTGGTTCCTGGCGGAGGACACAATCCGCTGGAGCCGGCGCAGTTCGGCGTTCCCATCGTGATGGGCCCGAACTACGCCAACTTCCGGGCCATTACCGACGACCTGCGGTCACACAACGCGGTCCGTATCGCGCCCAAAGAAGATTTGGCCGGGACTCTGATCGAAATGCTGCTGGACCGGAGCGCAGCCGCGGCGATGGGCGAACGGGCCAAGCAGGTCTTCGACCAGCAGGCCGGAGCGACCGGGCGCTGCGTGGACGCGCTGCGGGAGTTGCTATCTCCCGAGACCTTGAGGGAGCGTCCGTCATGAGAAACTCCACTGGCTTGCGCAAGCTGCTGTTGCCGCTGGTTCCGGCCTACCGGCTGGCGCTCTGGCTGCGCGAATTGCGGCTGGGAACAAGGTTGGAGCCGGTGCGGCGGTTGCGTTTCCCGGTGGTCAGCATCGGCAACCTCTCCACCGGCGGCGCGGGCAAGACGCCCCTCGCCATCGCACTGGCCAAGGCGCTCGCACAGCGCGGCTTTCAAGTGGATGTGCTCTCCAGAGGCTACGGGCGTCGAGGGCAGCTCCCCGTCCGCGTGGCCCCGGACGGGACCGCGGAGGAGTTCGGCGATGAACCGCTTCTGATCGCGCGCGAGGCCGGCGTTCCGGTCTACGTGGCCGGGCAACGCTACGAGGCCGGGCTTTTGGCCGAGGGCGACGCGCAGCAGACCGCCGGGAAAGATCACCGGCCCCGCGTTCACCTGCTCGACGACGGCTTTCAGCATCGCCAACTGGCGCGCGATGTGGACATTCTGCTGATGAACCGGCAGGACTGGCAGGATGGCCTGCTCCCGGCCGGCAATCTTCGCGAGCCGCTGCGAGCCGCCCGGCGGGCAACAGTGATCGCGATTCCAGCCGACGACCTGGAGTTAGAGGCGGAACTGAAGGCCTGGGGTTGGGAGGGTTCGGTCTGGCGCCTGCACCGCAGAATGGAGGTTCCAGCCATCGATGGCTCCGTGGCTGCCTTTTGCGGCATCGCCCGCCCGGAGCAGTTCTTTGCCGGCCTTGAAGCCGCCGGCCTGCATCTCGCCGCCCCTATCGCATTCCCCGACCACCAGCGCTATGCTGCAGGCGACCTCGACCGCCTGGTATCCTCAGCCCGCTCCAGCGGAGCCACAGCTCTGATAACCACCGAAAAGGATCTGGTCCGGCTGGGCAAGCTCTCTGCCGCCTTCCCGGAATCCCTGCCACTCCTTACCGCCTGTTTGCGCATCGAGATCGAGCACGAGCGCGAAGCCATCGAATGGCTGGTGGGCCGGCTGAAGCCCGCTCCAGCGCGCCGGCCCCTGTGAGAAAATCAGAGTTTGCACACGCAGTCCCAGTTTCGCTTGCTCGTGGTCCGGCTGGGCGCCATGGGCGATATTCTGCACGCGTTGCCGGCAGTGACGGCGCTGCGGCAGGCCCATCCGGGATGGGTGATCGACTGGGCGGTGGAACCGCGCTGGCGCGCGCTGCTGGCGGCAGAGGACAGTATTGGCCGCGTCACATCGCAACCGTTAGTGGACCGGATTCTCTTTGCGCCCACCAGGGAGTGGCGAAAAGCGCCGCTGAGCCAAAAAACTCTTCATGAAATCAAAGCTTTGCGGCAGGCGCTGCGGGCCGGGGAATACGACGCGGTACTGGATCTGCAAGGAGCGGTGCGGTCGGCGGTGGTGGGGCGGATGGCGGGCTGTCGGCGGCTGATCGGCGAGGCGGAACCGCGGGAGCGGATCGCGCGCTGGCTGTTTACCGAGCGGGTGGCGACCCGCGGCGCGCATGTGATCTAGCAGGACGTGGAGCTGGCCTCGGCCGTGGCCGGCGACGATCTGGCGCCCGTAACGCCCTGGCTGCCCGTGGACCAGGCCGCCGAGGCGTGGGCCGACCAGATTCTGCCTCGCGACGCGAGCCAGCCGGGGCCCCCACGGACAGGTCTACGTCCGTGGGGTGGAGAGCCGGGGTCCCCACGGACGGGTCCAGGTCCGTGGGGTGGAGAGCCGGGGTCCCCACGGACAGGTCCAGGTCCGTGGGGTGGAGAGCCGGGGTCCCCACGGACAGGTCCAGGTCCGTGGGGCGGAAGCCAGGCCGCCGTGCTCATCAACCCCGGCGCAGGGTGGGGCGCCAAGCGCTGGCCTATAGAGCGGTATGCGGCCGTCGCCCAGGGGCTTATCGACCGTGGTTTGCACGTGCTGGTCAACGCCGGTCCAGGCGAGGAGCCGCTCGGGGAAGTGATTTCCCATGCGACCGGCGGCGCGGCTACTTCGCTCACCTGCACCCTGGAGCAGCTGATTGCCCTCACCCGCCGAGTTGCCCTCGTTATCGCGGGGGATACCGGTCCGCTGCATCTGGCCTGCGCCCTGAGCCGGCCGGTGGTCGGCATCTATGGCCCCACAGACCCCAGCCGCAACGGCCCCTTTGGAACCAGATTCAGAGTGCTGCGCAGCCCGGAGAGCCGCCGCGACCACGCTCGCAACGCAGCGCCGGAGGCCGGTCTGTTGACCATCTCGCCGGAGGACGTGCTGCAGGCCGCCGACGAACTGCTCGCGCAGGAGAGCGCCCGATGACCCAGCCCACCAATCCGCAAACCAATCCGCCCCAAGAGGATTGGATAGCCCGCTGGCAGCGTTTGGCCCGCCGCATCCGTGTGCCGTTGGGCTTTCTTACCGCCGGCCTTTACCTTTTCGAGCTGGGTCGGCGCGCCCCGGTGCCCGCCGCCGTGGCCTGGAGCCTGGCACTGGTTGTGCCCGGCCTCTGGTTGCGGGGCTACGCTGCCGGTTATGTGAAAAAGAATCGTGAGCTGACCGTGACCGGTCCTTACGCGTACACCCGCAACCCGCTTTACCTGGGATCGATGCTGATTGCCGCCGGCTTTGCGCTGGCACTGCTCAGTTGGCCGGTGGCGCTGGTGCTGGCGGGCGGGTTTGGGGTGATTTACGTCCCCGTTATCGCCTCCGAGGAACGCTTTTTGCGCGCCACATTTCCCGGATTCGATGCGTATTGCCGCCGCGTGCCCCGATTGATTCCGCGTTTGACACCGGCCAGCCAACCCGGCGGCCAAAGCGGGACCGGCGGCTTCTCCCTCTCGCTCTATCTCAAGCACCGCGAGTACAATGCAGGTATAGGGGCCGCTCTGCTGTATCTCAGCCTGCTCTTCCTGCGGCCGGCTTTCAGCGCACTCGTGCATGGGCTGCGGTGAGCGCTCCGCGCGCCAAAATAGTCAATCTATCAAGGAGTCCTGCCTGACGGTGAAGACGCGCACAACCGCAGCAATCGTTTTTTGTGCTCTTGCACTGGTCGCCGGGTCTCACGCCCAGCAGGCGGCCCCGCTCGCCCCGCCGCGCGCGGGCTTCAGTTTTCCGCAAAAGCAGACTCTGATCTATACCGTCGACTGGCGGGTTTTTCCCGCCGGGACCGCCGTTCTGCACTTTGAGGCAACGGGCGATCAGGAGCGCCTCACCGCAAACGCCGACACCATTGGCGCCATTAACCTGCTCTTCCATGTGGGAGACCGTTTCCAGTCCACCTTCGACCGCGAAAAAGGCTGCACCTACGAGTTCGACAAGCAGACCGTCGAGGGCCGCCGTCAGGTGAATTCCACGCTCCGGCTGGACTATGCCCAGGGGAAATCCATCCTGGATGAGAAGAACCTGGTCACCGGGCAAACCAAGCATGTGGAGGCGCCCGTGCAAGCCTGCCTCACCGACCTGCTGACCGGAGTGTATTACGCCTCGTCGCAGCCCATGGAAGTGGGCAAGACCTTTGTCATCCCGGTGGTGGACGCCCTGCATACCGTGCCGGTGACCATGAAGGTGGAAGGCCACGAAGAGATCAAGACCACGCTGGGCGCCTTCAAGACCCTGCGCGTGCAGCCCACGGCCGACGCGGGCGTGGTAAAGAATCGCGGCAACATCTGGATCTGGTATACCGACGACGAGCGCCACCTCCCGGTGCAGATGCGGGCGCGGCTGTTCTGGGGCACCATCACCTTCCGCCTCACCGCCAACGAAAACAAATAGGTTTACCCATACGCTCTCCATTGCCCCACCTGGCTGGGTGCCCCACCTTCGCCACGTGTCGCCGCGGCGACTTCTTTGTGGCTAAGGTGGGATAGATCCATCTATCTACAGTTCTTTATTGCATTTATGTCTTATTGTTCTTTACAAACCGACACCCCCAACCACCCCATATATCCGTCCCGGTGTAAACTTCTCCTTCGCGCGGAAGCCGGCCTTCCATGCCGCGAAAGGGAAAACCCTCATGCGCAAATACACCCTCGCCGTCTCTCTCGCACTCGCCTTCGCAATCGCCCCGTTCTGCTCTCCACTGCCAGCGCAGCCCAAGCGCCCCATGACCTTCGAGGACATGATGAAGATGAAGCGGCTGGGAGAGACGGCCGTCTCGCCGGATGGCAAGTGGCTGGCCTATTCCGTCACCACCGTCAACCTCGACCAAAACACCAAAACAGCGGAGTTGTGGTTGCAGCCCATCGCCGGCGGCGAACCCATTCCGCTCCCGGTGGCCCGGCCCGGCGACAGCGGCCCGCAGTTCGCGCCCGACGGCAAGCACATTCTTTTGCTCAGCAGCCGCGAGGGCGGCCAGCAGGTGTGGCTGGCGGATTTCGACGGCTCGACCGGAGCCACGAGCAATGCGAAAAAGCTGACGGCCATCTCCACCGAGGCCGACAATGCCCTCTGGTCGCCGGACGGCAAGTCGATTGTCTTCACATCGGCCGTCTATCCCGATTGCCCGGCGATCACGGCAACGGACGCGGCAACGGGCAACAAATGCAACGCCGACCGCGACGCCGCCCTCGCCGCCAGCAAGGTGAAGGCGCAGATCTTCACCCACCTGCTCTATCGCCACTGGAACCACTACACCGGCGACAAGCGCAGCCATCTCTTCCTGGTTTCGGTTGACAGTGGCGCAATCCACGACCTGACGCCCAACGATCCACACGACGTTCCGCCCTTTTCGCTCGAAGGCGGCGGCGGGTTTGCCTTTGCGCCGGACTCAAAGGAGTTGGCGTTTACGGAGAATGTGGACCCGGAGCCGGCGACCAGCGTGAGCGCGAAGATATTTACGCTGGATTTGACGAATCCGGCTGCGAAGCCGGTCGCGGTGAGCAATTCGGCGGGTGGAAATTTTAATCCGGCTTATTCGCCGGATGGGAGGTGGCTGGCTTGGCGCTCGCAGGCGCGGGCCGGCTACGAAAGCGACAAATTCCGACTCATGCTCTATGACCGAGCGGCGAAAACGTCCAAGGATGTCCTGAAGTCTGCGAAGACTCCGACGACGGCTCCAGCGAATTTTGATCTCTGGGTGGATGAATTTGTTTGGGATCAAAGTTCTCGGCACGTCTTTTTTGTTGCTGAAGACAAAGGCGAAGCTCCGATCTATCGAGTTGATGTTATCGGCGGTGAGCTGCATAAAATGGACAAAGCAGCCGGTGAGTGGAGTGGAATCCATACCACTGACAAAAATGGTTTAGAGGCGGTCGTGGGCACTCTTATGCGTGTTGACCGACCAGCCGAATTTGTGCGTGGAGATCTCCTGCAAATGGATGAGGCTATGCACGTAATACATGTCTATTCCGAAGAAATACACAAGCCCTCAGAGGACATCACGCCGAAGGTCTACGTTCCGCAACCAGTCACACATCTTAACGACGCGCTGCTGGCGCAGCTTGATCTGCCGAAGATGGAAGGCTTCTGGTTTACCGCCGCAGACAAGACGAAGGTGCAGGGGTTCATCATTCGGCCCCCGGGCTTCGATGCCTCAAAGAAATATCCAGTCAAGTTCCTGATCCACGGCGGTCCGCAAGGCGCCTGGGGCGATTCCTGGAGCTATCGCTGGAACGCCGAGCTGTTTGCCGCCAACGGCTACGTCGTCGTGATGATCAATTTCCGCGGGTCGACCGGTTACGGGCAGGCGGTCGTCGATGGAGTCAACGGCGACTGGGGCGGCAAGCCCTTTACCGACCTGATGACCGGCCTCGACTACGCGGAGCAGCACTATCCCTTCATCGACAAGACCCGCGAGTGCGCCCTCGGCGCAAGCTACGGCGGCTACATGGCCAACTGGGTCCTCGGCCACACCAACCGCTTCAAGTGCATCGTCACCCACGACGGCATGTTCAACCCCGAATCCGTCTACGGATCGACCGAAGAGTTGTGGTTCAACGAGTGGGAGTTCAAGGGCAAACCGTGGGATTACTACGGCAAGCCGGACTCCGAAAACCCTTACCGCCGCTGGTCGCCCGCGCTCTCGGCCAAGAACTTCCACACCCCCACGCTGGTAATCCACGGCCAACTCGACTACCGCCTCGACGTAAGCGAGGGCTTCCAGCTCTTCACCACGTTGCAGCGGCTCAAGGTGCCGTCGAAGATGCTCTACTTCCCCGACGAGGGCCACTGGGTGCTCAAACCGCAGAACGCGCAACTCTGGTACAAAACCGTCAACGACTGGGTCGACCTTTGGACGAAGGGAAGGGACTGAGGGACTTGGGACTAGGGTCTCGGGTCTGGGTGTAGTACAAAATACAGAGTTGTACTACAATTCAGATATGGGAGCTACGGTACAGGCACGGCTGGACGATAAGGCGGAAGCGGCGCTGCGGCGCATTGCGCGCATCGAGGGGTGGACGACCTCCGAGGTAATCCGCGAGTGCATCCTTGAGGCCGCAGAGCGTCGAGCAACCAAGCTGCGGCCCCGCCTCATCGGCGCAGGCTGCTTTGACAGTGGCGTCGCCGATTTGGCCACGAACAAGAAGCACATGGAGGGCTTTGGGAAAAAATGGCGCGTGGATAAACAGGGCAACGGCAGATGGGATTGGTAAACTTCCCCTCGTCGTCTCTGCCAATCCTCGTGGATGCCAGCTTCCTGGTCTCTGTATACGACAAGCAGGAGCCGCACTATCGGCTGTGTATGGCGGCGCTTGATCAGGTCAATCGACCGCTTGTCACCTGCGAGCCGGTCGTCACGGAGGCGATTTATCTTCTTCGACGACTGCCCGGTGCGCCTCAGGCGATTCTGGCCAGCATTCAAGAAGGTCAACTTGAGATTCCCTTTCAGTTGGCCAACGGGGCGGCCGAAGTTCTCGCTTATTACACGAAGTACGCTGACACGCCTTGCGACTTTGCAGACGCCTGCCTCATCCACATGGCTGGCCAGCTCAACACGGGCGATATTCTCACCCTCGACAGCGATTTCAAGCACTACCGCTGGCGGCGGAATAAGCGCTTTCGGATGCTGATTCCGCTAGAGTAGATTCCATGCCCCTTGGCCGCAAATCCGGGAAGGCGCGGGCCTTCCTCGACGAAGCCGCCCTCTACGACTACGCCGTGAAAGCGCTGGGCCGCCACATGCGCTCGGAGGCCGAGTTGCGGCGGCTGATGAAGACGCGCGTGGAGCCGGGCGAACGCGGCGAAGCCGCCATTGATCACGCGCTCTCACGCCTCCGCGAGCACGGCTACCTGAACGATGCGGCCTTTGCCGAAACCTACACCCGCCTGCGCCAGGAGAATGAGAAGCTGGGCCAGCGGCGGGTGCGGCAGGACTTGCAGCAGAGGGGCGTGTCATCCGGCCTGATTGCCGAGACCATCGAGGCTCGCTACGGCCAGACCAACGAGGAAGCGTTGGCGCGCGAACACCTGGAACGCAAGCGCATCCGCAAGCCGGAGAACGAAAAGGAGACCGCGCGGGTAATGCGACGGCTGGTGACGGCGGGGTTCTCGACCGGCGTCATCTACAAGATCCTGCGCCAGTGGGATGTACCCGACGAAGCCCTCGCCGCCCTCGAAAATCTCGAGGAGGAACCGCGCGAGGAGTAGGACTTTGACGCACGCCTCGCCCTCAGTTCACCGAGAGCCTCTCCGATGCCTCCTGGCCTTCACGTTGCTCGGCCTTCAACGCCGCCAGTTTTCTCCGGCGGATCTCCTGCTCGACTGCTGCGGCAACAAAGGCGCTCCGCTTGCGGGGGCCGGCAAGGGCGTCAATCTCCCGCAAGAGCTCGACAGGCAACTTGAGGTAAAGGGGTGTTTTCTCCACAACCATGGTTTTCCTATCGGCAGTTTGCCGGGCGGCGAGCAGCTCAAGATGCCAGAAAGTCCAGCCGCCAATTACACTGAATGAACCATGCAATTCCGCTCCGGGAACGAGATACGCGAACTGTTTCTGCGCTTTTTTGAGTCGAAGGGGCACCGCCGGGTGCACTCTTCCTCGCTGGTGCCTGCCAATGACCCGACGTTGCTGTTTACCAACGCCGGCATGAACCAGTTCAAGGACCTGTTTCTGGGCGCGGAGCGGCGCGATTACTCGCGCGCGACAACTTCTCAAAAATGCGTCCGCGCGGGCGGCAAGCACAACGACCTTGAAAACGTGGGCTTTACGCGGCGGCATCATACTTTTTTCGAGATGCTGGGCAACTTCAGCTTCGGCGACTACTTCAAGCGCGACGCCATCGCCTTTGCCTGGGAGCTGGTGACCAGCGAGGAGTGGTTCGGCATTCCGAAGGATCGTCTCTATGTGACCATTTTTGAAGGCGCGGACGGCGTGCCCCGCGACGATGAAGCCGAGCAGTATTGGATCGAAGCCGGCGTGCCCAAAGAGCGGATCGGTGAGTACGGACTCAAGGACAACTTCTGGCAGATGGGCGAGACGGGGCCGTGCGGCCCCTGCTCGGAGATTTTCTACGACATGGGACTGGAGGCAGCGGAGACGCCGGGAGTCGACAAGCCTTTTGGCCAGGACGACGCCCGCTACGTCGAGATCTGGAACCTGGTGTTCATGCAGTTCGACCGCGCGGCTGTGGTGGACGCGGCGGGCAAGACCACGAGTTACACGCTGACGCCGTTGCCTAAGCCGTCCATCGATACCGGCATGGGTCTGGAGCGGGTGGCTGCCGTCCTGCAAGGAAAAGTATCCAATTTTGAAACAGATTTGTTCACGCCGCTGATCACCCGCGCCTCCGAGTTGACAGGTTGGTCCGACCGCAGCTGGTGGTCTAGCAAGCCTAGCACCGGTGCTGCACTGTCCCCGAATT
>Ga0224553_1001203_pt1 | contig 9901 bp, 13 predicted proteins | sample 714S21014metaG_FD_179897 | JGI IMG/M metagenome (GOLD analysis project Ga0224553, IMG submission 179897) | Peat soil microbial communities from Stordalen Mire, Sweden - 717 S2 10-14 | ecosystem: Environmental > Terrestrial > Soil > Wetlands > Peat | place: Sweden: Norrbotten County, Stordalen... | reverse complement strand
GCGTGGTCTTTGGAATGCCCAAGGAGGCCATAAAGCTGGGCGGCGCAGACAAGATTTTGCCGTTGCAGGCGGTGGCCAGGGCAATTCTTTAGAAACTATCTGGTGCGAAAGGGGGGACTCTACTACCACTCTACAATCTATTGCAAATAAAAGACTTGCACTCATTCATCCCGCGTAGTAAGATGGTTTAGTAAGATGCACAGTGTGCAAAGGGGTGATGGAATGGCAAATACGACCGTGAAACTGGTTTGGTACTGTAGGACGCCGGGGGGATGGAGATATTTTCCCGTGGTTAATCAACTTGTGGGCAATGGTCGAGTGGTCCCCAAGGTCGGTTACGTGATTGACCACGGGCAAGAGGTCTGCTATCAAAAAGGTCGGTTCATGCTTAGAAGCTACGATCACATGGGCCGGACAGTGTACAAGGCAGTGGACAGTGCCGTGCCGGAGGTCGCAAGGGTACAACAGCAAAGTGCTCAGGCCACGGCTGTGAAGGTATCCAAGGCGCGTGATGTGCGAATGTACCTCAAGGATGCTGCCGCTGCCTACATTGCCGACTGTAAGGCGCGGGGGGCAATGGAAGCTATGCAAGACGCCAGACAGGTCTTAAGCGAGTTCCTGCCCTTGTGCAAGGCCATCGCATACACACGCTCAATCACCCGGCAAGACATCCTGGCCTATCATACCTATCTGAAAGCCAAGGGCAATTCTGCCCGCACAGTCCACAACAAACATTGCCGTCTGGTCTCGTTCCTGCGTTTCGCCAAGGGTGATTTATCGGTGGTGCCTCCCAAGCCAAAATATGAAAGCAAGCTGCCTACAAACTACACCAGTGAAGAGCTTACTTCCATACTGGCCGCCGCTGATGGTCACATGCGATTGGTACTGCTCATGGGTCTGAAGATGGGACTGCGGGAGCTTGAAATTGCCCATGCCGAATGGACAGATGTCAACTGGGCAGAGTGTACATTCCGTGTGCAGGGCAAGGCACGCTGGAACTGGAAAGTGAAAGACAGCGAAGCGCGTGATGTGCCATGCCCTTCCGACCTAATGGCCGCGTTCAAAGCATGGCGACAATCCCACTCATTGACACGATTGATTGTTGGCACTAGCAGCGACAAACCCGATTGGCATTTGCTGCGCACGCTGAAAAGACTTGCGACTAGGTCCGGTCTCAATTGTGGCCAGTGCCGCACGTGCAAGCGGGAGACGCGCTATCAGGAATGTGAGCAGTGGACGCTGCACAAACTGAGGCGTACATACGCGACCACACTGCTGCGCGCTGGTATCGATGTTAGAACCGTTCAAGCATGGTGCGGATGGTCGGACTTGGATACGGCGCTGCGGTACCTCCGTCCAAGTGCCGCCAAGGACAATCAGGACAGGGTTAACGCCGTGGAGTGGTAGGTGTGGTACAAACGAAAACGGCCCCAGAGAGCAGAAATCCTGCTCTTTGGGGTTTTGTTTTGTTAGTGACGGGCCAGTGCATTAGGGTTGCCGTGCAGTGATCGCAGTGCTGCCACTAGCCTATTGATTCGACTGGCCGCTTTATATTCACCCTTCAGTTTTAGTTGAGCCCAAACTAACACCAATGCCGCATGACACCCAATGAAACAAAAAAGACATTTCTCTCCGTCATTTGTGTGCTCGCACTGCCGGAAGGAAAACGCTGCCGCCAAGTTACCTATTTGCGCGCCCGGAGCGATGCGCTGAACATGCTCACTGAGGCAGGGTGCGCACAGGTAGAGTTCAGTGCCGTCTACATCGGGCAGCGTTACCATTGGTTGCGCTTGGTCCCCTGCAAGATGGATGCAGGTCCTAGTGGTCTCGGTCATTGTATCTCCAGATTTGCACGTGTGAAGTCCAGACGTGAACGTAGCTGTGTTACAGGTCGGTCAGTTCTCAAGATAAAATTCTCCAGCCACTGGGGTGACTGTCGCTGGCCACGAAATATTTTCATCCTGCCCTCGACCATGGTTGTCTTCCAATTGCTCTTCTCGACTCTTGCAACGTCACACAACTCTAATTCTATTTCAAAACCACATTCCAATTTCAAAAACATAGCGCCTCCGATTCAAATTCTTCTTCCACAAATACCTGAGCTAAACCTACAGACGCCATCTGCTCTGGCAGGATCTCTAACTGTGGTGTGCCACCAGGACCTGCCCATCCTTTGCGACGCAAAATCGCATAAGTCGGGGTGATCGGCAAGAGCAGAGAAATCCCTGCCGGTAAGAGCCCCTGATCCTGCCGCAGTTCCACTGTAAGTAGATGTGTATTAGCAAACGTTAACTTTTCACCGCGTAGCTCTGCTTGCAAGTCTAACTGCCACTCACGAAATTTCACTTGCTCTCGTTTGTGCTCTCTACGTTTTTCTGTTTTCTTCTGACTGGCAATCTTCGCTGCTGCCGCTTGCCAAACGATTCCCACCGTGACGGCGGTTCCGTCGTGATTATTTCGCAATCTGTACTCTCCAATCGATACAAAAAGATAGGGCAGAACCCTTTCGAGTCCTGCCCATACTTGCTGTTTCCAGTTGTTTGTTTACGCGCTTGCTTGCTTCAAACTCACGATAGGCGCGACTCCAGCATTCAAGCTGATTCCACCGTGCCGACCGTAAATCATGAAACCGACCTCAAGGGTGTCCGCGTACCGCTCGTTGAGCCGGAGGATACTGGGCTGTCCATCCGTCCGCAACATGTAACTGCGTGCGAGATCACCAAACCAAATCGGAGAGGCAGAGGCAACTCCTACATTGTCCGTGATTGCTTGATCGAGCACGATGTTATAACCAAGAATCTTGGTGAACGGGTTTTGTCCAGAGGGATCTGGAGTGAAGTACGGGCGTCCGAAACCATCTTTCAAACCAAGCAAATAGCTGCGAGTGTTTGCGTTCATCACCCATTCTGCATTCACTTGGTATGCCGGATCAAGAGCAGCGAAGGTCGAAACCAAATCGTCCCAACCGATGCCCGCTGCTAGTGAAGCTGTGGTGGTCGCGACCGTGGCCTTAGCAACTGCTGCCAGACCGCCTGCTGTCTGACTGGGCAGTGTGGTACCAGCGGAGTCCTTGCCCAGAGTCACAGCTGTTTCCAGACCGCGCGCATACCGGACGCCAAAGGCGGTGCGAAGCCACGTGTCCAGGTCGAAGGAGCTATCTTCGAGTTCCTGAAAGGACACCTTGCAAAGCCCACCAGTCACCGTGTCAACAGAGATGATTGCTGAGGCGAATGACGGATCTGTCTCTACCGGTGAACTGGAACCTTCCGTGGCCAACAGGGTGAGACCATGGCTGGTATCATTCGCCAGTGAAATCTTGAGAGGCGCACCGTTGTTGTCAGTTACCTTTTGGGTCACCTTGGAGGCAATCGGCCCGTAAAACTTCACAGCCTCACGGAGCACGCCGTCAAATAACTGCGGAATCAAGGCTCCACCAGTGCTGTCACTGGTCGTGAGCAAATCGCGATGCTCTGCCGGAATCACGCCAGTTCGCGCGTATGCGCGGAATGCCCGATTAATCTGACTACGGGTTTCATTCGCGTTATCGCTGCCCACAGCGCCACGGGGTGACTTGCTGAATGCACGCTGCTCGGACTCAAACTTGTCCACAGCCTGTGCCCGCTGAATATCACCTTCAAGCGTGATAACTTCAGTGTTCATTTTGTCGAATGCCGTGCGACTCTCGGCAGTGAAACCCTTCACCGCGATTGCTTGCATGTCCGTCAACAGCTTGTTACGTTTAACTTGCATTTCTTGAAAACTCATATTTTGAAATACCTATCTGCCTTTCGGCTGTTATGTTTCGTTTGGCCAAAGGAAAAGCCACTCCGCTTTGGAGTGGCCTAGTGAAGTAACATGGCAGGTTCGCGCTGTGTTACGTCAAAACGTTAGAAATCGATGTGCAAACAGCATCGAGACGCGGAGATTGTCGTTGCGCTTGCTATCCTGCTCCTCTTCTTGGTCGCTGTCATCCGGGGCCCAGTCTGGATCAAAGTCAGGATCATCGGGATTGTATCCTTCACTCTCAGGGTCGCTGACATAATCAACATGGGACTGGTCACGCTGGGTTAACTTACTGCGGAGAGCAGAGGGGCAGGACCTCAGATTCGCGTATGACGATTCGTACGCCGGTTCCGTGACCAGACTGATTTCATACAGTGCCGCAACGTTCACCGTGCGAATAACCATGCCATCGACCAATTGCCAGTCGTCTCCACCGTCCGGGACGCTGAAGCCAAAACTCATTTGAGACACGATGCCCGAATCCATGAGGGCCGCCAGGTCGCGGGCACTGGTCGTATCGGGAAGTTTGCAGGAAAAGTACACACCCTTGTTATCCTGTCTGACCACTGCTCCAGCGGAGACGCGGGCCAGTGGCTGTCCGGCATCGTGCTGGTTCAAGATGAGAACATCCGGGTGATCGATGAGGGACTGGGTGAATGTGCCGGGTGAAATCTTCTCTCGGAAACCACCGAGATCAGAACTGAGCGAATTAAAAATCACCGCGTAACCGGAAAGGGTCCGGGTTCCATCCTGATTCTTGCGTAACTCGAACCTCTGGGGCCGGGGCGCTAGGCGAATCTCTCTTTTCATCTGGTTTGGTTCCTTTCGTGGGTTGGAGGTCGTTGAGCAGGCCGCCATGCCCATCAACAGGGCACACGGGGCACTTTATATGCCTTGCAGTACATATGCCTTGGAGGACATAATGTGATCAAAAGGGGCATGAACAGGGGCGAAACGAGTGTGTAAAGCAAACTTGACATTGATTATTTGATTTCGCGGCGGTGTGTTGAAGACTGGGCGGCGTTCCGCAAGTCGTTGATTCTGAAAGAGATTTGCACCCCACACCCCCTTGGAGTACCAAAAGGGGGTGCGATGTAACCAGAATGGAATCAATGACTTATAAGTTGATGTTTTGGAGATGTCGAGACCAGACCGAGACCAGCGCCGTAACCAACGCCGGAACACTTCCCTTGATGCTGAGGTCTCCAGCGTGTGGTATAATGCCAGTGCCCAAGGGCTGTATGGGGCGTAGGACGTGCCGCTGGAATTTTTTGGGGTGTTGGTACGTCTGGAGGGTCAACGATGCGTAGAACTGCCGTCTGCGTGGGGATGGCCGGGCATTCACGGCCAGCGAATACCCATGCATGGGCTAGTGCTGCAACCTGTGTGTGCCCGGCATGTTCGGAACGTGGTCGAATTCACGGGCCGAATTTCGTCTAGTTCACAATGCGCTCTAGGTACCAACAGCCATGCAGGGCGAAGGGATCTAGTTTTGAATCGTCGATGCCCAGGTGGGCTCGCATAGCGCGTTCACCAATATGCTCCAGGACGTACACACGCTGGTAGGGGATTTGGTCCCGTTCAATGTACTGAGGTTTGACGGCATAGACGGCCAGTATCGACCAAGACGCTGTATCCGGCATGTGCCCGGACCACTTCGCCGTGTGGTGTGCAATCGCTTCTCTGGGCGTCATTGCCTCATCGTCAAAAAGTTGACTGGAGAGCATGATGGGCAGTCCGTTCGGTGCGCGAGATTGTTTGACCCCTAATACGTGAGCGTATGCGCGAGCTAACATTTTTGGTTCCTTTCTTAGATGTTATGGCGAGCATGGCCTAGAGACCGATGCCCGCCGCCGTCCGCAAACGTGAACAATCCAAGGCCGAAACGAGAAGCGATGGAACAATGGAGGCGGACGAATTTCTGAGCCGGGCACAGATTTTACGCCGTGCCCGACCGCCGTCGCTGATTTAACATCGGCCCACGTCGAAACCAAAAACGTGAGTCCCGATGCCACTTGAACCGCGACGAAACTTGTTATGTGGTTTGACTGAGCAACGATGCCTGGATGCCGCCAACCAACTTTGGAGAAAATTGATAACGCTGGGCCCACGTGAGCAGATTGGAAAATCCTGTCGCTGTGTCAATCTCGATTTCGACGGTGAACCTCGCAAGCTGCTGATAGGCGATGCTGAGAAAATTCTTCCCGGCCCTGAGTGGGCATTCTGCTCTATCTTGAGCGATGATCGCGCGAAGTGCTTTGGCGAATCCACTGTTCCTCGTTACGATGAGCAATCGCGGCTTTCTCTGGCCGGTTTCAGCGGTAATCAACTTATGCTGCTTGCAGGTCAGGTCGCGAAGCGATGCCGTGAGCCCAACAAGTAACAGGCTGTGCCTGCTTGCACAGGTCGGGAGACAACCTGAGACCTTAAACGATTTACAGTGCCTGCCAAATGTCGATGATGCCCATAGGCCGCGCCGGGGGTCGCAAGCGATTTCGACCAAAAGGTCCGTGGTGGTGAAGTCCATCTTCATTGGGTCACACCTCGTTCGGCCAGACTCTGCTTGCAGGCCGCAACCACCACGGCGCACCCGTTCTGTGCCAGTGCGCGGAGGCTGTCGGTCGGGACTCTTGTACTGCCTCCGATTTTCACGTAGTCGAGGGCTCCGTTGCTGATAAGAGTCCAAATTGTGCGCGTCGAGACTTGCAGTGCTGCCGCCGCCTGTTGGACCGTGGCCAACAACGGCTCGGTCGAAAGATACGAATTTGTGTGATCTAACATTTTTTCCTCTTTCTGGCCGCTGGCCGCTGTGCTGGTTTGTTTGGGATAAACTCTTCGAACTGATAAACACTAAAAGTCGCTGGAATTAGTGCAAGGGCGAGAAAATAAGTGAAAAAAGTTGTAACTCCTTTATATTCATTCTGCCTATTTTTCGTAGTTGTCCGCGCTAAGGGCAAAAAGTCTGCATACTATGCATAAAACTTATATTTTTGGGGGTGCCCGGTCGTGCGCCCGGCTGTGACCACTGGCCGTGTCCACCAAACTTTCTATTCTGTGGTGCCGCTGGCCGGGCCAACAAGAACCACGACAAGAACCATCAAACTTTATACTTTTGGAGTACCGCTGGCCGGGGCCAAAACAATAATCAAAATCAAAATCAAAGCACGAAAAACAAGGTACAGCGACAGTGTACAGGTAGTATAGTAGTACGAAAGACTGCATTTTGTCGCTGTACGCCCTTGATTCTAAACAGTTATCAAAAGCTATTGGTGTCTTTATGTGCATGAAACCTATTCTATTGGTGTCTTTTGTACACCAATAGCTTTTTTTCATACCTCACTCATTTGGCTGTTTTCCGGGGTCGCAAACACTGCCGGTTCTGCCGCCGCTTCCCGTAGTCGCCGGTCATCTTCTTGGATAATTCCCTGTAGGATACCGCGGACCTTTCGAGTGGCGTCCGGGCTGGTCGTTTTGTACAGCCGGGCGAAGAACGTGATCATACCTCCGCTGCCACCCGTGCCGCTGCACTTGTTACAATTCCACATTCCGTGGAGGTCTGTCCCAAGCGCGTACTTGACACGGAACGTCGCCTTGCCGTGGTCAATGAAGGGGCAGTGGAACTTTCCCCGTCCTGCATCCCATCTATCGGGCATTTGGCGCATGTAGAACTCTCTCACTACCCAGTCGGAGAGATTTGCAAACTCCACCCGGTTTTCCCGCGCTGGCAGGAAACATCCCGTCTTAGGGTCGAGCAATTCGTATTCCCAGATTCCACGTTTAGTCAATTCTGCGCACTGAACAAGTTTGAACAATTGAAGCTGTTTCCTTGCTGCGATGAGAGCTTTGTTTCGCGTATCCATCGTAAGCAAAAGGTCTCCCGTGTGGACTCTCACGGTCGCATAATTTTTGATTCGCGCTTGCTCTAGCAGATACAAGTAAAGGTGTGCCGCCGTGGGCGTCAACTTCTCTCGCATCAACTCAAGCAACGTGGTGAGGGGGACCGCCGCTGTGTCCAAGTCCTCAAGTTCCCGGAATGTGTTGTGGTGTCTGCTCTTCATGCCACCCCCACCCGCTGGCCATCCTTGACCAACACTCGGCAAGGTGCGAGATCCGGTGCGTTCCATAGCTCCCTGCGCCGGGCACGCTCTTTGACAGGCACATACGCACCACAACGAAACTTAGAATGCCAGTCGCTGGCCGGGTTGCGGGTGTTCCGGTTTGCCCGCCGCACTGCGGCAAAGTGGAGGGCCGCTGCCTCCTCTGTCCGGGTGACCAATGCCGCCGCCGCCGCTGCGTCCATTACACCCTGCTGAACGATCAAATCGACTACTATGGCTTTGATGTCCAAGTAGGGGGTCAGGTCGAGGTCGCCATCGATGACTGCGCCGGTGACTTCATTGGTAAGATTTGTATACCCTGCATTCATCATTCCGCGTAGAACGTGGATTTTATGCAGGGGGATCTTGTATCGCTCTACTGCTCTGGCCAGATAACGATTTGATTTTAGGACAAGGGCTTTGAACTGTTTTCGTCTGAAGTCTTCTAGGGTGTTTTCTTCCATCTATTGGTTATCCTCTCTTGGTGGGTTTCCACTGCCAGCCGGGAATATTTGATTCGACAAATTCAATTTCGTCTGGAGTGAGCACACCTTTGTGGTAGCGTAGTCGCAGTGCTTTTTCCGTTTCACGTGCCGTGACAGCGATAAACGTCGCCGTGCCTCTCTTAACAAGACCTTTGAGGTGCGCCATCCTTTGGGCTTCGGCCACTCCTAGCTGCCAATCCATCATGCTGTGCGCCGCCGCTTCCATTGTTGGAATCATGTCGATGTTTCCTTTCGTGGTGCTGATTGTGTGGCAGGGGGCAGGACAGAGCCTACTTGGGTTTCACGATTTGACGTGATGGTCCCACCCGGCGCCACTCTCTACAAAATACACGAAACAAGGGCTCAAGTCAAACAAAATTAACAACATAGCTGCCACTCTCACACATTTGGCGGATTGTCAACACAAATCTTGATGGTGCTAGCCTGTGCTCAGGATGTGCCCAGCGCCGGGGCTGGGGCTGGCTAGGTGCTGTCGCTGCGGGATTCTGGGGGGATACTACGTTGGAAACGTCTGGGGGCGCTTGGGCCTTGCGATGTGCCTGTCGAGGTACTCCTCAATCGCTTTGACCGTCTTCGCCCTCGGATTCCAGGTCCGGGGGCTCTTTTTTGGTCGCTGTCGCTGTCATCATAAGATTAGTCAGAAAACGCCTTATCCTCTATCTATATGATTATAAAGCAGATACATAAGGATGGTGCGAAAGGGGGGACTCGAACCCCCATGGATTGCTCCGCCAGATCCTAAGTCTGGTGCGTCTGCCAATTCCGCCACTTTCGCGTTGATTATAAAGGCTTTATATTTTGCGTTTTCCCGGTGTCCGCTTTGGTGTCCCTTCGGGTCCGAATTCAACCAGCCTGTCTACAGCCGACTGATTGTGGTCCGGGCTCAAATGGGCATACCGCATGGACATCTGGATTGTACCGTGCCCCATCAACTGGGCGATGGTTCGTATGGCCGCCGAGGTCGAGTTCCTGATCGACAAGACCGAACTGCTGGATCGGCTGCGCTGCAAAATGAACGACCGGCAGCACAAGGCCAACCTCCGGATGTTGCAGGAGGGGCCCGACTCAACAAGCCGCGCCGCCTCTTGCTTGAACTCAAGCGTGTAACGTCCCCGCTTCGACTTCGTCATCTTCGCTACCCCTTCGCATTAGAACAGCTTGCTAAGGGATACGTTTTGCGGGGGCAAGGTCAAGGTGCTCGCGATCCGTTGGACTCCACGTTATTCTCTTCTGGATGCAATTCCACTGGACATGAGCACTAAAACCAATTCGGCAATCCCTCCGGGGAGTGCTGGTAATCAAGATTCACAGACCATCTCAAACTCAATCTTTACGGCGAAAGAGGAGGAACATATGTTGAAGCGCCTTTTGATCTTCTCAACAATTGTTCTGGACAGTGCCAGGTTCTCTGATCGCTCTACGCGGCGGTCTCCATGCTGGATTTGTTGATCTGTGTGGCGTTGCGGGGCTCCCTGTAGTAGCGGAGAATAATTCTCAGTTTGTGCGGGAGCATCG
>Ga0224553_1001202_pt1 | contig 9905 bp, 6 predicted proteins | sample 714S21014metaG_FD_179897 | JGI IMG/M metagenome (GOLD analysis project Ga0224553, IMG submission 179897) | Peat soil microbial communities from Stordalen Mire, Sweden - 717 S2 10-14 | ecosystem: Environmental > Terrestrial > Soil > Wetlands > Peat | place: Sweden: Norrbotten County, Stordalen Mire... | reverse complement strand
GTCGTCTTACGTTTGGCCTTTTTCTTTACCGTCTTTTTCGCGGTCACTGTCTTAGGTGCGCGAAAAAGAGCTACCATTGTCTTTCCAAATCTCTCCAATGCTTCCGGTCCTTCGTGGTATTCGGGTTTCATTTGTTGGGCCTCACTTCGTGCCACTCGTTCCATAATTGTTCAATATTTCTGGTTGCCAATATCGTCCTACCTCGAAAATCGGTAGCTGATACTGTCAACGTGGCGTCCGGGTCTAAATGAAGGTCAGCCAACTGCGCCTGTGAAAGTTTTGGAACGGCGAAAGTTACGTAGCCTTGCATGTCAGCGACGATTCCGACTGGCCTTTGAAACTCAATATCCAGAAATGGTATGTTTAGGCCCCCTTTGAGTGCTGGTTGCCCAACAGTGTGAGCCGCTGGAAACACGCCTTTAGAGGTGTTGATACTCAACGCCCAATCCCGCAAAGTAGTTGACTCTCCTATGTTGTCTACCGCAAGCCAAATCTGAGCTATGGCCTCGTGGCGCTGATTTTGGTTCATAATCATCCCTTTTATCCGTATGGAAGTTGTCGATACGTCTAATCGTTTTCTCAACTCAATATTGTCTGCTACCAGGGATACGTGATCGTTGTAAACCATGAAGCAGCATGACAGTACCCACGCAAAAAGAGTGAGTATAGCAACAGCCCCAGCACTGTATGAGCCTGCGGCAAGGGACTGACTAACCGCCGTGCCAAACGGATGGTGAGTACCTTTTGACCGAAGGGTGCCAGTCTGCTGTATGACCGTTGCAAGCCATGTGACGATAGTTAGGACTACAGTCCAAACGATGAAGCCCAGCGTGTTGGTTCCGGTGGCCTTTACCATAGCCAACCACGATCTAACCAACAGATGTCCAAACGCACTAAGCATAGCTCATTGTCCCCCTCGATTCGAGGCGGGTAAAGACCTGAATAGACAAGTGGTTTCGCCGCGCTCTCGGTAACAGTATCCCGACGCGCTACCTGCGTCAAGTATGTTATTACCCTGAAAGTTGATGATCTGCCGCGAGGTAAGCTTCCAATTGGCACCGTCACCATGGATTGCCGCTTCGCTCCATGGAGTTCCGGGCTTCATGTTCGCGATGGACAGCAATGCGAGGGCGATACGATCCCTGCCGACAGCGGTCAACGATCCCACTGGTATGCCTGCGTTCATTAGCAGTTTCAGCGTCTCATCGACCTTGCGTCCCGCGAGCGATTTTGTTCCGGCCAGAATACGTCGCTTGTGCCGCGGCTTCTTGGTGCCTGCCATCTGTCACCTATGCGTAGAGCATGATTTGCTCGTCGAGTTCATTGAGCCGCTGGATTCGAGCTTCCGTTAGGTCGGGGAGCGACAGGGCGTCTAGAGCCGCTTTGCCGACTGCCTTCGCAAATAGTGGTGCCACCGCATTGCCAATCTGCTCGAATCTCTTGGCTTCCGGGCCGCTGAAGGTAAACCAATCGGGGAAGCTCTGAAGCCTTGCGCCTTCTCTCTCCGTGAGCATGCGCCTCCTGCCGTCGGGCACCTTGATTCGCAGCATATCGGCGGTCGCGGCAGCGAGATTTCTGCATGTGACGGTTCGGCTCGGTCTTTCCATGCTTAGGTCGCGAGGGTGAATGCATTTCGACTTTGCTTCATAGGTGGCTACGTACTTATCCATTGATTCAGTCAGAAATCTGAATGGTTCTCCGTCCTGCATTTTGACGCCCGCGAGGGCTTGGCCAACTGTAACCTGGCCGTGGGCATTGCCAGGGGCCGGGAACATCCATTCTTTGCGATGCGCAACGACGACGAGCCGCTCCCGGTTCTGCGGAACGCGGAAATCGACAGCGTTAAGGAGACGCCAGGATATTGCGTATCCCAAGTCGCGCATTTCTGCGCGGATCAGCTCAAAGTAGTTGCGATTTCGATACAGCATTCCTCTTACGTTCTCGAAAATCGCCAGTTTCGGCTGATATCGCCGCATCGCACTGAGGAACGCGGGAAACCCGTCACGGTCGTCGTGCTTTCCTCGCTGGCTTCCGACCACGCTGAAGGGCTGGCAAGGCGGGCCGCCGATGATGATGTCCACATGACGATCTTGTACAAGCTCCAAATCCGGCTTCAAAAATAGCTGATGACACTTACCGGACAGATTGCCGTTGTAGGTTGAGCAGGCATCCTGATCCATCTCGAAACCGATGGTGTCGAAGCCGGCCGCTTCAAAGCCAAGGGCAAGGCCGCCGCACCCAGCGAAGAGGTCCAAAGCGAGCGGCTGCGGCGAGCGGGCGACGGTTTGATGGGGAAGCTCGGCCTGAAGCAGCAAAGCGTAGTCGAATTCGTTAGAGTCTCTGCTCACTGGACTCCCTTAACATTAGACTCCCTTAACATTATCAGCATCAGGTTGAGGTAGTAAGCCAAGTCCAGCGCCCGGATTTTCGGTCGGGGGGTGGGGTTAGGGTTGGGTGGTGAGTTGGGCGGCGAAGGCGTCGAGGGAGAGGGAGCGGAGGAGGTTGCGGCGGAGGCCGGACTGGACCTGGTCGAGGGCGTGGCTGGCGCGTTCGACCCAGCTAAAGGGCAGGGCAGCGGCGAGGCGCTCGAGTTCGGCGCGCAGGTCGATGTTGCGGAGAAGTTCGGGCGCGCCTGAGTCGAGCAGGAGCAGGTCTTCGAGCAGCAGCGCGAGGGCGCGAAGGAGGGCGGAGGTTTTCTGTTGGCCGTCGGCTCCGGCGCGGTAGGTTTCGGTCATCTTGAAGAGGGCGGTGTGGTCGGGTTCGTGAACCCACGTCTCAGACGCGAGACGTGGGGCACCCGACTTATCGCCTGCCTGGGATCCTGCGGCGGCGTTGTGGAGGAAGATGAGGGCGTCGGCGCGGGCGGCGGTGTAGGCGTCCAGGTCGAAGGCTAGGGCGCGACCGGCGGCTCCCTGGGAGAGGCGGGCGATGAGGGCTCGCTGTTTTGGGGGGACCTCAGGACGGCGGTATGCGAGCAGGGATTCGATCTCCTCGACGGGCAGCGCGCCCAGGCGCACGGTGGCGCAGCGGGAGCGGATGGTGGGCAGCAATTCGCCCGGATTTTCCGCGAGGATGATGATGTTTACGGAGTCGGGCGGCTCCTCCAGAATCTTGAGCAGGGAGTTGGCGGCCTCTTTCATCATGTTGGCGGCGGTGAGGATGAAGATGCGGCGCGGCGCCTCCGCCGGAAGGTAGTGGGCCTGCTGGATGAGGGTGCGAACCTGACCGAGCTTGATGAGGAGCTGAGGCGGGTCGGGCGGCAGGATGAGGACGTCGGGATGAGGCTGGATGAGGACGCGGGTGTCCTTCTTGTCGGTTTCGCGAAGCTCATCGCGGGCGGCGACGGCGGCGGCGACCTGGGCTTCTAAATCCGCGGCGGAGGCGATGCGGGTGCAATTGGCACAATGGCCGCAGAAGCCAGCGAGGGTCTGGCCGTTGGACCAGAGATCGCGTGGCTGGCGCTCGCACTCGATCGACATGGTGAGCATGAGGGCGAGCGTGTATTTGCCCGCGCCGGAGGGGCCGGCGAGGATGAGGGAGTGGGGCAGCCGGCCGCCGGCGATGGCGGTACGGAGCGATTCGACGGTGGAGGAGTTGCCGACGAAGTCGTTGAAGTCGGCGGGCAGGGTGGGTGCGGTGGTCATGGCCTGCATTGGATGATACGCGCTCGGGACGGGCGAGTCCCGGGGGCTGTGAGGGGTCGAGGGAGGGTCCCGGCGCGGCCCGCGGAGGAGATCGGTGCACATGCCCGAATGACCTCTTTCCCCAATTAATGGAAGTGGTTATGATTATCGGTAGGGCAGACCAAGAGCGAACGGGCGGCATCCCTTACAATCCGGCCTTCCCCGTTTGGCTACTGATTTGCTTAATGCTTACTCGGTCTCCCGTTGCATGTGCCATGTTTAGTTGAGTAAGCGATTCAAGCTCCGGAACTGGAGTTCGCTCTAGCCAATATGAGAAACGTCTTCCAGACGCGAATTCTCGCGGTTGCGCTTGCTCTGGCAACGCTGGGGGTGTGCGTTCTCGCGGGCTTGAATCTGTCGCAGGAGTTGAACACCGAGTTTCCTACCGATGGCGTGACCTGGGTGGAGGCGCAAGGCGGATTGCGCGCGGACCGGGTCCCGGCGGATTCACCGGGAAGCCGGGCGGGCGTACGCGCCGGGGACATGCTGCAGGCGATTGACGAGGTTCCGACGCCGCGGGTGGCGCCGCTGGAACGCGAGATGAGCCGGAGCGGTGTCTGGTCGCATGCGACCTACTCCGTTCTGCGTCCCATGCCTGGCGCGCAGTCTGCGAGTCAGGGCGCCAAGCTGGATATCCAGGTAATCCTTGAACCAACCGACCGCAGCACGGATCAAGGGTCGCGGCTGATCGCGCTGGTCTATTTGCTGATCGGCCTGTACGTGCTGCTGCGCCGGTGGACTGCGCCCAAGGCGACCCACTTTTATGTCTTCTGCCTGGTGTCGTTTGTGCTGTACGCGTTTCGATCGACGCACGAACCGGGGACGTTCGACCAGTTCATCCTGTGGGGCAACCTGATCGCATTCATGCTGCAGCCGGCGCTGTTCCTGCATTTTGCGGTGAGCTTTTCCGATGCAGCCGGAGCCGGCGAGGGAACGCCGAACAGACTTGGCCGCGGCGTGCTGGCCGCGCTGCTGTATGTGCCGGGAGCGTTTCTTGTCGGGCTGCAGCTGTGGGCGATGCAGATGTGGTCTGCGACCGGGATCCTAAGCCACCGGCTATACCAGATCGGCATTGGCTATATGGCGCTGTATTACGTGGTGGCGGCGGTTGTCTTCCATTCGCGCTATGTGCGCGCGGGGTCGCCGCTGGAGCGGCAGCAACTGAAGTGGCTGACGCGCGGAACCCTGCTGGCGGTGGTGCCTTTCACGCTGCTGTACGCTATTCCCTACCTGCTGGGGTTCGAGGTGCCGACGCTGCTGGAGAAGGTGGTGCTGCTGTCGCTGGTGCTGCTGCCGCTGACCTTCAGCTGGGCGATCGTGCGCTACCGGCTGATGGATGTGGACCTGATCTTCAAGCGCGGCGTGACCTATACGCTGGTGACCGCGGCGCTGGCCGGGCTTTACTTCGGCGGGGTGGGCATCGCGTCCGAGGTGGTTCATGCGCACTACCCGGCGTTCGGCGTATGGGGGCCGATCGTCGCGATCATTGTTGTGGGATTGTCGTTCGATCCGCTGAAGCGGATGATTCAGGGGAGGGTGGACCGGGTTTTCGACCAGAAGAGCTTCGATTATCGCGAGACGCTGATCGACTTCGGCCGCAGGTTGAACTCGCAGACCGATCTGCGCGCGCTGGTGGATTCGATTGTGGAGCGGCTGCCGCAGACGCTTCTGGTTACGCGCGTGGCAGTGTTTCTGGCTACGGAGCCAAGCAGCTCAGGCGAGGCCGGCGTGGCGGCGGATACGAAGCGCCACTTCGAACTGGCGGCTTCGCATGGACTGGCCAACCTGGCAACGGCGGACCTGAGCACGCTGGACGTGCGTTTTCTGGACTTCGACCGCACCGGCTCGAACGATCACATTTTTCTGGAGAACCCACAGCAGGTGCTGCGCCTGCCCAACGCCCAGCAGCGCAGCGCGAGCCTGCTCGACCTGAACTATTACCTGCCCTGCCGAGTGGCGAACCGCGAGGGCGGCGGAACGCGCACGGTCGCGATCCTGGGCCTGGGCCGCACCGATGTCGGCGACTTCCTGTCGAGCGAGGACATGGAGGTGCTGGGATCGCTGGCCGGATACATCGGCATCGCGATTCAGAACGCGCAGCTCTACCGGCGGCTGGAACAGAAGATCGGCGAGTTCGAGCGGCTGAAGGAGTTTCACGAGAACATCGTCGAGTCGGTCCACATCGGCATCTTTGCGGTGGACCTGGAGGACCGGATCGAGAGCTGGAACGCGCAGATGGAGGTGATGTACGCGAAGTCCCGGGCCGAGGCGCTGCGCCAGCCGCTGGCGACGATCTTCCCGCCGGAGTTCATGGGCCACTTCGACAGCGTGCGCGGGGAACAGGGAACGCACACGTTTTACAAGATCCGGCTGGCGCTGCCGACGGGCGAGACGCGGGTGGCGAACATCGCGATTGCGCCGCTGCTGACGCGCAATTTCAACGTGGTCGGACGGATCATTCTGGTGGACGACATCACCGACCGCATCGAGTTGGAGGCGCAGCTTACGCAGGCGGAGAAGCTGTCGTCGATCGGGCTGCTGGCCGCGGGCGTTGCCCACGAGGTGAACACGCCGCTGGCGGTCATCTCCAGCTATACCCAGATGCTGGCCAAGCAGATGCGTCCGCTGATGGAGGAGAACACGCGGCTGGCGCCGGTGCTGGAAAAGATCACCCAGCAGGCGTTTCGCGCGTCGGAGATTGTGAATGGGCTGCTGAACTTCTCGCGCACGGGAGGCACGGAGTTTGCCTCGGTGGACCTGAACCGGCTGCTGCACGATACCCTGACGCTGCTCGACCACCAGTTCAAGACCAATCAGATCCGGATCGAGACCGAGCTGGACCCCGATCTGCCGCACATCCATGGGAACGAGGGCAAGCTGCAGCAGGTGGTGCTGAATGTGCTGCTGAATGCGCGCGACGCGATGCATGGCTTACCCGATGCGCGGATACGGATCGTCACGGAACAGAAGGCGGGACAAGTTACGGTGGTGATCCAGGACTTTGGCGGCGGGATCGAGCCGGAGCATCTGCATCGCATCTTCGACCCGTTCTTTACTACCAAGACCAAGCCGCGCGCGGGCCAGCACAAGGGCACCGGGCTGGGCCTGGCGGTCAGCTACGGCATCATGCAGGAACATGGAGGCAAGCTGCACGTGGAGAGCGAGGTGGGCGCGGGCACTACGTTTCGGCTGGAGTTTCCGCCGGCCGCGGTGCATGGCGCAAGCCGCGCAACAGCGAGCCCGTCGGTAGCGGAAGACGCGGCGCCTCGCAATGCCGGGAGCGAGGTCCATGTCTAGTGAGCTGTTCGTTCGTCGAAGTTATATGTCGGGCCTTCAGCCCTTGGTTCTTCTACCCCGTCCCAACCTAGGCCTTACGGCCTAGGCTGGTATATATCGGGCCTTCGGCCCTTGGAAATTAGAGTGAATCTTAATGACTCAGGAAACTAGATCGATGTTGAGAGGTGCGATGCGGACCGGGAGGAACGGTTGCATGTGCATTTGGAAGAAGGCCTATGCCTGAAGCGACGATTCCCCTGAGTTCCGAAGCGACCGCGCCACAACCGGCCGGAGCGGATGCGCGCGTGGTTGGCGCGGCGAGCATCCTGATCATCGACGACGAGGCGGCGATCCGCGAATCGCTGGAGGCGTTGCTGACCATGGAAGGGTTCCAGGTCTCGCTGGCTGGGGATGGCGCGGCCGGCCTGGAACACCTGGCGCACAGCGCGTTCGACCTGCTGCTGCTCGACCTGGCGTTACCGGGCGAGAGCGGCATCGATCTGCTGCCGCGCATTCTGGACATGCAGCCGGACCTGCCGGTGATCATGATTACCGCGTTCGGCACGGTTTCGAACGTAGTCGATGCCATTCGCGGGGGCGCGGAGAATTTCGTTCAGAAGCCCTGGGACAACGAGAAGCTGCTGGCGGACATTCGCGCCGCCATAGGACGGCACCGCGCCGAAGAAGAAGTGGTGCAACTGAAGCGCGCGCTGAAACAGCGCTACAACTTCGAAAACATTGTGGGCAAGAGCGAGCCGATGCTGCGCTTGTTCGACCTGGTGGCGCAGGTGGCGCCCAGCCGGTCTACGGTTCTGGTTCAAGGGGAGAGTGGAACGGGCAAGGAGCTGATCGCCAAGGCGCTGCACGCCAACTCGCCGCGGCGGGACAAGCCGTTTGTTCCGGTGAACACTGGCGCGGTGCCGTCGGACCTGCTGGAATCGACGCTGTTCGGGCATGTGAAGGGCGCGTTCACCTCGGCCATCGCGGCGAAGAAAGGATTGTTTGAGATCGCCAACGGCGGCACGCTGTTCCTGGACGAGATCGGCACCATGGGCAACGACATGCAGGCCAAGATCCTGCGCGTGCTGCAGGACCGGCGCTTTATGCACCTGGGCGGGACGCAGGAGATCCAGGTGGACGTGCGCATCGTTGCGGCCACCAATGTGGACCTGAACCTGGCGGTGCGCGAAGGCCGCTTCCGCGAAGATCTTTTCTACCGGCTGAACGTGATCTGCCTGGAACTGCCGCCGCTGCGCGCGCGTCGCCAGGACATTCCGCTGCTGGCGGCGCACTTCCTGAAGCTTTATGCGGACGAGAACGACAAACCTGTACCCACGCTTGCGCCAGAGGCCATGCGCATCCTGATGGACTACGAGTTCCCGGGCAACGTGCGCGAACTGGAGAACGCGATGGAGCGCGGCGTGGTGCTGGCCACCTCGCGGACGATTACGCCGGACCTGCTGCCGGCAGCGCTGACGGGCAACACCTACTCGGCGAACCTGCTGGACCACCGGCCGGACGCGAGCCTGTTCGACCTGATGGAAGAGATCGAGCGGCGCATTATTGCGGACCGGCTGGAGCGTTGCCACTGGAACCAGACCGAGGCGGCGGAGTACTTCAAGATTCCGCTGAGCACGCTGAACCAGAAGATCAAGCGGCTGAATGTCGAGGTGAAGAAACGCACGCGGGATTAGGGGCGGGCTTCGAGGAGTGTCGTTCACCGCGAGAAATGCGGGGATTCTTCCCCTTCGACTTCGCTCAGGGTCAGAATGACAATTTCATAATTTGTGTGGCACGTACGCGTTTATCTCGGCTGAAACGCGGGGTTCTTGGCGGCGCTGATGAGGTTGGCAAAGAGGCGGTAAGCGCCAGGGACGCCTTCGGGGAGTTGGCGGTAGAGGGCGAGGCCGAGGTAAATCCAGGCGCCGCGACCGGTGCGGGCGACGAGCAGGCCGCCAAGCTGCGGCTGCTGGCCGGCGTCGTGGGTTTCGAACAAGGGCGTGTAGTGCGGGTCCCAGGTGGCCATGAAGCCGTGGCCGCGCTCTTCCACCCAGCCGTTGAAGTCGGCGGTGGTGATCCGGTTGGGCCAGGTGAGGAGCGGGTTCGAGGGCGCGACGATCTTTACGGGCGAGTCCTCTTCGACGACTTTTTCGCTGCCTCCGAGGTCGAGCGGGTAAGGGCCGGTGCCTTCGGGCAGGCGGCCGGTGTTGTACTGGGCTATCACCACGCCTCCTTCGGAGGCGTATTGGTTCAGGGCGGCGTTGGCGGCGGCGAGTTCGCGGTGCTCGTAGGCGCGGACGCCGAGGACGACGGCGTCGTAGGACTTGAGGGATTCGGCGGTGAGGTTGGCGGCAGTGAGGATGTGCGGGTGGACGCCAAGTTGGTCGAGTGCGGCGGGGACGTCGTCGCCGGTGCCGGGGATGTAGGCGATGTTGAGGTTCGGCGGGGTATGTACGTCGACCGGGATGATGCGAAGGGTCGCGGGGGTGTAGTAGTTGGTGTAGGTGAGGCCTGGGTAGCCGACGGGGCGGTAGCCTTCGGAGTAGTCGTGGCCATTCAGGGTGACTATAGCTGTGAGCGTGGGGGCCTTTCCCCAGACCTTTCTGGTGTCAACGCCCATGGCCAGGTGCTCCGGCTTACCGGTTTCTTTCTGGTATTCCTGTGGAAACGTGGTTTCGAGCAACTCCGGCTTCGTCTTCGGATCCGGCGTCAGCAGAACCTTTAGCCCTCCGAGCTTCTGGATTGCATCGTCCGCACTGATGGTGGCATTCGCGTAGAGAGACTTTTCTCCAGGCCGGAGGATCGCGGTGGACCGGTCGAGGGAAACGGAGACGGGAGGGACGACTGCGATGGGTGCGGGCGGCTCCGTTGGATTTGCAGGCGCTACGACGGCGGAGAGCTGCAGGCGCACACCGGGGTCATTTGGGGACGTTTGTGAGAGCACCG
>Ga0224553_1001198_pt1 | contig 9945 bp, 8 predicted proteins | sample 714S21014metaG_FD_179897 | JGI IMG/M metagenome (GOLD analysis project Ga0224553, IMG submission 179897) | Peat soil microbial communities from Stordalen Mire, Sweden - 717 S2 10-14 | ecosystem: Environmental > Terrestrial > Soil > Wetlands > Peat | place: Sweden: Norrbotten County, Stordalen Mire... | reverse complement strand
CGTCCATCTGGATTCTCCTTGGGGTTTGCTTGGCGGCTCACCTCAAGGAGTTTCTGGATCGACTCCCGTAAATGTCAAACTGCTACTGCCTCCCCGGCAGAGCCGGGGGATCTCCCGGTGGATTAGCTGATGTCGTGGAAGAGTTGAAGAAAAGAGTCGACAACTTCAATATCAAGGATCTAGCACAGAATGAAGCATTCATATCGGCCACAATTCAAGCATCGAGGATTGCGGCCGGAACACACAAAGAGGATAAGCGGAAGATACTCCGCAATGCTTTACTTAATATCGCCCTCGGTGGTGGACCAGACGAAGACACTCAACAAATTTTCTTGAATATTGTGGATGCATTCACTGCATCCCATGTGCGTGTCTTAGATGTTCTCTGGCGGGGGCCGAACCTGATGGATGGGAAAACGCTCTGGGATCAAAATCATGTGCCCATGAATGCTAGGAACTACGGCAAAGCGATTGAACTGCTGGTCCCCCAACTAAAGGGGCAGGGCGCATTAGCAGAGTATATTTTGACTGATTTAAGAAGTCGAGGATTCACCCAGCTCAATGCATTGACCATGACCTTTCCAACGGGTGGTACCATCACTGGCATTGGGGTTCAGTTCATGCGCTTCGTACTTCATCCTGATGAGCGGCCTTTTTGATTATATGAGAATGAATGTGTTGTGTCTGATGCCCTAGCTCAGGATTTCCAAACTTGGGAAACTACAACACTCAATTCCCGGCGCCCGAAGGCCTCTGCCATTCCACTTGACATGTACGGTGATACCGTACATTATGGATACGTGAGGCGCCATGCAGATGGTCCGGTTTCGCCATAAGGGCCTGGGGCAGTTCTATGAAAACGGAAACGCCCGTTCCTTGCCTTCTGCAATGGCTGAAAAGTTGGGCAAGCTGCTCTTCGCCATCGAAACCGCCGAGACACTGGAACAACTCGGCAAATTCCCCGGCTGGAAGCTGCACCCGCTCAAGGGTGACCTCAAGGGATTCTGGAGCCTGACCGTAACCGGAAACTGGCGATTGATCTTCCGCTATGACGAAAATGCCCATGAAGCCAGCGATATTGACCTGATCGACTACCACTGAGGAGGCAGAAATGCCCATGAAGAACCCGCCCCATCCAGGCAGCTTGATTAAGACCGAAGTCATTGAAGCGCTCGGCCTCAGCTTGTCAAAGGCCGCGGAGATTTTGCAGGTGCGCCGCGCTACGCTCTCCGATCTTCTCAACGGCAAGTCCGCCCTGACACCTGATATGGCGCTGCGCATCGAAAAAGCCTTCGGCCCGGAGATGGACCACCTGTTGCGCATGCAATTGGCCTATGACGTGTCAAGAACCAGAGCCAACGCAAATGACATCTCGATTGAGCGATACGTGGCCGCCTGAAGGGAGAAAAGTGATGCTGCAATACGCCGCAAAGTTGACCCCAGGCCTTCCGGAAGAGGGCGGCTATACGGTGACCTTCCGCGACGTGCCCGAGGCTATTACTGAGGGCGACATGCTGGAAGACGCGCTCAAATACGCGGCTGAGGTATTGGAGTTGTCTCTGGAGCATTATCTCGACGAGCGCCGCCAGAGTCCCATTCCTACCCCTCCACGGAAGGGAGAATACCTCATCGCATTGCCCATGAGCCTCTCGCTCAAGTGCGCTCTGCTCAATGAGATGATTCGCCAGGATGTGCGCCCGGCGGAGTTGGCCAAGCGCCTGAAGACGAGCAAGCAGGAGGTCAATCGGCTGACCACGTTGTCTCATGCCACCAAAGTGGACCGAATCGCCGAAGCCTTCCATGTTCTCGGCAAGGAACTCACCATATCGGTTGCTTAGTGGGCCGTGTGCCCAAAGGCAGGAAGCGATGCGGAGAAAGAGCGCACTGCCACCCGTTTGAGAAGTCGTCTCGGAATAGGTTCCTGCCGCCTCTTCCGCTACAATTTCATCCATGAAGCTAGGCGAGTTGGCAACGAAGCTGGGCGCGGAACTGCGCGGAGACGCGGAGCTGGAAATCACTGGAGTCAAAGGGATTGAGGAGGCCGGGCCGGCGGAGGTGACCTTCGTGGCCAATCCCAAGTACGCGGGGCTGGCGCGCAAGACCAGGGCTGCGGCCGTGCTGGTCGAGCCGGAGTTCCCGGAGATTGAAGCGGCGACGCTCAGGCTGAAGAACCCCTACCTGGCCTTCTCGCGCGCGCTGGGCTTCTTCTATCAGCCGCCGGTCTACGCGCCGGGAATTCATCCGACGGCGGTGATCGATCCGACGGCGGTGATCGGCGAAGGAGCGCACATCGGCGCTTATGTTGTCATCGGACCGCGCGTGAAGCTGGGCGCGCAGGCCACGCTGCTGCCTCATGTGGTGCTTTATTCCGGTGTCGAGGCGGGCAGAAATCTCTTTGCTCATGCGCACGCCGTGGTGCGGGAAGACTGCATTCTGGGCGACAATGTGACGCTGGAGAATGGCGTCATCATCGGCGCGGACGGCTTCGGCTTTGCCAAGAACGAAGACGGCCACTGGGAGAAGATTCCGCAGTCGGGGCCGGTGCGGCTGGGCAACCGTGTGGACGTGCAGGCCAACGCCACCATCGACCGGGCGACGGTGGGCGAGACGCGCATCGGCGACGGGACCAAGGTGGACAATCTCGTCCAGGTGGGGCACGCCTCGCACGTCGGAGAGAACACGCTGATCTGCGCGCAGACGGGCCTGGCCGGCTCGTCGATCATCGGAAACAATGTGATCCTCACGGGTCAGACCGGCGTGGCGGGCCACTGCACGGTCGGCGACGGGGTGATTCTGACCGCGCAATCGGCGGTCTCGCACGATGTGCCGGCAGGGAAGGTCATCTCCGGGTCGCCCGGCTTCGACAACCGCGTCTGGCTGCGGGCGGTGAGCCTCTTCCAACGGCTGCCGGAGCTGGCCAAGCGGCTGGACCGGGTGGAAAAGAAACTGGCAGCCCAGGAGCAAAGCGAAGGCGCGGACGGGAGCGAGAAGTGAGAATTACAGCCGCATTTCTTTCTGCTCCGCTGCTCGCCCTGGCGGCTTGCCACTCCTACCACGTTGATGCAACGGTGGAAAACCGCACCGGCGGGGCGATTCAACTGCTGGAGGTGGATTATCCCAGTGCCAGCTTTGGGGCCGACAGCCTGGCGGCGGGCGCGGTCTTGCCCTATCGCATCCAGGTGCGCGGCAATGGGCCGCTGAAGGTGCAGTACACCGGAAGCGATGGGCGGCAGACGCAAGTGGAAGGCCCCACGCTGGCCGAGAGGCAGGAGGGCCGGATCGAGATTGTTCTGCTGCCGGGCGGCAAGGCGGAGTTTCATCCGCAACTGACTCCGCAACCCTGATGAAGAATGAGGCAAAGGTCCAGAGCACTCTCAAGCCGTTCCGAAGCATACTCACTGGACACCATGGTGTGCATCATACCCCCATAGTTAATGATTGCCCTGTCCCACCGTGCGTTCCAGCTCGGCGCGGGCTGTGCTGCGTTCCGCCTCCGCCTGAAATAGCCCGGCTTCGGCCTCGGCAAGTTGTCCTTCTGCTTCCTTGAGCGCGGAGGGATTGGCCGTGCTCGCCTCCACCTGATTGGCTGTGATGCGCCGCATCTCGGCTCGCGCAGCCACACTCTCGCGCGCCGCTTCCAGGCCGGTCTCCGCGCGCCGCACCTTGCGCACTTCCTTTTCTATATCCATACGCACGCGATTTTCGACCTGGCGGAGGTTCTCTTCGGCCTCGGCTACCTGCGCCCGGCGCTCATGCACCTGCCCGCTGCGCTTGCCGAATTCGAGCAGCGTCCAGTTCATTCTGAAACCCACCATGCCGTTGTTTTCCGTCAGCAACGGGACGCCATCCTGATGGACGTATTGCGCAAACGCTCCGATCTCAGGAATATACTCCGCGTGCGCCGCGCTCAGGCCCGCGCGCGCTTTCTTTAGCGTCTCTTCGGCGGCTGCAACCTCCGGATTGTGAGCCAGCGCCTCGGTCTCCAAATCGCCGGCGGTTGCATCCGAGGTCTCAGGCTCAGGTGGGACCAGTTCAACTTCGCTGTTCGGCGGCAGGCCGGTCAGATTGTTGAACTCCACATTCATGTCGGAGATGGCGTCTTCCAGCGATCCCAGCGCGTGACGCGCCTCGGCAATCTGCGCCTGGCCTTCCAGCACCTTCAGCTCCAGCACCGCCCCGGCCTCGACTCCGTTGCGCGCCTCGCCCAACCGCTCCTCACCGGCCGCGATGCGCAGTTCAGCCGCCTGTTTGCGCCGTTCCGCCGTCAGCAGGCCATAGTAAAGCTGCTTCATCTTCAGGGTGATTTCATGATTCGCGCGCCGTTCATCGTCGTGCGCAATTCCCGCCTCGGCCCGCGCCACGTTCACCCCGGCATGAATCTTGAAGTACTGGGTCAGTGGCTGAGCCGCCGTCGTGGTGCTGAGAAGAAAGTCATGGTGCCCAAGCGGGAGCGAGACGTTTTTCCCAGGGATAGGGAAGATGCTGGGGATCTGATAGACGCCCAATGCGCCCATCGGGATTTCCATGTGCTCGATGCTGCGCAGGTGGGCGGCGTCGCTCTCGTTGCTCAGGACCGGGAAGTAATTGGCCCGCGCCTCGGTTACCCGCGCATCCATCTCCTTGGTTTTCAGATGCGCCAGCTTGGCCGTTGAACTCTGCCTGGTGGCCAGGGCAACAGCTTCATCCAGCGTGATACGCCGCGCCTGGGCATGCGCAACGCCGGTAAGCGCGAACAACACGAGCACAACACCCACGACCGAGGCCGGTACAGGCGCGGTGTGCTTGCGGTGCGCCACCACGAACAGAACCGGAATGGCCACCAGCGTGAAGACCATCGATCCCAACAGCCCGAAGGCAATCACACTGGCCAGCGGCGACCACAGGCTGGAGCCGGAGAGAATCATGGGAATGACGCCCACCGCGGCAGCCGCCGAAGTGAGGAAGATGGGCCGCAGCCTGCGCTCTCCAGCCTCCAGGGCAGCCTGCTCCAAATCCACTCCGCTTTTCATCCGTTCGTGGATGTAATCGATGAGGATGATGGAGTTCCTCACCACCAGCCCGCCCACGCTGATGATGCCAATAAAGGCCGTAAAGCCGAAGGTGTTGTGGGTAATCAGCAGGCCCAGAGCCGCGCCCGGAAGCGCTAGGGGAAACGCCACCATTACGATCAGCGGATCGACCAGCGTGCGGAATTGGAAGAGCAGGATGAGGAAGATCAGCACCAGGCTGATGAGCAGCGCATTGCGCAACTCGCCGGAGACTTCCTGCTGGTTCTCGAATTCGCCGCCGTATTCGATGCGGTACCCAGCCGGCAAAGCCATGGTGTCCAGTTGCTTGCGGGCATGACCCAGGATTTCGCTGGCCAGCCTGCCCCTGCCGGGAAAGGCGCGCACGGTCAAGGTGCGCACACCGTTTCTGCGCACAATCCTGCCCGGCTGCCATTCGGACGTGAGCGACGCCACCGCCGCCAGTGGAACCTTTGCTCCTGTCACCGGAGACATCACGTAGGTATCGGAGACGTTCTGGAAGCTCTGCCGATCTGCGGGGCTTAGCCGCAGAACCACATCCACGCCGCGGTCGCCCTCCCAGAAGGTGGTCATCGGCGCGCCTTCAAAGCCCGCCGCCAGTTGCTGCGCGAGGCCGGCATTGGTCAGCCCCATGCGGTTGGCCACTTCCTCGCGCACATTCATGCCCACCTGCCAAGCGTCCTCGTGCCAGTCGGTGTGGATGTACGTCGCTCCTGGCGTGTGCCGCAAGATTTCCTCGGCCTGATTGCCCAGCGTTTCCAGCGTGGCAATGTCGTCGCCGGAGATCCGCACCTCAACCGGCGCCTCCATGATCTGGCCCTGTTGCAGCTCCTTCACAAAGACCCTGGCCTCGGGGACAACATCAGGCAGCCGCTCCCGCAGCCGCTCCACCAGCTTGGGCGTTTCCTTCGCGCTGCCTGTGTTGACCAAAATTTGCGCGTAATTCGCCGCCGGAGCCTGCGGGTTCACGTTGTAGTAGAAGCGTGGCGCGCTTTCGCCCAGAAAGCTGGCATACATCTTGACTTGCTTTTCCTTGCTCAGAACCGCTTCAATCCGGCGCACGGTCGCGTCCGTGGCCTCGATCTTCGCTCCTTCGGGCAGCCACACGTCCATCACAAACTGATCCCGTTCGGCCAGCGGAAAGAACAGTTGCGGCACCATGGCCAGAATCCCCAAACCAATCACAAAGGCCGCCACGCTGGAGACCAGAACCAGTTTCTTGTTGAGCATGGCCCAGGTGATGACGCGGTTGTAGCCCTTCTGCATGTGGTCCAGCGGCGTCAGCTTGCGCGCTTCGCCGGAATCTTCCTGGCTGTGGTCCACCAGGCCCTGGCGGATGAAGTAGCGGGCCATCAGCGGCGTCAGCAGCATGGCGACAAAAAACGAAGTTCCCAGCGAAATGGCGACGGCGATCGGCAGCGCGCGGATAAACTCGCCCACCGCGCCGGTCAGCAGCGCCAGCGGAGCAAAGGCCGCAATGATGGCCAGTGTCGCGGTCAGCACCGGCACCGCCATCTCCGTGGCGCAGCGCTCGGCCGCCTCGTCGATGGGCACCTTGCGGTCCAGCAGGCCCACATAGTTGTCGACAATCACAATGGCGTTGTCCACCACCATGCCCAGCACCACAATCAGCGCCGCAATCGACACCTGTTGCAGCTCGATTCCGCAAGCGTTCAGCATCCCGAAGGTCATCGACACCGACACCGGAATCGCGATGGCCGAGACCAGCGCCACGCGCATCGGCAGCAGCAGCATGGTCACCAGAATCACGGCGACGATAGCGATGCCGAATTCACGGAAAAAGTCGTTGATGCGTTCGGAAACCACTCTGGGCTGATCCGCCACCAGGTCAAGTTTTACCTCCGGCGGAAGGGTCGTCTGGATATTCTTCAGCGTGGCGCGTAGCGTGTTGCCGAAGTCCACAATGTTATTGCCCTCGTGCATCTCCACAGCCAGCAGAATGGTCTGCTCGCCGCCGATCCGCGCGTATTCGGCGGGGTCTTTATAGACCCGCTCCACATTGGCCAAATCGCCGATGTAGACCGGCTGGCCGGTGGGCGAAACGTCCACCATGATCTGGCGAATCTCGTCCTCGGTCTGGATCCGCCCGCCGGAGTTGATCGGCACCTTGCTCTCGCCGGCCGGCACGCGGCCTGCAAATTGCGGAGTATTGCGCCCTTGCAGAGCGCCCATCACCTTCAGCGGATTGACGGAGTATTGCGAGAGCCGCTCCGACGAGGTGCTGATGTCGATCTCTTCCTTTTGATCGCCGATGCGCTTGATCTTCGATACCGCCGGAATCGCGCGCAGCCCCGTTTCCACCGTCTGTGCGTAGTCTTTCAGTTCCCGGTAACCGTAGTGCCCGCCATGCACGGCAATCAGCGCCGCGACGGTGTCTCCAAAGTCGGAGTCCACGATCGGCCCGCGCACTCCCGCCGGCAGCTCGGTGGCCTTCAGTTGCGCCATCTCCAGGCGCAGCTTCGACCAGAACTCGTCCGAGTCCTTGACCGACTTATTCAAATCCACATTGATGATGACCATGCCGTTGCGGGTGGTCGAGAAAGTCTTGTCGCGCCGGATTTCCTCGAACCTGAAGAGGCGTTCCTCGATCTTGCGGGTGACCTGGTCTTCCACTTCCGTAGCGGTGGCGCCGGGATAAATGGCGGCCACAATGCCGGTGTGAATGGTGATCTTCGGATCCTCGCGCCGTGGCATGGTCAGCAGCGCATAAAAGCCTGCCACAAACAGAATGCCCGACAGAACCAGGGTCACTTGCGGATAGCGCAATGCCGCGCGAACGGGGTTCACTGGCTGCCTCCGCCAATCCTGGCTGGCGAGCCTTCACGCACATTCTGCTGGCCGGCCACCACCACCTGTTCGTTCCCCGTGAGGCCGCTCAGAATCTCCACTTCATCGCTGATCAGCTTGCCTACTTCAACGCGCCTGGCATACACCCGCTGCCGCTCCGGCGAGTACACGTACACCTGCGCCACGCCTTGCGGATCGTGGACAATCGCGCTGCCCGGCACGGTGATGGCATCGATCATGGCCGTGCCCAGGATTCGGGTCTCGCTTACCATCCCCGCCCGCAGCAGCCGCTCCGGGTTTGGAACGGCGATCTTCACCACGTAGGTGCGGGAGGCCGGGTCCGCCGCCACGCCCACTGCCTCCACGGTGCCCTCGAACTGCCGGCTGTCCAGCGAGGGGATGGTCACGACGGCGCGCGAGCCTTCATGCACCTTGCCGATCTCCGCTTCCGGAACTGCCACGCGCACCTTCACTGGGTTCAGGTCGAGCACGGAGATGACCGGAATCCCGGCTCCCACCGTGTCGCCCACATCGATGCGCCGCATCCCCACAAAGCCCGCGATCGGCGCCCGCAGTTTTGTATCGCCGAGCCGCTTCCCCGCCTCGTGCATCTGCGCCGCCGCCGCCCGATACTGCCCGCTGGCCGCTTCCTTGTCCTGCGCTCGCGTGCCTTGTTTGGCCATGTCATAGCGCTGCCGCGCCGCCTGGTAGCCGGCCTCGATCTTCTTGAAGTCATTGGCCGGCAGGCTCTTGTGGTCGTAGAGAAACTTCATGCGGGTGTACTGGTCCTGCCACTGCTCGTAGTCGATGCGCGCCTGCTCCAGCTCCTGGGAACGCGGGCCTTCCTGCGCCTTGCGGTTCACCGCCTGGGCCGCATCCGCCTGCCCCTGCGCCGCGACGTAGGCATTGTTATAGTCGGTCGAGTCCAGCTCCGCCAGCACCTGGCCCTTGCTCACCGCTTGGCCATCTTCCACAAAAACTCTGGCGACTCTGCCCGCGATTTGGAAGGCGCTCTGGGCCGTTACATTGGCCTCCACCGCTCCGCTGGCGGCCACGGAAACAGGTTGCCGGACGCGATTGGGCACGCGCACACGCACTGGAACCGGCTGATCGGCAGCTAACGGGGCCTTCGGTCCGCAGCCGGCCAGCGGCAACAGAGCCAGCAATAAGATTGTGGGTAGGCATAGGTTACGCGCTGATTTTGCTTGGTTGATGGCCGGGATGAGACCCCAGCTCGCTGTGGGTGGCATTTCCAGGGTAGTCTTCCGCGCCGTTCTGATTGATTTTGTTTGCATGAGCGTCTTTCTTTCTTGACAATAATAGAATGACACGTCATTCTATTCTTTACAAGAGGCTGGTAGATTTAAAAAATGGCTTACCGCAAAACTCCGGCTACTGAAGCCCGCAAGGATGCCCGGCGCAGGACGATTCTGGACGCCGCAACCCGTCTCTTCGGCGCCCAAGGCTATCACTCCACCACCGTTCCCATGATCGTGGCGGAGTCGGATAGCTCGGTGGGCAGCTTCTACGCGCACTTCCGCAACAAAGAGGACGCCTTTGCGGCGGTCCTTGAAGAGCTGGGCGAGAAGGTGACGCAACTAATGGATCGGGCCAGGGTTTCCCAGCCAGACGCGCTGCGGGGGCTTCAATGCGCGGTGGAATCGTTATTTCTGTTTCTGGCCGACAATCCGGGAGATGCGCGAATCCTCATTGTTGAGTCTTCGGGCCTGAGCCCTCGCCTGGAGCGGGTGCGCCGCACCATACTGAGGAGGCACGCCGAGCAGGTCTGCCAGACGCTGGAGTCGGCTCCAGGCGCATTTTCCGTTTCCGCGCCGGCGATCGCCGCCCGGTGCCTCGTGGGCGCCGTCTTCGAGTCTCTTTGTAGCTGGTTGGAAGAGAACCCAACTGACCGCCAGTCCGCCGCGGAAGTCGCGCGCGCCGTAGCCGATTACAACTCCCGAGCCATACGATGCTGAGGGATAACTAATCCACCGGGAGATCCCCCGGCTCTGCCGGGGAGGCAGTAGCAGTTTGACATTTACGGGAGTCGATCCAGAAACTCCTTGAGGTGAGCCGCCAAGCAAACCCCAAGGAGAATCCAGATGGACGA
>Ga0224553_1001189_pt1 | contig 10000 bp, 6 predicted proteins | sample 714S21014metaG_FD_179897 | JGI IMG/M metagenome (GOLD analysis project Ga0224553, IMG submission 179897) | Peat soil microbial communities from Stordalen Mire, Sweden - 717 S2 10-14 | ecosystem: Environmental > Terrestrial > Soil > Wetlands > Peat | place: Sweden: Norrbotten County, Stordalen... | reverse complement strand
CCGAGATTACAGTCGCAATCTGCTTGAACAGGGGCGCGTCCCAGGTGGCGGCCATCCCGATCGCCTGCGGAAACATCGTCGCATAGCCGGCACGCGCCACGCCGTGCAGGCCCTCGTTCCACCAGTCGTAGGCGGGGACGCCGAGTCGCGGAATCGCGGCTGAGCTGTTGAGCATCTCGGAGACCTTCTCGTCCAGTGTCATCCGCGACACCAGATCGGCGGCCCGTTCTTCCGGCGGCAGCCTGGGATCAAGGAACGGCAATGCCTTCGCCGATTGAGCGGCAGCGGCAAGCCCCGGTGCAACCCCTAGGAGAAGCACCACGAGGAAGCCGGTCAGTGTAAAGGCAGGAGGGCGCATACGACATCTCCAAAGTGCTGTGGTCAATATTCTATTCTGTCCTCATCCCTTCACCATCGCGAGCAACAAAGCACGAGCAGCTTCCCGGGCCTCGCCTCGCTCGGAGCGCAGGGCAGGTTTACGCCACGCAAATCAGATTATCTCCGGAGCAGCGGGGCGAATCTCTGGATTGCAAGTATGCTGGTAGGGCATTGAGCCGGCATAACCCCGGCTGGTCTGCCAGGCTTGGCCGTCGTCCGATGCGGCGGTGGAACGAGTTATCCATGGAGTTCACACCAATGCTCAAGTCCGTTTTCGCGGTATTAATGCTTGCTCTTCCCGGATTGGTGGTTGCTCAAGAGGCATCTGCGTCCCGACCTGCCATCACCGGCATCTCGCACGTCACGCTGTTCGCAGATGACCTGGCGAAATCCCAACAATTCTATGGGGAGTTGCTGGGGTGGTATCAGGTTCCCTCCAATGGAGCGAACTCAGGCGTGCGCTTTTATGCCAATCACTCGCAATACGTCGAGTTGCTGTCGCCGCCGTCGCAAGGACTGGCGAATCGTTTGGATCGCGTCGCCTTTTCGACCAGCGACGCAGAGGCGCTGCGCCGGTATCTCGGCGCCAACGGCCTTTCCGTTCCGCCGGCGGTTACCGTGGGTGCGGATGGAAGCCGAGGCTTTCTGGTCCACGATCCGGAAGGGAACAAGGTCGAGTTCACGCAGGAGGGCAAGCATCCGCTTGCTGAACCGGCTTCAGCGTCGCAGAGCGTAAGCTCTCACATCATCCATGCCGGCTATATGGTTCGCGACCGCGCGGCGGTCGACCATTTTTATAGGGACCTGCTTGGCTTTCATTTGTACTGGCAGGGCGGAAATCCGCCGGACCACGTCAACTGGGTGATGATGCAGGTGCCGAATGGGACAGATTGGATCGAATACATGCTGTTGCTGCCCGCCAATCCTTCGCCTGCTCAACTCGGGACCGCCGACCACTTCGCTCCTGGGGTCGTCAGCGTCGCGCAGTTGCAGGAAAAACTGGAGGCGCACGGATGGAAGCCTGCACCCAACAGGAACCCGCAAGTGCTTGGGGTCGACGGAAAGATGCAGCTTAGCCTTCGGGATCCGGATGGCACAAGGGTTGAACTCATGGAATTCAAACCCATCAATGACCCTTGTTGCGCTGCCTACACGGGGCCTCAACCGGGCCCGTTCGCAGACTGGTAGTGCTGCCTGCGAAGCTGGTCGAGCGTCGCGACCGGAAGGTACACTTCTCCCACAGAGAAACCATAGGGAGTCCCGATGCTCAACCGCCGCGCATTTCTTAAAACCGGCCTCACGACCGGCGCCGCAATTCCGCTGACATCCACTCTGAACGCTCTCGCGCCCGCATCGCTCCTTGCGGGGGAAGTTGGCGCGGCAATCCCGGGCAGGTCCGCGGTGAAACTGGCGACGTTGCCGGCGCGCCTGCCTGCCATCGACCTAGCCACCGAGCCATGGCAACAGAGGATTCGCCGGGTGGCCCAGAGCAACATGACGGAGCACGACCCCGCCGTGATGAACGTCGAGGAGTGGGCCGACTATTGGCACTCCGCCCAGGCCGATATTGTCTTTGTCAGCGTTACCGGCATCCTCGCGTTCTATCCCTCCAAGGTGAAGTTTCACCGCCATGGCAAGTTCCTGAACGGCCGCGACTTCTTTGGCGAATGCGTGGCCGCTGCCAAGAAGCGCGGCATGCGGGTGGTCGCGCGCATGAGCCCCGACCTGAACTGGGGCGATGCGCTGGAGGCCCATCCGGAGTGGTTTATGCGCAATCGCGACGGCTCTCCGCAGACCGATGCCGATGAGCCGCTGCTGTTCAAGACCTGCATGTTCTCCAGCTACATGGACGACTATGTCCCCGCCATTATGCGCGAGGTCAGCGCGCTCTACGATGTCGACTGCTTCTATACCAACGGCTGGCCGCAGATCGGCGCCCTGCCGGATTGCCACTGCGCCATCTGCAGCAAGCTGCCGGCGCCGAGCACCGTGGCCTACTGGCACGCCTACGACGATCGCGTCTTCGAACTGTGGCAGAAGTACGACGCTATCGCCAAGGAGAAGAAGCCGGACAGCTTCTTCTTCGCCAACCTCGGCGGTAACGTCCGCGGCGGCCCCAATCTCAACCGCCTGGGCAAGATTGCCGCGTGGTTCCAGGCCGACAACCAGGGCCGCACCAACGGCGACCCTGCCATTTGGGGATGCAGCCTGCAGGGTCGCGTGTGCAACGCCATCATGGACGGCAAATTCGCCACCAACGTGACGGCTGCATACTCCACCGGCGGAGTGGTGTGGCGCAACGCGTCGAAGAGCCCCGAAGAAGCCAGGATGTGGATGTGTGAGACTTCCGCTTCCGGCATGGTCCCCTATTATCACTTCGTCGGCTCGGAGGCGGGCCTGGGCGAGGACCGCCGCTGGCAAAAGACCGGCGCGGACTACTTCCGCTGGACGGCGCGGCACGACGCGCACCTCAGGACCCGCCGTTCCATCGCTAACATTGGGGTTGTCTTCGGCCAGAGCACGCAACTCCTCTACCCAGGACCGGGCCCCGCGGCCGCGCGTACGCGGGATACCATGCACGAGACAACCCAGGGGCTCTATGACGCACTGCTGCAGGGCCGGTTCGCGTTCGACTTTGTGCACGAAGACCGTCTCGACCCGGAACGCCTTGGCAAATATCGTGCGCTGCTGCTGCCCAACATCGCGATGCTCAGCGATCGCCAGTGCCGGCAGATTCGCGACTATGTGCAGTCCGGCGGATCGATCATGGCCAGCTTCGAGACCGGACTCTACGACGAGAATCTGAAGCAGCGTTCGGAGTTCGGACTGGCTGACCTACTCGGCATCAGCAAGGCCGGCAACGTGATCGGCACCGTAGGCAACGCATACTATGCCCGCATCGAGCGCCAGCATCCCATCCTCGATGGCTTCGCCAACACCAACTGGATTCCCGGAGCGCAGAATCGCATCCCGCTGAAGCCGGTGCAGAGCCCCGTGCTCACCGTCGTTCCGGGCTTCGTGCGCTATCCTCCGGAGCTGGCCTACCCGCCGGTGTCGCACACGGACGAGCCGGCAGTGGTGCTGCGCGAATCCGGCCCCAGCCGCATGGCTTACTTCCCCGGAGACATCGAGCGTACGTACTGGATCACCGGGCACGGCGATCTGCTGCGGCTGCTGGGCAACACCATTCGCTGGATCACGCACGACGAGATCATCGTCGACGTTCAAGGCGAGGGCCTGGTCGAGATGTTTGCCTGGGAGACGGCCCCCGGCTACGCCATCCACCTGCTGAACTACACCAACCCCAACGCGCACCATGGCTGGATGCAGTCGACTTACCCGCTCGGCCCGCAAACGGTCAGGATGAAGCTGCCGGCCGGGGTCAAGGTAAAGTCGGTTGAGCTGCTGCAGGCTGGGCACAGCGTGCCTTTCGGCCTGGAGAGCGAGCTGCACTTCACCATCCCGCGCGTCGAAGACTACGAGGTTGCCGCCATCTCCGTTGCGTGAGCGGGAGCGACATTGAAGGTGAGGCCGGATTTGGCCGCGTCGACGGTGACGTGGTCTAGTGCGTTTGCGGCGCGGCAACCCCCGCCTTTTTGGCAGGGTCAGACGATAAGCTGAAGCAGGATGGGAGGCCACCTCTAGCGGCGCGGCTGGAATCACTCCTGGAAGCTGCGAAGGAGATGGGCGAAGACAGGGTCGTTGGCCGGAGACAAGGGTTGGTGATCCGCGCCAGCGACGCTGAGGATGGTGACGTCGGTTTCGCTGACGAAGTAGTAGTAGGCACCAGCGCGGTACTCGGTAACGCTATCAGTGGCCGAGATCTGCTGGCCGGAGGAGATGGTGGGATATCCGTTGGACTGGAGCCAGGCGTCCTTGCGGATGTGGGTACCGGCGCTTCGCGAACCGGCTACGTCATGAATCTGCGGATCGGCAAGATTGCTCTTGACGGCAACAGTGTAGTCGCGTCCATGATCGATGAAGTGCTCGGAGCAGCTGATCTTGTTGGTTCGGTAGGCTTCGTTCTCCCATGGAATGGTCTGAATGACCGTGGCGGCGGAGGGGTACTCAAAGCGGCTGCCACAACCCCCGTCATAGAAGACGCTCCAGCTGGGGCCATCGGCGACTGGGCCGGTGAATGTGAAGGTGTGGAGGATCGCGTTCAGCTCGCCGGAGATTCGCTTTATGGTTTGAGCGCCGATGCGCGGACCCTCGTCCTCGACGGTCCAAACATCAACCCAGGCGGTGGCGACGACGATCTCGAAGCAGACATCGTTGTGAAAGATGCGGTAGAGGTTGCCGGTGGCGGAATGTCCTGTTGCGGCGTCGCCGAACTCGGCGGTGCGGAAGTTCATACTGTGGACCGTGATGGGCTTGAACGGGCCAACCTGCTCATCGGATTTGTAGCAGGCGTCGGCGGTCTTGTTATCGCGCAGGATGTTGACCGAGACGCCGGCGGCCTGGAGGTTGCGTATTCCTGGGCGCTCAATGCAGGCGACAGCGGTGGTGTCGCAGATAGGGATCATGGAGAACTCTTGGTTTTGCGCAACGGGATGAAGGGAGAGAGATTTGAAGGTAGAAGGATAGCGAACGGAGAAGCCGTAATCGGGGCTTTGGTAGGTGTGCCATTGGGACTGTGCGTCAGCAGCCGCGACCGGCAACAAGCAAAAACCAAGCAGAACTGCGCAGCTGCGCTTCATCAGATTAGGCCTCAGATCCAGCTACGCACCATAGTAAACCGCGAGGATGAATTCGGAGCCCACATTGACACGTCCGGCGGCGTCACGTTCCAGGTTCGAGACTTGACGCTGCCAGTCCATCAACTGCCCACTCAGCGCGCGGTCGCGTGAGCGGAAGCGACATTGAAGGTGAGGCCGGATTTGGCCGCGTCGACGTTGACGTGGTCGCCATGGCGGACGCTGCCGTCGAGGATCTTGACCGCGAGCGGGTCCTGGACCAGCCGCTGGATGGCGCGCTTCAGCGGGCGGGCTCCGTACGCTTTGTCGTAGCCGGCCTTGAAGATCGCCTTGCGCGCCGCGGGCGTTAGCGTGATGCCAATCTTGCGGTCGGCGAGCATTTTCTCCAGGTCCGCGAGGCGGAGATCGATGATGTGGGTGAGTTGCTCCTCGCCCAGCGGGTGGAAGACCACCACGTCGTCGATGCGGTTCAGAAACTCGGGGCGGAAGTGCTCGCGCAACACGCCCATCACGCGCTCGCTGGCCTCGGCGAAGCCCTCCTCGCCCTCGGCCCATGCGGTCGCGAGCTGGCTGGCGCCGAGGTTCGAGGTCATGATGAGGACCGTGTTCTTGAAGTCGACGGTGCGGCCCTTGGAGTCGGTCAGCCGGCCGTCGTCGAGTACCTGCAGCAGGACGTTGAAGACATCCTGGTGCGCCTTCTCGATCTCGTCGAAGAGAATGACAGCGTAAGGGCGGCGGCGAACGGCCTCGGTCAGTTGGCCACCTTCGTCATAGCCAACGTAGCCGGGAGGCGCCCCGATCAGACGCGCGACGGCATGCTTCTCCATGTACTCGGACATGTCGATGCGCACCATGGCGGCCTCGTCGTCGAAGAGGAATTCGGCGAGGGCGCGCGCGGTTTCGGTCTTGCCGACACCCGTGGGACCGAGGAAGATGAAGCTGCCGATGGGCTTCTTGGGATCGCTCAAACCGGCGCGGCTGCGGCGAATCGCGTTCGCCACCACCGTGAGCGCAGCGTCCTGGCCGATGACGCGCTGGCGCAGGCGGTCCTCCATGCTGATGAGCTTCTGCATCTCGCCTTCGAGCATCTTGGCGACGGGGATTCCGGTCCAGCGGGAGACGACCTTCGCGATGTCCTCTTCGTCGACCTCTTCCTTGAGCATGCGACAGCGGGCTTTGCCACCGGTAGGGCCGTCGGAATCCGATTCGGTGAGCTTGCGCAGCTCGGCTTCGGCCTTGGGAATTTCGCCGTACTGGAGTTCGGCGGCGCGCTGCAGGTTGCCTTTGCGGGTCTGGTCCTCGGCTTCGAAGCGCAGCCCCTCGATCTTCGTCTTCAACTCGGCGATGCGGCCGATGGCCCCGCGTTCTTTCTGCCAGCGCGCGCGCAGACCCCTGGCTTTTTCGCGGACTCCCGCGACTTCCTTCTGCACGGCTTCGAGGCGCTCGCGGGAGGCAGGGTCCTTCTCGCGCTTCAGTGCGGCCTGCTCGATTTCGAGATTCGTGGCCTGACGTTCGAGATCGTCGATCTCGGTGGGCACGCTGCCGATCTGGTTGGCCAGCGCGGCGGCGGCTTCGTCGACCAGATCGATGGCCTTGTCCGGCAGGAAACGATCGGAGATGTAGCGATGCGAGAGCGTGGCCGCGGCGACGATGGCGGAGTCCTTGATGCGGACCTTGTGGTGCGATTCGTAGCGCTCGCGCAGGCCGCGCAAAATACTGATGGTGTCCTCGACGTTGGGCTCGCCGACATAGACGATCTGGAAGCGGCGTTCGAGCGCGGCATCCTTCTCGATGTACTTCCTATATTCGTTAAGAGTTGTCGCGCCTATAGCGTGCAGGCCGCCGCGGGCGAGCGCGGGCTTCAGCATGTTGCTGGCGTCCATCGCTCCTTCGGCCGCGCCGGCGCCGACCAGAGTATGGAGTTCGTCGATGAAGAGGATAATTTCGCCGTTGGAGTCTTCGATCTCCTTCAAAAGAGCTTTAAGCCGATCTTCGAACTCGCCGCGATACTTTGCGCCGGCAATCATGCTGGCGAGGTCGAGAGCGACGACGCGCTTGTCCTTAAGTATCTCGGGGACGTCACCGTGGATGATGCGGCGCGCGAGGCCTTCGACGATGGCGGTTTTGCCGACGCCCGGTTCGCCGATCAGGACGGGGTTGTTCTTCGTTCGGCGCGAGAGCACCTGGACCACGCGGCGAATCTCCTCGTCGCGGCCGATGACGGGATCGAGCTTGCCCTTGCGCGCGAGGTCGGTCAGGTCTTTTCCGTACTTCTCCAGCGCCTGGAACTTGGCTTCGGGGTTCTGATCGGTGACGCGTTGTGAACCGCGCACGCCGGAGAGCGCCTTCAGCACGGCGTCGTGGGTCGCGCCCGCGGCGGTGAGCGCATCGCGGACCGGGTCGGGCTGGCTACCGCTCTTGGGGGCCTCGGTCAGCGCGAGCAGCAGGTGTTCGGTCGAAACGAAATCATCCTTGAAGCCTTCGGCCTCTTTGGCGGCGCGGTCGAGGACCTTGGTCAGCGCGTTCGACATGCCCGGCTGCGCGGAGGCGCCCGAAACCTTGGGCAGCTTGGAGATCGCCGCGTTCACGCCGGCCAGCAACTCCTGCACGCGCACGCCGGTTCCTTCGAGGACCGGAAGAACCACGCCCTCGCGGTCTTCCAGCAGTGCCGCGAGCAGGTGCATGGGCAGGACTTCCGGGTTGCCGTTCTCAGCGGCAGTGGACGCAGCGGCCTGGACCGCCTCCTGCGACTTGACTGTCAGTTTTTCCCACTTGAATGCCATAACAGTACCAATCTACGCCTGAAATATCTGAATATTCGATGCACAACGGAAGGCGAAGATGCAGCGTAAGGGGGAGATGCGAGTCAGAGGTTCGATGGCGGCGGAGCTGGCTCCGACGACGCCGCGTACAATCGCGTAAAGCCGACGAGGCCCTCCACTTGCCGCAGACTTCCACTCCGATTCCCGTGCGAACGCCCCTGCGCAGTGCGTTGCTGCTGGCGGCTGGGTTTGCCGGTCCGACATTTCTGCTGCATTTCGCCAGCTCGCTGTGGGGCTCGCATCTCGGGTACGGATTCTTCCGCGACGAACTCTACTTCCTGGTGTGCGGCCATCATCTTGCGTGGGGATACGTCGATCAGCCGCCGCTGGTGGCGTTGCAGGCGCGGCTGGCCGAGACGCTCTTCGGGCTCTCGCCCACCGGCATTCGCATCTTCAGCTTTTTGGCGGGCGGGGTGACGGTCGGCCTGACCGGCCTGCTCGCGTGGCAGCTTGGCGGGCGCGGGAGTGCGCAGGTTCTGGCGATGGCGGGCGTGCTTGCCGCTCCAGTCTTCCTGGGCACGGCCAACTACCTCTCGATGAACTCGTGGGAGCCATGCTTCTGGATGGGCGCGCTGCTGGTGGTGCTGCGCGTGGCGGAGGGTAGCGCCGGGTCGCGCGCGTGGCTGCTCTTCGGCCTGCTCGCGGGGCTGGGGATTGAGAACAAGCACTCCACTGTGTTCTTCCTGGTCGCGCTGCTGGTGGGTCTGATGCTTACGCCGCAGCGGCGCATCCTGTGGACGAAGGGCTGCGCGGTGGGCGTCGTGGTGCTGCTGACGATCGCGCTGCCCAACCTGTTGTGGCAGTGGGTGCACCACTTCCCCACCTACGAGTTGCTGCGCGGCGTCGCGCGCTCCGACAAGAACACCAAGCTGCCGCCGTTGGCGTTTCTGCGGGAACAGGGCAACATGCTGCTGGTGTTCAGCGCTCCGCTATGGATCGGCGGGCTGGCGTGGCTCGGTTTTGCGCGCAAGGCGGTGCGCTGGCGATTCGTCGCCCTGACGTATCTGCCGTTCCTGGCGATGATGATGGCGATGCACGCCAAGGATTACTACGTCGGGCCGATGTATCCGGTGTTGTTCGCGGCGGGAGCGGTGGCACTGGGCGAGCTGACGCGACGCAATTGGCCGTCGCTCGCGTACTCGGCGGTTCTGGTGTGCGTGCTGTGCCGCGTGACCGCGCCGGTGATGCTGACGATACTTCCGCCGGAGAAGTACTCCTCTTTCGCCGCAGCTTTTGTCGACAAGAAGGGCGCGAAGAGCGAGAAGTTCACCAGCCCGCTGCCGCAGTTTCTCTCCGACAGGTTCGGATGGCCGCAGATGGTGGAGGGTTTCGCCGCGCGGTATTACGCGCTTCCGCCGGACGTGCGCGCGCATACCGCGATCCTCTGCGGCAACTATGGAGAAGCCAGCGCGGTGAACGTGCTCGGCCCAAGGTACGGCCTGCCGGTCGCGATCAGCGGGCACCAGAACTACTTCTACTGGGGATGGGGCGGCTACACCGGCGAATCGGTGCTGACGCTGGGCGACGACGCAGCCGATTACAAGGACGAGTACGAGGAGGTCATCGATCTAGGAGCGTTCGACGCGCCGTGGATTATGGACCACGAACACCATCACTACTTCTGGCTGCGCCACCGCAAACGCAGCTTCGCCGCCGACTGGCCGCAGTTCAAGTACTGGTATTGATTTCGTGCGAAAGGTTATGGCAAAGGTCAGGGCTGGATCCCGGAGTGCGGGTTATTTGCCGGCATGGGGGCGGGGTGGATTTGGCGTGGCCTGGCACCAGCTTTGTGGGTGGCCCCAGTCGCGGGTTGCGGTGAAGTCAATGTGGATGGGTAGTTCGGATTGGCTGTCGTCAGGCAATTCGTTGGGCACGGAGTCGGGCGCAGCCTGAGAGGCTCGGGGGCCTCGGGAACCTCGGGGGCCTCGGGCACTGCCGCGGGGAGTTGCGTGGGAGTCGGCGGCGTCCGGCGGGGGCGCGTCGGGAGGGGGCTGGAGGCAGTCCGCCAGGCCGTCGCCGAGTTGCGGGATGGCGTCGCCCAGGGCGACGATGCGCGCCGGGATGGCCGAGCCGGTGAGGTGGAGCGTATAGCCGGTCGCGTCG
>Ga0224553_1001187_pt1 | contig 10008 bp, 6 predicted proteins | sample 714S21014metaG_FD_179897 | JGI IMG/M metagenome (GOLD analysis project Ga0224553, IMG submission 179897) | Peat soil microbial communities from Stordalen Mire, Sweden - 717 S2 10-14 | ecosystem: Environmental > Terrestrial > Soil > Wetlands > Peat | place: Sweden: Norrbotten County, Stordalen... | reverse complement strand
ATTGGGTGTGCCAGTGGTCTCGGTGGGCTGCATCCCGGTTTGCCAGGCGGTGCTGGTCTCGATCAGCGCATCGGAGTCGCGGAAAAGAATGATGCCGTCGCCGTACAGATCCTGCACGCTCGAGTTGCGAACCGTGATGTGGTTGTTGAGCGGTGCATCCGGCGCATACGCGTAATTTCCGCCGCCGATGAGGATGCCCGCCCACTGATTGGTGTGCGCGGCCACCACTCCATCCACCAGAACGTCTTCGAAGACCGCGTCGCGGCTGCTTGGGCCCACCACCACCAGGCCATTGTCCTTGTTCTTCATCGCGTCGCCCTGAACATCGTGGACGAATAGATTCTTGAGATAGATGTGGTGCAGTGTGCCCTTGTCGCCGCTCACGAAGATGCCATACTTGCCGGCGCCGGCGAGGTCGAGCGAATCGATCTGCCAATACTCCTGATTGAAGAGGCTCAGCACCTGGCGGTCCTTGGCGGTGGCAACGATGCGCGGTCGCGGGCCTTGCCCAAAGGCAGTCAGGCGAATTGGCCTCCCCTCGGCGCCTGAACCTTGGGGAGAAAAGCTGCCATGGCAAACCGTGCCGCGCGCCATCGCAATGCGGTCTCCGGCGGCAAATGGATGCGCCTGCGCAGCGGCAAGGCTGTTCCACGGATCGGCGCTGGAGCCATCTCCGGCAGCAGCGGCGGAACAGTCGATGAAGTAGGCGTGAGGCCCGGCCGTTTGCCCGCCTGCCCAGCGGTTCGCAAACAGCAAAGCCACAGTCAACGCAAAGAGGGCAGAGCGCCTGCCGGCCCTGCCCAAACGAATCAAATCCAACACCGCGGTTTGTGCTACTGGCTCATCGCCAGCTTTGGGAATGATCACCGGTTCTACCAATTCATCGCTTTCTGCGAGCCTGTGATTTCGTCTCATCATCATACTTGCGGGGCAGGAGCTCGAGCCCCTGTCCCGCAAGCACAACGCAGATCATTTCTCCAGAAACGCATTGCTAGAAGTCCAGCCGGATCGCAAATTGTCCGCTTCGCGGATTGTCCTGAACGCCGAGAATCTCACCGAAGTTCGAGTCCCCAATCCCGGCGCGAGTTCCCGCGCAACCTTGAATGCTGTAGTAATGCCGGTTGAACAAGTTGTAGAAATCCAGCCGGACCGAGAGGTTGTACTTGCCGTCGGGACCAACCTTGTCGTTTTTAATCAGAGTGGAGTTCTCATTCGCCTGCCCGGGGCAGCGCAGGCGCGAGGTGGCTGGAGAGGGCGGCAGGTAGCCCGGCGCTGGATTGCTGGCGACGGATGCCGGCATATAGAAGTCCTGCGCCGGAGGCGTTCCGTTGGCGCCGACGGGCACGTAGTTCTTCGGGCTTGAGGGACCTTTGTACCCGGCCAGGTTGAATTGCGGGTAGATGTTTCCCCACAAAGGCCAGTAAGGATCGGACGCGCCGATCTCGAAGGGTTGCCCAGTATAGTAGTCGACCACACCGCCAAGCCTCCATCCGCCAACGATCCCTCTCACCACAGGAGTTGTTGTGGCGAGCCAATGCTGGCCCTTGCCGAAGGGAAACTGATAGGTGACGAAGCCTTTCAGCACTTGAGGCAGGTCATAGCCGGTGAGTGCATGGGCCGCAGCACGCATGTTGCTGAAATCCTCAACGCCGGTGTAGCCATTGTTGTAGTCCTGCTCGGCGGCGAAGGAGTTGCCTTCCTGACGCGACCAGTCGTAGCTCAGGTCCATGGTCAGGCCGCGGCCGGTGCGCTTCACCACGTCGACAACCAGCGAGTCATAGAAGCTCTGGCCTAACGGGAGGCCCGCGTAGTTAATGTTGTAGCAGCAGCCGTACCAATAGTCGGTTTCTGCCGCGGCCATCTGCGGTAACGGCGCTAGCGCCGCCAAGGGTGAACCATAGAAGTTCGGATACGGGCAAGCTACCCCGCTGACGGATCCGTACCCCGACGGGCAATACATCCAATTCCAGATGCTGAACCCCGGGTTTTGGTCGACCAGTCTCAGGAAGTTCTGCGTACTGGTCTCGTTCCACGCCAGCGCGGTGTCGGTGAGGCGATGGCCGCGGTTGCCGACATAGGAGATCTCAAGGCGCGTGTTGGGCGTCAACTGCTGCTGCACGCCGAAGTTGAAGGCCTCGCTGTATCCCAGGCGAAGGGCGCGCGGATCCACTTCCACGGGGAACGGAAGCATGGTGGAGGGATCGGTGGCCAAGGATGCTTTGGTCACCACGCCGGGGAAGTTGAAGCCGCCCCCCGGAGCGTCCCAATCGAATTGAGTTGCCGTGCTGTATTGCCCCAGCTGCGGTGCGAAACTGTCGGGAACCCCGCCAAAGAAAGTGACGCCGACGGGGTTGAAGATCAGCCCATAGGAGGCGTGTATTACCACCTCAGGAAGGAACTGGTAGGCAATCCCGATCGAAGGCCCAAAGTTTGCTGCGTATTCGTTCTTCTCGAAGCTGTCGCTGCCGCTGCCGGTGAAGACCAGCGATCCGGGAATGGCCGCGCCATAAACTGACGTGAGCTGCGCGTCGGTCACGGTCGGGTCGAAGTTGGCCCAGCGGCCGTACTTCTCATGGAAGCGCGTGTTGTAACTCCAGCGCAGCCCCAGGTTCAGCGTGAGTTTTGGAGTGACCTTGTAGCTGTCCTCCCCAAAGAACACGAACTCCTTTTGCCGGCCGTAGAGGTTGTTGGCCACAGGCTCTTGCGAGCTGCTGACTTGTCCCAATTCATAGGTCGCGAAACCGAAGCCGTCGTAAGGATAGCCCGCGCCGGCGGTGTTCTTGTAGGAGAAGTTAAAAGAATACGCACCCGCGCCGGAACGGTAGTTCACCTCATGGTCGATGAAATCTCCGCCAAAGCTGAAGCTGTGACGGCCTTTGCTCCAGGTAACCGTGTCGTCGGCAGTAGCGGTCACCCCCGCTACATCTCCCACCCATGCGTTACCGATATACGTTTCGCTGATGCCCGCCTGGTTGTCGGAGAAGGAAATTTCAGGGAAGTTGTCCGCACCGTTGCTTCCAATGCCGACTTGCGAGTTCCAATTGCCAGGATCGGCCGGGACGCTTGCATTGTCGTCGTAAGCATCGGTGAAGTTCAGCACGTTGAGCAGATTCGAGCTGAAGTTGTGGGTCTCGCTTAGCCGCCACTGCTGCTGGGTATACAACTGTTCCCGCAGGTTCGATAGCGGGCCTCCGTTCGTAGTCCCCGACTGCCACACACCCCCGCTATCCGCCTGAAGGCGCGGTCTGTGGTTGTAAATCCATGATCCGGAGAGACGATCCTGATCGCGCAGCACGTGGTCCAGCTTGACGACGAACTGATTCGGTGTCTGGCTAGGAGTGCCCGCGAGCAGCGTCCTCTCGTTGTTGGTGATTCCGCCCAGGTTGGGAGCGTAGTTCGCGTAAAATGTATTCACCTTTTGTGAAACCGCGCTGAGGCGACCCGACGGAATCATGTTGAGAGTGTTGTTGCTGTCAAACACAAATGGCCCTGCTGGAAAGGTACTTGTTGCAAGAGTACTGGACGTGTTCGGATCGTAGACCATGTCCACCTGCGCCTGGACGATCTGTCCCGTGGTGGTACCCACCATGATCGGCGTTCCGGGGCAGTTGGGTCCGCTGCAAGGGACTGTATTACCCTGGTATGTCCAGAGCGGGGCTCCCAGCAGCCCGTTGAAGTTGCCCTGCAGGAAATCCGCGGTGGGAACAGTCGCGCCGCCGCTGTTGAGCCGCCAGTCGGTCCTGTCAAATCGCTCGAAAGTGCCAAAGAAGAAGGTCTTGTTCTTGTGGATCGGACCGCCCAGGCTGAAACCGTAATCCCAGCCGCGGTCTTTGGCCTTTGGCACGCCCAGATTGTCGTTGGTCCAGGTGTTGGCATCCAGTATCTCGTTCAGCCCGTACGTGAATGCCGAACCATGTAATCTGTTGGTGCCCGACTTCAGGTTGAAGGCCATCACGCCGCCGCCGGTGATCGCACTTTGAGCGTCCAGGCCGCTGGTCTCCGCCTGCAGTTCTTCCACGGCTTCCATGCTCGGTCCGCCCTCCATCGAATCGCCGCGGATGTTCGAAGTGCCCGAGGTGCCGTCAATGGTGTAGTCCTTTACAAACCATTGGCCGCCGTTGACAACCGCACCGTATGGGGAGCTGATCGGCGAATATCCGGGCGTGATGGCTACCGCAAAGTCCTCAACGGTCCGGCCGCCGCTGTAGATACTGAGCGGCAGGTCGTTTACGACATCGGCCTTCATGTTGGTGCCCACGCCTGCGGTGTCCATGTCCAGGATTGGCGCATCGCTGGTCACGGTAATGGTCGCGCTTGCGGCCCCAACTTTCAGCACCACGTCGATCCGGGCCACTTCGGTGGAGTTCAGGGTGATGGACGGACGCAGAAGAGTCTCGAATCCTTCCCTCTTGAACTCGACCGAGTAGGGGCCTGGGACCAGGTTGGGAACGACGTATATCCCTACTCCGTTGGAGACGGTTTTGGCAGGCACATTGGTGCCTGTGTTGGTCGCGGTGACCTGCACGTCTGCCACCACCGCGCCGGTCGAGTCGGTTACGGTTCCGGTGATCGTCGCACGGTTCGTCTGTGCCCAGGCAGTCTGACTGATCATGGCAATCAGAACTGCAAGAATAAAGGGACATAACAATCGCCATTCCGATGTTCGCCTCATAGAGCCTCCTAAGCTTGCCGGTGCGAGCAGACGTTTGCTCAACCGGTCGAATCAAACACCAACATTCCACCGTTTGATTGACCAACAAGCGAATCTAGGAGCCATTCTGTCGGCTGTCAAGAGCAAAAACGAACACTGATATGGAGTGCCCCTGTCAATTCCTGCCAGGCTGAGCCCAACCGCGCAATGGGCGCTGCACATGAATTCAGTGGCCTGCAAGCCACTGCTCCGCCGAGCATTTGCATCGCAAGTTTACCAATGAGTAATGAGCCCCGAGCCGCCATTTTCAGTTTTACGCTGCCATTTGGGAAATGTTAGCCGCCATCTTTGATTCGTCGTCGGATCCTGGACCCCTGACCCCTGATCCCTGCTACTCCGGCTCCACCAGGTGATGCGCGATGGCGAACAGCGCCAGTTCCAGGCGGGTGGAGACGCCGGTTTTGTCGAAGATGTTGGAGAGGTGGCGCTTGACGGTTTCTTCGCTGAGGGTGAACTGCTTGGCGATGTCGCGGTTCGAGCATCCTTCCACGATGCAGCCCACGACGTCGAGTTCGCGGGGGGTGAGTCCATAGGTCTTGCGCTGCGGCACGACGGCCTGCAGCATCAGGTCGTGGAGAGCGCTGACGAGGTTGATCACGCGCTTGCCGCCGATCCAGTAATCGCCACTAAAGACGGTGCGAATGGCGGTTTGCAGGTGGCTGGCGAGGGCGTCTTTGAGGACGATGCCGCGGGCGCCGATGTGCAGGGCCTCGATGATCTGCTGCGTGGTGATTGTGGAGGTGAGGAGGAGAATCTTGACGGTGGGTGTGCCGTTCATGATGGCGCGCATGGCCTCCAGGCCGGGCAGGCGCGGCATCTGCACGTCGAGCAGCAGAATGTCGGGCTCCAGCTCGAGGGTCTGGGTGATGGCTTCGTCGCCGTCGTTGGCATCGCCGACCACGTCGAAGCCGTCCTTTTCGGAGAGCATGTTGCGCACCCCGATGCGGACTACAGGATGATCGTCGGCGATTACAATTCGAATGGGTTTTTCCATGTGATCGGCTAACCTCCCGGCAGAGTTTTACTACGCCTGGAATTCAGCCTCTAGCATACGCTGGAGGTTGGCGGCGGCGGCGCGCAAATCGCGCAGCACGGTAGACCCGTTATCCAGATGGTTAACGCCGGAACCGGTAACCCCAATGCCTCCCCCCTCAATCACCGCCCCCATCCGCGCGACCTGGAGGGCGCCGGCCATGGAGCAGCCGCCCTTGATGGCGTGGCCGATGCGGCGCACCTCGGGGTCGTCGCCTTTGGCGATGGCGGCCTCAAGTGCGGCTATACGGCGGCCCAAATCGGCGACGATGGCCTGGTAGATCTGGCGGACCGCGGTCTCGGGCATCATCTCGCGGAGCTGGGCCAGGGTTTCGGGGTTGACGATGGTTTCATCAGAATCCAGGCCGTCGGCGGCGGGGGGCTGCAACTGCGCCTGGTGCTCCTCAATCAGCTTGGTCAGGGCTTCGGGAGTAAAGGGCTTGAGCAGGAAACCGTCGGCGGCGGCGATCACCTGGTCCGGGGCATTGCTGGCGCTGATGGTATAGAGGCGGGCCTGAGTGAGGGCGCGAAGTTGCTCAATCAATTGGGTTCCGCTGAGGCCGGGCATCTGGGCGTCCATCAGGATGACGCCAGGAACGCACTCTCCGGCGGCTAGCAGATCCAGCGCCGCGGGGCCGTCGGCAGCGGTGTGGACGGTATAGCCGCTCATGGTGAGGACGGTGGCCATGACCTCTCGACTGACCATGTCGTCGTCAATGAGGAGCAGCGTGGGAAGGTCGTGCCTGGTGACGATTTCAAGCATACATTCAGTGTGCCACTCAAGAGCAGGATGGTGTGACCGAAAATGAACAAGGTGAATTCAATCAGTGATGGCCCCCAGGAGGCTCAAAAATGGGTTCGGTTCACTCAAAATGGGCTCAGTTCAATTGCCTATGACCAGGACCTGGAAGCTGCCGTTCACCGATGCGGTTTTGAGGGTTCCGATGCCGCCGGGCTGAGCGACGTTCACGCCAAGGAGGTCGGTGACGAGGTAGACCTGGCCGGTGTCCTGGTTCACGGCCAGTGTACGGGCGCGCTGGCGAGTGGGCAGGTTCTGGATCTCGGCATAGGTGTCGGTGACGTCCTGATGGATGATGGTGAGGCTTCCATTGGCGCCTCCGTTGGCGGTGTAGATAAGGCCGCGGCCGGGATCGTAGCCAATCGCTTCCACGCCGGGGCCGATGGGGAGCGATGCAACAACTTCTCCGGTGCCGCCGTTGAGCACCGTCATTTTCATGTTGTTGCAGGCGGCAAACAGACGCAGGTGTTTGCCGTCGACGGCCAGGCTGCGGGCTTCGAGGCAGTCGGGCCCAAGGGCAAAGAAGCGCAGGGAATTCTCGGAGGATTGGGCTGGGCGGGATTCATGGCTCCAGTCCAGCACGATGGGCGGGGCGGTTTCGATTGCGGGGCTGGGCTGGGATGGATTGGGCTGGGTGGGAGCGGCGGCGTCGGAGCGCCTGTGCAGCAACGATGCAATGGCCTGCGCATCGAGACGGGCAACCTGGTTGCGGTTGACGATGAGGATGAACACCTGGCCATTGCCGTCGCTTTGCGCAAATCCCAAGTTGCCGGGCATGAGGATTTCACCAAGCGGCTGGCGGGTTTGCACATCGATAACGGTGATGGAGGTCTTGATTTCCAGGTTCGGGACAGGCTGCGGGTTGCTGTTCTGCTGGGAAGAGCGGGTGGTGGCGCCGGGGGAAGATTTTGCCTGACTGGCGGAGGGTTGCGGTGGGGTCACAGCAAGGGGGCTGGCGCAGATGGCGAAGAGGAGCCTGCTCTGTGGTTCAAGGACGAGGGCGCGGGGGTTGGGGCCGGTGGGAATGCTGGCGACGACGGCGAACGAACGGCGGTCAAAGACCTTTACCTGGCCGGCCGGTCCATCGCTGATGTAGCCGAACTCGCCGGTGTCGTCGAGGGCGATGGCGTGGGCCTCGCGCAGGCCGACGATCTGGCCGGCGACGGTGCCGGTGGTCACATCCACCACCTGCACGGCGTCGCCATGGGCAATGTAAAGTCGTTCCGTGCCGGGGTCCATCGTGAGGTAGTCCCAGGGCCCGATGCCGCCCACGATCCAGGTTTGCTTGATGACGAAGGGGCTGCCCGGCAGTTCCGTGGACGCGGGAATCTGCTGCGCCGGGAGGGCGGCGCAGGCGAGCAGGCTCAGGGCGAGGAGGTTCTTCATTCGGGACGGCTCCTTCTAACTAGATGCGGAAACAGAGATCTGGGGTCAGGGCCAGGGATCAGGGGCCGGCGGGGCAGCGAGGAATTCAGCGCACTGTGAAACTGCGTAGTGCTGTAAGCGTACAAACTGCGTAGTGATATAAGCCTACAAAAAGAAGGAAAATGCCGGCCTCCAAGCCTACAAACGGAAGGGGCTCATGCGGAGTGGCAAAAACGTGCTGTTCCAAGGGCGCAAAAAACCGCAGAGGGTCCGGCTGGAACCCAACATAAAGCGCGTAAAACAGCTCAAAATTGATGGTTTTTGCCCCGTTTCCGATCGTTTTTGCCCCCCCTTTTGAAGCCATATATACATATCTCGCATACAGATTGCCGTTCCGTCCAGGGCTTCGGTTTCCGGGTCGGGGATGCTCCAGAGCGTCATCGAGTCAGTCAATGGAAGGGCGCTTACCGTTACGAATCCGTGTCGAACTTGGGTGACTTAACCGCCAGCCTGTATATCAAGGTGCACCAAATGTGAGGGAGAACCAGTTTTTTCTTCTTAGAGCGTATTTCATAAACATTTTCCCGACCCGTGAACCATTGATTTCAATGGACGGAGTAGGGTTGGATGGCATTTATGAAACACGCTCTAATAAGTATCGGATTGGTCTTCTCCTTGACCGTCGCAACGGAGTAGCATGAACCAGTGGCCGTTGACCTGATCGACGTGCGCCGGGCGCTTGAAAGCGATGCAATCGTTCCATGCTTTCAGCCCATCGTGGAATTGCGCACTGGCCGCTTGGCTGGGTTTGAGATCCTGGCGCGGTGGCAACACCCCGACCTTGGCTTGATCCTCCCGGAGAATTTCATCTCACTGGCGGAAGAGCACGGACTGATCGGAAGCCTTACGCACCAGATTATGCGGAAGGCATTCATGTCGGCGCCGCTGTTGCCGGAGCCGCTTGTGCTGGCCTTCAACTTTTCGCCGATTCAGTTGCATTATCGCAGCCTGCCCTTTCAGATTCGCGAAGCGGCCAAGGACTCCGGGTTCCCGCTTCAACGGGTGATGGTGGAGATTACCGAGAGCGCCCTTGTCAACAACCTGGAACCCGCTCGGATGATAGCCATCGAGCTCAAGGAGATGGGCTGCCGGCTGGCGCTGGACGATTTTGGAACCGGATATTCGAGCCTGCGCCACCTTCAGGCGCTGCCGTTCAGCCAGTTGAAGATCGACCGCAGCTTCATCGAATCCATGACCGGCAAGCGCGAGAGCCGCAAGATCGTGGCAGCGGTGGTCGGCCTGGGGCACAGCCTTGGCATGATCACCGTGGCGGAAGGCGTAGAGACAGAGGAGCAGGCGAATATGCTGCTGTGGCTCGGTGCGACCTGGGGCAGGGCTGGCTCTACGGGCGCCCTTTGCCGGCCGAGCGGATACCCGATATGCTCGCAGCCGCACCGCGGACACTGTCCAACAAAATGTCGACGCAGCAGGACGAGGAGCGTATTCCCAGCCTGGAGGCGTTGCCGGAGCAGCGCCTGGCGCAATTGCAGGCAATCTACAATGGAGCGCCGGTGGGCTTATGTTTTCTTGACTGCAACCTTCGCTACGTGAGCCTCAACCGGCGGCTTGCCGATCTGAATGGCGCCTCGGTGGCGGCCCATATCGGCAACAAAGTGCAGGAGATGATTCCTGATTTGTTTCCACTGGTTCAGCCGTTCCTGTTGCGCGCCTTGCAGGGCGAGGCAATCGCGGGTGAGGAGGTTTCCATGCCATCCTCCAGGCCGGGAGAACCGGACCTGACGATCCTTGTGTCTTACCAGCCGGCCTTCGACGAAGCACAGGAAGTGATCGGCGTTTCGGTCGCCATCGTGGATATTACTGAACGCAAACTGGCCGAAGATGCGCTGCATGAGAGCGAAGATGACATCCGGCATATGGCCGAGCTCAGTCCGCAAATGCCGTGGATTCGGGATGCCGACGGAGACTTTATGTATGTCAGTTCCCGATGGTCGCAGTTGGTGGGGATGAGAAAGGAGCAGGCGGTCAACCTTGGATGGCTGGAGGCGCTGCACCCGGAAGATCTGGGGCCCACGTTGAAGAC
>Ga0224553_1001181_pt1 | contig 10020 bp, 14 predicted proteins | sample 714S21014metaG_FD_179897 | JGI IMG/M metagenome (GOLD analysis project Ga0224553, IMG submission 179897) | Peat soil microbial communities from Stordalen Mire, Sweden - 717 S2 10-14 | ecosystem: Environmental > Terrestrial > Soil > Wetlands > Peat | place: Sweden: Norrbotten County, Stordalen... | reverse complement strand
GATGTCGTGCGATGACGGCTTGGAGTCGTCCCTCGGAATGTCGGTGAAGATGTGTGGCGTCAGTGACACGTCAGAGTGGTCATCCAAGAGAGGCGTGAAGTCCTTAAAGACTTGAATATCCGGATCGAGGTACGTGACTCGTTCCCAACCCTGGCAGAGAAATGACCGCATGAGGGCCGGCTTCACGGAAGTGGCAAACTCTAGAGTGCTGTAGAAAAGTACCGCCGACTCGACATCGAAACTTCTCCAGTCGACCTCATCGATAGATATTGCTCGATGGTCCGCTTCACTTCGCGCAGCGACAAGGTAGTCGTCGATGCTCTGTTGGAAGAACTCAATGTCGCTGCAGTCCTGCAAAACCAAGACTCGCAGGATCGCCGAGGGCATCGTGATCGCGAGTGATTGCCCCAGAATCAAGAACTGGCCGAGATAGTTAGGGGTGACGATGGCGCAGATCAGATGGGAAGCTTCGGAGTCTGGCCGCGTCATTGACCTACTTTACTGATTCTTGCGATAACGGGTTTGTGGCGGGGCGTTAGAAATCCCTTAGATGGACGAGATCTTGGCGTTTTCGAGCGCTGAAGGCTCTGCTTTGAATCAATTTTTACCAAAGTGTCACAAAACGGCGCCGACGGCTTCAAGTCGACGGGAGACGACATTGCGCCGTGATGTCCAATCGATAGCTGGCCCCAAGGTCATCTCGCCGTGAGGTTTGCTGCTCCCGACGCGAGCCGGTTGACACCTCAAGGACGCCCGGGAACACGGGATCGACTTATTCGACTACGCCAGGGTGGTACTCCAAGTGGCTCATAAGGTGGCCGGCGACTTCATGGGAAAACGCCGTGAACATCTTGGGAATCTCCACGTCGATTGGCTGGCCCCACGTTCCATAGAGCTTCGAAGTCTGGAATACTGGGACAAGGTCATCGTGCAAGACACCTTCCCATACCGCGGCCGTGACGCCAGGGCTGTGCAGCGTGATGATGTCGTCAAAGATTACGAATCCGCCCGGCTTGAGGAGCGACTTCGCCAACAGAAGGTCTGATCGAACGACCTCGTATTCATGTGACCCATCGACGTGGATCAGACGGAACGTCTGTCCAAAGTCATTCGCCGAAAGAGTTGTTGAGGATGCCTCAATGATTTCTGGTAGTTGTTCATGAAAGCGAAGGTAATTCGCTTCGAAGCTTGCCCTACTCAGGTCCGAGTACGAGTCAGTTCGAGCATGGAAGTTGTCGAGAGTTGGAGCAACGTTCTGAAAGAGGTCGCAGACCACGAGCCGTTCGTTTGGATTACGCAGATAACCAAGCAATACGGCGCTGGATCCTTGGTAGCAGCCGATCTCCAAGATGTTCCCGACTATTCGCGCTTTGCGTTGCGCAAGGTCGATCGCATTGAAGAGTTCTGCGTCACCGCGCTCAAACCAGCCTGGAATGGTCTCTCGGCCATCGCTGATATATAGCGAACGATTCATTGATACAAATCTAGTCAGTGCTTGGCAGGGTTAGGCGGTGAGTGCAAGGCGGTGTCCGTTGTCACGGGCCACCAATCTGAAGGTTCTGCGAGCACCCGTCGGCGACTGGCCTGATGATTCAGCAAACCCCAGGGCAAACACGATGCGGCTCCCAAGCTCCGCAAGGCGCTCGCGCGGGCAGACTGCCTGAGCAACGTCGTGCGCAGCTCGACGGCGGATGGGCTCGTTCATTCCCGGCGTCTCAGCGTGGTGTGAGAGTGACTGATCTAGGAAGGTGATGTGAGTGGTTGTGACCGTCCCTTCGGATCGACACCGCCCCAGAGGAGTTCTCTCGAGAGTGCTCATCCCTGCGGCGATGTTGGCAATGTTGTCTGTTTTCGTCGGAGGTACGGTGGCGGTCGCGAATGTGACTTGGCGACAGCGGGTAGTTCACCTTCGGCAAACGAGGGACCGGCGAAATGGCGAGTAGAGGTTCGATCAAAAACAGCACGTTCCTACGCCTTTGGGAACGCAGCGGTGACCGTCTCAAAGAGCCGCGACTCAGCAAACGCCTTCTCAAGAGCGCAAGTCCTTCTTCGTGGCGCTCGACCACAGTACGCACGTCACGCGATACGGAGCCGGTCCGGGATTCTCGCATCGCTGCAACTGGTAGGCACCCAGGTGTGTGCCGACCGAGGAGTTGGCGCTCCGCAGCTTGGTTAAGAAGTACGAGTTCGACCGACTCTCCAGGGGCGATAGTTCTGCCCCTAGGTGACACGACGGCCATAGGGTCGTAAACTCACGGTGAGTTAGTTTGACTTAAGGTCCGTGCGACCTATTTCGCCTCGCTCGAGGGGCAGATCGGGGACTCTAATGGGAAACCAGGCAGACGATGAAGATGTTGCACCATTAGTCAACCCTGAAAAAGGAGATGCACCAGTCGAGGTTGGCCCAGTCGAGGTTGGCGTTAAGCCAATCGCTACTTCGGAGACGATCTTATCGACGCGAACTTCGAGGGCGTGGATAAGGGCACTTCCCGTCTTGGTCGTCTTAACCGTCATCTTGGTGTTTGTGTTCCAGAATCCCAAGGACGTCAAGGTGAGTCTTTTCACCTTTTCTGGCACGCTTCCCCTTTCGGTGGCACTGCTTGGCGCGGTGATTCTGGGCGCGCTCATGGCGCTGGCGCTGGGATCGGTACGCATCTTTCAGCTTCGCAGGCAGGTCCATCGCAAGAAGGGGGGGTCAGACGGGAACTAGGCCCAGCAATGGATTGGACGTCGCTCTGCCAGTTGACGTGGTCAAGGTCAGACTCGCCGAGCGCACCAAACAATGACGGCGATGACCAAGATAGGAAAACCGCTCTGGCGTCGGAGGCCCGACGCAATAGATCTGCAACGTTGCACTGGTCGGACTTTAGGTCGGCGGAAGTAGTGAATAATCGTCGTCGTTCGGCTCCCCGAGATTCCGGGGATGATAGCCGTCAGCTCAATTATGGGAACCGCCATGAATAGTTCCCATCCGTCTGCGGGCAAGTCAACAAGCGCCCAGCCAAGTTCTCGCCAGCCCCTCTTGCCGGCAGGAATGTACAACTCGGCTTGTTCATAATTCATTCGCCGGCCATAACTCGCTGACATCAGCCCGCTTCACTTCTTAACGGTCTATGTCGGCGCCCGGAATGCGATCAGTTCAACACTCGAGCAGTACCCTCGGAACATCTGACGAACTCGTTCGCTGCCATCTCGATCAGTCCAGCACCCTCCGGCTTTTGCAAACTCTTGGCGTAGTTCGCGGTGAGCGCTCGGAGGAGACCGTCGGACGGGCCTTAAGGAGAAGTCGGACCCACGCCGCGCAAGACGTTGTCCACCAGGGAGGGAACGAATTGGCGGTCGAACCCCTTGTGGCGCATCAAGAGGCGCCAGTACACCGGGGCGTACAGCTGATCCATGATCGACTCGATGTTGACGTCGGGTCTGATTTGACCGCGTTCAATCGCCAGTCGCAGCACCTTGCTCGTGGCGTCGCGCCGCGGCTGGAGCCAGTTGTCGCGCAGGACGACGGCCAGGGCGGTGTCGCATTGCGCTTGGCCGATGAGTTCGCCCATGATGTCGCCGGCGCGGCCTCGAAAAGCGGTGACGAGCAGTTGAAGTTGCGCGGTGAGATCCGCGGCGGCGTCGCCGGTATCGGTGAAGTCGAGGGTCTGGCGGTACCGGCGAAGGAATGCGTCGATAGCCACCGCTCCTCGGGTGGGCCACCACTTGTAGATGGTCACCTTGCTCACGCCCGCCCGTGACGCAATCGCCTCGATCGTCGTGGCGGCGAAGCCCTCCTCCGCCATTAGGTCGGCGGCGGCCTCCAAAATGGCGGTTGTCGTCTTCTCACTGCGGGGTCGGCCCAGGCGCAAAGGCTCGCGAGCAGAAGGCGTGGTCACCTCCTCATGCTACATCATGTACGCTCCGTTCAGAAATATGATAATGTACTTAGCGTTCACTAAATGAAGGAGGAACCATGACCACCAGAGTCGAGCAAATCCCCGAGCGCAACGCGAGTCAACTTTCGAGGGGCATGGTGGTGCTGTTCGCATTCTCGTGTGGCGCGACCGTGGCCAATCTCTACTACGCGCAGCCGATACTCGACACTCTCGCCCGGGCGTTCGGTACAGGCTCTGGCGCTGCGGGGTTGGTCGTCACCTTCGCGCAGATCGGCTACGCCCTGGGCCTCGCCTTTCTTGTCCCTCTCGGCGACTTGATCGCTCGCCGCCTCCTCGTGCCCGTCGTGCTCGTCGTCTCCGCGGTTGGCTTGGCGGCGTCGGCGGTCGCGCCCACCATCGGCGTGTTGACGGCCCTTGGCCTGCTCGTCGGTGGCGGTTCGGTCGCCGCGCAGCTCCTCGTCCCGATGGCCGCGTCCCTCGCCGATGATGAGGAGCGCGGCCACGTGGTGGGCTCGGTGATGAGTGGCCTGCTGCTGGGAATCCTTCTCGCGCGCACGGTGTCGGGAATCGTCGCTCAGTTTCTGGGCTGGCGGGCGGTCTTCGTCTTGGCGGCAGCAATCTCGACGGTGCTCGCCCTCGTCTTGCGGCGTCAGCTACCGCCCGAAGAAGAGCGCCCTCGCGTGACATACGGGCAGCTGCTGGCCGGGGTGGCCAGGTTGATGGCCAGTGAGTCGACGCTTCGACGGCGGGCTCTCCTCGGTGCGCTCGCCTTTGGCGCCTTCAGTGTCTTCTGGACGACGATGGCCTTCCTCCTCGCGGGTGCTCCCTACCACTACGGTGCGATGGAGATCGGACTGTTCGGTCTGGTCGGAGCGGGAGGGGCGCTCATGGCGAACATCGCTGGGCGCCTGGTCGACCGAGGGTGGTCAAGGACGACGACGCTGATCTTCTCCGCGTTGATCCCGATATCCTTCGTGGTGCTCTGGTGGGGCCGCGACAGTTTGGCGATGTTGATCCTCGGGATATTGGTGCTCGACGCCGGGGTTCAAGGCTTGCACGTGACGAACCAATCCCTCATCTATCGACTGGCACCCCACGCGCGAAGCCGGGTCACCTCGGCCTACATGGTGAGTTGCTTTTTCGGCGGAGCGGTGGGCTCAGCGGTAGGCAGCGAAGCCTTCGCTCTTCATCACTGGGCCGGTGTCTGCATCCTCGGGGCAATCGTCGGCGTCGGTGCCGTGGTCGGTGCCGTGGTCGGCGTCGGAGCCAACGTCCTTCAGCGCGCCCGTGTCGACTGAAGGTGCAACTGACATGGGCCGTTCACGCCGAGTTCCTAGTCGCTTGAAGTAGTTGCTGGTAGAGAGTCTGCCCTTCGCGGTCCTCATGGGGCCCGACGCGACTGCCGCCTTGAACTGGCATCGGCTCGATAGTGTCAAGTCCTAGCCGATGCCAAGGACATGCATCCCGACCCGGGTGCGCTGATCGAGACACTGAGCCACTCCGTCCGGGCGGACAATCGGGCGGCCGCGACTACGACTGCTCGGTAACGCTGAATCAATGCTGGGTTCCGCCCGAGGTCAGTTGCTCTGACAGGTCCGTGAGGCTCTCGGCGTATACGTCGAACCGGTCGTGCGGTGCGGGCACCCCCTCGCCGGCTCGCGAGACAAAGGCGGTGCGCATCCCCTGGCCGGCCGCGGCCCGCAAATCCCAGGGGTGTGCGGCGACCATCAACGTCCGTTGCGCCTCGCGGCCAAGCGTGTCCAAAGCGAGTCGATAGACGGAGGGGTCGGGCTTGTACGTCTTGACCGACTCGGCAGACAAGACACCGTGCCACGCTAGACGTCCTTCACCGAACATGTCGACCAGCTGCGCCAGATCCGCGTTGGATAGCGCCACCACGGTGAAGGATTCTCTCAGTTCCTCTAGCGCCAGGACCGCGTCGGGCCAGGGCTTCAGGCGGTGGCCGACTAGGAGACTGTTGAATAATTCAGAGCAGTCAATGAAGTGACTGATTACGCCCGACCGTTTTGACCTGAACGGCCTCTTCGAGCCGCTAGAAGGCCGTACTGCGCGTGGTCTTCTCGATGTCTTGCAGGTGACTCCTCAAGAATCGCTTTGTTCAGCAGTCCCCTAGGGCGAGATCATCCAGCCTTGCTTGGTCTAACCCATGTATCTCCATGGCGTCGAGCGCGTCGCCCAACGCGACGGCGCGCAAGGCATCATTGGATCTCCATGGCTCTTCGCCGGCGACCACCCGATCAATTAGGAGATCGAGCCGGCGTGACCACTCGAGCGCGAGCTGCGCTTCCCCACGCGGATCGAGCCCGGCCTCGGCCATCGCGGCCTCAACCTCGAGCGCGACCGAGGCGGTCTCGTCGACTACCGTGCCGAGCACGTCGAACACCAGCGTCTCGATCGCCCCCATCGACCAGTCAACGACCGGACGCCGCTCAGGCGTCGCGGTACCGACCATCGTGCTCACCACCTTGCCGCGTCGTCATCAAGACCCTCTCGTAGCTACTGATCCTGGCATACGCTTCATGATGACGTCTACCCTCTCCCAGCGAAGCCATGTACCGCAGGAACCGGGGATCGGGATATCAGTAAATCCTCAAAGGGATTCTCTCCGCAGGTGCGAAGCGCCGGCCCATGTGCCGCGGACCAGAAACGACGAAAGCAGGACCGATTGGTGCCGATGGCCCGACGTAGGTCTGCAACCATGCACGGGCTGACCCGGCATCGCTCTGAATGTCGATGGAGACCCGACGACTACTGTCGACTGACGGACCGACATCATGAGAATGGCCACGTTGGACAAGCCCCTTGGGAGATACCAGATCAAACTTCTGCCTACTGACCCGCTCAAGATCAGGCGGCCAATTAGCGAACCAGAACGATCCTGCCGAGGGCCAGGAGGCCCCGAGGTACGTCGCCTTGGTACATGCTCGCATCGAGGTGAACGCGCCGCGCAGACCATAGATCAGATGTACCACCTTGATCACGTGTGGGCGTCCCGACATCCAAAACCTCATCGAATTGGCAGTAGCTATCTTCCCGCAGCCGCGTGGTGTTCCCGGACCGGCATCCGCGCAGCTCAAGAGGAGCGAGACACTCTGGCCGTAGGCAACCGTGCCAAGTCAGTGTCTGGTTGCGTAGGGGAAGAGTTGCCCGGGCGTAACTTCCGGTTTCGAAATGGAGGCCGCCGTCCCGACGAACGGGTGGGTGGCGGCGTTGTAGCCTCTCGCGCCGATCGGTACAAGTCGGCACGTTGACCCGCTGTTGGTCAGGTAGACGTAGGTGTCATACGATCCCGCTCCGCCATCACTCTGCTTGCCGCTGATGAAGAAGTTATTGATGGCGCAGATCGGGGACGGTGGTGGCCGTGACGCCGGCACGCGCCTCGCCACGCAGCGCGAGATAGCGTTGTAGTGGTCGTTGTAGAACGCCTCGAACTCATCACGACTGGGCGTCGATGCGTTCCGCTGGGTCGTCGGCTTTTCTTCATAGTTGCTACCCCGTTTACACCCACGAGTGGCTCGGTTCTTACAAATTGACGGTCCGGTCTGAAGCGGGCTCCGAAAAGAGCCCTGCCGTTGTGTCCAAGAGTGCAACCATGCACTGGATCCCACCCTGAAGGATGCCGTCTCTTACCCGTTCGGTCGAGGCCAGGCTCCCGACTCTATTGGCGTAACCATAAGGGTTCTCCCACACGGCTCGGGATTGATCGGCACTTCGCCCCAGAGGCTGCCCACTCCCTGGCGCAGTTCGACCAGAGCGCGGGCCGTCGCTGGGCAAGTCTGATTGCCGATTGGATTGTCGGCCCAGGAAACGCCAAAGGTCGCGACGCCGCCGCGCGCCAGGGTCAGCGTTACCGTTCTCGGCTCGGCGAAGAGCATCGACGAGACGTGGACATCATGACTGTCGACTGCGAGGGCGCTCGCGTTGAGGAAAGTGACGTTGGGGTAGCCCCCGATACGACAGCGTGCGCCTTGGTTCACGACATCAAATGCCATCGCGCCGGTCCCGGCGGCGCCGAACCAGCCACTGGCTAGGAGCACGAGCTGGTTGGTCGTGCATTCCGGCACCGGAGCCGACGTCGCAGAAACGGAGGTGGCGAGGGTCGGAATGCCGAAGAGCACGAGTCCGACCGTGAGAAGCAATCGAGGCCGCAACACAATGTCATCCTACAAACCTCGGGCAACATCCCGGCAGCGTTGGACCACGTGAGTTTGACACTGTCGGAGGGCCGACGGCGGATTCAATCGGCCACAATCTAATGGCGAATCCGGCAGTGGCACTGGGGGCCTGGCACAACCTCGTTCAATAACGAGATCGCGTCGGAATGTGGGGTCCCCTCAGTTTCACCAGTGCGGTGGGATTAGGAACCTACGAACCGCACGAACATAGATGTAGATGAACACCACGAAACTGGGGAGAAGAGACACGTCCCACTAAGCAGCATCACTCTTTGCTCCGCCAAACGGCTGACGCCCGGTCTCTTTGTTGATCGCTATTTGCGTCGAGCCCGGAGAGCGGGCATTCCCAGTGGAACCGCGGCCACGATTGCCGCAATGAGGCCAACGAATGCCCCGAAGCCCCACCCGATTCCACTAAATCCAATACCGCCCGGCTTGTCCACGAAGGCCAGTACGGTCAGTACCAGATTCACCACCGAAGCTACCAACAACAATTGCTCGCCCGCAATCGGGAGCTTGAATGGCATTTCACTGAATCCCGCGCGCGAAACCAAGTAAACAAGAATCACCAAGCACAAAATAAAGACGAGATACATCCATCCATGCCACAAACCGTCGACGGACACTGAACCAAGGCCGTAGTTGTACGTGAACCACGGAAGAAATAAGGAAATGAACAAAACGAGCGTCGCTATTGCCGTAGTCCGCTCTGCTGGAGACCAACGCTTCATTTCAAAGGAGAACGACGATTTATTCGATCCATCACTCACAATTACCCCTTACGATTCACTCTGACCCGAAATCTTGGAGCCAGATTATTTCTGAGCATATCGAGATTGTGACTATTTCGCTAGGAATTTCAGTTGAACGAGCCGTACGTTCATTTCTCGTGTCGGGGGCCGGACGAAACAGGAATGCAACCCTCCACCGGCGGCTAAACGCGAACAATCACTAGTACGTATCCAATCGCTGACCTAGAAGTACTCCCGTTGGAGATTCTGGACTTCGAAGTTTCACCCCTTCACGGAGTCAAGGAGAAGGCAGCGGTTTGTGTGCCCAAGCGGAGATCATTGGTGAAGTAGCTATTTCAAGTAGTCCCGAAGCAACGTTGGCGAGGTGCTGATCGATTTCCTGTTGCGTGGCAAGCCCAGAATCAACCAGGCGACCTCGAATCTGCTCGAGCGTTGCTCTCTCCAGTTCGTTGCAGACAGGCCCACCGACGGGGAAGTAAGCGTCGGACTGGATCTCTACGAGACCTGCATTTCTGAGGCGCCGAGGCAGAGTCCTACCGAATGAAAGATCAACGCCACGTTCTGCCATGAGGGACCGGAAGGCTCTCTTCAACTTGTTGGCCAGTTCTTGCTCCGGACCGAATTCATCGGGGCACGCCATTCCCTGAAGTTCCGGGTCAGCCTCCTCCAAGATGAGCCAACCTCCTGGACGGAGGGCCTTCACCATGTTGGCGATGGCTCGATCTCTATCGATTACGTGCACCAAGACGAGCCGAGCGTGAACGAGATCGAAAGCAGCACCTGGAGGGGCGTCCGCGGCGACATCGTGGCGAAGCACTTCGTACCTGCGATCCTCGACCTTGTCCAGCCACGACGTATCGATATCAGTTGCGATGACCTTTCCGGTCGGCCCAACTCCCTGGGCGAGCCACGTCGGAATGCTGGGGCCTCCGGCACCCACCTCCCAGACGTTCCACCCTTCAGCGAGCCCGCACTCCTTGATGTGGCGAAACGTGGAGGGGTTGAAGAGTTTTGCGAGCGCATCGAAGCGCTCCCCGGCCTCCGCTTGCTGATTGTTAAGCAAGTATCGCCCGAGATCGTTCACGGCCCTCTGTGCCAACCTCTACTGAGACAGTCTGCACTGACAAATTAATCAACTAGAGGGCGGAGAAGGAATTTCTCCAATGACCATGACCACCACGATCATCGACA
>Ga0224553_1001179_pt1 | contig 10024 bp, 9 predicted proteins | sample 714S21014metaG_FD_179897 | JGI IMG/M metagenome (GOLD analysis project Ga0224553, IMG submission 179897) | Peat soil microbial communities from Stordalen Mire, Sweden - 717 S2 10-14 | ecosystem: Environmental > Terrestrial > Soil > Wetlands > Peat | place: Sweden: Norrbotten County, Stordalen... | reverse complement strand
GCGGGCGGCCAGGGTCTTGTTACCGTTGGCTTCGCGCACGGCTGAGACGGCCAGGTGGATTTTATAGTCGCGGAGCTGACGTTCGAAGGAGCTTGTCGGCTGGTAGTCGGCGATATCTACCACTTCGTCGAATGCGCCCGGGTCTTCTTCCTGCTCGGGGTTGTGCAGGTCCAGGTCTTCCGCGCGTACTGCGTGGCCCGGAGCGAGAATGATGGCGCGCTGCATGACGTTTTCGAGCTCACGCACGTTGCCGGGCCAATGGTAGCCCAGAAGCATGTCGAGGGCATCGGGCTCGATCGAATCCATGGGCTTCTGGAAGACGCCCGCGTAGTGGCGCATGAAGTGGCTCGCGATGAGCGGAATGTCTTCGGGACGATCCTGGAGCGGCGGCGAATCGATGCGCATGACGTTAATGCGGTAGTAGAGATCCTGGCGGAACTTGCCTTCGGCCACCAGCTTGGAAAGGTCCTGATGGGTGGCGAAGATGAGGCGCGCGCGCAATGGAACCAGCTTGTTCGAACCCAGGCGGTTGAATTCCATCTGTTGCAGGACGCGTAGCAGCTTGACCTGGGTGAAGAGGCTGAGGTCGCCAATTTCATCGAGGAATAGCGTGCCGTCGGCGGCCTGCTCAAAGTAGCCTTCGCGAGCGCCGACGGTTCCGGTGAAGGCGCCCTTCTCGTGACCGAAAAGCTCGGCTTCGATGAGAGTTTCAGGAATGGCGCCGCAGGATACAGCGACGAAGGGCTTGTTGGCGCGGGAGCCGAGATTGTGAATGGCGCGGGCAATGAGTTCCTTGCCGGTGCCGCTTTCGCCGGTGACCAGAACCGCTGCATTGAGATTGGTTACGCTGCGCACCAACTGATAGACGCGCTGCATGCTGGGGCTGGATCCGATGATGCGATCGCACTTGCCCGGCTCCTCGACGCGGTGTTGCACACTGTACAACTGCTGCTTGAGCGCGGAGGTCTCGCAGGCGCGGCTGAGCATGGTCTTGAGGTCGCGAACCGAAGGCGGCCGGCGCGTGTAGCCGAAGGCTCCGGAACGGACAAGCTCGAATGCGGTGGACCGCAGACTGTCATCGGCCATAAGGATGGTCGGGACGTTGGAGGCAATGAGCCGGCGCGCGCAGTCGATGCGGGTTTGCAGGGAGTCCCCGTGGGAATACAGATCGAGAATCAGGACATCGCAGCTCCCGGCCGCAATCAGCGCTTCCATCCCCTCGCCGTCGGACTCGAGCAGAATCTCGAAATCCTTACCAAGGGCAGGCGAAAGAAGCGGTTGCAGCGTTCGGTCTTCGGAATATAGTCCAATTCTTGTCATGTGCCCACGGTCATCCAACTCACGGCATTTACGGTGCCGCCCTGGGAGCTTGGCGATGTAACCTCATGATCGACACTCGGTACCACACAAGATATGACTCTTTCGTGCTAGGAAGATGCCTGTGCCTCCTTCGTCAATCGGAATATGAGGAAATGCAGTTGAGAACGCCCGCACCAAAGTAATCTCTCGCCAGTAATCTCTCGCCGCAGCCCCGTCGCAATCGTCAATGCCGGTAATATCGGCATCGGGGACAGCGGAGATAGTGGTAAGATCGGCTCTCCACGTTACTGACGATTGCGCGGGAAGGTGCCCTGGAGCGTAGCCCGAAGCGCAAGACATCAGGCCGGCCCAATAGGTCAAGTTCGCTGGCAGGGGCCAGAAACTCTTTCCCTGGTAAAGGTTACGGCCCCCCTCAGCATGCAGCCTTGCAGCGGCAGATTGCGGTGATGTGAAGGCGATGTGAAGGTGTATACGGACCACTCCAAAAGCCGGTCCTGCCGTAAACAACCGTGTACACCCCCGCGGATCATCCTGAGTCATCTACTTCAATCTAAATGGCATATTGGCTAAATCAGTTTGGTTGCGCAATTGCTGTATAGCAGGGTGATCCCGGAACGCCGGAGGGATGAAGGAGCAGGAGGAATGCATTCGTTTGCCTGGTGGCCCACCGTTATCGTTCTGGGCGTGGCGACGTTCACTGACCTTCGCAGTCGGCGGATTCCGAACTGGCTGGTTTTGCCTTTTTTTGCGGTTGGAGTTGCGGTTTCAGCATGGCTCCACGGCTGGCATGGTTTAGGCCACAGCCTGGGCGGGGCGGGATTGGGACTATTGCTGTACGGAATTCTTTTCTTCATGGGCGGCATGGGCGCAGGCGATGTGAAGCTGTGCGCGGCGATCGGGGCCTGGATCGGTCCGGCGCAATTGATTTATGCCCTGGTGTTCACCGGATTAGTGGGTGGGCTGATGGCGTTGGCTTGGGCGGTGTGGGGAGGATTCTTGGGTGAGCTCTTCCAGCACGCGGGCGACCTGGCATTCGGTTCAAAGGACGATCGCGGAGAGGCAGTGTTGAGCAACCCGCGGCGGCGCAAGATGCCGTACGCGCCCGCCATCGCGATCGGGACCCTGATTTCGTTTTTTGCGCATTGAGGAATGAAGAAAGCTGATGTCCAGCTTGCAGCAAGCCGGATACGAGTTTCGGGCGCGCAACACGATCGCGCCACAAAGCGGCGGCACGGCAAGGAGAGTACGTAAAGTGGCAACAAATTTCTCCCCACATCTCGTCAATTCGAATGCCGAGACAATCAGCGGCGCACCGATCTCCATCGCGCTGATCAGTCCTGATAGACGCCACCGCGATGCGGCGGCGCAGGCGCTGGCCGGATGCGCGGGATATGAGGTCTCCGAGTTCTCGAGTTACCCGGTGAGATTGGACGATGCTTCGGAGATCATGGACCAGAAGTTTAGCGTTGTGATCATTGATCTCGACGGCGACCCGAAGTTCGCGCTCGAGCTGGTAGAGAGCATCAGCGCCGATGGGTTTGCGACGGTGATGGTGTACTCCGAGAGCGCCGATCCCGAGCTTCTGGTGCGGTGCATGCGAGCCGGAGCACGCGAGTTTCTCACGCTTCCGCTGGAACAAAAGGTAGTGGAAGAAGCGCTGCTGCGGGCCGCAGCCCGCCAGCCGGTAGGGCGGACCGCGAAGAAGCGGGTGGGAAAGCTGTTTGCGTTCATGGCTTCCAAGGGCGGCGCCGGGGCCACCACGCTGGCCTGCAACTTCGCGGTGGCGCTGGCCAAAGCGTCGCAAGAGAAGACGCTTCTGATCGATCTGGACTTGCCGCTGGGTGATGCGGCGTTGAATCTGGGCATTACAGCGGAGTTTTCGACGGTGGATGCGCTGGAAGCCACGGATCGTCTGGATACACAATTCCTTTCCCAGCTCCTGGTGAAGCACAGCTCCGGTCTGTGGATGCTGGCGGCTCCCGGGAAGTTCATTCCGTACCAGGTAGCCAGCGAGGCCATCAACCAGTTGATGAACGTGGCGCGTAATGAGTTCGAAAACGTGGTGGTAGATCTGGGGTCGCAGTTGGAGATGATGGAAACGGCAGCGTACCGGGAAGCGAGCACGGTGTATCTGGTGACGCAGTCGGGCATTCCGGAGCTGCGCAACGCAAACCGGCTGATCCAACAGTTTTTCGCGGGCGCGGTGCCCAAGCTGGAGATCGTGCTGAACCGGTTTGAATCCCGCGGACAGAGCCTGCCGGAGGAACACGTTACGAAGGCGCTAACCAGGCCGGCGCAATGGAAGATTCCGAACGACTACGCAGCGGTGCGGAACATGCAGATTAGCGCCACGCCGCTGGTGCTGACGGACTCACCCATATCACGGCAGATCCGGAAGATGGTGAGCGCGGTGACCGGGAAGAGCGAAACCGTGGCCAAGAGCAAGAAGAACATATTCAGCCTGAGTTTCTTTGGATGATGTAGCGAGATGTTAAATTCCCCAACTGAATGGAAGGTAAACCGTGGAACTGCTGAACCTGGATGATTACAAAGCGGAGATTCACCGCACACTGATCTCAAAGCTGGATCTGGAGAAGCTGTCGCGCGTGAATTCAAGTCAGGCGCGTCAGGCGGTGTCGGGGCTGGTGAAAGAGATCATGTCGGACCAGCGGGTACCGCTGAACTTCGACGAGCAGGAGAGGATTCACGCCGACCTTCTGGACGAAGTCTTCGGTTTAGGGCCGCTGGAGCCGCTGCTGCGCGATCCCAAGATCTCCGACATCCTGGTCAACGACAAAGACCACGTGTTTGTGGAAAAAGGCGGCCTGCTACAGAAGGTGAACACCTCCTTCCGCGACGACCGGCATCTGATGCAGATCATCGACCGCATTGTTTCCAGGGTGGGCCGCAGAGTGGACGAGTCATCTCCCATGGTGGACGCCCGCCTGCCCGACGGATCGCGTGTCAATGCAATTATTCCGCCCCTGGCGCTGGATGGGCCGTCGATGTCGATCCGGCGTTTCGGAACCGGTCCGTTGGCGGCGAATCAACTGGTGCAGTTGAAGAGCATTTCGCCGGAGATGATGGAAGTGCTGTCGTCGGCGGTGCGGGCACGCATCAGCATCCTGGTTTCGGGTGGTACGGGCGCCGGCAAAACCACGTTCCTGAACATTCTGTCGCAGTACATTCCTAACAACGAGCGTCTGGTGACCATCGAGGACGCGGCCGAATTACGGCTGGCGCAGGAGAACATTGTGCGCCTGGAAACGCGGCCGCCGAACATCGAAGGCCAGGGCGCCATCAAGCAAAGGCAACTGCTCATCAACAGCCTGCGTATGCGTCCCGACCGCATCATCATCGGCGAGGTGCGCGGCGAGGAAGCCTTTGACATGTTGCAGGCCATGAACACGGGCCACGAGGGCTCGATGACAACGATTCACGCCAACACGCCCCGCGACGCCATTTCGCGTCTCGAGTCAATGGTGGCGATGACGAACATGAACCTGCCGGAGAAGTCAGTGCGGCAGCAGATCGCCTCGGCCCTCACGATCGTGGTGCAGGCGACGCGCATGAGCGACGGAACCCGCAAGATCACAAGCATTTCCGAGATCACGGGCATGGAAGAGAACGTGATCAGCATGCAGGAGATCTTCTCGTTCCAAAAGAAGGGGATTGGACCGGACGGCCGGGTGATCGGCGTGTTCATGCCCAGTCGCATCCGTCCCCATTTCCTGGAGAGGCTGCGGGTGTCGGGCATCGTGCTGCCGCCCAGCCTGTTCGACAAGGAAACACAAGTTAACTGAGAAGAAAGGAGGCGAACTGAGATGGGAATCATTGCAGTATTGGTATTCATCGGCGTATTTGTGGTCATTGCGCTGCCCATGGCACTCGCCGCACCCTCCGACAACTCCAAGAAGGCGCTGGCTACTCTGGACGCGGCGCTGAAAAGCGAGTCCAAGCAGGCAGTGCTACAGCAAAACATGGACCTGCGCAAGGATGAGCAACTGAGCAGCATTCCGTGGCTGAACAAGAAGCTGCTGAGCATCGAGCTGGCGCCCTATTTGCGCAAGATGCTGAGCCAGGCCGAACTGGATTGGAGCCCGGGCCGTCTGCTGATCATGACCGTGGCGTGCTGTGCGCTGCCGTCGTACTTCTTGTTCCTGTCATTCCAGTCCTACCCGCTGGCGCTGGTGGGCGGCGTGGTGTGTGGTTTGCTTCCTTTCGGATGGGTGGTATTCAAGCGGAGCCGGCGTTTTTCGGCATTCGAGAAGAACCTGCCGGAGGCGCTGGACCTGATGGTGAGCGGACTGCGCGCGGGGCACAGCCTGCTGGCAGCCATGGCCCTGGTATCCCGTGAGTGTCCGGAGCCGGTGAAGAGCGAGTTCAAGATTTGCTTTGAAGAACAGAACTACGGCCTGGAGATGAAGACGGCGCTGGAAAACATGCTCGCCCGGGTGCCGCTTCAGGATTTGAAGATCACAGCAACCGCGATCCTGATTCAGAAGGAGAGCGGCGGCAACCTGGCCGAGGTGCTGGACAAGACCTCGCATGTAATCCGGGAGCGGTTCCGGCTGAAGCGGCAGATCATGGTGCACACTGCGCAGGGGCGGCTTACGGGGTTGGTCCTTACCTGCCTGCCCATCGTGCTGGGCATCGGCATCTATTTCGTAGATCCGGACATGATCAGCATTTTGTGGCATCGCCAAATCGGCATCGATATGATGTGGGGCGCGGCCGGACTGATTATGCTAGGCGGGTTTGTGATCTGGAAGATCGTCAACATCGACGTATAGGGGAGAGGTATGGAATTCGCAATTTTCGCATTCTTGGCTGTATTTCTGCTCATCGCCAGCGGCGGACTTCTGCTGTTCTATCGCGAAGTCATGCTACAGCGCATCAGCGAAGTGATCCATCCGCGCCCCAAGGAGAAAAGCATCGGGTCGGTGGTGCAGCAAGCCAAGTCCTCGATCGGAAGCCTGATGGAGTCCGTCGAGAACCTGATGCCGAGGAGCGATAAGGAAGTTTCGATCGTGGTGCAGCGGCTGACGCGCGCGGGGTACCGCAACGAGTCGGCGGTGAAGGTTTTCTACGGCTGCAAAGTGGCAGCGCCGATTCTGCTGTCAGCCCTCGCGCTGGTGACAGGCTTGGCAAGCCTGGGTCCGTTTTTTGTGTACCTGATGACGCTGGGCGTGGGTTTTCTGGCGCCTGACTTCTGGCTTGGGAAGAAGATCAAGAAGCGGCAAAAGAAAATCAACCGCGGATTGCCCGATGTACTGGATCTGCTGGTGATCTGTATGGAAGCTGGCCTGAGCCTGGACCAGGCGACGGCGCGCACGGCGCAGGAATTAAACCAGTCGCAGCCGGAGTTGTGCGACGAACTGAACATCGTGGTGCTGGAACAACATGCCGGCCGAGGCCGCGCCGATGCATGGAAACACATGGCAGAACGCACCGGCGTAGAGAGTGTGCGCAATCTGGTTTCGATGCTGGTGCAGACGGAACAATTTGGAACCAGCATTGCCAAAGTGCTTCGCGTCCATTCGGACTCGCTGCGCGTTCAACGTGTGCAAATGATCGAGGAATTGGCAAGCAAGACTTCAGTGAAACTGGTCTTTCCGCTGGTACTGTTCATCTTTCCTGCGCTATTTCTGGTTACACTGGGACCAGCCGCGATTGTTATGGTCGAGTCTTTTTCGAAGTTAACCAACAAATAAAGGGGCAGGAAAGGAGAACGATATGGATACCACGCTTGTCAGAATTATTGCCGGGGTAGTGGCAGTCATCATTCTGGTGATTCTGATTCAACGCCGTCGCACTCGGGTCAAGTAAACGGTGAGCTTGAGTCCGTGGGTGTCTTCAGAAGGACAGGCGCCACGGCGAGAGCAAGACATTTCGCAGATTCGGGAGGACCTGCCCGGCGCCACACGCGCCGTGGCAGGAAGCCCGGAGTGTCGGGTGGGTAAGATGTTCTCTTTCGCGCCCCGACATGCGCGAACCACGAGGGCCAGGTTGTATGGAGCTTCTGGAAAGATTTGATGAAGCGGCTGAGGCAGGGGGAAGAAGAGGCGCTGCCGCGCAGACGCCACGGGACAAAAGGACCATGGAATCGCGAATACATTGCGCTTATAACCAAACGCGGGAATGCTTTCTTGGCCTGGGGGTCAAGGCGGCAGATCTGCCGTTAGCGCGCGTGGGCGAGTTGATGGCGCGGCCGCTGAAATCGGGCGAGGGCGTATGGATGACGCCATTCCGCGGAATTCCCGCGGCAGCAATGCCGCTGCCGCTGGACCTGATCTACCTGGACGAGGAGTGCCGGGTGATCGAAACGGTGGAATCGTTCCCCACTTTTCAGGTGAGTTCCTCAAGCCCGCAGCCCGATAGCGTGCTGGCGTTGCCGGCGCATTCCATTTATTCGTCGCAGACCCAGCCCGGCGATCAACTGGTGCTGTGCGTGGCCGAGGAGATGGAGGGGCAGTTGCAGCGGCTGAGCGATCCGCGGTACGAGATGAGCAATCCGCCGAAGGAGACGGGAGCCATGTCGACGACGATTGCCGGGGCGGTGCTGTTGCGCGAGAAGCCGCTGTGGAGCGGCGGGCCGGGAGTCCTGGAACTGGAAGACCGGAACGGACACTTCAACCAGGCCGCGCAAGAGGCCTACGAGATGGAGTTGACGCAGGGCGTCGCGAAGACCTTCAAGCAGCCGCGCAATTGGTTGCAGCGCTGGTGGTCGCCCGATCCGCGCAAGGCTCCGCGGGTACGGACGCCGGGGCTGGCCGCGTATTACTGGAACGGCGAGGCGCCCGTAGCGCATGGCATTCGCGATATCAGCTCGTCGGGGTTGTACGTGGTGACGGAAGAGCGCTGGTATCCAGGGACCCTGGTTCTGATGACGCTACAGAGGAACGATCTGGGCGATGAGATGGCCGAGCGCTCGATTGCCGTGCAATCTCGGGCAGTGCGCTGGGGACCGGACGGCGTGGGCCTTCAGTTTCTTCTGCCCGATGAGCAGGAGCGGCGCCGGGGCAATCCGCAGATCCTGGATGCGGCGGGCAGGAAAGAATTCGAACGCTTTCTGGGGCAGTTGAAACGGGCCAAGTGAAGTGCCGAAAGACGAAGGCTGCACGGTCAGGGTGATGACACCTGAAGGTTTACGTTGCTGTCACCGCCCTTCCTGTCCTCAGCGGCTTTGTGGAGGACAAGCAGAACCTGCACCCGCCGGCCGGGGACACCCATCCTGGTTTAAACCTGACAAATCGTAACCCTAAAGTGGGATTCTCACGCGATTGAGAGATCGACGATGATGAGCATAGGGCTCACTTTCCACGAGAGGTCGGGGTGATGCCGGCGAGGCTCCCCAATGGTTCCCCCTGCGGCGAAAGCGCCCATTTCTCCCAGCGTAGAGCGAATAGGCGCAGATGTGAGCTGGAATTTCTCGGCCAGGGTGAACACCTGCGGATTCGGAGCCTGCTGAATCGTTGTTCGGGGTTACGAATGTCATACCGTATAGCACCAACGGGGCATGTACCCTGCCCCGGCGGCGGATGATCATACACGTGACAGGCCCATTTCCCGTGAGGTCACATTGGTGTCGGCGAGGCTGCAAATTGGTATCGCACAGAGACGAACGCGTCCATTTGTCCCCGCGCACAGCGGATAGGCAGCCGTGTGCCGGACCTTCCCGGCCAGGCGCCGCGTACGGGGACTCCTTCTCGAAAACAGCCGAACTGCGACCACCGCAGCATGCGGCGTGTATCGCACGCAGCGGGCGGGAGGGGATTTATGAGCTTTCGGAACCCGCTGGCAAAGCGCCGATGAGAGGCGCAGGCGGCGCCGATAAACATTTTGATTGGTTGCGGTGCGAAGCTCCGAATCGAGACATCACCGCGCTGGAGGTAAAACGATGAAGACTGATTGCGGCCTGCGCAAGCCGGCCAATTCGCTGGCTCACCGCCTCAGACGCTTGTTCCACCTCGGCGCCGACGACGGCAATGCGCTCGTGGAGATGGCCCTCGTACTGCCTGTGTTCCTGGCTTTTGTGACCGGGATTGGGTCGTTTGCCATTGCATTGGGGAACCAGATTACGTTGATCCAGGCGACCGGTTCCGGCGGACAATACCTGCAGCAGCTCAGGCCCGGCAACAGCGGCGGCACCACCGACCCCTGCAAGGACACACTCACAGCCATCGAAAATGCGGCTCCGAATCTCGCTCCTGGGAGTATCGGCTTAACCCTGACGATGAACGGCAACACACCAATTAAGGCCACGAGCTGCTCCGGCAAGCAGACCCAACTGGTAGAGGGGGCGACGGTCACGGTTGCGACCACATATCCCTGTACCCTTTCGGTCTACGGTGTCAAATTCGCTAACAGTTGCCAGCTCTCGGCTCAGGTGACTGAGTATGAGTATTAATCGCAACGCCACGGAGGTAAATGCGATGAGAAATGCAGTCATATCCTTTGCGCGCAAAGCCATTGCGGATCAAAGAGGACAGATATTGCCAATTTCGGCCGTCATGCTGGTGGCCCTGTTGTCGCTGGGCGGTTTAAGCATGGACTTCGGGCGCGCCTACATTGCCCAGGCCCGGCTGCAAACTTACGCCAATGCAGCGGCACTGGCGGCGGCGGGCGAGGTGTATAACACTTCGACCACGAACAATGCCTCAACGTATGCCGACAACTACAGCGCTTAAACGGGCGATAACAA
>Ga0224553_1001176_pt1 | contig 10041 bp, 9 predicted proteins | sample 714S21014metaG_FD_179897 | JGI IMG/M metagenome (GOLD analysis project Ga0224553, IMG submission 179897) | Peat soil microbial communities from Stordalen Mire, Sweden - 717 S2 10-14 | ecosystem: Environmental > Terrestrial > Soil > Wetlands > Peat | place: Sweden: Norrbotten County, Stordalen... | reverse complement strand
GGAATGGCCCCGAATTTCCGGGACGGCTTGATGAATTCCAGCGCCCAGTCGCGCTTCTCCGCGCGGATTTTGGCCGGGACATTGCAGGATTTCGTCGCCGCCATGGTGGAGTGGATGAGTCAATACCAATTCGACCCGTGGGAGGCGGAGTTGGGCTTTGGCATGGCCGACGGCCCGCTGCCCGCCTGGGAGCTGGACTTGGGCGGGGGAAGGCGCCTGCTTTTTCGCGGCATCATCGACCGGATCGATCTCTGCCGCCCCGGCGGCGGGGACGAAGCGCTGGCCGTGGTTGTCGATTATAAATCCGGCGCGCGCAAGCTGGACAAGGTGAAGATGGCCCACGGCCTGCAATTGCAACTGGCCGCCTATCTGAGCGTGCTGCGCCATCTGGCCGATGCGAAGAAGATTTTTGGCGCGGCCCGCTTGATTCCGGCGGGTGTTTTTTACGTCAATTTGCGCGGGCAAACGGAGCGCGCCCAAAGCCGCGCCGATGTCCTGCGCGAACGGGAGGAGGCGCGGCAATTGCGTTACCAACATTCGGGGCGGTTTGATGTCGCGGCGTTGCGCTTTCTGGACAATCGCGGCCTGGCCCAGGGCACACAATTCAAGTTCCGGTTGAAAAAGGACGGGGAACCCATGGCCAGCAACACGGATTTGATGCCGTCGGCGCAATTCCGGCAACTGCTGGACCAGGTTGAAGAACTGCTGGTCCGCATGGGGCGGGAGATTTACAACGGCGAAATCGGGCTCAACCCATTCCAAAAAGGCGCCGAGCGCGCCTGCGACAAATGCAGCTACCAGGGGATCTGCCGGTTTGATCCGTGGATACATGCCTTTCGTCTATTGGCGGAACCTCAGGCTGCCAGGGAGAATGTCTAATGACGAAATCCTAATGACCAATCAATGTCCAGACCACCCATGGCCCGAATGAACCGCGGCATTGGTCATTCCTGCTTGGACATTTGACATTTCCGGGTGGTACCCCCGTCCGGAATTGAACCGGAATGGACGGTTTAGGAAACAGCGTAGCCTTCCTTCATGTCGGTATCAAGAGAACACAATAAACATTGGGCGGTCTTCATTTTGTAATGATTCCGTTACACCCAATCTGATACCGCCATCTGATACTGTTTCCATGAAAACTAAAAATCCTGAATCTGAAAGCCTCTGGACAAAAGCTCCCGTCGCCAATCTGGTTCGCTACGAACCCTCTGGCATATATTTCGCCCGCGCGAAGGTGCATGGCAAGCTTGTCCGAAAATCACTCGACACCAACATCCTTTCGGTCGCCAAACTGCGGTTGGCAGACGTGGTGGATGCCGAACATCGCGCCGTCGCGCCGTCGCAAACCAAGATTATCGGGAAGATGACTTTTGCCGATGCGCTTGGAATTTTCAGAGAACGCCAAAAACACGCCACTGATATTAAGGAAAACACGAAAAATTACAATGAGCGAGCCGCCATTGATCTTCTTAAAACCTGGCCTGGCTTGGAACAGACGGATGTGAAGCGCATCACTAAGTTTGACTGTCTCGAATGGCGTTCGCGGTTTGGCAAAAGGTATTCCCCAACGGTGACAAACGGAACCCTTTCGGTTCTCCGGCGTATTCTGGACATCACCGTGGATTCAGGTGCGCGTTATGATAATCCCGCCAAAGACAAAGACGTAAAACGTGCCAGAGTGCGCCGGAAAGAACTGCAATTGCCGGAACCCGATCAGTTTCTCGCATTGGTATCCCACGTTCGTGGAAATGGCAGCGGCAGGGGCGGACATTCCGCAGACGCGATTGAATTCTTTTCTTATGTTGGTTCGCGTTTGAGTGAGGCCGCAAAAATTTATGGACGAGATTGCAGCTTTTTGAAAAACGAAATCATCATTCGTGGCGATCCGATAACCGGAACGAAGAATTGGGAAATGCGCCGTGTGCCGATGATTCCCGAAATGAGGAAATTGTTGGAACGCATGAAGGCAGAGCGCGGGGAAACGGAATTTCTGGATAATCCGGTTCTCAAAGTCCGCAAATTCAACCGCTCATTAAAAAACGCCTGCAAGAAGCTGGGGCTTTTTCACCTGACTCACCATGACCTGCGACACCTGTTTGCAACACGCTGCATCGAGTCTGGCGTGGACATTCCAACCGTGGCAAAGTGGTTGGGGCATAAAGATGGTGGTGTGCTTGCGATGCAAACCTACGGCCACTTGCGGGACAAACATTCCGCGAACATGGCGGAGAAAGTTATTTTCGGCGAAAGCGTAACTCTCAACGCGACGGCTTCCCCCAAGCCAACCCCGTCAGTGGTCGCCCCCTCCACGAATGGCGGTAAAACGGTTGCTCAAGCCAAAGTGGCGTATTCCTATCCTTGGTGGGCATCGAATGAAGCTATTGAAATCTTTTGGGGACAGGCTAACGAGCCGGTGCAAATTGTGCCGCTGCCAAAATATCTTCAGAGCGCAAAAGCAGCAATGGGACGCGAAGTGTTTGAACAGGAACTGTCAGAGCCGCAAGCGTTGCTGGATGAACTGCTGGAGCGTGTCGGCATTGCAATCATTGAGAAATTGAAAGGGAAAATTTCGGCCAATCAAAAGCAGCAGGCCGCTTAATCGTATTCGCATTCCATTTTTCCCGGCTCTGGCGGCGGGAATGGGCAAGGCCAATGCTGCGGATCAGTTTGATAACGGTCCAGCTTTCTTAAATAATCAAAGCCGTCGGTTGAATAAACCTCGGAAATGTCTTTTCGCCAAGCGGGAGTTTGGAGCGGCTTCTGTTCAAATGAAACTGCGTCACGCCGATAGCCGCGCGACTTCGGCAGGTTCGCCACAACCCAGATGGCGACCACCGTTCCAATTCCCATGATGGCAAGGAATTCAGTCACAAGTGAATTTTAACACAAGCGCGGGCGGTTTTCACCTTAAAAATCAAGCGTTGGCATTGCGACTTTTATCAAGCAAGCCAGCGACGGTTTTATCACCTGTTGGATCATTCGGCGGAAAGCTCGGCTGCTTTTTTTGTCCTTCATTGTCGCGTTCCCGTTGGTGCGCTCGGTTGTTTGTTTGCGCCAACGAACCAAGCAACGAACTACCGCCCTCGCCCATTGAAGATGTCGCCAATGATTCTGCCCCGGCGGCGGTCGCCAACGCCCCGGCAGCAATCGCGCCTTTAATTCCGGCTGCACCACCGCCCGCAAAAGTGGTAGCAGCCGACGTTCCTGCCGCTTTACCCGCAGCAAAAGCTCCACTGAACATATTTGACGCGACGGAATTTCCCGTGGCTATCGCTTTTTGGATAATTACCGGCGCGGCAATCGTGCTGAAAATTATCCAGATGCCGAGAAACGCCAGCCCCATGAGATTTTGCAGCGAATAGCCAATAACACCGCTGGCATTTTGAGAACTCAAAAAACTTTGGTCGGTCATAAAATCAATCATGCCCTGGGTGATGAGTCCGGCCACGCCCCAGCCAAGCGGCCAGATCATAATTCCAAGCAGATTGAGCAGATAATTACGCCCGACGTTTTGCAACGATGGAAACATCAGCATCCCGATGAAAATTGGCGATAGGGCATAGCCGATGAACAAAATCGCGCTTTGCAAAATATACGCCCACCATTCAATCGTGCTGGCAAGCCAACCCAAAATGATAAAGACAACCGACATCAGGGATTCAATTATAGATGTTGAAAAATTAAAAAGTTTGTCCCACCAGCTTTGGTTTCCGTCGGTGGATTTCTTTAATTCAAGCGCGGCCTGATACTGGTCGTGGATTTTTGCAGGGTCAACCTTCAGGACATTTTTAACCGTGTCGTCCACGATGGACACAATTTGGTTTCCCCAAGTCGGCAGAAAAACAATCAGCATGATGAGGACGATCACCTTGCCGATGGCCTGAAGCTGCGCGTTACCGCTGCGGTGGTGCGCGATGGTCGAGGCAATTAAGCCGCTAGTGATGAGCAAAAAGGCAATCGGTGTAAGGAGCGTTTTTAGGGACAAACATTGCGTCAGGAAATTTGGAAACATGGAATTGAAGTCGCCCATAAGGTCGCCTCACATCCGAATTTTGACGCTCTTGGCCGGTTTTTCCTTTTCGCTTTCGACTGGTGCTTGGGTTTCACAGCGCGCTGAAATCGCCCGCACAACTCGGCTGTGATTCTGACTCGGAAACTTCTCCGAAAGTTTTTCTTCAACGGTGGCTTCAATGTCCTTGCGGAAAAGCTGAAGAACGCTGCGCTCGCTTTCCACATAATTTTGCAGCAAAACAAATGCGTTGTCGCCCGTCATCTGCAAATCCGTGTCGCCGTGAACGCGGGCAAAAGGTGATTTTGGGTCAAATTTCTCGACGACGCCGAATTGTTGTTCACCCTCATGGTCGCGCGAACAAAGCAGCATCTCGCTCCGGGCGGACTTCATCAAAACGTGCCTGATTTTCCACTCGCTCTCAGGCTTTCCTTTTACCGTCAGCGATGGCAAGTCGCGCGCCACTTGTGAAGTGACTTGTTCTGCTGTTCCGGTGCTTTGCTTTTCAATCTCGGACAGCGTGGTTGCTCTTTCGTTGAACAGGCGCACCTCCACCGCCACCAAAGGGACGGCCACATTGTAGGCTTTGAACTCGCTGGCTGTCAGCAGGCCGGGATAATTCGGCACAGGGTGTTCGCAATCTTCTCCGTTTCGTTTTAACATAAAATTCTATTCAGTGTTCAAAAGCCGGTCGAGTTCGGCGCGAGTGATAAGGAATTTTCCGCGCAACGCGCGGCACGCTTTCAATTTCCCGCGCTGGACGAGGTTATAGACGGTGAAATAATCCAAGCCCAGCATGTCAGCCGCCTCTGGAATGGAATATGCCAGCCGTTCTTCTCTCGTTTTTTTTCTCAATTGCTCCGTGATTTGATTGGGTTCGCTGACATCCATAAATTCTTTTTGTTTTGATTTACCAGTTTTGCGTTCGGCAGGTTGTAACGATTTCATTACAAGATTCAGCGGAGGCTGGGCGCGTTCAGCTTCGCGCCATCAATAATGGGGATTCAACCGGCGGGAAAAGGTCGCTCAATTCAACCTCAAGCACGCGGGCAAAATGATGGAGGTCTCGGTCTTTGACACAGTGGGTTTGCGCCTCGATCTGCGCGATGAATTCCCGTCCGATGTCCAGCCCTCTCAATTGGAACTGCATGGCGAGCTTTGCCTGTGACCAGCCGCGCTCGACCCGCAACCTCCGAATTTGTGGCCCGACCAGGTTGGCCGGAATCCTTGTGCGTTGTGTTTTGCCGTTAATCATTCGTCAAAAATGCGACCCTTGAAAACCACAAATCACCAATAGCAAAACGTCCGAAAAATGTGAAATAGCGTTCGCCTATCTGTCGTATAGGCAAAAACGATAGTGCGACTCGAACCTTCTCATTTGCGAAAGAGTTTGCAATTTTCCGGGAAAAATCACTCACGCAGGGCTGTGGATATAACTCAATTGCGATATTATTTGGCGGTCGCGGAGCTTGGCAGTTTTAGCAAAGCTGCCACGCGCTGCCACGTCTCCCAGCCAGCCTTGAGCGTGCAAATGCAAAAGCTGGAAGTCAGGATTGGGAAACTTCTCCTGAACAGAAATCACCGGCGGATTGTTCCGACGGAAGCGGGCCTGATTCTCGTCAGGCGGGCAAAGGAAATTTTGGCACAGGTTGAAAATGCCAAGTGCGAAATCCGAAATTCCGGCGGCATTCATGCCGGCCAAGTTTCCTTCGGGGTTTTGCCGACAATAGCGCCGTATTTTCTGACTCACGTTTTTGATTCATTCATTGCAGGGTGTCCAAAAACACGGGTGTTCGTTCACGAAAACACCACGGATCAATCGTTGCAACTCATTGAATCAGGCAAGCTGGATTTAGGCATCGTGAGCCTGCCAATCCGAGAAAACGGGTTTGAAACCGAAACATTGTTTTCTGAAGAAATGTTGCTGGCGATTCATCCCCGGCATCCGCTTTCCCAAAAGCGGCAAATTTTCACGGATGATTTGCGCTCTGAAAAATTCATCCTGTTGCAGGAAGACCATTGCCTCGGAAATCAGGTGATTGGCTTTTGCAATCAGCACGATTTTCATCCCCGCATTGTGTTTGAATGCGGCCAGATTGCGACCGTTCAATCGCTGGTCGAGGCAGGCATTGGCATTTCATTGATTCCGCAAATGGCAATCAAGGCGTCCCCAACGCTCATCTATCGGCAACTGGAACCCCCGCGCCCGAAACGCACCATTGCTGTTGTGACCCGGAGCAAACGGCATCAGAAGGTTGCCGTCGAAGAATTTCTAAAACATATTCGTCAAGTTGGAAAAACTTTCAATCTGCCCACGACAAAAAATCATTTGAATCAATCACTTGAAAAGCCGAAGGCTTGATGCTCTGCTTCGTGGGTTCACCAACCTGCGCGTGCGTTGGTAACTGCAATTTTCAATTGCGACTGGGGATGAAATCTTTCAGTTCGCACAGCATCAGTTCCACGCGATGAAAACCTAGAGGCAAAGGCATTGGCGGCGGCGGTCTGGTCATTATGAGGAACGGAAGCCACGACCCGTAGCATCATTGACCAGACCGCCGCCGCCATAAAATCCGCCTCGGTAACATCGCGCTGTATGGCGACAGCCAAACACCGTTTAGGTCATTCCAGATTTGGCAACGACGGGTTCAAAATTCCTTCCACGCGCATCGCTGCCTGTCACTGCTTCGGTTGGAGTGTTGGCGGCGGAAAGCGGAGCAATTGCGAAGTGGAGCGGATAGCGCAACGAAGAAAGCAGCGAAGCGCCAGAGCCAACATTCCAACGGAAGCGCCGCGCCCTCTGCGCGCCATGCCAGCCGTGACGAGCGTGCGCGCAGGAAGGCAGCGTGGGCAGAGCGGTTTAGCGCAGTCCCCGTCGCCGACCAGAGCGCACGTTGGTCACGGCGGCTTTACACACAGACCTACATGCGCCCGCGCTGCGTGCAACTCGCCCACGTCCTCAAACAGACCGGCAGCTTTTATTACCACTGCGACGACCACGCCAGCCACTACGTCAAGGTCGTGCTCGACCAGATTTTCGGCGAAAATAATTTTAAGAACTGAATTGTTTTGTCTGCGGACTTCCTGCCCAATCCTTCCAGCCTTTCCAACCTGATTCTGCATAAATTTGATCTGGGGCGGTTGGAATGTTGTCTTGTGGTCGTCGCGGTAGGTTTGGAATTCTTCCGGAGCAGTATTCTTTCCAAGAAATTAACCCGCCACCTTGAGGGCGATAACGCCACAACTCCAACTTGTGAACCCATGCACGCGCCTGTTGAAATGGCCACCAGTCACGATCAAGTTTTTTGCTATAGCCTAAAAAATCATGCCAGCCGATCCATTCATCAGGGTAGGATAAATCAGGACGAGATGGCATTTTGGGAGGCATTTTCGGTTTTCCTGGCAAGCGACCAACACGATACGACTCCCACTCATTTGGACTTTTTAATTCTAGCCGTCTTGCAAATTCGCGAGCTTCATTAAATGGCAACCATTTTCGATATTTACCCCAAACATACCCTGACTTAAAAAACTCTCCCCACGAATTCCAACCTCGGCCTGCGTAAGAAAAATCCGGCGAACCCGGCAAATCTTCTGGCGCTTTGGGCAAATCAGATATTTCGCCGCGCCGCCAGGCTCTGAATTGCTTCTGAGTTTTGATTCCAAGATTTTGAACCAAGGCGGTTGCTTCTTCGTAAGGCATATAGGCGATGCTCCGCAATTTGTCCCAACATTTCAGTTCAATGGACTCGATAAATTTTTCCGCCTCGACGTGGGTTGGGACTATCGCGCTTAAATCAAAGTTAAGAATCCCACCGGTTTTGGTTTTTGCTCCTCGGTAAATGGCGCGGAGTTCATCCACAATGCGTTCGTCTTGGGATGCAAGTGCGCGAAGTATCGTCACCACGAGATCAAATCCAGCGCTTGAAGCTGCTTCATCTATGGAAACTCCGTCACGAACAACAAATGGAAGCACGATGTATGATTTAATTTTGCCATCGAAACGACGCATCGCTCGTCCGGCAGCCTGCACAATGTCCACGGTGCTGGACTTTGGATCTACAAACATGACGCAATCAATTTCAGGGATGTCAACGCCTTCCGTGAGACACCGGGCATTCGTTACAAGCGAAGGAGAATACACCCGGAACTGGCGAAGAATCGCGTCGCGTTCCGAGCTCGCCATTTTGCCGGTGACGTGAAACGAACGTATTGGAGGCAGTTCTGGAAATGTCCCGTTAAATTCTTGAGAGAGATCACGAAATTCCTGCGCCCATTGAACGCGCGAGTGAAATGAAACTGCATGGGCTATCTGATATGTTTCAACTGCACGCCGCAATGCAACGAGACAGGCAAAATCATTTGCAGCAAGCGGACTAAAATTCTCGCGATTCAAAGAAATGAAACGGTGGTCGGCGATGAGTTTATCAATCTCTGACGCGCGAACTCCAATCGTCAGCACTTCATAGTCACAGAGAATCTTGAGCGCGAGTGCTTCTTTGAACGAAAGCAGCCAGAATGTTTTTCCATACAATTTTGGATTGTCCATTGAAACAACTTCGTCGCTAGAAATTTTGAAGCGCCGCTCCGTTGCGGTCATGAAAACGCGCCGAGGAATTGTCAGGTTTTCGTCAAAGAGCAAATGTGTGTAGAGGCCACGTTTTGTGCTGACGGTTGCGCTGACGGTTTTATGCGCTTCATCAAACACGGCCAGATCGCACTGCCAACCGGCGGCTTTGAGCGCTACGGTTAGCGACGGTGCGCTTTGGTAAGTCGTGACGATAATTTGATGTGCGGCGTTCAACCGTTTCACTTCAGCGAAAATTTTTGCAGGGTCGGTAACGGGAACTCCCAAATCGTGAATATGAGTCACGGTTTCATCTTCGGTTTCATCACCGATTGATTTGTCGCTGCAAATGCACAGCCAATTTATCGGCAACTTTGAAGCCAATGCTTCACGCAACCAGACATTCAAAATTTGACCGACCAGAAACAAACTCGGCACGGCAACGATGATTCGGCGAGCATTCAACGCCTCCGCAATCCACCAAGCGGTAAGTGTTTTGCCAGAGCCGCATGGACTGATAAATTTTCCCCGACTTTCACCACCGTCAACAAAATGGAGAACCGCCGCGGCAATAACATCACGCTGGTCGTCGCGTGGGACTTTTGGTGTAAGCGCAACGGTTTGCTTGGCAAGCCGGGCGCGAATTTGTGTGAATATCTCATCATCAAGTCCCGCCCAAAAGTCAGCCTTCTGAAAACCAATCCGTTCATTATTTTCGAGTATTGTCGTTACCCGATTCGTAGTTGTGCATACGAGACCAAAAGCAAATCGCGTGGAGATGCCGAATGTAAGCGACATGAAGGTTGCTAGCTCCTCATGCGTAAGTGACGAGTTCCGGTCTGAACGATATTTCGATTGGACTGCCCAGTAATCTCCGTCGAAAGTTCGCGCAACAATATCAATGCCGTAATCTTTCAATGGCACGCCAAGATGTTCACGAACCGTAAATTCCACTTCACTTTGAAGCCAAACCTTTTCCAATTTTGTGGCGTAGAGCGGATGAATTTGAAGAACGAACTTCACGAGCAATTCAAATGCGTCACCTTTTTCTTTTTCAGTGAGCACTGGAAGCCGTCGCTGGAAATCTTCCCAAGACTCACACTCGCGCAGAATGTCAGCCGCTTGCATGGACGAATTATGTCGAAATTCAAACCGAGTGGCAAGGAGAGGACTTTTACGTCCCTCATCCCCTTGAAAATCCGCTCGTGGGATTGGCATTGATATTTCGCCCATCCGCCTTCGCTCCCGTCTTCGCTTCCGCTTCCGTCTGACTTTGGCGAGACGAGTCGCTACGATGCGGCAAATTCACGAAGCCTTAAACGTATTTGACCGGGCCGGCATCGGGGGAATCATGCGGTGCGCTGGTCGCCGGTGCGACCCCAATAGTTGGCGCGTTGGTAGCGCGAGGCATTTTTGTGGTGTGGCGGCGATTGGTGGCTGTCTGCAAAGACACCGCACGGGT
>Ga0224553_1001172_pt1 | contig 10058 bp, 7 predicted proteins | sample 714S21014metaG_FD_179897 | JGI IMG/M metagenome (GOLD analysis project Ga0224553, IMG submission 179897) | Peat soil microbial communities from Stordalen Mire, Sweden - 717 S2 10-14 | ecosystem: Environmental > Terrestrial > Soil > Wetlands > Peat | place: Sweden: Norrbotten County, Stordalen... | reverse complement strand
CGCGACCGTGGAGACTGAAAACATCAAGGCCAGCTACAATGCGGGCGTGCTCAAGCTGGAGCTGAAGAAGACGCCGGAAGCCCAACCCAAGCAGATCAAGGTCAACGTGGCGTAAGAGCTGCTTTTGGCCGCCAGCTTCCAGCCTCTGGCTTCTGTTGGGACTGGCTGGCGGCTTGAGCTTGGACGCGCCGGGAGGTGGGCGGAACTATGCCTTCCCGGCGCTTCGTTTTATGCAATCGACAGAGAAGAACAAATTCTTGTGGACAATCTGGACTCTGGCATCTGGCAGGAGCAAGCTAGAGGCTGGCAGCTAGGAGCTGAAGGCAATGGCTATTCGCTGGGAAAAGTTGACCGTCAAGTCGCAGCAGGCGATGCAGCAGGCGCAGGCGCGGGCCGCGGAGTTGGGCAACCCCGAGGTGCAGCTGGCGCACCTGTTGCTGGCGCTCGTCGAGGATCGCGAGGGCGTGATTCCGGCGGTACTTGAAAAGATCGGCGTCCCCACCGAACGGCTGGAGCACGACCTGCACCAGATCGAGGAGAAACTGCCTCGTGTGGCCGGGTCCGCGAGCCAACCGGGCCTGAGCCAGGCGCTGAACAAGGCCCTGGAGCAGGCCTTTCGCGAGGCGGCGAACTTCAAGGACGAGTACGTTTCGACGGAACACCTTTTGTTGGGCGCGGCTCACGGGAAAGGCGATGCCGCGCGCGATGCGCTGCTCGCGCTGGGGGCCACGCACGAGGCGATCCTGAAGGCGCTGACGGCGGTGCGTGGATCGCAGCGCGTGACCGACCAGAACCCGGAAGGCAAGTTTCAGGCGCTGGAAAAATACGCCAAGGACCTGACCGAACTGGCGCGGCGCGGCAAGCTGGACCCGGTGATTGGGCGCGACGAGGAGATTCGGCGCGTGATCCAGGTGCTCAGCCGGCGGACCAAGAACAATCCTGTGCTGATCGGCGAGCCGGGCGTGGGCAAGACGGCGATTGTGGAGGGGTTGGCGCGGCGCATTGTTTCCGGCGACGTGCCTGAGAGTTTGCGCGACAAGCGGGTGATCTCGCTGGACCTCGGTTCCATGCTGGCGGGGGCGAAATATCGCGGCGAATTCGAGGACCGGCTCAAGGCGGTGCTCAAAGAGATTGAGGAAGCGAACGGCAAGATCGTGCTATTCATCGACGAACTGCACACGCTGGTGGGCGCAGGCGCGGCCGAGGGAGCCATCGACGCCAGCAACATGCTGAAGCCGGCGTTGGCGCGCGGCGAACTGCGGGCGATTGGCGCAACCACGCTGAACGAGTACCGCAAGTACATCGAAAAGGACAAGGCGCTGGAACGGCGCTTCCAGATCGTTTACGTCGGCGAGCCCAATGTTGAAGATACAATTGCCATTCTGCGCGGCTTGAGGGATCGTTATGAGGCGCACCACAACGTGCGCATCAAGGACGCGGCCATTGTTGCCGCCGCAACGCTTTCTCACCGCTACATCAGCGACCGCTTCCTGCCCGACAAGGCCATCGACCTTGTGGATGAGGCTGCGGCGTCGCTGGCGGTTCAGATCGGGTCAAAGCCGACGGAGATCGATCAACGGGAGCGCGAAAAAACTTCGCTCGAGATTGAACGTGAGGCCCTGAAGCGCGAGACCGATGCGAACAGCGTCGCGCGCCTGGATGAGGTGGAGCGCGAAATAGCAGCGCTGCAGGAGCAGATCACGGCGTTGGGCGCCCGCTGGGCTCGCGAATCCGAAGCCAGCAGCCGCATCGGAGAGGTAAAGAAGAAAATCGACGCGCTGCGCTTTGAGGCCGAAGAGCAGACGCGCAAGGGAATGCTCGATCGCGCGGCGCAGATCAAATATGGGGAACTGCCCAAGCTCGAAGACGAGCTGAAGAAGTTGAGCGCCGCGCAGGACGGCAATGCGGGCGTGGCGCGGATGCTGAAGGACGAAGTGGATGAGGAAGACATCGCCGGGATTGTGAGCAAGTGGACGGGGATTCCCGTTTCGCGGATGCTCGAGGGCGAGGTGAAGAAGCTCGTCGAAATGGAGACGCGGCTGCGGGAGCGGGTCATCGGCCAGGACGCGGCGCTGACTATTGTGGCCAATGCGATCCGGCGTTCGCGCGCGGGCTTGAGCGATCCGCGGCGGCCGATCGGGTCGTTTATTTTTCTGGGACCGACCGGAGTGGGGAAAACTGAAACGGCGCGGGCGCTGGCGGAGTTTCTGTTTGACGATGAACAGGCCATGGTGCGCATCGACATGAGCGAGTACATGGAGAAGCACTCCGTGGCGAGGCTGATCGGCGCGCCGCCGGGGTATGTGGGCTACGACGAGGGCGGGCAGTTGACAGAGGCCGTGCATCGCCGGCCGTATGCGGTGATTTTGTTCGACGAGATCGAGAAGGCACACCCGGATGTGTTCAACATTTTGTTGCAGGTGATGGACGACGGGCGACTGACGGATGCCAAGGGGCGCACGGTGGACTTCAAAAACACAGTGCTCATCATGACGTCGAACCTGGGCGCGGCGCTGCTGACCGGCGATACGCTGAAGACGGAGCACGACTTCGACATGGCGCGGGAGTCGGTGATGAGGGTGCTGCGCGAGCACTTCCGGCCGGAGTTTTTGAATCGCGTGGACGACATTGTGATCTTCCGCCCGCTGGGGCAGGCGCAGATGAGCAAGATTCTTGAGCTGCGGTTGAACGAAGTACGCAAGCTGCTCGAAGACCGGCAGATTTCGCTGGAGTTGACGGAGCCGGCGCGGCAACTGATTCTGGCTTCGGGGTCGGATGCGGCGTATGGAGCGCGTCCGCTGAAGCGGGCGTTGCAGCGTATGATTCAGGATCCGCTGGCCATCAAGATCCTAAACGGCGAAGTGCTGCACGGGGCGCATGTGCGCATCGATGTGGACCGCAAGTCGAACCAGTTGCGGTTCGAGCCGATGGGGCGGGAAGCGATGGCGTAGTATAAACTGGGCATTTCTTGGAGTTTCAGAGGTGTGATCGATGAAGAGCTACACCAAGGTCGATGTTTCCGAGCAACAACTTGAAGAACTCGTTCGGCGCCACAGCCCGCAGATCGAAGAGGGTCTGGCGTTTGTGGATCACCAGAAGCAGGCGGCCGGAGGTCGTCTCGACGTTCTCATGGTAGACAGTGGCAAGTCCTTGGTAGTCGCAGAGCTCAAGGTCATTCAAGACGACGGCATGTTGGTCCAAGGGCTCGATTACTATGACTACATCTCGTCCCACCTTGAATCATTCGCAAGGCAATACAAGGCTCACTCGATTGACCCTGCGCAGAAAGCGCGCCTTTTCCTCATTGCCCCAGACTTTTCTCAGAGGCTCGTCGGAAGATGCAAGTGGCTGGACCTACCGATCTCCTTGTTCACATACAACTGCCTCAAGTTTGAGGATGAGGAGGACCTCCTGCCGATCTTTATGGAGAGGGAGATCCCCACGCCGCCTGAGATCGCCTCGGTTTCACATATTGAAAACCACCTTGCCTACATTACGGACGAAAAAGTTCGAGCAGTGGTCTCCTCGCTTCTCGAAGAAATCAAGAATTGGAGACCTGGAAATATTTCGCTTGATCCCATCCAAAACTCGATCTCAATGAAGGCCAATAACCGTGTCTTCGCTTACCTGTCCGTGCGACGGAAGCACTATATCATCTCAACTTATGACGCCGATGGACAGTGGAAGGATTATCCCGTCAAGAGCGACGACGAATTGACTACGGTCAAGGCCATAATGAAAGCAGCAATGGAAGGGCGGATTAAATACGCAGGCTGAGCGCGATGCGCCGGCAACGATTCCCGCGCAGATCCTCCCAGGCTCGTATAAGGTTTATGGGACTGCCGGGTGCCCCAGGTCCGGATTTTCGGACCTGGGATGAGCGAATGATCTTTCAGGAATTCCCGGTCTTCTGGCCTTCTTCTATCTTGAGCAGTGCTTCGTGAATAATCGTCTTCAAGTAAATTTGGTAGTGCAGACCGCGTTCGACAGCTTGCGCGCGGGCTTTGGCAACGTCTCTGGAACCCAGACGGATTTTCGTTGCAGTCGAGTCGCCGGTTACAACAACGGTGCAGGGGCCGACGTAGCCTTCATTCAAGGCCTTCTCGAATGAGTCCGCGAGGGTGTCTCCGTTCGCTTCCCACCACGCAGCCTCTTCGGCTCGATTGGTAAATCTCTTTTTCTTCGGTTTCCTCGGCATTGGCGCCTCCTCAATACCATATCGGCCAATTACTGCCGTAGCTCCACCAATGTTGCCCCCTGGCCCCCTTCGTTTTGCGGGGCTTCGGTTATCGTGGCTACGTGGGGGTGGCCTTTCAGGAATTCGCGGACGCCGCGGCGGAGGATGCCGGCGCCGTGGCCGTGGATTACGCGGACGCGGGGCAGGCCGGCGAGGAAGGCGCGGTCTAAATACTTCTCCAGCTCGCCGGTGGCTTCGTCCACCGTGCGGCCGATGAGGTTGATCTCCATGCGCATGTCGTCGGTCGAGGCGCTGGTGACGGTGACGTGGACGTTCTTCTGCTGGCGGGCCGCGGCAAGCGGGTCGGCGCGTTCGGTGGTTTGAAGCTCTGCCGCACGCACGACCTCCGCGATGTCGTCGCGCTTGACGCGCATCTTGATGGGGCCGAGCGCGACTTCAAAGAGGTCCTTCTCGACCTCGCGCTGCACCACCGCGACTTTGTTGATCGACTTGAGGCGGACCTGGTCGCCGGCGGCGACGTGCTTGACGACGTGCGGCTGGGCGTTCAAGTCGCCTTGATCCGCGCCGGTGCGATGGGCGACGACGGTCTGGTTGAAGCTCTCCTGAAACTCGCGGCGCAGGCGCAGGATGCGGCGTTCGGCTTCCTTCGACAGCTTTTGCTGGGCGGCGCGGTCCTCGATGGCGCGCACGGTCTCGCGCATCTGGAACTCGAAGTCCTTGAGCAGCGAGGCCAGCTTGGTCTCGAGGTCGCGGGTGCGCTTGCGCAGTTCGACGTCGCCCTCGCGGGCCAGCCTGGCGCGCTCCTGGTTGAGCGCATGCTGCTCGGCGCGGGCGGCTTTGCGGTCCTCTTCGAGTTGGGTCAGCTCATTGTGGAGGCGGTCGAGGAAGCGGGCGAGATCGACCTGCTGCGACCCGAGGCGCCGGCGGGCGGCGGCGACGATGCCGGCGTTGAGGCCGAGGCGCTCGGCGGTCTGGATGCCGGCCGAAGCGCCGGGGACGCCGAGGCGAAGCTGATAGTTGGGCGCGAGGGTGATCTCATCCACACCGGCCGCGGCGTTGAGCACGCCGGGGGTGTTGGCGGCGTAGACCTTGAGCGAGGTGTGGTGGGTGGAGATGAACGACCAGGCGCCGGCCACGAGAAAGTGGCTGGCAATGGCGACGGCCAGCGCGGAGCCTTCCTCGGGATCGGTGGAGGAGCCGAGCTCGTCGAGCAAAACCAGCGAGCTGGGGCCGGCAAGGCGCGAGAGGCGGTCGAGGTTGGTGATGTGCGCGGAAAAGGTGGAGAGATCGGCCTCGATGGACTGGGCGTCGCCTATGTCGGCCAGGAAGGCGGTGAAGACCGGAAAACTGGCTGCCGTGGCGGGAATGGGCAGGCTGGCTTGCGCCATCATGGCCAGCAGGGCCGTGGTCTTCAGGGTGACGGTTTTGCCGCCGGTGTTGGGACCGCTGATGATGAGCTGGCGCGCTTCGGCGGTGAGTTCGAGCGTGAGAGGGACGATGCGGCCGCCGGTTGCGCGCAGGTGCCTTTCGAGCAGCGGGTGGCGGGCGGCTTCGAGGCGCAGCAGATGGGGCGCGATGGCGGGAGCTGCGCAGTCGTAGTCGCGGGCAAAGCGGGCGCGGGCCTGGAGGCTATCGACGAGAGCGAGGACGCGAGCGCCTTCGACCAGACCGTGGGCATAGCCGCCCACCTGGCCGGTGAGAGCGACAAAGATGCGGTGAATTTCGGCCTGCTCTTCTTCGATGAGGCGGACCAGTTCGTTGTTCTGCTCGATGGTTTCGAGCGGCTCGACGTAGACGGTTTGGCCGGAAGAACTGACGCCGTGGACTACGCCGGAGACGCGCCGCTTGAGCTCGGAGCGGACGGGGATGACGAAGCGGTCGCCGCGGATGGTGATGAGGTCTTCCTGGGTTGCGCCGTCCTGGGAGAGCTTGCACAGGGCGGCGCGGAGGGTCTCTTCGATGAGGCGCTGCTGGCGCTCCTGCTCGCGGCGGATGCGGCCCAGCTCGGGCGAGGCGTTGTCGGCCAGCGAGCCGTCGGGCTGAATGGTGCGCTCGATGGTTTCGGCCAAGGGGCGCAGGCTGGTGATCAGCGAGGCGGAAAGAGCGGAGAGGCCGGGCAGTTTGCCTGCAAGGCGGGCTGGGGGCGAATGCAGCAGCGATTGCCAGGAGGCGACGTCGTTGGCGAGGCGGGCGATGGCTTGCAACTCATTGGCTTCAAGGGCCGCGCCGGGAATTTGCGCCTTGGCGGCCAGTTGCGTGGGGTCAAAGAGGCCGCCGAGGGGGATGGAGACCTGCTCGGCCAGGATGAGGCGGAGTTCAGCGGTGAGCTGGTGCTGGAGGGCGATCCAGGCTTCGTCTGTGGAGGGTTGGAGCGAGAGGATCGCGTGGCGGCCGACAGGCGACGCGGCAAAGCCGGCGACCAGAGCCAACAGCGGCTCCCACTCGAGAGCGGCAAAGTCAGCGTGTTCGACCGGCGACGGGATGGGATCGAGCAGCGGCATACCCAGACCCTATCTTAGCGGTCTCCTGGAGGTCCCGGGGGCTGAGAGACTCGATGGGGATGGTTGTCTTAAGAGGTTGAGCCAGGAGTTGAGGAACCCGGTGAGGAGTCAGGCGCGGGTGCGGGCGTGGAGGCGGGAGCAGTGGATGGGGTTGCGCCGGTGGTGGAGGGCGTTTTGGTGTCGGCCGGGGCGGACTCGGAGGCGGGTTCGCTGCTCTTGGCGGCGTAGTCGTTCACGTACCAGCCGGCGCCCTTGAAGTGCAGGAGCGGAGCGGTGAGCGGGCGCTCCAGTACGCCGCCGCACCGGGGACATTCCACCTCCGGCTCGACCGAGAAGTTCTGGATTTTTTCAAAAAGGTGGCCACACTGGGTGCAGCGATACGCATACAACGGCAAGGCTTTTATTCCTCCGGGGAGAAATGACCCACTTTGCCTATTGTATCGGCAGGGCGGCTATAGGCTGCAAAAACGCCACCCTGCCTGCCGCAAGTTGGTCCAGAAACGCCGGTTCTCAATGCACAACGATGGGCACGGATCCGGAATGGTTTTCCCAGGCCAGGGTGAGCTTGCCCTTGTTGCCGCCCAAGTCCTTGACCGTGTACTTCAGGTTCTCGACCAGCGCCGGTGGTTTCTCCATGGTCATCTTGACTTGGCCCAGATCCTGCGCCTTGTCGTACGCCAAGCCCCACTGGCCGGTTTGCTTGTTGACGATCAGAACCCAGTTGTCGGGGTCGGTGAGGTCCACGAACAGGGTGTAGTCGCCCTTGGGAATCTTCAATCCTGTGATGTCGAGGTCGGCGTCGGTATGCAGCTTGGTGGCGGCATTGGCGCCGGCGCGCCAGACAGGATAGTGGGGATCTTTGCCGATGAGGCCGTCTTTGGTGAAGATTTTGCCGGTGCGGCCTTTGACTCCGGGTGAGCTGTAGGTGATGGTGATGGCCTTGCCGCCGATGGTCCCCGACTCGGTGGCAGAGGGACTTTTCGGCGGGGTTGGTGGAGCAGCGGCGGCGGGCGGGGCTGCCGGCGCGGTTGCTGGAGCAACGGCGGCGGGCGGAGCTGCCGGCGCGGTTGCTGGAGCAACGGCGGCGGGCGGGACTGCCGGCGCGGTTGCTGGAGCAACGGCGGCGGGCGGGACTGCCGGCGCGGTTTGTGGGGCAACGGTCTCGGGCGGGCTTGCCGGCGGGACTGCGGGCGGGCTAGCGGGCGGAGTTTGCTGGGCGAATAGGGCGGTGGCGACGATGAAAAGGCCCGTACAGACCAAAAGACGCTTCATGGTGATGTTTCTCCTCTGGGCAGAGCCCTTGATGTTGGTGGGACGGCTCCGACGCGACGCCTGTCGCGCTGTGCGCCCCTGTTTGGGTAACCGGTTCGGGAAGCTGGGGCGATACGCCTGTTATGATGGGGCGCAATCGGCCACAGTGGCAGCTTACTGAGATGCCGCGCGGCGCAAGGAAGATGCATGGTTGAACCCTCCAATCAGAGTTCGCCGGGGGCCCGGTTTCCCACCCCACGGACGAAGACCAGTCCGCGGGGGCCCGGGTTTCCCACCCCACGGACGAAGACCAGTCCGCGGGGGCCCGGGTTTCCCACCCCACGGACGAAGACCAGTCCGCGGGGGCCCGGGTTTCGCGCCGCCGTGGAGGAAGAGAAGCCGCTGCAGGTGGCGGGCGCGATCAACGCCTATACGGCGCGGCTGGCCGAGGCCACGGGGTTCAGGGCGCTGTATCTCTCCGGCGGCGGCGTGGCGGCCAACTCGCTGGGGGTGCCGGACCTGGGGATCAGCACCATGGAAGATGTGCTGACCGATGTGCGGCGGATTACGGACGCGACCAGCCTGCCGCTGCTGGTGGACATCGATACGGGCTGGGGCGGGGCGTTCAACATTGCGCGAACGATTCGGTCGATGGAGAAAGCGGGCGCGGCGGCAGTACATATCGAAGACCAGGTGGGGGCCAAGCGCTGCGGTCACCGGCCGGGCAAGGAACTGGTGGCGGCGGGCGAGATGGCGGACCGGATCAAGGCTGCCGTGGACGCGCGGACCGACGAGCAGTTTGTGGTGATGGCGCGGACCGATGCCCTGGCCAATGAGGGGCTGGCGGCGGCGATCGAGCGGGCGCAGACGTATGTGGCTGCGGGCGCAGACATGATCTTTGCCGAGGCGGTGACGGAGTTGGGCGTGTATACCGAGTTTCGCAAGGCGGCGGGTGTGCCGATTCTAGCTAACATCACCGAGTTCGGGCAGACGCCGCTGTTTTCGCGCGAGGAGTTGAAGACGGCGGGCGTGGACATCATTTTGTATTGCTGCGCGGCTTACCGGGCCATGAACGCGGCGGCGCTGAAGGTTTATGAGGCGATTCGCGCCGAGGGAACGCAGAAGAGCGTGGTTCCGATCATGCAGACGCGCGCCGATCTTTACAAGTATCTGGACTACCATGCATATGAAAAGAAGCTGGACGAGTTATTTGCCAAAATCAAGGGCTAAGAGTCGGCAGGATCCCCAAATACCGGTTCATTCGATGTTCTCCAGGAGGTCTCAATGAGCGGAACGCAATCCAATCGCGTCGCGGCGGCGTTCAAGCCGAAGAAGTCGGTGGCTCTTTCAGGCACGCCGGCAGGCTCGACGGCGATCTGCACGGTGGGGCAGAGCGGCAACGATCTGCACTATCGCGGATATGACATCCGGGACCTGGCCGCGCACTGCGAGTATGAGGAAGTGGCGCACCTGCTGGTGCACGGCAAGCTGCCCAATGCGGCGGAGCTGGCCGCGTACAAGGCGAGCCTGCGGCCGTTGCGCAGCCTGCCCGCGGCGGTGAAGCAGGCGCTGGAGCTGCTGCCGCCCTCGACGAATCCCATGGACGTGCTGCGCACGGGCGTCTCGGTGCTGGGCTGCGTGCTGCCTGAGAGCGAGGGCCACGGCGATGCGGGAGCGCGGGCCATTGCGGATACGCTGCTGGCGTCGCTGGGATCGATGCTCCTTTACTGGCACCACTATGCGCGCAATGGAAGGCGGATTGAGGTGGAGCGCTTCGAGGACTCGATCGCGGCGCATTTTCTTCATTTGCTGCACGGGGAAAAGCCCCGGCCGGAGTGGACGCGGGCGATGCAGACGTCCTTGATTCTGTATGCGGAGCACGAGTTCAACGCGTCCACGTTTACGGCGCGGGTGATTGCGGGGACGGGGTCGGATCTTTATTCGTGCATTACCGGGGCGATCGGCGCGCTGAAAGGGCCCAAGCACGGCGGGGCGAACGAAGTGGCGCTGGAGATTCAAGAACGCTAAGGATCTCCCGATGAAGCGGAGGCCGATATTCGCCGTCGGGTGGCCGAACGCGAAGTAATTATTGGTTTCGGCCATCCGGT
>Ga0224553_1001169_pt1 | contig 10065 bp, 6 predicted proteins | sample 714S21014metaG_FD_179897 | JGI IMG/M metagenome (GOLD analysis project Ga0224553, IMG submission 179897) | Peat soil microbial communities from Stordalen Mire, Sweden - 717 S2 10-14 | ecosystem: Environmental > Terrestrial > Soil > Wetlands > Peat | place: Sweden: Norrbotten County, Stordalen... | reverse complement strand
GTCGAGTCCCATATCTTCAGCAAGGCTGGGGAAACATAATCGCGCATCGGTTGGTAGTTCGCCTTGCGGGCCTCTTGAAACGCCGTCAGCGCGTCGGGAGTGGGGCCCTTCCACTGCGCCCGCGGCGTTTGTAGCATTGACCGCTCAATCAGCGTGGCTCCAAGATAAAAATCGGCGACACCGGGATTCTTCGCGGTCTGCGGAGATTCCAGGTAGTTCATCAACGCTCGTCGCGCGTCGTCGAATTGAGAATTATAGAAGTAGCGGATCGCCGTTTTCAGTTCGTTCTTTGCAGCGGCAGGATCATTCTGAATCGCCAACTGAATTCTGTCCATACTGCTTTGCGCTTCCGAGTTTCCGGGTTGAAGCTTGAGCACCATTGCATAGTCGCTGAGCGCGTCCTGCTGTTTGCCCTGCTTCTCGGCTTCGTGCGCATCGTTGAGGAGTTTCGCAACTTTCTTTTGGGTGTCTCCGGCTGAATTGGCCGGCATTTTTGGTGTTTGCGTTGGCGGCGGAGTATTTTTTGCGTGAATGGCATTCTGCAAATCGGCAATCATTCCTGCTGGATTGCCAGGGCCATTGGGATTGAGAGTTTTGGCCAACGTCAGTTGCCGGATGGCTTCGTCGGGATTGCTTTGCGCCTGGCTTTGCGCCTGGTTCATGTAGCCCTTGTAGGTGTTGACATTGTTCACGTAGACGGCCACCGCCGCTTTTGCATCCGCGTTGGTCAGCACTTGCGACAGCGAAAGAATCGCGTCAAGGTCGCCCGATTTCCAGTCAGCCTGGATTTGATAAACAACTCTCTGGTTCCGGACCAAATCCAGCACAAACCTGGCCTGACCGGAAAGCTTCTGGTCGTAACTCGAAACCAGCTTGGCCTGCGACTCCGCTCGATTGAGGTCATTGCTTTTGTAAGCCGCGATGGCGCTGGCCAGCATGGCCGTGTCGTCCTGGATCAGGCCTGAACGATAGCTGCTGCATAAGTCGGCGTACTTCTTTTCTTTTGGATCCAACTGCGCGGCTGAGCAAAAATCCTGAACCTGCTTGACTCGGTCATTGCCTTCGCCCTTGGCCTTGTCCGCCAAGTCCTTCGCTTGCTCCTTCGGCTTCTCGTCCGCATGCGCCACCGCAATTCCACCGGCGCAAACGAGCAGGGTCAACAGGAAGACAGCTTTTCGCGGCGTCATTTTGTACCTCCGACGATTTGCTCGATTGTGTTGTCGTCGATGGGTTTCAATTCAATGGTGCAGACCTGCGGGGTCTGCGTGACTTCGCACGATTGATTCTGCGTGCTGCCGTCGGCTGCCTTGAAAGTTACGGCATATTTTCCAGGAGGAATCCCATCCAAACGCAGCGGGGTCCAGTGATCTCCTTGAGGGAGCGGGATCGCCTTTCCTTGCTCGGAGGTCACGCCGACGACCTCGGCATACGGCGTGGCGTTGAGTTCGAGCGCGCCTGCCGGCGGCACTGCTGCCGGCCGCAGGAAGAACCAGTAGCCCGCGCCTGCGCCCGCCAGGAGAACAACGACCAGAACAACGATGACCACCACCCATGGGAATCCCGACTTGGCAGCGGAAGGGGCTTTGACGGGTGCGGTAACCGGCTGCCACTGCGGAGCCGCTGCGGCCTGCGTACCCGCTGAGGCTTGTGAAACTGGCGCGGCCAGGGGCTGCGCCGGCTTCTTCGGCGTCGTCTTTTGAGCTTCCTTGTTCAGCTTCTTCAGGTTTGCCTGCAACCCTGCGTCGGCAAATTCAGCCACATCTTCAACTGCGCTCAACGCGCCTGTTGCGCGCTCACCGTTGCCCTGCTGAATCGCTTCTGTGGCCGATGCGAAAGCCGCATTGAGCAGCTCATTGGCGATCTGCGCGCGACGTGTCTTGTAGTCGGCAATTGCAGAGGCAACGCGCGGAGAATCGCCATAGGTCTGGCGGACCGACTCCAGGCCTTGCAGGCCGTTGCGCAGATCGCGATTCTGGAGTGCGTCGCCGGCGTTCCGGATTGCCTCCATCGTCTGTCGTTCCTGCTCCGTGCCGGCTTCCAGCCTGGCGCGCAACTCGCGGACGCGCGGTTGCTTCTGAATATCCTGGGGCTGGCTCGAAAGAAGCTTCAGCGCCTCATCTGGATTGCTCTCGCTCGTTGCCTGTGCGCGGCTCAATGCTGCATCAACACGGCGCGTCAGATCCGCCAGGCCGCTGGTTGCCTGGCGCAGCAACTGCTGAACAGAAGCGTCTCCGGTCTCCGAGGCAACTGGCTGGAGAACGGCGATGGCCGGCTCAAAGTTACCGGCTGCGATCAGCGCCTGCGCCTCACGGATTGCGTTGGCCGCCAAAAGGCTCAAGTCGGCCTTGCGCTTCTGCTCGCGCGCATAGGTCAGTAAAGACGCAATCTCCGGAATCTCGCCGCAGTCAATCGCAGCGGATTCAAGAATGTGAATCGCCTGGTCGAATTGCTTCTCGTCGATGGCCGTTTGAGCGCGCTTCAGGGATTGAGATTTGATCTCCTCGGCGCCGGACTTCCTGATCTGTTCGACAACTTTTTCCTGAAGAGCGAGCAGCCCCGGTTCCCCCGGGATCTGCGCAAGCGCCTGTTGAACGGCGTTGAGCGCCTCCTGTGGATTGGTGTGGAGCACGTCGTACACATGCAGGGAGGTCTGCTCCAGCAGCTTTTTCGCGGCCTGATCGCGTTGTTTGGTTTCAGCTTCGGTCTTCAACTTCAAAAGCGCCGTCTCACCGGGCAGGCGTTCCTGTGCGCGTTGAATCAAAGCCAGAGCGCGGTCGTATTCTTCAGCTCCAATGGACTCGGAAATCTCGGCAACGATCTGCTCGATGATCTTGCGCCGCCGCTGCTCCTCCTGCCGGTCCACCGCGCCCTGGTAGAGCTGCTGCGTTTCGTTGTCGGTCGGGTCAATTTCGAGCGCCGAGCGAAGATTTTTAATCGCCTCGGTGTACTGGCGTGCCGCAAGCTGGCCGCGCGCGGCTTCGCTGAACTCGCGGCGCTGGCGCTCGCGGCTCTTCCGCTCCGCTTCCTGAACAATGCGCGCACGCTCATTGCGCAGGTCGGTATTGCGCTCGTCGAGTTGAAGCGCCTTGTCGATCAGCTCGTTCGCCGAACCAAAGTCGCTGCGCCCGCGCGCTTCCCGAGCCTGCTCAAGAAGCTGCGCGACCTTTTCCGCCTTTTCCTTCAAACCGCGAACGTGTTCGATCTTTTGCGGAATCTCGGTGTTTCCCTTGTCAAGCGCTGTGGCCTGATTGTAGAACTCAAGCGCATCACGATAACGTTGCGAGAGGACGGCCTCTTCAGCCTCTCCGAGCAGTTGTTGCAGTTGCATCACTTTCTGCTGGCGCGCAACCTTTTCCTGGACTTCGCGAAGTAATCTCTTGACCTCGGTGTTCTGTGGATTGAGGCGCTGCAAATCGAGCAGGACGGGCCGCACACTGGTCCACTTCTCCTGATCGATCAGGTGCTTCACGTTGCCTAATGCTTCACCGACATGCTCGCGCTTGAGATCGTCGTTGGCCGCTTCGAGATCGGCAGCCATCTCTTCCGCGGTTTCATATCGATCGATGGGATCCTTGGCAAGCGCGCGGTCGACGATGTGCTCGATCGCAGGTGGATAGCCGGGGTGCGCGGTGGAAAGAGATTCATGCGCTTCGCGAATGACCCGATGAAGAGTTGCCGGATCGTCGCCCGGGAATGGCAGCCGCCCGGTCAGGATCAGATAGAGAATGACGCCCGCGGACCAGATGTCGGCGCGCCCATCCGCGGCCCTGCCCAGCAGCCTCTCCGGCGAAATGTAGTGAAAGGTTCCGATCACCATGCCGGCCTGGGTGTGGCCGGAGTGGCTTGCGAGGCGGGCCACGCCAAAGTCGACAATCTTGATATTGCCGTCCGGCTGCACCATCACGTTGGCCGGCTTGATGTCGCGATGAATCACGCCCTTCTGGTGGGCATAGCCGAGCGCGAGGCAGACCTGACGAACGATATCCAGCCTTTCGATCAGCGTGAATTGTCGTCCGCCGCGGAGCAGGCTCTCCAGCGAATCCCCGGGAACAAACTCCATCACAATGTAAGGATTGCCATCCTGCTCGCCGAAGTCATATACGGTAACGATGTTGGGATGATTCAGGACGCCGGAACGAGCCTCAAGCTCAAAGCGCTGGCGCAGCTCATCGGTCGCTTCGGTGAGCGTTTTGATCGCCACCTCGCGGCCCATGGAATTATCCATGCCGCGGTAAACAACGCCCATGCCGCCAACGCCCAGTATGCCCAGGATCTGGTATTTGCCGATTTGCGTAACTGGTGCAGGGGTATCCATGGAGAAACACCCGATTCGAAATGGTTTTCAAGGCAATAACCGCGCAAGGCGCCGTGGAGGAGCCTGCGCCGTAAGCAAATGCAAGCGCCTAGGAACCCTTGGTGCTTGTCGTGTGAATGATGGTGATCTGCGTCTTTCCATCATGCTGAGACGAATTGGGGGTAACCGTCACCATCACGGTTTCCTGCTTGCTCTTTTCGACAGTCAGCATGGCGCTGTTCGCACTATCGAATATAGAAGCCTGGCTTCCAAACTTATCTTTGTAATAACTCACCACCTGGTCCTTGGAGTCTGGAGTGACAAACACAGCGGTCACCGAAGAACCGGTCGGCAAAGTTAACCTCATGCCCCCCTTGGCCGATTGAGCTCCGGGATAGATGTCCGTGCCCAGATCGGAGGCGCTGTAGCGCTCATTGGGGTTGGCGGTAATGGTGCCGCCGGGAGTACTTACCGAAACTTCACCATTGGGCCCTGAGACGTGAACGGACCGTGCAATCCGCCAGGCCATGAATCCGAATGCGCCTACGCCGATAATGCCCAGGCCTACGAAGATGGCCACAATGATCAGGATGATCTTGACTGCGCTTGTGCCGGAACTGGGCGGCGGAGCGACAGGCCGAGCGGTGGCCATTGGGGCGACCGGTTGAAACGAAACCGGGGTGAATGGCGCGACGGGTGCGCCGCATGCCGTGCAGGATTGCTGGTCAGGGGATAGTGCAGCTCCACATTTCGCGCAGAAATTAGCCATCTTACTCTCCTTGTCGTTCAGCCCCACCCCGGGACTTCCAAGTAGCCTTACTGGCTATAACGGAAACTGGATCCATATTCCTTAATTGCTTTGCGCTCAAGTGAAAGCGGAACTGGGGCGCAAGAAGCAGAATGGCAAAAAGATTCAGGTTCCGTTCTTAGCAGCCAATATACCCCAAGATGCATACGACAGTAACTACTTTTCATTGGTTTCCGGCCGCGGGGCAGGGACGGAACAAGAAGAAAGGACTGCTGGGCAATGGCTATGCCTTCGAAAGCGGAATTCAGCGATTTCTAGGCGACCCGGGAAAACAATCAACGGAAATTGAATTCCTTGAAATCTTCCTTGACAATTACGCGTCTACAGGTTTTCCTTAAGTCGTTCCAACTTAGCGCCCGCTTCGTGCACTCGCGCCCGGAACTTCCCGCTCTCGTTCACCCCGGTCTACGCGCAGGGCGCCCAAAACAAAACAGTCCAGCCTCGACCTTGAAAGGAACTTAGCATGCCTGAACCGAACCAAACCGGCCTCTCCGATAACGCCGCGGGCGCACTCGCCTATTTCACGTTTATTCCGGCGATAATCTTCCTTGTCGTCGCACCGTATAACACCAACCCCTACGTGCGCTTCCACTCCTGGCAGTCGCTTCTGCTGAATATTTGCGCGTTCTGCATCAACGTTGTTCTGGGAATTGTTCTCAGCATTGGGATGTTCTTCCTCCCATTCTTTGTTCACCGGATGATCTGGGGACTGATCGAGCTGGGGTGGCTGCTGGTCTGGGGTGTGTGTGTGTACAACGCATTCAACGGGAACCGCTTCAAGCTGCCGTTTATCGGCGATTTTGCCGCGAAGCAAGCAGGGAATTAAGGCGGTTTCGATTCACATGTTGACCTTTGAAGGCCATGCGAGATGGCATTTTCTCGGGGAAAATGCCACTTGGCCTCGATCTTTCTGTAAAGAGCAGAATCGAAACCGCTGTAGCGGAAGTTGAGTTTCAACTTGTCAGGCGCTGAGGACCATTACCCCCAAGCGCTTCTGGTTGATTGCGTGGAACTGCGGCTCATCTCCGCCCGTTCATGCGGACATTTTGGGGCGAAAATAGGACGAATCATTGCTCTGCGGCTCCGGCGGGTCGAAGTTTGAATTTGGGATGAGTCGGCAGGCTCTCTGGGCTTCTCTGAAGAGCGGAAACTGCGGGGATTCACCGTTGCGGGCTCTGAGCGCGCATGGGCAGGATCATTGGAACGGGACTGCTGCAACCGGTCTCGCAAATGCCTCAGCCCTCATCTGGACGACTGTGAGACCCGCGACAAAGCGGGTCGAACGATCCCCGCGAGTCGATATGCCGATTGATGAGACCGGTTCTAGTCCTCCGCGGCGATCGCTGCGGGCTGCTGCGGTTGACTGCGCGGAAGCCACGATAAATCTCCGCTAAGAACGTAAATTGCGAGAGCGGCAGACATGAGGACCGCGCCAACCCAGAAGCGCCAGTCACGATGCATGCGCCTCCAGTAAGGGCCAGGATCCGGCTCGCCCAGCCCGCTGCTGTTTCCTTCGTGGTTCGACTTGCTTCCTGTCATTTGGTCTCCTGTGCTGGTGTGCGCTCGCCGCCGTGCGCGGACTCTTCTCAAGTGAACGTTACGAGTACTATCGAAGACCGGAGGATAGGGAAGCTGTTCAATTGTGTACAGGGCAAAGGCCGGTTGGTTCGATAGAAATCAGATGCGGCGCCATGCATTTTTCACCCAATGACCATGTAACCTGTGCGAAGGGACTTGAAGAATGGACGTCCATGAATCGTGCGTTGTGGCCGGGTGCGTGTTTGCGGCAGTGCGTGAGTTCAAGGGATGGCGGCGCAAAACTGCGGACAGTGGAAACCAGTAGATAAAGGAATGCATCTGAACGTTTGTGGAGCGCGGGGACCCGAGCTCTGAATCGAAAGGAAAAACCGAATGGAATTGGGCATGATCGGCCTGGGCCGAATGGGAACCAATATGGTGAAACGGCTCATGAAGGCCGGACACCAATGCGTTGTCTACGACCTTCACGCGGAGGCGGTCGACGCGCTCGTGAAGGAAGGAGCGACGGGTACAACAACGCTGGAGGAGTTTGCCGGCAAGATGCGGAAGCCGCGCACTATCTGGCTGATGGTCCCTGCCGCCGTGGTCGATTCGACGTTGACCGCGCTGGTTCCGTTCCTTGAAAAGGATGACGTGATCATCGACGGTGGAAACTCCTATTATCACGATGACATCCGGCGCGCCGCGGAACTGAAGGAGAAGGGAATCCACTATGTGGATGCCGGGACCAGCGGCGGGGTCTGGGGCGCTGAGCGTGGATACTGCCTGATGATCGGCGGCGAAGAAGCGGTTGTGAAACGGGTCGATCCAATTTTTGCCGCGCTGGCGCCGAACATCGACTCCGCGCCGCGCACGCCGGGCCGGGAGAAAGTGGGCGGGACCGCGGAACATGGCTATCTCTACTGCGGACCCAGCGGAGCCGGGCACTTTGTGAAGATGGTTCACAACGGGATCGAGTACGGAATCATGGCCTCTTATGCGGAGGGATTGAATATTCTGCACCACGCCAACGTGGGCAAGAAGAGGCAAACGGAAGATGCGGAAACGACGCCGCTGCGCCATCCGGAGTACTACATGTACGACTTGAACATTGCGGACATCGCGGAGGTGTGGCGGCGCGGAAGCGTAATCGCTTCGTGGCTCCTGGATCTGGCTGCGATTTCGCTGCTCGATAGTCCGGACTTATCCAAGTTCGCAGGCCGTGTGTCGGACTCCGGCGAGGGCCGATGGACCATCGCCGCGGCGACCGATGAGTCTGTTCCGGCTCCCGTGTTGAGCGCCGCCCTCTATGCGCGGTTCAGCTCGCGAGGTGAAGATCAGTTTGCCGACAAGCTGTTGTCCGCTCTTCGCTTTCAATTTGGCGGGCACGAGGAAAAAGCCGGCGACAAGAAAGGAGGCGCCTGATGGAGAGAGTTCATTCCGACGCGCTGGTGCTGTTTGGAATCACCGGCGACCTGGCGCACAAGATGACTTTCCCTGCGCTCTATGCCATGGTGAAGCGGGGCGTGCTCAACGTTCCGCTGGTGGGCGTGGCGTTTCCGAAGTGGAGCATGGAGCGGCTGCACCGGCGCATCGAAGACAGCCTTAAACGAGCCGGCGGCATCGATGACAAGAAAGCGTTCAAGCGGCTGCTGTCGCTGCTCCAATATGTGAGCGGCGATTACAAGGATCCGGCAACGTTCGCGGCAATCAAGAAAGCGTTGGGCAAAGCAAAGCGGCCCGCATTCTATCTGGCGATTCCTCCCGTGCTTTTCGAAACGGTGATCGAGAGCCTCGGCAAGGCGGGATTGGCTGAGAATGCGCGCGTGATCGTCGAAAAGCCGTTCGGGCGCGACCTGGCGTCGGCGAAGGAATTGAACAAGGCAGCGCATTCGGTGTTTCCTGAGGATTCGATCTTCCGCATCGATCACTTCCTGGGCAAGGAAGCGATCATGAACATCATGTATTTCCGCTTTGCCAATTCCTTTCTTGAGCCGATCTGGAACCGGAACTACGTGGCCAGTGTGCAGGTGACGCTATCGGAGACTTTCGGCGTGGGAAAGCGCGGGGCGTTTTACGAGTCAGCCGGCTGTCTGCGCGACGTAATCCAGAATCACCTCTTCCAGGTGGTCGCGCTCCTTGCCATGGAGCCGCCCGCGGGCAGAAACTTCGGAGCCTTGCATAATGAAAAGGCGAAAGTCTTTGAGGCCATGCGCCCGCTCACGCCGGACGACGTGGTCCGCGGCCAGTACGATGGATATCGCGAAGAAAAGGACGTGGCGAAGAACTCCGACGTGGAGACCTTCTGCGCCATGAAATTATTTATCGATTCATGGCGATGGGAGGGAGTGCCGTGGTATTTGCGTTCCGGCAAGTGTCTTCCGGACACGGCTACCGAAGTGCTGGTGGAACTGAAACCCGCTCCGCAAAGGCTTTTCGCGGATTCGGCGCCGCTGACGGGGCGGTCGAATTACATTCGCTTCCGGCTTTCGCCGAATTCGGCTGTGGCTATCGCCGCGCGCGTGAAGCTTGCGGGCGAGGAATTCATCGGTCAGCAGAAAGAGCTTTACATGCTGGAACAGCAGGCCGGCGAGGAGACGCCATACGAGCGCCTATTGGGCGATGCGATGGCGGGAGACGGCGCGCTGTTCACACGCGAAGACGCGGTTGAAGCCGCTTGGGTGGTGGTGGATCCGGTGCTCACGCATCATCATCGCGTTCGCCCTTACAAACGCCGCACCTGGGGGCCGAAAGAAGCGGACGCGCTGATTGCGCCCGACGGCAGTTGGCATAACCCCCAAAGCAAAAGCCCATCCGGAGGCGGTTGCTAGAGCTGGATGTTGTCCGTCAATTTGCGCCAGGCAAAACGAGGCCGCCATCATTGCTGATGGCGGCCTCATCGCTTTCAAACTACCCGTTATCGTTCTGATCGGGATGAACGGTGCGATAGCTCGCATTGCCCTTCGACCAGACGAGCAGCAGAAGGTCCTTGCCGTTTTGATTCTGGTGCACTTCATTGGCGAATTCGCTGGCCGATTGCGCCGGCTTGCGATTGACTTCAAGGATCACATCGCCGGGTTGAATGCCCGCATCGTCCGCCGGGCTGGCCGGACGAACGCTCTGAACGACAACGCCATGCACCTGGTCAGGCACGTTGATCTGCTGCCTTGTGTCTGGGGTCAGGTCGCTCACTGCGAGCCCAAGCTTGCCGCTTTGCGGACCATCCTGACCGTCCTCGCCGTTGGCGGCGACTTCGGTCTTGCCGTGGAATTCGCCCACCGGCATGTCAAGAGTTACCGGCTTGCCATCGCGGATCACGCCCAGTGAAATCTTTGTTCCGGGAGTCATCTCGCTCACTGCCACCTGCAGCGCGCTTCCGTTAATGATCTGTTCACCGTTGAGTTTGGTGATCACGTCGCCGGTATGCATGCCACCGCGGCTTGCG
>Ga0224553_1001168_pt1 | contig 10067 bp, 4 predicted proteins | sample 714S21014metaG_FD_179897 | JGI IMG/M metagenome (GOLD analysis project Ga0224553, IMG submission 179897) | Peat soil microbial communities from Stordalen Mire, Sweden - 717 S2 10-14 | ecosystem: Environmental > Terrestrial > Soil > Wetlands > Peat | place: Sweden: Norrbotten County, Stordalen... | reverse complement strand
GGTCAGGCAGATCGGAGCGCCTGTGGCCTCGCGCACCACCTGCTTCACCAGCGCCTCCGCCGTCAGTGCCTCGTACTCCGCAACCCCTTGGATTTCGCTCATTGCACCACCACCAGGGCCTTCACAATCGCCTCTTCGTCCGCTCCGTCTTCCACCCGGACCCCGCCGGCCCCGAAGCCTTCAATCTCGGCAATCGTCGCCTGCGCCAGCATCCGCGACGAAACTGCAATCACGCCAGCAAGCTGCAGCGCCCGAACCACTGCGGGCACGGCCGAATCCGGAATCAGAGCATCGTCGATCACGAGTGCCCGCTCGCCGCGCGCCGCCAGCGCATCGCGAACCCGGACTGCAAGTTCGCCTCTCCCCGGCAGCAGGATGAGCGCCGCGTCTTTTCGATCGCCCGGCGCGCCTTCCGCAACTTCCCCGGCCGGTCCGACGATCATGGCCGCGCCCACGGTCGCATTGGTCAGCGCGTCGATAAGGATCAGCGATCCCGTCCAGCGGCACTCACGGTAGCTGTCGAAGAACAGCGGCAGGTTGGTCTCGAACTCCACCTCCGCGATCTCATTCATCGCCACCGTGTCCGACGCCAAATGATCCAGATTGTTCACGTCCACCCGGTAGCGAATCGCGCGCGCCGTCGCCCGCACGGTACGCGTCGTGTGTTTCGCAATGTAGGTGCGCCCAACCACCAGGGGATCTTCGTGCATCCACACCACCATCGCGCGAAAGCGGTTGCTCACCGCGGGCAGCGCTTCGCCCGCCGATTCAGCCGCCACCAGCATCTCCCCACGGCTCAGGTCGATCTCGTCCTCCAACTCCACCGTGACGCTCTGCGGATACGAGGCAGCCGCCAGGTCGCCCTCATACGTAACGATCCGGCGCACCGTCGTCTCGCGCCGTGAGGGCAGCGCCATCACGCGATCGCCCGCGCGCAGCATTCCCCGCGCCACCTGTCCCGCAAAGCCGCGGAAGTTCGCGTCCGGACGCAGCACCAGCTGTACCGGGAACCGCATCGGCCCGGTCGTCTCCGCCACAGCCAGAGGCACCGTCTCCAGGTATTCCAGCAGCGTCGGACCCTGGTACCACTTGGTTGCCGCGCTCCGCGTCACCACATTCGCGCCTTCCAGCGCACTCACTGGAATCACCTCGACGTCGGGCAGCCCAAGCTGTCCGCACAGCGCCCAGAATTCCTTCCGGATCGCTTCGAAGCTCTGCTGCGAATACTCCACCAGGTCCATCTTGTTCACCGCGGCAACCACGTGCGGAATGCCCAGCAGCGACGCAATGTAAGTGTGCCGCCGCGACTGCGGCAGCAGGCTGCCCGCCTTCGCAAAGGCATTCGCATCGATCAGGATTATCGCCACGTCCGCGGTAGACGCGCCGGTCGCCATGTTCCGCGTGTACTGCTCGTGGCCCGGCGTGTCCGCAATGATAAACTTGCGCTGCGCCGTCGAGAAGTAGCGATACGCCACGTCGATGGTGATGCCCTGCTCGCGTTCCGCCTTCAGGCCGTCAGTCAGCAGGGAAAAGTCGACGTATCCTTTGGCTGCCCGGTTCACGCGGCTCTTCTGCACCGCCGCAAGCTGGTCCTCATACACGCTCTTGGTGTCGTGCAGCAGCCGGCCGATCAGCGTCGACTTGCCGTCATCCACACTCCCCGCCGTAGTAAAACGCAGCATCTCCTGCCCCAGATGCGCCTCGAGAAACTCCTCGAACGAGCGGGTTGGGGTCGCTTCTTCAAGCACGGTCATCGCCGGGGGCTTCATCTTAGAAGTATCCCTCCCGCTTCTTCACTTCCATCGAGCCTTCTTCGTCGTGGTCGATCACCCGGTTCTCGCGCTCGCTGCGCCGGAAGGTGATCAGTTCCTCGATGATCTTCGGCAGCGTGTCCGCGTCGCTGCGCATCGCACCGGTGCATGGCGCGCAGCCCAGCGACCGCATGCGCACCTTGATCTGTTCCACCTTCTCGCCGGGAAACAGCTTCATGCCTTCATGCACCAGCGTCAGCGCGCCGCCGCGATTGGTGATCGGCCGTTCCTTGGCAAAATAGAGTGGCACAATCGGTATCTCTTCCGCATACAGATACAGCCAGATGTCGAGCTCCGTCCAGTTCGACAGCGGAAACACCCGGATGCTCTCCCCCTTGCGCAGCCGCGAGTTGTACAGACTCCACAACTCCGGCCGCTGGTTCTTCGGGTCCCACTGCCCGGCCGCATCGCGGAACGAGTAGACGCGCTCCTTGGCCCGGCTCTTCTCCTCGTCGCGCCGCGCGCCGCCAAATGCCGCATCGAAGCCGCCTTCCTCCAGCGCATCCAGCAGGCTGCGCGTCTTCAGCAGCCCGCAGCAGTTCTGCGTGCCCAGCGTGTAGGGGTTCGCGCCTTCGGCAATCGCCTTCTCGTTGCGATGCACGATCAGGTCGGCCCCAATCTCGCGCGCATACTCGTCGCGGAACCGAATCATCTCCGGAAACTTGTAGCTGGTATCGACATGCAGCAGCGGAAACGGAATCCTTCCGGGATAGAAAGCCTTCTGTGCCAGCCGCAGCATCACCGAGGAGTCTTTGCCGATCGAGTAGAGCATTACCGGCCGCGCAAACTCCGCCACCGCCTCGCGCAGGATCGAAATGCTCTCCGCCTCCAGCGTCTGCAAGTGATTCAGCCTGGCTGAATGCACCTCATGTGCCTCGCGTCCCGCGATTGTCGCCGTCGTCATAGAGGTTGGTATCTCCGTCGCGCCGGCTTAGGAAGATGCGGCCGCGACCGCTAAGAATCAAAAGCTGAAATGTAGGGGTAAGAAGAAATGAGATCGCTAGAGTCGACACAGGTCACCCGACGTCATCGGGCAACAACAGGCGCGCTCTGGACTGCGATTCATGTTCTCGATTATATCCGGCCCGGTGCAGGGTCGCAACGGCACCCGCATCGCGGTAGTGGGTCGGCATTGGGGCAGTGGGTCGGCTTGGAGCGGTTTTGTTAAGGGCACGGCTTCAGCCGTGCCGTAAGCGCTCCCTTGTTAGCGGGGCTTTAGCCCCTGAGGGCTGAACAAGTACGCTGAACCCACTGTCCGGCAGCGCCCCGCGAATCTCTGCTAAACTGCTTATGTCGGTATGCGATCCAGCGCCTCCTGCGGCTCACGGATTGCTCCCAAACGCCGGCGGCTATTCAGCATCAATTCGGGGCGTAGCGCAGTCTGGTAGCGCACCTGGTTCGGGACCAGGGGGTCGGAGGTTCGAATCCTCTCGCCCCGACCATTTCTCCAAATCATCGCTTCAAATAGGGCTTTTGCGCCCGGGCCTTCCTTCATCGCCCGGAGTCTTTCAACCCTCGCTAAGCCCCGGCGTAGTCCTCGCGCATCGGCGTAAAGATGTCGAGCACCTCGGAGTCCGCCAGCGCGGAAGCCTGGTGTTCGACGCCGCCGGGGACCAGAAAGCAGTCGCCGGGTTTCGCCTCGAACACTCCGCCCGGATGCTCGAAACGAATGCCGCCGCTGACGATGTACACCATCTGCTCGTGAGGGTGGCTGTGGCGCGCGCCCACCCAGCCCTTCTGCATCGTATGCCGCACCATCATCATGGCGGGGCTGTAGGACATCACCTGGCGGCGCAGTCCCGGCTCCGGCGTGGACATTCCTTCCGCATTGGAAGGGATCACTTGAATCGCATTCGCTGACATAGTTGTGCCTTTGCTAGTGTTTTTCGGGCGGTGCGATGCTGGGCATCGACGCGACACGAGGCGGGCCGGATTCGTTCGACAGCAGCACGCGGTTGTTGCTTTGCGTGATCTCCGGCAACTTCCCGCTCATTTCGATGGTAACGCTTCCGCCTTTCCAGTCGGCGCCGGCCGCCAGCGGCAGGGCGACTACCTCGGTCTTCGGCAACAGGTCCAGAGGCGCTTTCAGCGGCGGCGCATTCGCGCTCGCCAGCACCTTGCCGTCGCGATCGCGCAGCACCACCTTGGCCGCGGGTGCGTCAACCGAGCCCAGGCTGTGCACCGTTACCTTCATGCGGTTGCCTTCCACCTTGATGTCGTCGGCGCTGATACCCAGGTCCGGCCGCGACCAGTACGGCACGCCCTTGTCCACCAGCTTCAGCTCGAGCACCGTCGTGGTGTGCGCGGCAAAGGTGACCTCCAGGCTGCGGCTGCGTTCGAACTCCTCGGTACGCGTGGTCGCGTTCTGCAGCGGGTCCGTATCGGCATCCCCGCGCGTCCCCTGGGTGATCTCCCACTTGCCCGGATCGATCTCCCAGCCCGTCATCGTCGCGGCTACCGGCACTGCATCCAGGTTGTACACGATGATCTTCATATGGTCCGGCGTGGCCTCCGGGATCAGAATGCCAACGCTGCTCGGAGTGGCCGGCGCCGCAAATCGCCAGCTCACCGCATTGCCCGGATAGATATGGTTGCGCACCAGCGCCACGCCGCCAAAGCGCGCGCGCTGCAGTTCGGTGTTCACGAACATGGGACCTGCCGAGTCGGTCACGCGATCGATCCACAGGCTGCCTTCCGTATTGATCCACTCCCGGTTCGATTCCGTCTCCAGTTGCGCGGAGTACAGCCGGTCCAGGTACTTCGTATCTCCGCTCACCTGCCACGCAAAGGTCTCGGCCGATCCCGACGTGGATTGTGCCGCCGTGATGGCCAGCTTGGTTGTCGAAGCAGGTCCCGCGGCTGCCAGCACCTGTTTGCCCCACGCGTCGCGCAGGTTCAGTGTGTCCAGCGCGTCGGAACTGATATACGCCAGCGATGACGGGCCTGCATCCATAAACGGCTGCACATACTTCTTGTCGCCGGTCCAGCGATACGCCGCCCAGAACATGAAATCCGGTGTGCTGTCGCCGCCGGGCAGGTCTTCATCCGTCTTGAAGTTGATGTCCGTCCGCGTCACCCATCTGCCGTCCGGCTCCTGTTTCCGGTGCGCCAGCATGCCATCCACTGTCTCAAGCACCATCTTGCGCGTCTCCGGAGCGCCGTTGAACAGCACCAGGTCCAGCGCCGGATGAAAGTCCATGTAGCCTCGCGCCTTGGTCCATCCCCACACGCCGCCCGCCGCCATCTTCGACCCGCTGAAGTAGGCCGACCGTATATGGCGGTGTCCGGCTGCATTCACGCCGGTCAGCCACTCCAGCCGTTTGGCCGTCAGCATCGCGCGCTCGATGTCCTGCGGATTGCCGAAGTCCATCATCATCGACTGGCCCAGAACATTGAGTCCGTCCTCGTAGGAGTGCAGTTCGTCATACTGCCCGGTTGCCAGTCCGTTGTCCCACATCTTGTTTTCGTACATTGCCTGCAGTTCTCTGGAGAGTGAGTTCTTCAATTTCTCCGGCTCGGTGCCCATCATGGCCAGTGACGGAAACAGGTTGGTAAAGTCGCTGTCGTCGCCTAGGCCGCCGCCGAATTCGCCATCCCATGCCTGCCGTTTATCGATGAAAAAGTCCGCGATGCGCTTGAAGTAGTCCACGTCCTTGGCCTGCAGGTACGCCCACGCCGGCACCCCGGCGGGCACGGTCGGCGGCGTGTAATCGGGAGTAACCGTCTCCGGGTTCCATTCGTGCCAGTACTTGCGGCCCAGGTCGTTGTTCGGGTCCACCCGCAACAAATCCGTAATGTCCGCGTAAAAGCGGTTGTATGTATTCAGGTGGCGGCTGTTGACGTGCTCTTCCGTCATGTTGGAGAAGTTGTCGCGCACCTGCGCCAGCCGGTCGGCAACGTGCTCCGGAACAGCGTCCTGATACGGCTTGAAGATCAGCCGCACCGTGGCGCCCTCCAGCAAATCCGCATTGAACCCAGCGCTCGCCGAGGCGATCGTGATCAGCAGGCTCTTGTCATTCGGCAGTATGCGGTCCCGCGTATCCAGCCACAACGTGTGCGCTTCCCCAGGCTTCACGGAGAAGGTGAAGTTCAGCATGTCGCGCATCGGCCACAGCGGATCGCGCACTTCGATGTTCATTGCCACGTATTCGCCATGGGTCGGCGCTACGTTCAGCGCGGGCAGATCGACGGCAATGCCATCCAGGCCCGCATACAGGTCGTCCCAGGTATACGAAGGCACATGGGTCGTATTCGCCGGCAGTCCGCGAAAATCGGCCGGGATAAGAATGTGCACAATCGGCATGCCTGCGGCGGCATCCGTATTGGCCGCGGGCCGCGTCAGCGCGCCTCCGCGGCGGCTGGTGCTATTCCCCACGGCTGCCCCCGGCGTGCCCGATATCACGGAGCGTTCCCCCGCTGGATACCGATCGTGAATGAAGTTGACCAAAGGTATCAGGCTTGGATTGGCATCGAGCGACCCGTTGGTGGTCAGCCGGTACCTCAACTGAACCATCCCCTCCGGCGGATTCCCGGGGTGAACGTAATACGCGGAAAACTCGCCAATCGGAGTCTCCTGCTCCACATTCGTGAACCGCAGCTTCCCGCCTGTCATCGGCGTGGCGTAATCGTGGAAGGTCGTCTCCTGCCCGCTAGGCCGCTCGAACAGTGTCTTCGCAGGCAGCACGGTCCCGTCCAGCCCCGCCCGGCGCACCTGGTCCTCGGAGACGTCCGGCGTCAGCAAGTCCATCTTTCCGAACGCGCCGCCGCTGAATTCCAGGTGGTTCCACGGCTCGTTCGGCATGATGAACGTAATCGTCTTGCCTGAGATCGCATAGCAATCCCAATCCGGCAACTGGATGTAATCCCATCGCCCCACCAGCCGCGAGCGGTTATACACTCCCGGCCAGGTCGTTTCGCGAATCCCGTCCATCCCCCGAAACCACCAGCGACCTATGTCGTACGCGTCGTTGATCTGCACCTTGCGCACCACCGTGGATGCAGTTGTCAGCGGCGTCGGAATATCGCCTGGGCGGTTCCAGCCGTAATGAAACCACCACTCCTTCATCGCGTCTGAATTCGCCGGACTAAGCTTCAGTGCAGGGATCGTCTGTGGCGTATCGCCCTTCGCCAGGGTCGCGACATTGTCATCGGAGAGCGCCCGGTCGTAAATGCGCAGCTCGTCGATGTCTCCGCCGCGGTCGTAGCTGTACGTGCTCTCTACGCCCGTCGGCCCGATAATGCGGGAGTGCGGCCCAAACTGGTCCAACGCCGCATCGAACATGCCGGTGGCCGCCTTCTCTGCCGCCAGCTTGCCGTCCACGTAGAACCGGATGCCCGTGGTCTCATCCCAGGTCAGCGTCAGATGCACCCACTGGTCCGGCTTGGGAAAGTCCGGCATGGTGTACGACACCCGCGTGCGCCCCAGGTTCACGTCGGTAACAAACGCGTCGAAGCCGTGCCCGTTGTAATCGATCCGCAGCCACACCTGGTCCCAGCTCGAGTGGTCGGCGTAACCCACCCGGAAGATCGGGAACTCGGTCTCGTCCACCGGATCGCGCGACCGCCAGTAGAACGACAGCGTCCCGCGCTGCGCATAGATGTTGCCCGGCGCCCAGTAGGAAAGCAGCTGGTTGTTCCCAGCCTGGATGTACCCGCCCTTCGCCCCGCCCGGAAGGATCTTCACATCGGACTGGTAGTTCGGTTCAGGGACGCCGCCCGCGGCGTAATCGGCAGTGAAGCTGTTATCGCCGGAGAGGTAGAACAGCAGCCCTGGCTGGTTCGCGGGGGGCGGCGGCCCGATCTGTTGCTCCAGCGGCTCCTGGGCATGTGCCGCCGCCGCCAGCATCGCACCCATCAATAGGAATCCAAAACACACCGAGCGCAGGTATTGCATAGCTGTTCTCATAACCCCCCGTTGCCTTTGCTGCAAGGATTTTCCTGGCAAACTCCGCGGACCCACATCGCCGCGTCCGAACCCGTTTTCGGAACTCCCAAAGTGGCCGAACAGGCCACGCGAGATTGTCCGTCACAGGATCGGAAATTGCAAATCTGACCGCGCGCAATCCCGGGCGGCGCCAGCGCGCTCCGTGCAGGGTGTCGTCTAGTTCGCGGTGACGGTCAGTGTGTACGTCGCGGAATGGACTAGAAAGCCGTCGGTCGCCTTCACGGTGACGGTGTAGGTGCCCGGCCCCGTGTATGCGGGATTCTGCGTCGGCAGTTTGCCCGAGCACCCAGTCATCGCCAGGCCGATCGCCGCCAGCAGCGCCACCGCCAGGCCCGACCGCAGCAGCATGTTCGCGCTCTTTCGTCTGCGCCATAGCAGCCAGCCGCTGCCCACCGCCATCAGCCACAGCACGCCTCGCCCGCCAAAGCCGCTGTAGCCGATCACCGTGTACTGCGACGTGGTGCTCAGGCTCACCGTCAGCGCTTGTGGAGGAACTTCCGGGGCCGTCATCGTCAGGTTGCAACTCGATGCGGTTGCCGCCGTCGCAACCACGCAGCTCACTGAAACCGGCGCCGCAAAGCCCGCCAGCGGCGTCAGCGTCGCCGTGGTGCTGGTGCCGTCTCCCGCCACCACGTGTCCTGAGCTTGGGGTCAGCAAAATCGTGAAGTCGATGCCGTTCCCGGTCATGGTCCCGCTCAGGCCGCTATACAGCAGGCTGGTCGAACTCACGCCCAGCGTTCCATTCTGCGGCCCCGTCGAAGTTGGCAGAAAGCTCACCGTCACCGTGCAATGCGCGCCCCCGGCAACGCTCGCGCCGCACGCCGACGTATTCACGGAATACTGCCCCGTCGTCACAAACGGAGGCACCGCCAGCGGTCCCGAGGCTGTGCTGGTCAGCGTAAACGTCTGCGCCGCGTTGTTGCCCACATCCAGGCTTCCATAGCTGAACGTCGTCGGCGTCATGGTGAAGCCGGGCGTTCCGGTCCCCGTCAGTTGCGCGGTCAGTTGATTGCTCGACGAGGATACGGTCAGCGTTCCAGTCCGCGCCCCCAGCGCCGTCGGCGTAAACGTCACCACAATCAGGCAACTTGCCCCGCCCGCCACTGGGCCTTGGCAGCCGTTCGACACGATGTTGAAGTCTCCCGTGACCGTCGCCCCGGAAATCTGGTAGGCAAAGCTCGAGTTGTTCGTCCAGGTAAACGTCTGCGGCGGACTGGTAAAGCCGATTGCCTCCGACCCGAAGTCCTGGGTCGTCGGGTTCAGCGTCGGCTGGCCGCCCTCATCGGTCAGCTCGAACAGCATGTACTCCAGCAACTTCTCCTGCGGAGACATCCCGGCGACGAGACCGTTCAACGAGGCGCATTCGGTGGGAAAAGACATCGAGGGATTACTGGTGATCAGATTCTCTACGTGGTACTCGTTGAATAGGACGCGACCGCATTGCTGGCCAACCGGAGCATTGATCGGCGTATCGAAGACGAATTGCATCACCGGGTTGCCGGCGGACGGATCGTTGAGGGCTAGCCAGGACTGCGTCGGCGCGATCACTCCATTGGTGTCCTGCCTGAGCGTGTCGAGCGTCATCTGCCCCGGGGTCGTCGTGGCACCGACGTTCTGCAGCCAGGTTTGGAGCGTCTGTCCCGCCGCGAAACTCGTGTCAACCGTAGCGATGCCCGAGTTGCCACCATCTGGTTCCGCCTGGCCTACGTTCCAGTTGGCCACGCTATTGAAGGCGCCGTTCTGGTAAATCCAGACGTAGCTGTAATGGCTGGAATAGACACGGCCTCCGGCATTGGCGAAGTTGATGAAATTTGCGAGTTCCTGCTGGCCCATGGAGCCCGCTACCACGTCTCCGTCGGGAGTTCCCTGGCACGGCAGCATTAACATGTCGTACTGATTGAGGGTTGAAGAGTTCTCCATGAGCGACGCCTGAGTGGGGGTTGCCGCGTCGATCGACGCCCCCGGACCTGTCCCGCCGACCGACACACCGCTGCCCAGATAGAAGTTGATGCGGCCTCCGTTGCTGGGGTCGGTGAACTCGGAATCGTTGATGCCAACTTTGCGCAGCACGCACTCCACCTGGTCGACGGCCCCGGTTGCGATGGCGATCTTGGGTATGTCACCCTGGTTCCGGTTCTGCGGCATCACCACAAGACTCGCCGGCAACGCCGTGTTCTGGCACGCCGTCGTCGCCGGAATACTCAGTATCCGCCGCCACCGGCCGGACACGATCACCAACGGAATATCCACCCCAACCGGCACATCGGTGATGGTGAAGGTGCCGTCCACATTCGACTCGGTGCCCACCAGCG
>Ga0224553_1001164_pt1 | contig 10080 bp, 8 predicted proteins | sample 714S21014metaG_FD_179897 | JGI IMG/M metagenome (GOLD analysis project Ga0224553, IMG submission 179897) | Peat soil microbial communities from Stordalen Mire, Sweden - 717 S2 10-14 | ecosystem: Environmental > Terrestrial > Soil > Wetlands > Peat | place: Sweden: Norrbotten County, Stordalen... | reverse complement strand
GTCTGACCTAGTCTTGTTGGTGCCGGGAGGGGGGGTCGAACCCCCACGACCTTGCGATCGGCGGATTTTGAGTCCGCTGCGTCTGCCAGTTCCGCCATCCCGGCGCATCTCAGATTCTATCAGCGCCGGTGAGACGCATAGCCGAAATTACTGCACCGTGCCCTGCGGCCGCAGGCACCGCAACTCGTTCGCGCAAGCGATCGCGTTCAAGGCCGCAAGTTTCAGATTGTCTGCCGCAAGCCACAGCCAGAAGCGGCCGGATGGCCCATCTCCTTCCGTGGCCGAGCTGATCCGCACCAGAACGTCCGGCTGAGCGGCGGCACTCAGATTGCTGGGCGGGTCGGACTCCGCGCCCACCAGGTCGATATGGTCGCCCTCGAGCGCCGCTTCCACCTGCCCGGTGGTGGCCGGCTCTTCCAGTTCAACCAGCACCGACGCCGTATACCCGTGGAACACGGGCGCCTGGATCAACTGCAACGCCAGTTCCGGCGCCGCCCCTGACTTGAGCGTCTGGTAGTGGTCCATAATTCGCTCGCGGCTCACCGCCAGTTTCACCACGGCTGCGTCGCCCAGCGAAGGCAACAGGTTGAACGCCACCTGCGCATCGTACTGTTGGCGAGGCAGCCCTTGGAACGACAACAGGCTCACGGTTTGCTGATGCAACTCGTCCATGGCCGCGTGGCCGTGCTCGGACGCAGGTTCGAAGACAGTCGCCGAGAGGTTTCGCACCGGGCATTTCGCGCGCAGGCGCTCGCCGATCAGCAGCAGCGCCAGCGCGGCAGGATGTGCTGAGACCACCGCGGGAGTGGTAAGGTCGGGGTCCCGCGCCCGCGGATTCTTCAGGCCTTCTCCCCGCGCCGCAGCGGGCAAGCTCCCCCACGGACCGCGCACCACCACGCCCGGCTCGCCCTCCAGCGCATAGCTCAGGTCGACGATGCTTGCTCCCTCCTGCCGCGCCGTCTTCCAGTATCTTCTGGTTGACTCCGGATCGCCGGCAAAGAACACAAAGTCGATGCCAACGAAAGATTCCGAGTCGATCTTCTGGATGATGGAAGGCTCATCTCCGGCTGTCGTAATCTGCCCGGCAGCCTCCTCCGCGTCCAGCAGCACAACATCGCAAGCCGCCAGCGGCGACTCCGCCAGCGCGTCGCTCAGCTCCTTGCCCGCCAGCGAGGCTGCTCCGACAATGCCAATACGATATGGTCTGCCTGCCATCACGCCCACTCCCGATTCACTTCCGATTTCCCTGCCCCACTCCGGCCAATCGCCGCCACAGAATTCCTCCGTGTTCAAAACTCTTACCTCAAAGCGCCCGGATGGAATTTTGGCTACGCACCACCAGTGTCTATAACTGACAACATTCCACCTGTGGTGTTTGAGATCGAATACACATATCTACCCTTCGACTCCAGGAATATCGGATAAGAAGTTGCCGGAAGAGATATGTATCCATCCACACTTGGAGAAGTTGGATTGGACACATCCACTACCGCTACCGATGAATCTGTATAACATGCCACATACGCTGTGGTTCCTTCCACGGTAACGTCCTGCGGGTGGCAGGTTGCGCTTAAGGTGGCCGTGCCTACCTGATAAAACGTGGACGGATTGGATATGTTGTAGATGTTCAACGTCGTGTAGTCGTTGTAAGGCGGAATGACGTCGTAAATCGTCTGATACCAGAAGTTTCCTTCGACATCCAAGCCTTGCGGACTGTGCCCCGCCGGCAAACTGCTAAGCAAATACGGCGATGCGGGATTGGAGATGTCGAATACAAGTATCTCGGATTGCCCGTTGCTCTGCCCTGCCACATAAGCGTAGTTTCCAACTACCTTGATGTCGGCTACATTCACACCGGGAGTTCCCGTATTGGTCGATCCCACAATCGTCGGCGATGCAGGATTGGAAATGTCAACGACAACTAATGTGCTCAGGGAATTCACGCCTACGTACGATATAACATAGGCGTACTCCCCAGATACCCAAAGGCCGAATCCATACAGTGGGACTTGAACGCTTCCTACAAACGCAGGAGCGGATGGATTCGATACATCGTAGATTTGCAATAGATTTGTACTCGCCGTTCCTGTAGAAGACACAAGATAGACGTATTGCCCCTGCACTCTTATCCCGGACTGCCTGTAATTTATAAATCCGGTGATTGACGTCGTGCTGACGACGGTCGGGCTTGCCGGATGCGTGATATCCACCACATAGAATTGCGCAGCCGAAGATCCTGAACCTTGATTGCCGTTGTCTCCAAGAATGTATGCGTAATTCCCTTGAATGTCGAAAGCGTCAAGTTCGTAAGAAGAGCTAGGCACTACGCTGCCTACGACGGAAGCCGTGTTGGCCGTTGAACCAGCGTGAAATGAAGAACTTGCGCCGCATCCGGCAAGGAGCAGCGTTCCGCATAACAATCCAACTTTGCAGGCCGCGAGAGAAGCCCGAATCGTAACTCTCATGGTCTAACTCTCCTGCTGGAATCCTTGTCCAGCGTTTCCAAGCCCCTCACGGCGGACGAACTTCCGCTCCATGAAACGCGAAATACGCCTACGCGGGACCCGACTCGCGGGAACGACGCCGCCTCCGTCCCCAGGAATACGCCAGCCGCGCCAGCACGCCCGAACTCAGGTACCCGAGCGCGATGATCATCAACATCCACTCCGACTTCCATGCGATCAACGCGCCGATCAGCCCCACCAGCGCAACCAGTTGGAAGGGATGGCGCCCGCCGGAGGTAAGCTCCTTGGCGCTCCAGAAGCGCCAGCTGCTTACCATCAGATAAGCCGTGAACAGGATCAGGACCAGCCAGATCAGCGCGATCCACGGATCGTTGACGGGTGAGCCTCGAAAGAAATGCACCACGGCGGCAATCACGCCCGCCCCGGCAGGAATCGGCATGCCGACGAAGAACTTCTTGCCTGGCTTGCCGGGGTTTCGCGGCTGCGGGTTGACACTGATGTTGAACCGCGCCAGCCGGCTCGCGCCGCAGATGAGAAACAGAAAACAGACCAGGACTCCGGCGTGCACCACGTTGTCGCGAAGCTCAGGATAGATCGGTACCGGGAGCATGCGGAACCCCCAGATGTACGCCAACAGGCTGGGCGCGACGCCAAACGTAATCACATCGGCCAGCGAGTCGAGTTCCTTGCCAAAGTCACTGGCGGTGTTGGTCACGCGCGCGATGAAGCCATCCACGCCGTCCAGCAGCGCCGCCAGTCCGATCGCCAGCGCCGCGTGGTCGAAGTAGGAAGGATCGGCGACCGTCCCCTGCACGCTCTGCGTAATGGCATAGTAGCCGGCCGCGATATTCGCCGCCGTAAGCAGAGACGGCAGCAGGTACATGCCGCGGCTGGGCCGCCGCTTTGGGCGAACACCATCGAAGTCGGTGCCGGGTAGGTCCAACTGCTCGGGCGGCATTAGCCGGCCACCGCCGCGGTCGCCTTGACGGCGTCGCCAACCGGCTGCGGCAGCACCGCCAGCACGGTTGACCCGCCGCGCACGCGCGCTCCGGATTTCACCTGCGGTACTGCCTCCGCGGGCATCAGAACATCGGTCCGCGAGCCGAACTTGATCATGCCCACGCGCTGGCCCCGCTCCAGGCGGTCGCCCACCTTCACCGAGCAGACGATGCGCCGGGCCAGCAGGCCGGCGATCTGCTTGTAGCTGACCTCGTAGCCACCCGCGTCGATCACCACCAGCGTCTGTTCGTTCATGATCACTGACTCAGGCTTCATCGCGTTCAGAAAGCTGCCGTCGCGGTATTCCACCGCCTTCACCGTGCCCGCGACCGGCGCTCGATTCACATGCACATCGAAGACGTTCAGGAAGATGCTCAGGCGCAACCGGCTTCCGGCCGCGGTCTCAATCCATTCTGCCTCGGTCACCACTCCGTCGGCCGGCGAGACAATCTCTCCCAGCCCCGCGGGAATCCTGCGTTCGGGATCGCGAAAAAACCATAGGAAAAACAGCGCCAGCAGCACCGGCAGCAAGGTCAGCGCCGCGGAGTGGGTAAGCGCCCATACAGCTGCGGCCACCACTCCCAGCCCCAACCCATAGAAGATCCCATCACGCACCATATCCTTCTCATTATAAAGCTTCCACCGCGCGCTCCACATTGCCGCTCCACATTGCGCCGACACGGGCAACGCAGATAGCCTTTACCTCAACGCGCCCGCAACTCGCCCTCGCCTATGGACACTCGCCACCCGCGCCCCCACCCGTGCCCCCGCCTCGCCCGCCTTGCAGCACCATGGCTGCTCGCCTTGCTCGCGGCCGCGCAGGCCCAGATTCCAGTCAGTCCGGTCAGCCCGGTCCACCTGGCCGGCCGGGTGCAGGACGCCTCCGGCCGCGCCGCACCGGGTGCGGCCATCTTCGCCCTCGGCGCGCACGGTAAAGTCACCGCCGTCGCCGACGCGCGGGGCCGCTTCGCCCTGGACTACCCGAGTTCCCCGAGTTCCCCGAGCTCCGCCGCCACGCTCACCCTTCGCGCCACCGCGCGCTCCATGGAATCGAACCCGCTTGAAATCTCCGCGCAGGCCGCGGCAAGCGAGATCGTTCTTGTCCTTCACCCCTCCGCCGTAAGCCAGCAGATCACGGTAACCGCGACCCGTTCCTCCATCGACATGCCCGCCACCGCGAACACCGTCTATGCCCTCACCTCCCGCGACCTGAACAACTTTCCCGCCATCGCGCTCGACGACAAGCTTCGCCAGCAGGCCGGTTTCGAACTCTTTCGCCGCTCCAGCTCGCGCGTCCAGAATCCGACCAGCCAGGGCATATCGCTGCGCGGCCTCGGTTCCACGGCGGCCCGCCGGACCCTCGTCCTCCAGGACAACGTCCCTAGCAACGATCCCTTCGGCGGATGGATTCACTGGGACGAAATCCCCGCAGAGGCCGTGGAAACCGTCGCCATTGCGACCGGCGGCGGCTCCGACCTCTACGGCTCCAGCGCGCTCGGCGGCGTCATCGATGTCGTCCCCGAGCGCCCCACCACTGCTCTCGCCGAGGCGAGCGCAATCGGCGGCGGCCAGAACACCTCCTCCGTCGGTGTGCGTGGCGACCTCGGCAACGCGCAATGGAAGCAGCTCCTCGCCGCCGATTCCTTCCGCACCGCAGGCTACATCCCCACGGCGCCCTCCGTCGCCGGCCCGGTCGACGTTCCGGCGAACGTCCACTATCAGGCCGTGCGCAGCCAGACCGACCGCGTCTTCGGAATCGGAAAAGGAAGCGGCAGCGCGAGCTCCAACCGCGCCTTCCTCGTCGGCAACATGCTCAACGAAGCCCGCGCCAACGGCACCCCGGTCCAGACCAACGCCACGCGCCTGTGGCGCTATATCGGCGGCGATGACTGGAGTGCGGGGGCGAAGGCAAGCGGCCGCGTCCGCCTCTTCGGCAGCGACGAGGGCTATCGCCAAAGCTTCTCCTCGATCAACGCCGCCCGCACCTCGGAGACGTTGACCCGGCTGCAGCGCGTCCGCACCCAGGAACTCGGCGCCTCCACCGACGCGGCCCTCTCATTGTCACCCATTGGCGTCGGAGTTCCCGGTTTGGCAACGAGGCTTCACAGATCACCGCATTCGCGACGCGGAGGATATGGAGACGCGGCGGAGATATCTGCACATGAATCCGGTTCGGGCAGGGCTTGTGGCGACAGCGGAAGAGTATCGTTACTCTTCTGCGTATCGCCTCGGCTGGAAGTGACCTCAGGGGCTAAAGCCGCGATGATTATGCGGCGCTTTACGGCACGGATAAATCCGTGCCCTTAACGAAAAAGAGCTTTTTCAGCATCCTCTAAATGCGGGCGCCAGGTTGCGGGGAGATTTATTCGGGAGGATTCTCCGTAGAGGGTGCGCCCGGAGTTGCCGGCGCGACGGGAAGAATCTGGACCAGCGATGCGGGGCCGGCCGGCTGGGCAGTCTGCGCGGCCTGCTCCATCGCCACGTGGGCGGCGGGCGGCGCGATGGTGACATCGTATCCGCCGGGAATGATGGGCGGATGAGTGTAGTCCCAGGCATAGTCGCCGGTCACCCGGATGAGGATGGGAATGGCGGCCAACAGGAGCAGAACGGAGAACGCCGCCGCGGCCGGGCCGTAGTTGCCGCCGGTAAGCCAGAGCGGGCCGGTCACGCGTGTATCGACCACGGAGGTGAAGGAAGTGTCGCCGGCGATCGGCAAGCCGAAGAGCAAGGCGGTGGATACGGCCCACGCAAAGTGCAGTCCCCACAGCAGCCACAGGCCGTGGGTGCGAAACCAGCAGAGACAGAGCAGCAGGCTGGCCAGGATCGCGACCACAATGCGGCTGCCGTCGGGGGTTCCGTCCGGAGTTTGCGTGACCGCAGCGTCGATGGCCACCAATGCGATCAGGACCAGCGCAGCGCGCACCGGGCCGGTCGCCTCAATCAGCCGCTGGAAGCCGTAGCCGTAGATCGCCAGGGCCTGGGCCAGGGTTGCGCAGGCGAGCGTGAGCAGACTGAGGCTGAGCAGAAACCAGGCGCGCGGCGCAGTCCAGAGCTGGACGTCCAGACTGCGCGCCAGCACCATGGGCAGGACGGAGGCGACGGCGAGTCCCCAGCCGATGGCCGCGCCGGTCGCCCATTCCGCACGGGAGGTGGCGCGGCGCGGAAGGCCGAGCGCGAGTCGCAGCGGCGCGCGACGGTGCTCGATGGAGCGCAATAGCGAAAGACCGAAGACCACCAGAAGCAGCAGCAGGAGCGACGCGACCAGCGGGTGCATATCGCCGAGCCCGAGGCGCAGGTCGAGGACGTCGGCGGCGCTCTGAGCCAGCGGGCGCGCGCAATTGAACCACGCGATGGCCGCAAGGAAGAGAGCGAACTGCAGGCTGCGCGGGCGCGGCCGCGGACCGGCGAGCGAGGGCGTCGCGGCCATGTAGCGCGCCGGTGGCGGAACGGTGGTGGTGGTTTCGGACGCCGGCATGTTGGGGTCAGAACTCAGCGGAATCCAGTGGGCGAAAGCAACGTCTTCGCAGTTCAGATCCAGTCGGATTGCTCAAATCATCCCAACGCCGGCTATTCCGCGGTGGTGTAGTACCGGGCGATTGTACGGAACTTCTCGTGGCGCTTTGCCAGCAACTCGTCGATGGGCATGGCTTCCAGTTGGGCCAGGTGGAAACTGAGCTTTTCGTCGACCATGGCCATCGCACAGGCGGGGTCGAGATGGCTCCCGCCCTCAGGCTCGGTGAGAACATCGTCGACGCAGCCTAGTTCTTTGGCGTTGAACGCGGTGTACTGCAGCGCGGTCGCCGCCTGCTGTTTTTTGGATGCGTCCTTCCACATGATCGACGCGCAACCTTCAGGCGAGATGACGGTGTAGATGGCGTTTTCGAGCATCAGAACGCGATCGGCGACCGCCAGCGCCAACGCACCCCCCGATCCGCCTTCGCCGGTGACGGTGGCGATGGTGGGGACGCGCAGCCGGGCCATTTCGATCAGGTTGCGCGCAATCGCCTCGCCCTGGCCTCGCTCCTCCGCGCCGATGCCGGGGTTGGCTCCGGCCAGGTCGAGGAAGGTGAAGACGGGGTGGCCGAATTTCTCCGCTATCTTCATCGTCCGCAAAGCCTTGCGATAGCCCTCGGGATCGGGCTGGCCGAATCTGCGCGCCAGGCGCTCCTTCAGCGTGCGTCCCTTCAGGTTGCCGATGACCATCACCGGGCGGCCGTGAAACAGCGCCATGCCGCACATCATCGCCGCATCGTCGCCAAAGCGGCGGTCGCCGTGTATCTCGCTGAAATCGGTGAAAAGTGCTTCGATGAAGTCCATCGGATAGGGGCGCTCTGGATGCCGCGCGAGTTCTGTCCTGCGCCAGGCTTCCGGCATTGCCGCTGCTGCCGTCGAAATCTGCGCGGGCTTGCCTGCTTCTTGTTCTGCCATCTGGATCATTGTATCGAAGATGGGCGGCTGGCCGGACCGCTTATTGAAGATCGACGGTTTGGCGGTAGGGCGACGGACCGCCGATGCGTCCGGCGGCAAATCGGTTGCCTTGCCTACGGCGAAGAATCGGCGCCATTGCGCGGGCGCGTGGAAATGAATCTACTGGCGAGTGGAGTCTAATCAAACGGTGTAGAACTCTGCAGAGGGTCTCTCGAATGCGATGGCGGACAACGTTGGCGGTAACTGGCGCAATTGCAATGGCAGTGGCGTGGGTGTGGGCCAGATCCGCCTCGGCGGCGCAGCAGGACTCCCCCGGGACCACGACGCTGCAGGTGTATTCGCGGATGACCGTGGTGGACGTGACCGCAACCGACGCAGACGGCGAACCTGTCTACGGCCTGAAGCAATCGGACTTCACCATCTTTGAAGACGGCAAGCCGCAGCCAATCCGGAACTTCGAGGAGGTGGGAACCAGGCCGGTGGTGCCCATGCGGGAGATGCCGCCCAACGTCTACACCAATCTCCAGCCGGCCGCTCCCAGCAGTGCCGTCAATATCCTGCTGCTCGACTTTGCCAACCAGGCGCCGGTAGACAGTACGAATCTGCATCAGTTGTCGGCGTCCACCAGGGTGCAGCAGTTGGTCAAGCAGGCAGCCGTGCAGGCCGTCCAGAACATGCCGGAAGGGACGCGCGTCGCACTGCTCTCCATGACCAACAACCTGCGCATCCTGCAGAGCTTTACCGCGGACCAGGCGCTGCTGACGGCGGCCATCCAGGCCACGCCCTACGATCTGGATGGCAACGGCGACCGGGATTGTGTGCAATCGAACAACCGCAACCGGATGGTGTTGGAGGCGCTGGACCGGATTGCCGTTTCGTCCGCGGGGATCAAGGGCAGGAAGAACCTCATCTGGTTCACCGTAGGCATCCCGAACATCACCGATCCCAACGAAGAGCCGCCGTGCCTGCCCGACTACTCGACCGAATTGAAGTACGCATACGACCAGCTGACGGCGGCGCAGGTATCCCTGTATCCGGTCGACGCGCTGGGCGTGGACGTGCTGGGCGAGCGGCAGCTATCCGAGCAGATGGTGGCAGAGGCGACCGGCGGCGTGGCCTACTCCGAGACCAACGACCTGGCGACCTCGGTGCTGAAGGCGCTCGACAATGGAGCCAACTACTACTCCATCGCCTACGTTCCGCCCGACCAAAAAACCAATGGGGCGTATCACAAGATCAGCGTCAAGGTGGATCGGCCGGGCGTTACCGTGGTTTTCCGCAAGGGCTATTACTCTGACAATCTGGCCAAGGATAAATTGCCGCCCGGATTGACGCTCACCATGACCCCGCCGCCCGCGTATGGCGGCAACATGAAGGCCCCGATGAGCCGCGGCTTTCCCACTTCGCAGGACATTCTGTTCAACGTAGGCGTCGCGCCCAGCAAAGTAGCGCCCAAGCCGGGCGATCCGCAGGTCGGGGTCCCCGGCGAGCAGCCTTCGCTCGCTGGGGTGAAGGTGCTGGGGACGCTCAATCCGAGCCTGCAAGGGCGGCGCCTGGTGCGCTACGCCTTCGATTACGTGGTGCCGGCACAGCAGATCGTTTTTGCCAATGGCCCGAACCAGACGCACAAGGCCGCGCTCGACTTCGACATCGCGGTCTACGACACCAACGACAAGCTGTTGACCGGGCTGAGCCAGATCGTGAGGACGACGCTGAACGGCAGCACCTATCAGCAGGACTTGAACGATAAAGCGCCGATCCGGCTCTCCCAGCAGATCGACCTGCCGCCAGGACAACTGTTCGTCCGCGTCGGCGTGCTGGACCGCACGTCGAACAAGGTAGGCACGCTGGAACTGCCCCTGAAAGTGGGCGGCAGGCCGCCCGCGCCGCCGGCAAAGAAGTAGCCGCTGTCCTCAGCTGAAAAAGTGCTTTTTCGTTAAGGGCACGGATTTATCCGTGCCGTAAAAGCCGCATAATCATCGCGGCTTCACAGGCTGCTGAAAGACCCGCGTTGCCGCCTTTTCGGAGTAGCAGCGGCCTTTAGGCCGCGGTAAAGGGTCAACAGAATCAAGGGGCTTTAGGTAGTGTCTGACGAATCACCTGTGATTCTTCCCAGGGTGTTTTCCGGCTTGTAGAAGAGGATTGAGGGTTGATCCTTTGGTTGGATTTCGTCATGAGTTGAGCGAGG
>Ga0224553_1001159_pt1 | contig 10099 bp, 6 predicted proteins | sample 714S21014metaG_FD_179897 | JGI IMG/M metagenome (GOLD analysis project Ga0224553, IMG submission 179897) | Peat soil microbial communities from Stordalen Mire, Sweden - 717 S2 10-14 | ecosystem: Environmental > Terrestrial > Soil > Wetlands > Peat | place: Sweden: Norrbotten County, Stordalen... | reverse complement strand
GCTGCTGGTGCGCTATGAAAAGACCGCGGCCAATTTTCTGGCGTTGCTGCAATGCGCGGCGGCTTTGATTTGTTGGCGTATGTGCTGACTTTAACATGAAACTCTATTTACGGATAAGCTCTTAATCAAAAAGTTCGGCTTTGGCCACTTCGCCCAAAGTTGCTTTGATCTGCCCGTGGTTGGTGGGTTGAAGCGTCGGACAGTCCGCATATTTATCGAGCACGATGTTGAATAATTTTTCAGCTTCGCGTGAAAGAGTTTCCGGATTTTCGTCCTTCGCCCTTTCCAAATAAGCTGTTCTGAGTTTATTAAACCTGGCATCACCAGGCGGTGCGCTTTCCGAGAATAAAATTATGTTTTCAGCATTTTTTTGTTGCGCCGCGCCAGTGCGAGAATGGCCTGTCCTTGGACTTCGCGGTCAGGATTTTTGTCAGCGGCCATCTGCAAGAAATCTGTAGCTGGCTGGAAAGTGGGGTCCCAATATGGTGTTCCCAATTCCCAGCAGATTTTGGCAATGTTCAAATTGGTCGCGTGATAATCACGAAGAAATTCAACCGATTGAATACCGATGGAGTTGAGCGGTCCCCCTTTGGTCTTACCGTTTGACAAAATCCAACCAAACATTTCACATGCGGTTTCCGATGCCGGCTCTTGCCGGGCTAATTCAAAAATTTTGGCGAAATTTGTATTATCAATTTGATTGTATCTATCCCAAAGTTTGTCAATTTGATCTTTTGGTTTTCGAGCTTCGATCGCCTTGATGTAGGCTGCCTCTGCCTCGTCAACTTCCTTTCTCAGAGTTTTCATTTGCTCTGTGGTGGAGAGAACCATCTTCGTTTCAGCTGTTGAATTGGTTTCGTCAGCGCCGCAACCTGTTTGAAGTGTCAATGCTGCCGCCAATAAAAAAATCTTTGCGATTACTCCTTTCATAAAATTATTTTGAAGATTCGGCAGGCAGCGTGAAGAAGAACGTCGCGCCCTTGCCCAACTCGCTTTTCACCCAGACCTTGCCGCCGTGGTTTTGCACAATGTGTTTGACAATGGACAAACCCAGGCCCGTCCCGCCCTGCTCGCGCGAGCGCGCCTTGTCCACCCGGTAAAACCGCTCGAAGATGCGGTCAAGTGATTCCGGCGGAATGCCCGGCCCGTCGTCCTGTACAAAAATTTCGAGCTTGTCCGCATCGTCCTTGCGCCCGCCGATCGTGACCGTGCCATCCGCGCGGCCATATTTGATGGCGTTGTCCACGAGGTTGGCGAGGACTTGTTCGAGCCGGTTCGCGTCCGCCAGCGCGGTGAGTTCGGGCAGATCGTTGATGAGTTTCACCCCCTTCGCGTCGGTGCGCGTTTTGAGATCGGCCAGAACTTTTTCGGCGAGCGGACGCAGCGGGACGGGTTGCAAATTCAATTTAATCCGTCCGGATTCCAGCGCGGAAATGGCGAGCAGATCCTGGATGAGCAGGTCGAGCCGGCTGGCGTTGCGTTCGATGATTTTGAGAAAGCGTTCGGCGACAACCGGGTCGTTGCGCGCGCCATCGAGCAGCGTTTCGACATAGCCTTTGATGAGCGAAAGCGGCGTGCGCAACTCGTGGCTGACGTTGGCGACAAACTCCTCGCGGGTGCGTTCGAGCTGCCTGAGCCGCGTCAGATCGTGAAAGACGAGAATGGTCCCTTCGCGTTCGCCGGCGGAATTGGAAATGGCGGCGGCGTTGACCTGCAGCCAGCGTTCGCTCAACTCCGGCAGCTTCAGTTCGTAATCGAACACCTGCCCGTCACTCTCCACGCGCTCGACCAGCACCGCGAGTTCATGCACGCGCAGGGCTTCCATGATGGTTTTGCCGCGCAGCTCGGTTTTCAGGCCGAAAAGATTTTTGAACGCGCGATTGGCGAGGTAAATCCGGCGGTTGCGGTCGAGCAACAGCAGACCCTCCAGCATGCTGTTGAACAGGACCTGTTGTTGGGCCTTGGCGTCAATTGTCGTTTGCTGGTGCCGCCGTTGAAGCTCCTCCATTTCGGCCTGCACCTGCCGCTGCCGGCGGAGAAATTTATGCCGCCATCGGAAATGAATTCCGATGGCGGCGGCAAGGGCAAGAATGGTCAGGAATGGCCACATGTGAAAATCCGGAATTCAAATGAAAAAAACATCGAACATTGAACATTGAACTTTGAACATCGAACGGTCAGAGGCGGCAAATCATTTGGCGTTCGGCGTTCGATGTTCAGCATTCGATGTTCCCGACCTTTTCTCATTCCACAAACCGATAGCCGACGCCGCGGACGGTGTCCAGATGCTTTGATGCCGGACCGAGCTTTTCGCGCAGGCGGCGCATGTGCGTGTCCACCGTGCGCGTATCAATGAGGCTGTCGTATTCCCACACGTCCCGAAGCAAAGCGTCCCGGGATTGCACGCGCCCAGAGCGTTGCGCGAGGGTGGTGAGCAGCTTGAATTCGGTCGCCGTCAATTCAAACGGCCGGTTCTTCCAGCTGGCCAGATGCCGCGGCACGTCAATCAGCAGGTCCCCGAACCGCATCTGGTCGCGCGGTTTCTCACCCGGCTCGCCCCGCGAAAGGATTTTTTTGATGCGGAGCAGAAGTTCACGCGGGCTGAAGGGCTTGGTCAGGTAATCGTCCGCGCCCAGTTCCAGGCCGAGCACGCGGTCGATCTCCGCGGCCTTGGCCGTGAGCATGATGATGGGAACCTTGGCGGTGGCCGGCTCGATCCGCAGCGTCTTGCAAATCTCAAAGCCGTTCATTTCCGGCAGCATCACGTCGAGCACGATCAAATCCGGCGTTTGCGACCGCGCTTTTTTCAGCGCCTCCGCGCCGTCCGCCGCCGTCATCACCGCATAGCCGGCCTGCTTGAGGTTGAACTCCACGAGTTCAACCGCTTCCGGTTCATCATCCACCACCAATATTCGCGGTTTCACCCTTGGTTGCATATCACGCGCGACAGGGTCACACAATTTCGGTTGGGTTACAACCCTGTGACAATTGGGTGACGGCCGATGCCTCGCGTCAGGCATCATTGTAAGTCCCGTGGTTTGAAACTCGAAATCCGAAAGAAATCCTGTTCGGCAATGTTTTCGGTGGGTTCTCGTCGTGGAGCACAGGAATCAATGACTAATAACGAAGCCCGAAATCCGAAAGAAATCCCAATGCCCCAATTCCGAAACCAATCGTAATGCCTTCGCATTCGTGGGTTATTTGAGTTTCGTCATTCTTTAGTCATTATGGTTTCGTCATTCGTCATTCTCCCTCATCTTTTACTGGAAAATGAATACCGCCGGGCCACCGCTTGTTTCCATTGAAAAAACAGAGGAACCAGATTCCTCTTTCGCCCCCGCTCGAAATTTTGCTAGGCTCGCGCCATGTCACTTCCGGTCATCAACATCGCGCAAATGCGCGAATGGGAACGTGCCACGTGGGAAACCGGCCAGACCGAGGCCGAAGTCATCCATCGCGTGGGCGGAAAAATCGCGCAACACGCGTTGCAACTCACGCGGCCCGGCGACGCGATTTTGATTCTCGCCGGCAAGGGCCACAACGGCGACGACGCCCGCGCCACGCGGGAATTTTTGACCGATCGCCGCGTCGAAACGCTCGACGTGATTGCGCCTGAAAGCAAATTGCCGGAACTTGAACAAGCGCTGTCTCAAAAACCGGCGTTGATCATTGACGGCTTGTTCGGCATCGGGCTTGACCGGCCGCTGACCGACGATTGGAAAAAATTCATCGAGACAGTCAACCGGTCGGGGATTCCAGTTTTGGCGGTGGACGTGCCCTCCGGCTTGAATGCCGACACCGGCGACCCCGCGTCGCCGGGCGTGGCGATTGAAGCGGCGGTCACGTTGACCATCAACGCGCCGAAAACCGGGCTGCTCGCGCAAAACGCGTGGCCGTTTGTCGGCCGGCTCGAAGTCGCGGATGACGTCGGCCTGGTTCCGTGTCCGCACACCAGCGGGCTGAACTGGACGCAGGCGGACGATTTTAAAAATTTCCCCCCGCGCCGTCCCGTGGCCGGTCACAAGGGCACGTTTGGGCATTTGGCGATTATCGCGGGCAGTTTTGGCTTTCACGGCGCGGCGGTTTTGGCCGTGCGCGCCGCACAACGCGCGCAGCCCGGCCTAGTCACCCTTTTCACCCAGGAATCCGTTTATCACGTGGTGGCGGCACAATTGCAGGCGGCAATGGTGAACTTGTGGACGCCCGACCTGAAACTGCCCGACACGGTGAGTGCAATTCTGGTCGGTTCCGGCCTGGCGGCGCCCGGTCTGGCTGAAGTCATGTCGCCGACGACCACGCGGCGGATTTGGCGCGACTCGGTTTTGCCGGTGGTCGTGGACGCCAGCGCACTGGACTGGCTGCCGAGGGGGCCGTCGGTAAAAAATGCCATTCGCATCGTCACACCGCATCCCGGCGAAGCGGCGCGGTTGCTGAACATGACCAATCAACAGGTCCAGGCGAACCGTCCAAAGGCTTTGCGCGAAATTTCGCGGCGTTACGGCAATTGCTGGGTCGTGTTGAAAGGACACCAGACGCTCGTGGGCCGGAGCGCGGGCCTTCGCACCAATGGAGCTTCGTCCCCGCAAGACGGGGAACTTTTTGTGAACCCGTCCGGCAATCCGCATCTGGCGCAGGGTGGCAGTGGCGACGTGCTGGCGGGTTACCTTGCGGGATTGCTCGCGCAGCGGCCGTTGCTGGCGGACGCCGGCAAATTAATCCGTTTTGCCGTCTGGCAGCACGGCGCGGCGGCGGACCAATTGCAGGCGGCGCGGGCAAACTGGGTCATCGAGGATTTGCTGGGCGAACTGGGGAACGCGCGCTGAAAATGTCAACCCGCCAGTAATTCGGGAAGTAGCAGCCGACGTGAGGAGGCTCATTATTTTCGATTTACGATATACGATTTACGCGACGTGAATGGATTGCCGATGGAATCGTAAATCGAGCCCTCTACGAATCGGCGTAGCGGCTTCTCGGCAGAGAGCCGCACTCTTCAATTTACTGGAGAATTGCGGCGGTCTGCCGACCGCCGCTACAATGAAAGGGAGTTTTCAGAAGTCGTAAATCGTAAATCGCATATCGTAAATTTAGTCAGAGCCTCGTTACCTCAGTTGCTACGCGCGAAGGCGTTTTTGAACGGGTTGTTAAGTGCCTACCAGTTGAAAACGTCAACTCAAACACTCCAAAAATGAAATTCGGGGCGTTTACGGGCACCAGACCGCGCGATAGAACTGCGCGCTGGACGACATGGTGTTGGTGAGGTTGACCGTGCCACTTGCCGGTGTGTTGGTGGAAATCGCAATCCAGTTCGTCGAGATCAAATTGGTGGACATCTGAATCACGTATGGCACTCCCGCCAGGCCCTGAAGCTGAAAGACGAACTGGCTGGGCGCCGTTTGCGCCGATGCCAACACGGCGAGTGACGGTGCTGCCGGCGTGAGACTGAGCACCGTGGCTGAATAGGGCGCGAAAACATAGTTGAAGCTCGTACCGGCGACCGGAGAACTTGTCTGGGCAATGTCCGGTGACCCGATGCCGGTGAGCGCCGCGTCGTCCTGCGGAATGCCATACGAATAAACGGTCGCGTTGGAGAACGGCACGTAACCGGCGAGGTTGATGGCGGTGTTGAGGCTGGCGTAGGAGCTTTTATTGACCACCAGCATGGTCAAAGACCCGTTCGTGCGACGCACGGCATAGGTGCCGAGAAGCTGATAATCGTTGGTCACCGTAACCACCGTATCGCCGCCGCGAGCGAAGTATTGCATCAGCTTCATGCAATAGTAGCTCGGATAGCAGCTGGAGTTGGGCGGCACGACATTGCCATTCACACAACCCTCGTCGGTGATAATGCTGCCGGAACTGTTGGTGCGCCAGCCATACAAGGCATTATCCGAATTCGCCACAGCGCCCTGGCTGTTGCGCAGGTCCCACCAGAGGAACGCGTTGAATTCCGTCTGCAGGATTTTCCCGACGGCGTCGGCCGCGAACAACCCGCCCACCAGGCTGATCCACTGTTTGTCGCCTTCCGGGCCAAACTCGGTGTCCACCAGTTCGATGTTGGTGGCCACGGTGCTGCCGAGATAGTCATTAGCTATCTGGCGCAAGCTGGCCGCATCGCTCACCCAGGTCTTGGTCCAAAGAAGATTATAGGTATCGCCATCGCCGGGCGCGTAGTTGTGTTCGATCAGAAAGTCCGGCGTCACGCCGTTGGTACTCATCGTGTTGAGCATGACCGCCGTCCAACCATAGTTCGTCGTGCCAGTGACCGGATTGATCGCCGGATGGTTCATGTTGTTGGTATAGGAAACCTCGTCCGGCACGGCCACGGCGCCAATTTTAATGGTCGGGTCCGCCGCCTTCATCGCGTTATAGTAATCCTTGAATCGCATCGCATAGGTCCACGGATCGTGCGCGACTTCCTGGCCGAAATACGCCATGTTGGTATTGATGTCTTCCTCCCAACTGGCGCCATAATTCTCATTGCCCACCTCCCAGTATTTAAATGAGCAGTGGTTGGTGATGTTGCAAAACCGCACCCAGTCAGCCGCCTGATTCGTGCTGCCGCTGCCGTAATTGACGATGAAATAGACCTGCGCGTGGGTGTTGGTGGCCACGTGGATGAAATTCGCAGTTTTCGCGTTCGAATTTTCGTTGGTCATGAAATAGATGTCGCCCCAACTGCCGCCGGGCCAGCGCAAGGCCTGGTTGTTCACGTTCGTCAGAACGGAGATGGTGCTGGGCGTGTCCAGATAACCGTCCCAGGCCGCGGTGTTGATGCCGAAAACCCGTGGGTCCACCGTGCGCACCGGGTTCGTGGCGTTGACGCTGACATGAACGATTGCGGGCGTGGGTGCGGCAATCAGCGTGATGCCAGCAATATAAAAGTTGGATTGCAACGTGCTATTATTCCAAATCTCAATACCGGCCAGATTGGTTCCCTTGCCCACACCCAGGGAAGCCAGGGAGAAAGTGAATTGTTGCCAGACATTGGTTGAGGCCTTCACATATATCGTGGTCCCCCAGGTTGAACCCGCTTCAGCCTGGACGCCAACCGCTTGTCCGCCTTTGGAACCACCGTTCAACCACAACGTCAGATTGGTATAGATGGTCGTATCAATCGGATCATGTTCCAAATGCCACGCCTGCCAACTGCTGCTGGCGGCGAACACCATGCAGTTGGTGCCGTAAAAATTGGGACTATTGGTGACATAATGCGGCACCCATCCCCAATCCTGCCACCCATTGTTGTAGTTCATCGTGCCGTAAACGAAGTTGGTATAACCCGAATAAATGAGCATGTCATCGCCGGCCAAAACCGGTGAGGCCAGGGCGAAAAACGCCATGCTTCCCAAAGCCAATGATCGGCGGGGCAACAAATTTTTCAGGGTGTTCCCACGGAACTGTTGAAACCAACCGCGAGAAAAACGGTTGACGCTAATAAAAACACTTCGGTACATCACTGTGTTTAAAGATAGCTCAAAAACCGGAAGAAAGAAATAGGAAATTATTCAAACGAGGGCGCGACTTGCCGCTTGTGTTCGCCAGCCGCCATTCGCCAAGATTCCCGACAATCAAACTTTACCGGTTATGAATCACCACACCCCATTCCGCCGGGCGGCGGTGTTCGCCGCCGCGATGATCGCGCTTGCCCCTTTCGCCCAGGGCGCCGAAACTTCCACCAACATGCCCGCCTGGCTTGAACATTCGGTCTTCTACGAAATCTATCCGCAGTCGTTTCGCGACTCGAATGGCGACGGCATCGGCGACCTGCGCGGCATCATGGAAAAACTGCCTTATCTCCACAACCTCGGCATCACCGGCATCTGGTTGAATCCATGTTTCGAGTCACCCTTCCGTGACGCCGGCTACGATATCTCCGATTTCTACAAGGTCGCGCCGCGCTACGGTTCCAACGACGACCTGCGCACGCTGTTCGCCGAGGCGCGACGGCTCGGCATCCGCGTGATGCTTGATCTCGTCGCCGGCCACACCTCTGACCAGCACCCGTGGTTCCAGGCGTCGCAACGGCACGAGCGCAACAAATACACCGACTGGTATATCTGGACGGACAGTGTGTGGACCTGGACCGCGCCCGGGCAGCAGGTGGTCGGCGGCGGCGCCGAGCGCGACGCCAATTACATCCCCAACTTTTTCCATTTCCAGCCGGCCCTGAACTATGGCTATGCCAAGCCCGATCCCAAGGCACCGTGGCAGCAACCGATTGACGCGCCCGGCCCGCGCGCCGTGCGCGAGGAGCTGAAGAACATCATGCGCTTCTGGTTCGACCTCGGCGCAAGCGGCTTCCGCGTGGACATGGCCGGTTCGCTCGTAAAAAACGACCCGGACGGCAAGGCCACCGCTGCACTCTGGCACGAGTTCCGCCAATGGATGGACAAGGAATATCCCGACCGCGCGCTGGTCTCGGAATGGTCGCAACCGCAGGTGGCCATTCCGCAGGGGTTCCACATGGATTTCCTGCTGCCGTTTGCCAAGCCCGGCTACAAGGCGCTGTTTCGCGCCGATGGCAATGCGAAGCCAATCTTTGATCGCAGCGGCCAGACCAGCATCAAGGTGTTTCTCAACGAATTCGAGCCACTCCTGACGGCGACGAAAGGCAAAGGTTTCATTGCCATCCCCAGCGGCAACCACGATACGGTCCCGCGGCTCGGCAACGGACGCGACGCACGCGAGGTGGACGTGGCAATGGCATTTCTGCTCACGATGCCGGGTGTGCCGTTCATTTACTACGGAGACGAAATCGGCATGCATTCGCTCAACGGTCTGCCGTCGAAGGAGGGCGGTTACGGCCGCACCGGCGCGCGCACGCCCATGCAGTGGGACGCCTCCACCAACACCGGTTTTTCCACCGCCCCGTCGGAAAAACTTTATCTGCCGATTGATCCCGCTGCCGACCGGCCAACGGTCGCCGCGCAACTGGCCGATCCGGCGTCGAGCCTCAATCTCACGCGCACGCTGATCGCCCTGCGCAAAGCGCACCCCGCGCTCGGAGCCAGCGGCGACTACGAAACCGTGCTCGTCGCAAAGAACGGCTGGCCGTTCATTTTCCGCCGCGCGAAAGACGGCGAGGAAATTCTCGTGGCGCTCAATCCCACCGCGAAACCTTGCGAAGCCGCCCTGCCCCGCAACATCAAGGCAAGCGAACTGCAATCGCTGGCCGGCGAAGCGACCGCGTTCCGCCGCAAGGGCAACGTTTGGCGTGTCGTCCTGCCCCCGGCGAGCTTCGCCGTGGTGAAGGTGAAATAGCGAGCGGCGACAGAAAACCCGTACGTTCGTTGCCTGACTTCCGGTTTTGAATCTGTAGCCGCCGATGTAAATCGGCGGATTGCCAGGACCGCGTTTTCACAAACGCGGCTACGAAACCCCACTACTCCTTCAGCAAGGCGCTTGTACCGGCCGCCAGCACTGCTCAAGCGATTTTTGCCGGCGCCGGAACAATATCCGTCCATGACCGGCAAAAAAAATTTGTCGGAAGTATAAAGATTACGCAAGGGATGGTGTTTTGTTGAGTTTTTGACGCTCACTGTTTTTCAACGCGGCCAACCGCCGGGCGGTCTCTTTTTTTGCATTGCGATGCCAACCGCATCTTCCCAATTCGCAACGCCGGTTATTTTCAACCGCTCCGGCTCCGGGCCTTTCGTTGTCCGCCTCGCTTCAATTGGCTTGGCGTGGCTGGCCTTAATGATTGCGCCTGTTGGTTTCTTTTTCATAAATTTGTCAAATCAAGTCCACTCTGTAATCTATGCCTAAAACCGTCCAAGAAATTCTACGAATGCAATATGGGAATCCGAATTTGGAATCTGAACATCGAGACTGGATTCGTGAAGCCACAGATGAACAGCTTGACGAATATATTTTATGCGTTAGCGGAAATAGGCTTTTGAGTCCAATGGCTTTAGCAGAACGGCAAAGAAGGCATTTCAAACATTTGAGCAAACCGCATTGGACGATGACGCCGGCCCGCCGTTTCTGAGTTCGTGACCTCAAAGCAGGGAATCAATACGCTACAAGGCTGAGGGGCGGGCATGGTGGAGGGAGCCCGCAGGGCGACCGGAACCATGCCCGCCCCTGGCGGCTCAAAACA
>Ga0224553_1001158_pt1 | contig 10103 bp, 9 predicted proteins | sample 714S21014metaG_FD_179897 | JGI IMG/M metagenome (GOLD analysis project Ga0224553, IMG submission 179897) | Peat soil microbial communities from Stordalen Mire, Sweden - 717 S2 10-14 | ecosystem: Environmental > Terrestrial > Soil > Wetlands > Peat | place: Sweden: Norrbotten County, Stordalen... | reverse complement strand
CAGACGTACGTTGCCGCGCTGCACCGGCAGAGCGTCCTTGATCCGTTCATACTGCGCTTCCGTGATCTCCATCCACACACATTAACACAGATTGGCCGTAGTGTGAACACGCCCTAGTTGTCCGCGACCGACGACTTCGCGCCGCTTGTCTGGGGTTACCGCTTTGGCGTAGATTCTGGGAGTCAAACCCCATTCCAAATTCCGCCAGGAGGAAGGCCGCCCCTGCTATTTATCGTCCCGTAACAAAACCAGGGGAAAAGGGCCTCTATACTTCGGTCTATGAGCAACGCCGCATTGACTTACTCCTACGCCAAGGGCAGCAAGGAAGGGACAGTTGTCCTGAAGCTCGCCGGGCCGCTTACCCTGACCAATATGTTCGCTTTTCAGGGCGAGTTCCGGGCGACGAAGCCGCCGTGTTTGATCATCGACATGGCCGATGTGCCGTATATGGATTCGGCAGGTCTGGGCTTGCTGACGAACTACTTTGTTGCCGCCCAGGACGACCACCGCAAGCTTCTGCTGGCCTGCGTCAGCGAGCGCATTATGGCCCTGCTGGAGATGACCAAGGTCGACCAGATTCTGAAGACGTTTCCTTCGGTGCAGGCAGCGGAGAATGAGTAAGCTGCAACCTGCGCGGGGAGCGAGCGGTGAACGCGCAATCTTTCCTTGCAGGGGCTAGAGCCGTGGGACATTCCTTGCTCATTTTTACGCATTTGTTTGCATACCTCTGGGCCGGGCACACTGCAACCTATTGATTTGGCGTCCAATTTATTGGAACTTAACGTGCTCGCTAATCTCAACAACCAGTCAGGTTCCGGGTGTGTATTGTGCGCACGTCGCCGTCCCTTCCGTCGCATCAGTTCTAGGCTCGCCAATTGAATCAGGAAAAAGGAGCAGGGAAGATGAAGAGCTTCTGCTGTTTTGTCGCCATCGCTGTCTGCCTGGGGTTATCGGGCGTTGCCCACGCGTCCAGCCAGGGCGCCAACTTTGCCGCGAATATTCTCGATCCCTCGCCCCCGCTCGGCATGGAACTCTTCTCGAACAACTTCACTGCAGCATTCTCTGACTGCTCCGCGTATTCGGGCGCGCCCTCTGATCTATCAGGCGACTACTGTTTCGAAGGGATCAATGCGACTAATTTCGATAGGGATGACTGCAACAGCAACGACATTTGCAATCACGATTCAGACGATCCGGCAGGGAGCATCTGGACCAGCCTGACGATCACGCTCAGCGACCCCGACGGTCTTCTTGGTACCGCGTCCTGCGGAACTTTCGACACAGGCAGCGCCCTCTTCGCCTCAAGTAATTGCACGGAAACCGGCGGTGTCTACACGCTCTCTTTCACTGGGGGGACGGGCATTGGGATAGATGATGCATTCTTTATTGTCATAGCGGGGCCGACCCTCTCCCAGGGGAATCTGGATAGTTTGTCAACCACGGATGTCGCAGGCGTTGTGCCGGAACCCAATTCTGCGCTGCTTCTGGCGAGTGGAACGGGGATGTTCGGCTTGCTGCTTTACGCCGAGCGCCGGCGTCTGTTCGGCCAATTGCTGCGTTCTTGATCGCGTCGCTCGCAAGGGCGAGGTGAAAGCAAGGAGGGGTTCCGTGCGGAGGTGCACGGAACCCCTTTGTTGCGTTGGAACGGACTTATCTGGCACGATAAGGTTCCCGGACAACAGAGGACCGGCAACCGGGGTTCGCTCCGCGGCTAAGTCAAGTACCCTGTTGGCCTTCAGCAAGTGCTCCTGGGATCAGTTGGGATGAGTCCTATGCGACGCTGTTTGCCTGTGCTGCTATTGGTTGCGGTGTGGATCGGCCTTGCGGCTGCGGCCCAGAGCGCCGTGGCTGAGCAGGCCAGTGTGCCCCCGCCTTCCATCAGCCGGATCAAACTCGGGAGCTCGGACGCAGACCTGAACGGTCCCTGGAAATTCCATACCGGCGACAACATGGCATGGGCCCAACCTGATTTCGACGATTCGGGATGGGGATCGATGGACCTGACTCCGCCGAAGGGTTCGCGCGGGTACGCTCCAGGATGGACTTCGATGGGATATCCCGGGTACTCGGGGTATGCGTGGTATCGGCTGCGGGTTGATGTAGCGGGGACCGGAGAGCCTTTGGCGCTGCAGATGCCGCACGATGCGGATGATGCGTACCAGGTCTTCGTAAACGGCAAACTGATCGGGGAATTTGGCGCCTTCGGGAAAGGTCACGTCACCGCCTACAATTCCCAGCCGCGAGGGTTTCCACTGCCGAAGAGTATCCGCGGCGGCGTCATTACGATTGCGATTCGCATGTGGATGGACAGCGCGACGCGGTTTCTGAGCCCCGACGCCGGCGGGATGCACGAGCCTCCAGTGCTGGGCACCGCACAGGCGATCGCCAGCGAGGTGCAACTTGACTGGGACTACGAGGACCACCTGCTGGGCAGCGGATTCCTGGAGACTCTGATCCTCCTGCTGGCCCTGGTCGTGGCCCTCAGTTTGGTCTGGCTCGATCCCGGTGAGGAATCGTTCCGCTGGCTGGGGCTGGTCTCGCTCGCCATCCTGGCGGACAACGCAATAACGCTGACGGTCAACTACACCGCCATCATTGGCCAAACGCCGGCCGTCATCCTGGTCCAGGTCATTCTCGTCAACCTGTTCATCGGACTGTGGGTAATCTTCTGGGGCTATTGGTTCCGGATCGATCACATTTCGCGCCTCCATCGTGCGGTGTGGTCCCTGGTCTTGCTGTTGATGGCAGGCACGGCGATGCTGAGCCCCCCGCTGCACGGGCAGGTGGTGCCGACGCATTTCGGCCCTTCCATCCAGACAGCGCTGCTGACCGTGAAACTGGTCCTGGCGGTCGTGCTGTTCGTGGTGACTTACCTGGGAATCCGCAAGGACAAGGCAGAAGGCTGGATGGCGTTGCCGGCGGTGCTGCTGGCGGCGATCGCCAACTATCAGCGCGAGCTGCACATGATCCATGTGCAGACCAGATTCGCTGTTCTGGGCTACAGCATCAACCTGGGCACGGTTTCCACTTGCCTGTCACTGTTGCTGGTAACGGTAATGGTTTCCCGGCGGTTCCTGCATTCTGAGCGCAAGAAAGAGCAGTGGAAGCTGGAGATCGAGCAGGCCCGGAATGTGCAGCAGGTACTGATTCCCGAAGAACTGCCGGTGATCCCCGGACTCAGAATCCAAAGCGAGTACCGGCCCGCGCGCGAGGTCGGCGGAGACTTCTTTCAGATCATTCCCGGGCAGGCGGAGGGAAGCGTCTCGATTGTGCTGGGAGACGTAACCGGCAAGGGCGTCCAGGCGGGGATGCTGGTGGCCCTGATTGTCGGCGCCATCCGCACCGAAGTGCAGCATGGAGTCGCGCCCGAGCTGATCCTGCAAGGCGTGAACGATCAGATGTGCGAGCGGAAGCACGTAAGCGCCACCTGCGTGATGCTCGGCATCGATCCCGACGGCGTGGTGACGCTCGCCAATGCCGGCCACCTCGCTCCCTACCTGAACGGGAAGGAAATGGAGATGGAGGGAGCCCTGCCGCTGGGCGTTATCGGGGGGATGGACTTCCCCGTGATGAAGTTCCAGATGGAGCCGGGCGACCGGCTGGTGATGATGTCCGACGGCATCGCCGAGGCACAGAATGCGGCCGGCGCGTTGTTCGGGTTCGAGCGGGTTCATGAGTTGATGAGCCGGCAGATTTCGGCGGCGGAACTGGCGACGGAAGCGCAAAACTTCGGACAGGAAGACGACATTCTGGTGCTAAGCATCCAGCGCATGGAAGAATCCGTTCGCCTCGAACAACCGGAACCGGCGATCGCCGGCACCCCGTTCCCAGTGCCCAGTAAGGCTTAACACGGATGGACACGGATGGACACGGATAGAAGCACGGATTAAGAGCAAATCAAGCGCAGGCTCTCCTTCGACCGTGGCGCTCACGATCAGGGTGGCGATCCCACATCTCAGAAGCGAGATGCTCACCCCAGCGAACAAGTTCGCTGGGGACCCCGAGATGTGGGGCACCCGGCATGCGCCTGTGACCTACCCAATCGGATGGCTATGTCATTCACTCGCGGCGCGCACGGCCTGGCGCAGAGTCCAGTAAGTCTGGATGTATTCGGCGTGATGTGTGGTGTTGGCGCTCTGCTTCAGCGCATCGAGCATGACAAGCTCGGCGACAAAGCGAGAAACCGGCGAGCCGGAAGACGGCAGGCGCATAGGATCGAAATTCGCAACACGCCATGCGGGGTTGGCAGCGAGCAGCAATGACGCCATTCGTTCGATCACAAATACTTTCGCAGGCAAGAAGCCATTGTCATACGCGACGTTCAAGTTGAGGCGGTCGTAGAGGGGACCGGCATTCTGTTCCGCCGCCAGAAAAATCAGCTCGCATTTCTGAAGCCAGGTCCGCCAGAAGCTCGGCTTTGCGGCGAAAAAGTTGCAGAAGATGCTCTGCCGCGAGTCCATCACCACGGTGTGCGGATCCATGCCGGGCGCGACCGCAGGCACCACACTTTCCCACGTCGGCCAAATGCCCGGGTGGTTCACTGCGGATTGCTCGAAGGTGTTGAGGTGAAATGCCCCTTGATCGAAAAAAGGGGAAAAGGAAACAACGTCGACGGGTGACGTCAGGCTGCCAATGAACGCATAGACCGCGGCCGAATCGAGCCCCGTCTTTGGCCCGAACCTCCACGAGAAGAACCCATACAGGGTGTTTTCATCGAGAACGTTTTCCAGCAGGAACTTCCGTATCGGAAAATACTCGCGCCAGTCCGGACGTTGGCCGACGTTATCGAGGGGAATGAACCCAGCGTCAAGGCTGTTCCTGGTGTCTTCCGAGTAGTAAATCTGGTAGATCCGTGCCGGGTTCATCTCGTGGAGGGTCCCATGCTGGCGCATTACTGCCAGCGATTCTCTCAGCTGACAGTTTATCGCTTGGCGGGTGGTCGATCCCACATCTCAGAAGCGAGATGTGGGGCACCCGGCTGGCCACTGCGGGTCGGGATTTATGGCCGTGCCCCACCCTGTCCCCAGAAAGCGGCGACAAGGATGGGGCACCCCCAGGTGTAAGCTGCGATCCAAATGATTCGGAACAAAAGGCTGGGCCACCCGCCAAGAGCCCGGGGCTAAAGCCCTTGATTCTGTCGCCCCTTCACCGCGGCCTAAAGGCCGCTGCTACTCCGCAAAGGCGGGCTGGGGTTGAAATCATGCGGAGAAGGCGGCGCAGGCGGTCTGCTCGTCGGGGTGGAGCTTGGTATAGCGGGTGATGCCGACCATGGTGAACACTTTCTGGAAGTGCGGTGTCAGGCCGAAGGTCTGGATGGTCTGCCCCTTCTTGCTGGCCGCAATCATCATCTGGATGACGAGGGCGATGCCGCTGGAGTTGAGGTACTCGACTTTGGAGAAGTCGATGAGGATTTTTTTGGCGGTGTCGGGAAGACCCTGGTATGTTCCCAGCACGGCGGCCTGCGACAGGCTGGTGATGTCGCCTATGAACCGCAGAACGGTGATAGGCTGGCCCGCGCCGCAGTCGATCTCTTCCATCTTCACTTGAGTTCCCTTATCCGGCATTGCTGCTCCTTTCGGGCGGTTGGCTTATTCCTCTGATTTGGGCAGGCGGATGACCATGCGGGCGTAACTGCCGGAGGATGGCGTGCTGACCCACTCTGCCTCATCGACGAGGGCCTCAATCAGAAACATGCCCATGCCCCGCGATTGCTGTTCTTCATTCATTTTCTTGTCGATGTCGGGGACCTCCACCGGGAACCTGGGGCCGGGGCCGGTGTCGAGCACTCTCACTTCCAGTGCGTCGGGAGTCATGGAGAGCGTGACGCCGACGACCAGCTTCTCGTCCAGTCGATTGCCGTGCTCGATTGCGTTGATGCAGGCCTCGGCTATGGCCGTCTTGAGATCTTCGATTCGATCTTCGGGAAAACCCATGATTCTGCCCACGCTGGCAGCGGTGTTCATGGCGATCTTCTCAAAGCCGAGCCGGGAGGGGAGACTCAACTCGATGCTGCTAAAGGCGTGTTTCATAATTGGCAGTTCCCCCCCGCGAGCGACCTGGAACCCGGCTTGTTGCCGGGTTCCACACGAGGCGGCTCCAGCAGTTTTGGATCTATGAAACACGCTTCAACCGTTTGTTCCATCGATCGCGGTCTCCGCCCGCGGATCCCTGGATAAGACCAGGGCAGTCATGTCGTCGGACTGGTCGTATCCAAGTGAGAATGTTGCCAGAGTCTCGAACAGCGCGTCCACTGTTGCCTGCGGATTGAGACCTTTGGATTGGGTGAAGAATTCCGCCAGCCGCGGTTCTCCGAACTCTTCCTCGCCGCGAAAGACTTCGGTCATGCCGTCCGTGTACACCAGCAAGCGGGTGCCTGGATCGAGCGGATGCTCGACGGCCTTGTAGCTGGAAAACGGCAGCAGACCGATGGGCGTTCCGGAGGCCTTAATCCTGGTCAGGTTGCCGGCGGCATCCATCAGGAACGCGGGGTTGTGGCCGGCATTCACTGCTTCGATGATGTTTCTGGAAGTATCCAGCCGGATCAGGAAAGCGGTTACGTAGCGATGCCGGGCCTCGGTGCCTTCACTGTAGTGAAGAAGATTCATGCGGGTCGCGATTTCAAGCAGCGGCAGATTGGAGTTGACCATGGCGCGAAACGCGGAGCGAAAAGACATGCCCACCAGAGCGGAAGCGAGGCCCTTGCCGGCGACGTCTCCCACCACGATAATGGTCTCGCCCGAAGGCCGGGCGACCAGATCGAGGTAGTCGCCGCCAACCTCGTAGCAAGTCACGGAGCGGGCAGCCAGTTCGTAGCCGGAGATCTGCGGCATCTCCTGTGGGACCAAGCTGCGCTGCACCATCCGGGCGGCGTCCAGATCGCTTTGGACGCGCTGCCACTGCACCGTCCGCTCGTGGAAGCGGGCGTTCTCAATGGCGACGGCAGCCTGCACGGCGAGCGATTCGAGAAAGTCGGTTTCGTCCAGATCCAGGGTGCGGCTGGAAGGAAAGATGACTACGAGGTCGGTAAAACGAGCGCCGCTCTTGTCGCAAAGGGGAAAACGAAGCCAGGATTCGCCGGAGGGATCTAAACCGGAGAGGCTGGGGCCACTGGGAGTCGAGTCGTCGCGCAGCAACTCTCGCAGATGAGGGGAGACGTCACCGTAGGTGTGTTCGAAGGCGGCAAAGAACGCACCGGTCAACTCAAGCTCGCGCACGACAATCTTGAGCGCGATATTCAGCACCTCGTCGAGCCGTATGGTCGAGTGAATCTGCCGGCTTGCTTCCAACAACGCCTGCAGCCGCGCGACCTGCTGCTGGGCGATGAGGGTTTCACTGAATTCCATTAGGGACTTGCCTCTTGTTCGTGGCCCACGAATGGAACAAGCATATGCAATGCAATAGTATAAGCGATTCCCCAGCCGGCCTCGCGGCAGCGCTGCTGAGAGTGCGCCGCTGGCCGCGCTGCTGGTATTCTTAGCTTCGCCTGGACACACCGATGCGAACCCTGTCTTCCGCTGTGCTGATCTCCGCCGCGCTCGTCTGGCTCGTCTGCGTCCATGCCCACGCCCATGGTCAGGACACGCGGCACGGGTTAGGCGCCCCGGTATTGCGGCCTGCGGACTATCGACCCTATGTCGACACCTTCCAGCAACAGGAACGCGAGGCGACCGGCAAACTTTACCAGGGCGAGGGCGGCGAGGACGCATGGGTGTGGATGCTTCAGGAAATACCCTGGTTCGAGGCTTCCGACAAGCAGTTTGAAGAGATGTATTACTTCCGCTGGTATGCGTGGAAGAAGCACCTGGTGCAAGCGCCCAGCGGAACCATCGTCACGGAATGGCTGCCAGTTTGCAATTCCGCCGAAGCTGAGTGCAGGCGCAGGCCGATTGGCGTATAAGAACTCATGCTCCCGGGTGTGGTGCGGAGGGCGTCCCGCCACACTCGTTGGCATGTGATTCCTACCTTTTGACCCAGGAGACTTTTATGCAGCGAAGAGAATTCCTCAAGGCGGCTGCTGTCGCTGGAGTGGCTGCGGCAGCAACTGCGAATTTGCGGGCCGAAGCGCAGGCGGTATCTAGGGGACCTATAGGAGCCATGGGATCTACGGGGTCAGACGCGCTGGCCTGGTCCACAGACATGGAGTATCGTCCGCTGGGCCGGACGGGCGAGACGGTTTCCGTCATCGGCCTGGGCGGCTATCACATTGGCGTTCAGCCCGATCCGGCGGATAGCGTGCGCCTGATCCGCACCGCCATCGACCGCGGCATCAGCTTCATGGACAACAGCTGGGACTATAACGACGGCGCCAGCGAGCAACGCATGGGCGACGCGCTGAAGGACGGCTATCGCAAGAAGGTGCTGCTGATGACCAAGATCGACGGCCGTAGCAAGGCGTCGTTCAACAGCCAGTTGGAGCAGTCTCTCACCCGTTTGCAGACCGACGTCATCGACCTGATGCAGTTCCACGAGATCATTCGCTTCGAAGATCCTGACCGCATCTTTGCCAGCGGCGGCGCGCTGGAGGGAGCGCTCGAAGCGAAGAAGGCCGGCAAGATCCGCTACATCGGCTTTACCGGCCACAAGGACCCGTTGATTCATCTGCGCACCTTTGATGTGGCCAAACAGCACGGCTTCCACTTCGACACGGTGCAGATGCCCATCAACGTGATGGACGCGCACTTCCGCTCGTTCGCCAGGCAGGTGATTCCGGTCGCGGAAGCGGAAGGAACCGCCGTGCTCGCCATGAAGATCTTCGGCGGGCGAAGTATTCTGCAGAGCAAGACAGCAACTGCAATGGAATGCCTGCAATACGCGCTGGCGCAGAAGGTTGCGGTAGTGATTACGGGCATGGATTCCATCCCGATCCTGGAACAGGCGTTTGCGGCGGTGAAGGCAGGGCCGTTGTCCGAGACGCAGATGGCGGCGGTGCTGGCCAAGACCCACGACGCGGCGATGACCGGCGTGTATGAGCCATTCAAGACCACGTCGCGAGTGGACGGTTCAGCGCGCAGACCGGATTGGCTCGGGTAGCGCGCTGACACAGAGGTTGGCCTGGTACGCTAGGGCCAACCGCCAGTGTGGGCGTATCGTGGTCGAAGAGGCCAGCACCAGCCATGGCAATGGTTCGCGACGAAGACGCCCTTGAATACCATGCATCCTACCCCCCGGGAAAGATTTCGGTCACCGCGACCAAGCCTTGCCTGACGCAACGGGACCTGAGCCTGGCGTACACGCCGGGCGTTGCTGCGCCATGCCTGGCGATCCACGCCGACCCGGACCTGGTTTACAAGTACACCGCCAAATCCAACCTGGTGGCCGTCATCTCCAACGGGACGGCGGTCCTGGGGCTGGGCAACATCGGGCCTGCCGCAGGCAAGCCGGTGATGGAAGGGAAAGGCGTACTGTTCAAGCGCTTCGCCGACATCGACGTGTTCGATCTGGAGCTGGACGCAAACGATCCGAAGGACGTGATCCGCGCCTGCCAGATGCTGGAGCCGACCTTTGGCGGCATCAACCTGGAGGACATCAAGGCGCCGGAGTGCTTCATCATCGAAGAAGAGCTGCGCCGGACGATGAAGATTCCGGTGTTCCACGACGACCAGCACGGCACCGCGATCATCTCCGGCGCGGGGCTGCTGAATGGGTTGGAGGTGGCGGGCAAGCAGATCGCCGATGCGAAGATTGTGGTGAACGGGGCAGGCGCCAGCGCCATCTCCTGCGCGGAACACTTCATCCTGCTGGGCGCGCAACGCGAAAACATCCTGATGTGCGATTCCAAGGGCGTTCTGTACGAGGGACGCACGGAAGGCATGAACCCGTATAAGCAGCGATTCGTGCGCAAGACGCCGCTGCGGACGCTGGCCGAGGCGATGGTGAATGCCGACGTGTTTATCGGCCTTTCCACCGCGGATTGCGTGACCGCGGAGATGCTGAAGAGCATGGCGAAGACGCCGCTGGTGTTTGCGCTGGCGAATCCGAATCCCGAGATCGAGTATGAGGCGGCCACCGCGGCGCGGCCCGACGCGATTGTCGCTACCGGCAGGTCGGATTATCCCAACCAGGTGAACAATGTGCTGGGCTTTCCGGCGATCTTCCGCGGTGCG
>Ga0224553_1001154_pt1 | contig 10127 bp, 16 predicted proteins | sample 714S21014metaG_FD_179897 | JGI IMG/M metagenome (GOLD analysis project Ga0224553, IMG submission 179897) | Peat soil microbial communities from Stordalen Mire, Sweden - 717 S2 10-14 | ecosystem: Environmental > Terrestrial > Soil > Wetlands > Peat | place: Sweden: Norrbotten County, Stordalen... | reverse complement strand
CTGCCCGGGACTGAACCTGCAGGTCGATTCCCTGCTCGGCTTTCGCGAGCGGCTCCGCCTCGGCATGGGCGCAGCCTGGGCCGCGCTGCTGACCATCGCCACGATTCTCTGGAAGCGGTGATGTTTCACCGCCACTCTGTCCATTCTCTCCACTCGCTCCACCATCATCCCTTTGCCAAGAGGATTTTTCCCATGAGTACTGGCACCACCAGCACCGGCAGCACCACGGTCGACGTTTCGCAAGTTCCCGCCAGCGTTTTGCAGCCCCTGGCCGACATCGCCAGCGACCTGGCCAAGCAGGCCGCCGACACGGCCAACCAGGCCAACGTCACCGGCCCGGCCGTGGCGGCCGCCGCCGCGGCCCTCGCCCAGGCCCAGGCCAACGACGCCGCCGCGCAGCAGCTCATCCTCACCGATCAGCAGCACACCGCCGCCGATCAGCAGGCAGCCGACGCCGCGATCGCCGCCTGGACCACGCCGCTGACCAGCCCGGCCGCCGTGGCGGTCACCGCGGCCGCAAGCTCGCCGGCGAGCAGTTCGGCAAGCTCGCCTTCGATGGCCTTGGTGACAAGCTCGTCTTCGAGCAGCTCCACGAGCGCAAGCTGATCGCTTCCTCGTCTCCATCCTCGCAATCGTTGCTCAGATGCTCCATCGCGTCATCCTGGCCACTGTAGCTTTCTACGTGCTCTTCGCCTTGGGCTGGGATGCCGCGTTGGACTTGCTTGGAATTCCCCACGAATCGTTCTGCGACGCCTGCGCGTGGTGGAACGTGTACACCAAGGGCCTTTTCGCCCTCTCGATGCCGGGGCTCTGGCTCCATATCTTCTGTCAGCCCTGGCTGCCCTCGTTTTGGAAGTGATTTCAAATGAGTTACCCGTGGATCAATGAAGCGGTCGTCTCCGACATGACGCAGAGCGACCAACAGGCAGCGGCCGCGCTGACGGCCATGACCGTGGCAGCCACGCAGCTCGTGCCGCTCTGGCAAATCAAGGTCCAGGGCATGACCGATGGGTGGTGGATGGCCGCCCAGGCCGCCACCGGCTCGAACCCCTATGCGGCCGCCTGGTTCAGCTACTACGACGATCCGCGTTTCGACAACGTGGACCTGACTTTGCCGACTTCGCAGACGATCCTCGCCGGCCTGGTTTCCACTGCGCTCATGACCCAGGCCCAAAGCAACAACATCACGGCCATGTCGTCGGCAACGATCCCGAAATACGGCCCAGTGCTTTGGGGCGACGTGACCCTGGCCAGGCAATCCTTGGGGCTTGAATAATGCAACAGCAAATCTATCAGAACCCGGGTCTGCCGGTTTTCTTCGGCAACATCGGCTCCGGCAACGGCGGCCTGCAGACGTACTCCGTCTATTCGACCAGCGGTACGTATACGGTCGGCACGATCGTCTACAGCGCTGGACTGTACTACGTCGTCACTTTGGCCCAGAGCGGCTCCGGCACGCTGGCCGCGAACTGCACGCAGATCAACGCCTATAACTTTACGCCGTCGAATACGGCGCGGGGCGCCGGCTGGCAATCGGCGATCATTGACCGGGGCGTCGGCGCTCAGCCCGCTCATTATCGGTGGCGAGCGAGAACGAAATGGGGCAGCACGGCCCCCGGCGTCGGCGATTCCGTGCTCGTTTTCCTGATTACCAGTGATGGAACCAACATCGACGGCGAACTCGGCAGCACCAATGCCGCGATCAGCACCGCAGCCAACGTCGCCGCCCTCCAGGGCAACTGCCAGCAGTTCGGAGCGATCAAGGCAAGCTCCGCGACTCAGCAACAGGAACTCGCCAGCGGCGATCTGTATATCAGCGAGCGGTTCTTCGGGGTGGCATTCTTCGTGAATACAAACAACTCGACGAATGCTCCGATCGACACGGACACCACAGCCGTTTCCGACCACTTTATTATTTTGACCCCGTTCCCGGACGCGATCCAGCCCTTGGCGTAATGCGCAGCATTCAGATCACCCAACGGCCCGACTACTGCACGATCAATCCGGAGAGCCCGCTGGCCTGTGGCCTCGTGTTCGGCGGATTCGGGCTGATGGGCTGTTATGGATCGAACCAGTACTTTGATTCCTCGTTGCTGAAAAACTCAGGCGCGCTTAATGGCTATTCCTCCGGACCGACGTGGAGTAGGACGAACGGCAGGCCAGCCTTGGCCATAGCCGTCGGCCAGTACGTCTCGTCGGGCATTAATACTTGGCTCGGCGGCGCCACCACGGCTTGGATCTCCGCGTGGCTGTACAAGCCGGTATCTGCTGCCAACCAGATTGTCGCTGGATTCGGGTCGTCGTCGGGCGATGTATACGCCTTTTTCGTCGATTGGTACAGCAACGGCACGATCTACTTCGAGGCCAACAACGGCTCGGCCAACAACGGAATGATCGCACAGGCCAGCGGTGGCTGGGTGCATGTCTTCATGCAGTTCAACGGCAATTTGTCTGGCAACGCGCGGTTGCTTGGGTATATCAATGGAGTGGCACAATCCCTGTCGTACAGCGGCACGCCTGCGGCCACGCTGGCGACGGCGGCCAGTCTCGGAACGGCGATTGCCGGCAAGGAAACTGCGTCAGCAAACAACGTCGGGTCAATCGCCGACCTCATGATCGGAATCGGAACCGTGCCCGCCGCGATGATTCCGCCGCTCGCCGATCGTACGAACATCCTGCTTGAAATCGGCGGCGTGCCGCTGCTGCTGCCGGGCAGGCACCGCGATTACAAGGCCCTCAACAGTCGCCGCCGCCGTTTCCTGCTCGGAGTCTGAAAATGCTGCAACTCAATCAATATAGCGCCGGGACAATCTGCGTCGGCGTGCCGGTGGACGGCGCTGGCAACACGATGTATGCGAACGCGCATACGCCGGTGCTGGCGGACTTCAAGATCAATCAATCGACGGCACTGAATGCCGGCGGCAGCCTCAGCAGCGACTCCAGAGGTAACATCTACTGGACCTACACGGCCGCCGACACGGCAGGCGCTGGAGCGATGCAGGTTGTCTGCGTAAATGCAAGCTATTCCATGCTGCCGAAGGAATTGGAAATCGGCGCCCCGGCTGCCAACATGTTCGGCATGGGCTGGGAAAACATGTACCCGAATGGCATCCTGATCTCAGGAACGGGTACTGCCGCCGATGGCACGGTGATGACGATGAATCCCGTTTGGGGATTGTGCAACGGCTGCCCCGTCTGGTCGAACAACTGGACCAATCCGATGGCGTTGTGGGTCACGTCGGATGCCTATTTGGTTCTTGCAAAGACTTTGGACACGTGGTTGTATCCAGATACAGCGGCCCAAGTGGCAGTAGCGATTCCTTCAGGTTCGTGGGTCGGGCCGCTTCTCAATAACCTTTATGGGATCACTGGGAGCTACACTCCGCTCGGATCAACTACGACAACCACGGCAACATTGTCCGCTGCACCGCCTGCCGGCCCGACCGATGCCTCGATCCAGGCAGACGTGACTGCTGTTTTTGAAGCGCTACCGCCGGGAACGCCGGCAACAGGCAGTCGTGACGCTCTTCTGGCCGCGGCCGGGCTGGGAGGAGCGGGGAATGCCAGCGCCTTTATCGGGGCTTTCCCGGCGAGCTGCCTGGCGAATGCGCCGACCGCACCGACCTATAACATCACTGGCATCGCCCCGATCGGCGCAATCACGCCCTTGCCGCTTCAGCTCCAGCAATTCATGGCTGGCAAGCTGCCGATTCCGGTTTCCACGTCAATGACTGGCAAGAGCCTGACTTTCGTGGTCACTTCGGCCCTGGCCAAGACAACCGGCCTCTGGACGGTGACCAACGCCAACATCACGGTCAGCAGCAATGGGCTGACATGTACCGTCGCCGTGGCGAGTACCAATACGCAGACCGCCCCGCCGCAAGGTTGGTACTGGTACCTGATCGACGAGACGGACCATCTGCGCGTGGGTGAAGGACCGTTGACACTCGATCCGGGCCCGAACTCGTAAAGGCATCCTGCGTGGCAAAGAGCTTCGAGGAATTTGTTGAATACTGTGAGATGCATCCCCGCACCGTGATCTGCGTGTCGGAGGATGTCTTTGCCTCGGAAATGGCGAGACGTGTGCTGACCGGTCTGGGCCATGACCTGAAGGTGAGCAAGTATCTCGAACCAGGAACCATCACCGCGATGGAGAGCTTCCTTGACCAAGCCCTGCCCAAAACCTGGTTGCCGGGGACTGTTGATTGCGGGCCGATGCCAGATCTGTCGCCAGGGTGAACGGCTGGACTTCCGCCTCAGCTCACGCCAGCGCGGCTACACGCGGCAATGGAACAAGATCGCGGAGATCCACAAGGCATGCAATCCCTTGTGTGCCCTGTGCGAAGCCGAGGGTCGCGTGACGGTGGCCACGAAGAGCCATCACCTGCAACGCGTAAGTGACGGTCATGCAGTGATCGTCGGGCAGGACGAGCTGCTCGCCGTGTGCGACGCCTGCCATCAGCGCGTGGAAGGCCTCGGCCGGGACTGGATGCGTGCCATGCGTACCGCCAAGTCCTGAGCCCGCCCAAACCCACCCGACCGGGTAGGGGGGTTGGCATTTTCGAGGCAAAAAAACGCAGAACCGCACTGATCCGCCGCACATTTTTTGAAGAGTTTTGATATGGGGGGGGGTCGATTTTGGCGGCCCGGCCGCCGGCCCGGCCATCCCCTGGAAAATGAGGCTGTTTTGCCCGTGAGACGTGGACCTGTCCCAACACCTACCGAGATCCTTTCGGCCCGCGGATCAAGCATTCCGGACCGGAAACGCCAAAACGAGCCCAAGCCCAAGGGCCGGCTCGGTACCGCACCGAAGCGGCTCAGCAAGGAAGAGAAGTCCGTCTGGAAGCAGGTCGTCAAGGACCTCGAAGAGATGGGCGTCGGCCGGCAGCCGGACAGCCGCATCCTGGAACGGTACTGCGTCGAGTTCGTGCTGTACTGGAAGGACTGCGAGTTCGTCCGGGAACATGGCACGACCTACAGCCTGAAGGACGAGCACGGTGACGAGAAGTGCGTCGCCCAATATCCCCAGGTCGGCGCGATGCACAAGCGAGCGGCAACGCTTCTGCGGATCGAGCAGGAGTTCGGCCTCACGCCGTCCAGCCGGGCCAGGCTGCACGTCGAGACCGAGAACAAGACGCTCCAGGTGAGCACCAGGACCCGGGCCCTGATCAAATAATGGCGATCGACAAACTCACCAGGTCCTGGATCCGCAACGAGTCGGACGAACGCGCAGCCGCCGCCGGCTGCCGCTTCGATCTGGACCGGGCGTGCTGGGTACCGTGGTGGATCGGCCGCTACTGCCGCCTCTACGAAGGGGAGTGGTCCGGCGAGCCGATGGTCCTCCGCGGCGCCTACTCGCAGCCGATGGAGGCGATCCTCGACGAATGGGACGACGGCGGCCGCGAGTTGTCGATCGAGCGGGCCCATGAATACATGAACTGCTTCGCCGCCGGCGAGCCGGTGGACTGGCAATATGAATGCATCATGCGCCTGTTCGGCTGGGTGAAGTACTCGGAACGCTGGAAGCGCGAAGTGCGCCGCTTCCGCGAGGCCTTCATCCTCGTCGCCAAGAAGAACAAGAAGACGCCGACCGTGTCGGCCCTGGCCCTGTATCTGACCTGCGGCGACGGCGAGCCGGGGCAGAAAGTCTTTCTGGCGGCGAAGGACGGCGCGCAGGTCCGCCAGAACATGAGCAAGCACGTTCTGGCGATGATCGAGCAAAGCCCGGAACTCGACGAGGTTTGCAAGGTCAACCGTAACGAGATGTCGATCGCGCACCTGCCGAGCCGATCGTTCATGATTCCGCTGTCGAGCAGCAACAGCCGCACGCAAGAGAGCAAAGAAGGCCTCAACGGCTCCGTGATCGTCGACGAGACGCACGTCGTCGACCGTGAATTCATGAAGCGGATCACGCGGACCGGCATCAGCCGCAGCGAGCCGCTGCGGATCGAGGTCACGACCGCGGGAAACAATCCCGACGGCTACGGCCACGAACGCTACGAATACGCCAAGGAGGTCCTCGAAGGCCGGGCGGAGAATCACGCCCTCTTTGCCGCCATTTACGAGGCCCCGCAGACGATCAGCGATGCGGACCTCGATGCCGATCCGGTGAAGTGGGGAAAACTCGCCAACCCGGCCTGGGGCCACACGATCGACGTCGACGAGTACTTGGCCGACTACGAGACCAGCAAGCCGACGATCGCCGGCCTGGCCGACTTCAAGATGTACCGGCTGAACGTCTGGCAAAGATCCAGCAATCCGTGGATCCGTCCCGACGACTGGGAGAAGTGCCAGCGGGAGTTTTCCGCCGAGGACCTTCTCGGCAAGGTCTGCGGCGGCGGGCTCGACCTCGGCAAGACGGACGACATGTCGAGCCTGTCGCTCGTTTTTCCGGAGAACCCCGACGCCTGGATCCAGGCCGCCGGCGAGCTGAAGGAGACGGCGGCCCGCGAGGGAGCCGAGGCCAAGGAACAACCGGTGGACCAAATCAAGATGATGGTCCTTCTGGAGCAGCCGGTGAAGGTGCTGACGTTCTACTGGCTGCCCGAAGAATCGGTAGACAAGTACAAGGGCGACGCGCCCTATGGCCAGTGGGTCCAGGACGGCTGGCTGCGGACCACGAGCACGATGAGCGCGACGACGGTCGACCCGACGGCGATCACGGCGGACCTCCGCCAGCTGCTCCGCCAGTTCGACGTCAAGATGTTCGCCTACGATCCCTGGTACGCGGCGCCGATCATCGAGAGCCTCAAGAAGAACGACGTCATCCCGGAAGACTATTGCTGGCCCTTCCAGCAGACCGTCGGCAAGTACGCCTGGCCGGCGGCCCTCTTCGAACGGCTGATCCTGGCCGGGAACCTGCATCACGACGGCAACCCGATCACCAGGTGGGAGGCCGGCCACGTGCGGGCCAAGGAAGACACCAACGGCAACATGCGTCCGGTGAAGCCGCCCCGCGGCGACGGCAAAAAGATCGACGGCATCGTGAGCCTGGTGATGGCCCTGGACGCAGCGACCCGCCTGGCGATGAACGTCAGCGTTTACGAATCACGAGGAGTGCGGAGCGTATGAGAAAATCCCCGATCGAAGAAAAGAAGATCAACGTGCTGCTGCGCGACCTCTTGGTCGGCCTCGGCAGCGGCCTGGTCGTCACCGGTTGCTGCCTGGCCTGGCTGCCCCTGGGGCTGGTCGTGGGCGGCGTGGCCCTGGGCTTCCTGGGGATCGCCGGACAGATGGAAGTCGAACGCCGGCGACGCGAAGACGAACGCAACCATAGGCTGGGAATATGAACGACTTGCTCCTGTCAGTTTTCGTCGGCCTTGCCACCGGCACGCTGACTTCGCTGATCGTTGCTCCCCTGACGCTCTGGTGGCTCTCTCGCCCGCCGCGGCGGAGCGACCAGTGGCTCATCGATTGGGTGAACGAAACTCCCCGCCGCACAGCCGAGATCCACCGCCTTCCATGATGACCCAAACCCGCATGATGGCTGAGCTGAGCGAAGAGTTCACGCTCTCCATGGATTACGCCGGCAAGAAGGAGCTCGTCCATCCCAAGGGCGAGTACTCTCCTCTGGTCGGCGTGATCGATGCGATATGCCCCGCAATCATGGTGAGCATCCCCGATAAATCGCGCGTAAAGCTCACCCTGCGGATCGAGCAGCTCCCCGCACCCGAGCCGCGCATCTAACGCCTGATCTGACTCCTGATCCAACGTCTTTGACGCCCATCTTTGTAGCGCCGTTTCTTCGCGGCGCGAGGACCGTGACATGCTTGCAGATCTGATCACCCGGACCGCGGAAGCCCTGGCCAGCACGAACAATCCAGACCAGTGGCTCGTCGACTGGGTCAACCAGGGCCAGGCCACGAGCTCGGGCGAGCATATCACCGAAGAGAATGCCCTGAATTGCAGCTCCGTGAAGGCCGCCGTGTCCTGCCTGAGCGAGTCGATGATGGTTCTCGGCGTGGAAATCTGCAAGAGGGACGAGAAGTCCGGCAAGATCGAGCTGGCCCGCGATCACGAGATGCAGCCGATCCTGGCCGAGGCCGTCAACCCGGAGACCACCTCCGTCACCTGGCGGGACGTGGAACAGAATCACCTCGGAACCTACGGCAACGGTTACTCCTTTATCCAACGCAATATCCGCGGCAACAAGGTGATGGCCCTCTGGAACCGCAGTCCGAAGGCCGAACGCACCAAGCCGATCCGCAAGGAGTCCGACGGCAAGCTGTATTACGAGCTGCACAACGAGAAAGGCGAGTTCGAAGGCCTGGTCCCGGCCGCGAACATGCTGCACATCAGGTATCTCACCATGGACGGCATCATCGGCAAGAGCCCGGTCCGCATGATCCGCGAGACGATCGGCGGAGACAAGGCGGCGGAGAGGCTGGCCAATGAGATTTTCAAAAACGGCGACATGAGCATGGGGTACTTCATCCACCCCGGCAAAATGTCCGAGCAGGCCTACGCGCGGCTGAAGAAATCGCTGGCCGAGACGTCCGAGCATGGGGCCCGCCACCACAAGCAGATCCTCGAAGAGGGCATGGAGTTCAAGGGCACGTCCTACAGCATCGAACAGATGCAGATGCTCAATGCCAGGCTGTTCCTCCTCCGCGCGGTGGCCCGCGCCTATCGCATCAGCCCGGCGGTGCTTTACGACCTGGAGGCCGGCGGCGTCGACGTCACCCGCCTGGGCTGGCAGTTCGTGACCTTCACGCTCTTGCCCTGGTGCGAGCGGTGGACGAGCGAGATCAACGCCAAGCTGCTCCAGCGGCCCTACTTCTGCCGCTTCAATTTCAGCCCGTTTCTTTCCGCCGACCCGAGTGCCCGCTCGGCCAGGCAGCGGACGCTCTTCTCCGTGGGCGCGATGAGCGTCAACGAAATCAGGCACGAAGAGGGCATGAACCGGCTCGACCAGCCCGAGGCCGACATGCATTTCGTGCCGCTCAATATGGTACCGCTGGACAAAGCCAGCGAGATGGGCCTCAAGCCCAGTCCCACCGGCGGCGATCCGAACAACGGCAAGCCCGGGGCCCCGACGGGGGGCGACGGCGTCACGCCGGGCGAATTCCAGCCGGCGATCGGCGAGAAAGAGGCGAAACAAGCCGCCGTGACGGGCGCCGAGGCCCTGCACACCGTCGCGCCGCTGGTGGCCAACAACCTGGCCTTGCTCCAGGCCGAGGTCGTCGTCGCCGATACGCTGATCCGCATGGGCCGGATCGAGGCCAACGAGGACCTCAAGGCCGCAAGAGACCCGAAGACTTTCCTGCCGCGGATCGACGCCTTCTACGAGGGCCACGTGAGCATGATGAAGGACGCCCTGGAGGCGCCGGTCAAAGCCGTCGTCCTTTTGCGCGAAGGGCCCTACGCCGGCGGACTCTCCGCCGATATCGAACTCCACAACACGATCAACGAGCACGTCGCCGGCAAGCGGCAGGCCTTGCTCGCAGCGGCCGAGTGCAAACCGAGCGAGTTGCCCGGGCGCGTGGCCGAGGTCGTGAAGGAATGGGGCAAGGCATGAACGAAGAAGACAACCCGACGCTGAGCTTCGCGCTCATCGCCCGCTGGAAGGCCATCCTCGATTCGGGATGGTCGCTGTGGATCGGACCCAATCTTAACGGCTCCGGAGTTGGCTGGGCGGCGGAGCTGAAGCCCAAGGGCGCAAACCTTCACGAGTGGATCCGGGCCCGCACGCTGCCCAGGCTCCTCGAATTGTGCGAGCAGCACATCAATCTGAATTGATCCCATCCCTGGAAACCTGGTGAAAGAAAAATGAAAAACGACGACGCGAAACTCCTGGCCCGGCTGATCGTAGTGATCTTGCTTCTTCTTGGCGAGCTGGCCGCAATCAGTTGGCTCTTCTGGTTCGACTGGCGGCTGGCCCTGGCCATTGTGGCCCTGCATATGAACGCTCCCAAAGTCACGGACTGAAAGCACAAGATTAACCACGAAGGCGCGAAGAATGCCAAAAGCAGATTGGGAAGATCGGAAACACGGCATTAGGCTCTATAAGGGCGACTGCCTGCGCGTGCTTCCCGATCTGAAATCTGCCAGCATTGACTTCATCTTTGCCGATCCGCCATACGGCCACAACAACAACAACAACGACCTCATTCACCGTTGGGAGTCTG
>Ga0224553_1001149_pt1 | contig 10136 bp, 8 predicted proteins | sample 714S21014metaG_FD_179897 | JGI IMG/M metagenome (GOLD analysis project Ga0224553, IMG submission 179897) | Peat soil microbial communities from Stordalen Mire, Sweden - 717 S2 10-14 | ecosystem: Environmental > Terrestrial > Soil > Wetlands > Peat | place: Sweden: Norrbotten County, Stordalen... | reverse complement strand
TGGTAGAGGATAACTCGCGGCGTCACAAGTTTCCTCCCTTCTCTGTAGATAGCTTTGTCCAAGGGTGAAATTCTTTGACTGAACAGACGGCGATCATTATCGGAGCGGGCCCGGCCGGCCTGACGGCCGCTATCGAACTCCAGCGGCGTTCTGGAATCAAGCCTATCGTGATCGAGGCCGGCCTGCAAGCCGGCGGCATATCGCGCACTGTCCGCTACAAGGGCAACCGCATGGACATTGGCGGTCACCGCTTCTTTTCCAAGTCGGATCGGGTGATGCGCTGGTGGCTGGAGATGATGCCTGTCGAGGTTAACGCAAGCGAAGACGGTCAGTTGCGCTATCAGGATCAGCAACGCGATATTCCCGCGGCTACCCAGGCGCATGATCCTCAAACAGAGGATCTGGTCATGCTGGTTCGCCGGCGCAAGAGCCGCATCTATTATCTGCGCCGCTTCTTCGACTATCCCATCAGCCTGACCGCGGCGACGTTCAGAAATATGGGCCTTGTCCGCACCGTTCGTTGCGGCGTCAGTTACATGCGCTCTGCCCTGCTGCCTCGGCGCGAAGAACGCTCCCTGGAAGATTTCATCATCAACCGCTTCGGCCGGCAGCTCTACCTGACGTTTTTCAAGTCGTATACGGAAAAGGTCTGGGGCGTGCCTTGCCGCGAGATCAGCGCCGAATGGGGAGCGCAGCGCATCAAGGGGCTCTCGCTCAAGGGAGTGGTGGCGCACTTCCTCAAAAAATCATTCAGCCGGAGGAAGTCTGGCGACATCGCTCAGAAGAATACTGAAACCTCGCTGATCGAGAAGTTTCTCTATCCGAAATTCGGCCCCGGCCAGCTTTGGGAACACGTGGCTGATCTGGTTCGCGGCGCCGGGGGTGATATCCACTTCGGCATCCAGATCGACAAAATTCGCGTTGAAGGCGACCGTGTCGTCTCCGTCGAGGGCGTCAACCAGGCCGGTGAGCGAGCGGCCTTTGCAGGCGCCTATTTCTTTTCGACCATGCCGGTTCGCGATCTGATTCGCGCTATCTCCGCGACTGCGCCTGAAAAGGTTCCCGCCGAGGTGACCGAAGTCAGCGAAGGCTTGATGTATCGCGATTTCATCACCGTCGGATTGCTTGCTTCCAGGCTGGCCGTCACGGAAAAGGATGGCTCGCCGCTCAAGGACAACTGGATCTATATCCAGGAACCCGATGTGGTCGTCGGTCGACTGCAAATCTTCAATAACTGGAGTCCGTGGCTGGTGGCCGGCCAGGATAAGGTTTGGATTGGCCTAGAATACTTCTGCAATGAAACTGACCCGCTATGGAAGCTCTCCGACGACGAGATGGCCAGGTTCGCCATTGCGGAAATCGCAAAAATCGGCATTCTCAAGGCAGAGGATGTCGAAGACTCACATGTCGTCCGCGTTCCCAAAACTTATCCCGCCTATTTCGGAAGCTATGACCGCTTCGATGTTATCCGCAGTTACCTTGACCGCTTCGAGAATCTTTTCCTCGTGGGCCGCAACGGCATGCACAAATATAACAACCAGGACCACTCCATGCTGACCGCCATGACCGCCGTAGAAAATATCGTCAACGGAGTTACCGCCAAAGACAACATCTGGGCCATCAACACAGAGATGGAGTATCACGAGAAGAAGGCTGCACAGTGAGCGCGCCATCCGGTATATCCTTAAGAGTTGCCGCGAAACAACACAACCCGCGGCCGGAAACCCCAGGACCCCTACGCCCATGAATGCACAGACCATCGCCGTACACCTGCCCGACGGGGCCATTCGTGAAGTGCCCGCCGGCACCACGCCCCTTGAAATCGCCAACTCCATCTCGCCGCGGCTGGCTGCGGCCTCCGTGGTGGCGCGGCTGACACCGCTCAGTGGCGCAAAAGAGAATGCCGCCGCTGACGAACACGCCTCTGAGGCCGCCATGTATGGCGCCGAGGACGCGGCCGCCCCGCGCCTGGTTGACCTGACCACGCCGCTGACCGCAGACACGAAGCTAGAGCTGGTCAAAGAATCAGATCCGGAGGCGCTCAAGGTGGTGCGCCACTCTGCGGCGCACGTGTTGGCTACTGCGGTGCTCGAGCTCTTTCCCGAGACCAAGCTGGGCCACGGCCCGGCTACCGATTCCGGTTTCTTCTATGATTTCCATCGCTCAAAACCCTTCACGCCCGAGGACCTGGCGCTCATCGAGGCCAAAATGGCTGAAGTGGTGGCCCGCGACGACAAGTTTGTCCGCGAATACGAACCCCGTGAGCAGGCGCTGGCGGAATTTGACCGCGACGGCGACTTCATGAAGACCCACTTCGTCACCAAGTTTACCGAGCCGGGCTCTCAAGTCAGCTTTTATCGCAACGGCAAGTTTGTAGACTTTTGCCGCGGGCCTCACGTGCCCTCGACCGGCCGCGTCAAGGCCGTCAAAATTACCAGCTTGGCCGGCGCTTACTGGTTGGGCGACGAAAAGAATCCGCAGCTTCAGCGCGTCTACGGAACCGCTTTCTTTTCGCAAAAGGCCATGGACGAGCACTTTGCGCGTCTGGAAGAAGCGGCCAAGCGGGACCACCGCCTGCTGGGCAAGCAACTGGACCTGTTCAGCATTCAGGAGTTAGCCGGCGCGGGGCTGATCTTCTGGCATCCCAAAGGCGGCATCATCCGCAAGATCATGGAAGACTGGATGCGCGAGGAGTGCCTGCGCCGCGGCTACTCCCTGGTCTTCACTCCACATGTCATGCGCCGCGAGCTGTGGAAGATCAGCGGCCATGAGGGTTTCTACTCCGGCAACATGTACACTCCCATGGAACTGGACGATGCTGAGTATCGGCTGAAGCCGATGAACTGCCCCGGCCACATTCTCATCTATAAGAACTCGCCCAGGAGTTACCGCGACTTACCCGTTCGTCTCGCCGAGTTAGGCAACGTCTACCGCTACGAGCGCTCGGGAACCATGCACGGCTTACTGCGCGTGCGCGGCTTTACGCAGGACGATGCGCACATCTTCTGCACTCCCGGTCAGATTGAGGATGAGGTTGTTGCCTGCATCGACTTTGCCGAAGCGGTGCTGAAGACCTTCGGCTTCCACGAATTCAAGGTCGAGTTATCCACCTGGGACCCCAACGACCGCGCCCACTACGCTGGCTCCGACGAAAACTGGACACTTGCAGTGGGCAGCCTTCAGAGAGCGTTGGACCGGAAGGGAATTGCCTACAAAACCATCCCCGGCGAAGCGGCGTTCTACGGCCCCAAGATCGACATCAAACTCGTCGATGTACTCGGCCGGTTGTGGCAACTCTCCACCGTGCAATTCGACTTCAACCTGCCGGCGCGCTTCGAGCTTGAGTACGTAGGCGAGGACGGCGAACGCCATCAGCCTGTGATGGTTCACCGCGCACTCTTCGGCTCCGTCGAGCGCTTCTTCGGCGTGCTCATCGAGCACTACGCCGGAGCCTTCCCGCTGTGGCTTGCGCCTGTGCAAGCGGGCCTTGTCCCCATCAGCGAGCGGCACCACGAATACGCGAAGAAGGTCGAAGCTGAACTCAAGGCCGCGGGCTTGCGCGTCGAAGTGGACGACCGCAACGAAAAAATGAACGGCAAGATCCGCGACTTCGCCAACCAGAAAACGCCTTACATTCTCGTCTTCGGCGACAAGGAGCAGGAAGCCGGCGCGGTCAGCGTCCGCACCCGCGGCAAAGGCGACCAGGGCTCCATGCCGCTGGCCGATTTCATCGCCAAGTGCAAGACGCTGGTGGCAAGCCAATCGACGGAGCTTTAGCTTCTAGGTAGGAGGTAGTGTGGGTGAGAATGTTCGTGGAGAACAGCGCGAGACGCAAACCTCCGAGGCAAACTCACGGCTGGAAGCAATGCTGATCGAGGGACTGACCATCGGAGAGGACATTCCTATTTCGCCGGATTTCTGGCGCGAACTCAAACAGGAAGTGGACGAGAGTTGTTGATTTACAACGACTTCTCCAGTGTCTCCGGGTGAAATTTGTGCGCTACGTCAGCATCAGAGGATGTAGGCGCGAAAAGGCCGTACACGTGAGTGTTCAAGAGAATGAATATTAACAGCCCGTGGGTACCGTGAGGCGTTATTATAGGTCTGCGTATTCAATTTTCCTAGGAAGGTGTGGCATGGCTGACCGCAAACAGTTTGAGAATGTTGTTGCACCTGATCCAGAGTTGATACACATCTTGGATGAGACTCGGAATATACCGGTATCGGAGGATGAGTTGCGGGAGCAAAGAATTAGTTTTGCTTATGGCAACGCATTCGCTTCGGAACTGATTACGAAGGAAAGTGTTCGGTGCGCATCCCAGCATATTAGACTGCTGCGATGAATGGTGTTTAAATCTGCTGATTGGCCGGCTCGCATAAGGTTATTGTGTCAGTAAGAGAGAAAGACAATCCCGCGCTCTTCGCAAAGGTCCAAGAGCAAAACCTCTTGCGACAATATGATTTATTGTCGAACTGCATTGAAATTGGCATCGAGAAAGGTATTGAATCTTTCGATAAATACACGCTCTGGGCTTTAAACTATGCGGCGGTAGCAAATATTGCCCAATTTGGAGGCCGTTATCGCGAGGAGCCTATCTACGTTGGAAATCATTTTCCTCCACATTTCGAGGACGTTCCGAATCAAATGGATCGCTTCTTTTCTGTGGTCCATGAAAACTGGACGATCCTTGATCACCCAACAATTCTTCCCGCTTACGCTTTATGGAGATTGAACTGGATTCATCCATTCGTTGAGGGGAACGGGAGAACCGCAAGAGCGGCGTGCTACTACTTGATCTGCATGAAGCAAGGCAGATTACTCGGAGGCAAGAAGATTGTCCCAGAGCGGATACGCGAAAATCGGAGTCCCTATTACGCTGCCCTTCAAGCGGCTGACCGTGCGTGGGAACAGGGACACTTCGATGTCTCGGTGTTGGCAGGCTATCTTGCTGGCCTTTTGAAGGCCCAATTAACTGACGCCGACTGACCGGCCAAAAGCGAAAGTTAAGAAGTTAGAATGCCTTCGCGAGATGCTGCTCGCCTCGTTGCAACTCCTCACGCGTTGATCGCCATGCCCTCGACGGCCCCATACGCGTCGAGCAGCGATTCTGCCAGCGTGGGGTGCGCGTGGATGGTGAACATCAGTTCCTCCACCGTGCCTTCCAGTTCCATCACCGCAACTGCCTCGGCGACAAGCTCCGTAGCCTGCGGGCCAAGGATGTGGACGCCAAGAATCTCGCCGTATTTTGCGTCGGCGACAACCTTCACAAAGCCGTCATGGCTGCCAAGGATGGTGGCTTTCGAGTTGCCGGCGAAGGGGAACTTGCCAACCTTCACTTCATAGCCTTTTTCCTTGGCCTGCACTTCCGTTAAACCAACTGACCCGATCTGCGGCTCGGTATAAGTGCAGCCGGGGATGCGGTCGCGCCGCACGGGGCGGAATGTGCGGCCAGCAATCTTCGCCACGGCGATCATGCCGCTCATTGCGCCCACGTGCGCCAGTTGCGGCAGCCCGGCCACAATGTCTCCAATGGCAAAGACGCCCGGCTCGGCTGTCTCCTGCGCGTCGTTGACCTTGACCAGCCCGCGTTCGAGCTCCACTTTTGTCTTCTCCACGCCGATGTTGGCGGTTCGCCCGGCGCGGCCCACAGCCATCAGAACCTTTTCGGCTTCCTTCACTTGCGGCTTGCCGTTCGAGTCGGTGTAGGTCACCTTCACGCCGGTTTCGGTCCTCTCCACCTTCTCGACCTTGGCGCCGGTGTTCACATCGATGCCGCGCTTTTTGAAGAGGCGCGTAATCTCCTTGGAAATCTCCTCGTCTTCCACCGGAACCACGCGTGGCAGGAATTCGAGGATCGTCACTTCAGAGCCGAAGGTGCGGAAGAGCGAGCCAAACTCCATGCCCACAGCGCCCGCGCCAATGACGATCAGCGATTTGGGAACTTTAGCCAAAGCGAGGATTTCGACGTTAGTCAGAATGCGGTCGTCTGCTTCAAGCCCCGGCAGCATCTTGGCTTCGGAGCCGGTGGCCAGAATCACGTTCTTCGTCTTCACGGAGCTAACTTCTCCGCTCGCCGACGTGACCTCAACCGTATGCACGCCTTCGCTCGCCGGGCCGGTCAGCCGTCCGAATCCTTCCATGCGCGCGATCTTGTGCTTCTTCATCAGGAAGTCCAGGCCCTTGGTGTGCTTGGTGATAATGGCGTCTTTGCGCCTGAGCACCGCGGCCCAGTCGAGCGTGGGCGTTCCGATGCCCCCAATGCCAAATTCAGCGGCGTGCTGCAGGTGGTCCCAGATCTCGGCGTTGAAGAGCAGGGCCTTGGTGGGGATGCAGCCCACGTGCAGGCAAGTACCGCCCAACTTGTCGGACTGCTCGATCAGCGCGACCTTCAGCCCGTACTCCGCGCCGCGAAAAGCCGCGGTGTAACCGGCCGGCCCGCCGCCAATAATCGCCACATCGTAAATCGTCTCTGCCGCCGTCTCTTCAGCCAAGGGGGACTCCATTCCGGGACGCGCGAATTTTAAGCGCCTCCTGCCACTGACAGTTTAAATGCGCCATCTGAACCGCTGCACTGTGCGGATTCGAGAAGATCGCCCGGTGTATGATTGATTCTCCGATTCGGTGTATGGGGAAAATTCAATGGATTATCGCTTCCTATTGAGTCTCGCAAAGCGGATGGTCGCCATTCTGTCCTATTTGGTCCTGAATGCTGCTTTTTCGCTTGCATTCGTACTGCTTACGATGCGAATTGCCTATGGAAACGACGATTCGCCAGCCCTGGGCCTTGTGATGTTTATGGAATTCGCAATTGTTTTTTCAATGGGATTGCTCTGGGGATTGATCTATCTATCCGCATTTCTCAAAAAATCTGGCTCCATCAGTGTTTGGTCGATTTGGAGACGTTTGGGTTTGAGCTACCTGTTCGGTCTGCTTTGCCTTCTCCCGCTTTATGGGGCTCTTTCTTTCCCGTTGCCAAATTTTCGTTCGCAGCTAGCAACATCCTCGTACCTTTTCCTTTTATTCAGCCTTTCGCTTCTCTGCTTTCTTGCTGGACTGATGGTCAGGGTCAACCTGCACTTTCGCAGGAAACGCAGACGAACTCGCAGATCGGACCTGAATACGGAAAACGCATGCACTCCTGATTAGGAATTCGATTTTGCGATTTCGTTTGCGATCAGTTCCGAGGCCGTGCGCAGCGTATTCGGATCATCGCCGAAGCGCTCAATCCAATGCACTTCCGGCTCGCGGCGAAACCACGTCATTTGCCGTTTGGCGTAGTTGCGATGGCCCTGCTGGGCGGCTGCCACTGCTTCCTCAACGCTCAAAGACTCCCGCAGCACGCGTAGTGCCTGACGATAGCCGAGCGAGTCGAGCGCCTTAACCGGCCCGAAGCGATCAAACAAACCGCGCGTCTCCTCCACCAATCCCGCCGCAAACATTTCTGCCGCACGCTGGTTGAGCCGGACGTAAAGCTCTTGGCGCGGCGGGTTGAGGCCGATTCGCAGCAGCCTGAAGCCGGTAAGCGGGTCGCGCGCCATAACCTGCGAGAGCGGTTTGCGCGCCGCCAGGCAGACCTCAATGGCGCGAATCAGCTTGGCGGCGTCGTTCGCGTGAATGTGCGCGGCCGATGCCGGATCGAGCCGCAAAAGCAAGCGATGCAGCCAATTCTCGCCGTGTTTTTCGCGGCTGCGTTGGAGACGCACGCGCAATTCCTGCTGCCTCTCCGGCCCGGCAAAGAGCCCCTCGGTCAGCGCACGCAGGTAAAGCCCTGTTCCGCCGGTCACGATGGGCAGATGGCCGCGACTGGCGATCTCACGCAAAGCTACACGCGCTTGGCGGCTGTACTCGCCAGCGGTGAAAGGCTGGTTGGGGTCAGCCACATCGATCAAGTGATGCGGCAGACGGGCGCGTTCTTCTTTTGTTGGTTTGGCCGTGCCAAGGTCCATGCCACGATAGACGGCCACCGAGTCGCAACTGACAATCTCGCCGCTAAAGCGTTCGCCCAGCTCGAGCGAAAGCACTGTCTTGCCGCTGCCCGTCGGCCCCAGCAACAGCACCGCCAAAAGCTCCCGCGCAGGACTCACGGCCGCCACCACCCCGGCGGAAAAATCCACTTCGGATTGGTGCGCAACAGGCCCACAATCAAAATCGCCAGCGCTACCAGCACCAGCCCGAAGACCTGGTTGCGCCGGTAGCGCCGCAACTGCACGACCCGCGCGGCCTTCTCGGCAACTTCTTGATAGTACGGTTTGATCCGAGTCTCGACCACGGTGCGGCTCTCCTGCTGATTCGTGCGTCCAAGTACGTTGGCGCACCACGCATCAGTATAGGGGAGCCGTTGCTTTGCCGCTTTCCGCTTCACGCGTTTGACTTCCCACCCCCGGTTTGCTCAGATAACCTTTCAGGCACCCGGACGACAAGAAAGAGCAGGGACGCAATCATGAAAGTGTTGATTTTTGGCTCGGGAGGCCGCGAGCACGCGCTGGCATGGGCGGTGAGGCGCAGCCCGCGAGTGACGGAAGTGGTCTGCGCACCGGGCAACGGCGGCATCGCTCAAATTGCGCGCTGTGTTCCGGTGGATCTAAAAGACGTGGCTGCAATGGTTCGTCTGGCCGAGGCCGAACAGCCGGGGTTGACCATCGTGGGGCCTGAGCTGCCGCTCTCGCTGGGCATTGTGGACGCCCTGCAGGAACGCGGCCTGCGCGTCTTCGGGCCCACGCGGGCCGCGGCCATGCTGGAGACCAGCAAGGGTTTCGCCAAGCGATTCCTGCAGCGGCACAACATTCCCACAGCCAGCTACGCGGTCTGCGCGAACCTGGCCGAACTGGAGAAGGCCGTCGAATTCTTTCATCCGCCCATCGTGGTCAAGGCTGACGGACTCCATGCCGGTAAGGGCGTCATCATCTGTCCGTCGCGCCACACCGCCCTCGAAGCCGCCCAGGACCTGTTGAGCGGCAAGCTGCTGGGCGAGACCGAGCAGCACATCCTCATCGAGGAGTTCCTCGAAGGCGACGAGATCAGCTTCCTCTGCCTCAGCGACGGCAAGCACGTTGTCCCGCTCGCTCCGGCCCAGGACCACAAGCGCATTGGCGAGGGCGACACCGGCCCCAACACCGGCGGCATGGGCGTCTACTCCTCTGATGCCATGCTCGACGCCGGCATGACCGAATGGATTCTGCGCCACATCGCCGTGCCCACCATCTACGGCATGGCCAGTGAAGACGCTCCCTTCACCGGCGTGCTCTACTGCGGGCTGATGATGACCGCCCGCGGTCCCCAGGTGCTGGAGTTCAACGCCCGCTTCGGCGATCCGGAGACACAGGCCATTCTGCTGCGACTGGAGAGCGATCTGGTGGATGCTCTGGAAGCCTGCATCGATGGCCGGCTGGCGGAGACTGAACTGCGCTGGAGTCCCGGCGCCTCGGCCTGCGTTGTTGCCAGCTCTGCCGGCTATCCGGGGAGCTACAAAACAGGCTTTCCCATCACCGGCCTCAAAGATGCCGCGCGGGTTCCGGGGGTCCAGGTCTTTCATTCAGGCTCCGCGCATTCAGGCTCCGCGCAGTCGGGCGGCAAACTGCTCACCGCAGGAGGCCGCGTGCTGGGCGTTACAGCCGCGGCGCCCTCGCTCGAAGATGCCTTGGCGCGCGCCTACGAAGCCATGGCGCTGATTCACTTTGACGGAATATACTACCGGCGCGACATCGGTCATCGCGCCTTGAGGAGAACACCATGACATTTGCCATCACACTGGAAGAACTCCTGACCTGGAACCAGGAGGCCTCGAACTTTTGGAAAGCGCATCTGGACGCCAACCCGGCACTTCTGGAATTGCCTTGCGGCATCGGCGGAGCCGCAAATGTGCAGGAGTTTGTCGGACATGTCTGGGGAGTGGAACTACGCTGGGGCCAGCGCATCGCAGGCCTGCCCGTGTTGGCCAAGGAGGCCGTTCCCGCCGGTCCGCTGGATGCTTTGTTCGGCCTGCACCTGAAAGCCGTGGTGGTCTTCCGTGCGCTCCTGGACGACCAGTCCCTGAACTGGAATGAGACGATGAAGCTGGATGTACCCTGGCTACCGCCGGATGCGCCGGCTTTTTCGCGGCGCAAGATTGCGGCCCATGCGCTCTTTCACAGCCAGC
>Ga0224553_1001144_pt1 | contig 10198 bp, 8 predicted proteins | sample 714S21014metaG_FD_179897 | JGI IMG/M metagenome (GOLD analysis project Ga0224553, IMG submission 179897) | Peat soil microbial communities from Stordalen Mire, Sweden - 717 S2 10-14 | ecosystem: Environmental > Terrestrial > Soil > Wetlands > Peat | place: Sweden: Norrbotten County, Stordalen... | reverse complement strand
GCCGACCATTCCAGTGCTCTATTACATGGTCCACTCAAGGCGCCAGTCTGAGGAGGAAACTCAACCCAACACCGATCCAGGAGATTCCCTATGACAGTCGAACGCAGCGTGCGTCTAATGGCAGGCGCGATGGTGCTTTTATCGCTTGCACTTGCCCATTTTCTTTCTCCCAACTGGCTGTGGCTGACGGCATTCGTCGGACTCAACCTGTTGCAATCTGCCTTCACAAACTGGTGCCCGGCGATGACCATCTTCCGCGCGATGGGTTTGAAGGACGCCAACTGCGGCGCGACTAAGTAGGGGCGAGATGCACAATAGACGATTTCCAGCCGCCGAAGCGCATCGGCTCGACCTTCCTGCACGCAGGATATGGCTTCCACCTGCGGATGTGCTCGGGGCGATGGCTGTGCGTTCCGGTCAGACGGTCGCCGATGTGGGCGCAGGAACGGGATACTTCTCTCTACCGCTGGCTGAGACAGTTGGACTCCAGGGCAAGGTCTATGCGGTCGACGCCCAGAACGAGATGCTCGCGCTTCTGAGACAGAAGTTGGATGAATCCGCGATACCCAACGTGGAACTGATCCACGCGGAAGCTGGCAACACAACCCTCCCGCGATGCAGTTGCGACCTCTTCTTCGCTGCAAATGTCTGGCATGAATTCGAAGACCGCGGTGCCGTACTGAAGGAAGCCGTCCGCGTTCTCAAGGCCGGCGGCCAAATCGCGATCCTCGACTGGCGAACCGATGCTCCGCCTGAACCCGGACCGCCCGTCGCCCACCGCCTGCATTCATCGAACGCCGTGGATGCGTTGCGCTCAGGCGGGTTCCAGAACATAACCGTTGCGTACGCCGGTCTCTACTCATGGCTCGTTCAAGGAGAGATAAAGCAATGACCGTACGAGATGCTTCAACCCGGCCGAACAATCCTCGCCGAACCCACGACGAACGATTCAAGGATGAGGTCTATCGCCACATGTTCCGTCTCGAGGCAAGCCGTCCAGGGGCCGACCTGGATCTCGCAGTTGCCTTAGTGCGCGCATGGCTCGCTGCGGATTCTGGGCTCGCAATGCGCGAGTGGCTCAAGAAGATCTGCCCAATCTGCCTATCCCTGATCGAAGCGAGTCAACAATCGAACGGTCAAAGGTGCATTCAGTAGGTGCGATCCTGCACCCATTGCGTCGCAAGTGGCCAGTATCCCGCAAAGCGAGACATTCCCAGATGGCACTGGCATCGTTGGCCGAAGAATATACCGGCCTTACTTCTGAGAACCGCAATCGATGCGACCCGAACTGATCCTAGCGCCCGGCACTTTTTGACCTTTGTGGTTCTTGGGTGCTTTGACCATTACAAAAATCGACTACAGCAAATACGACGTGTTTCAGAGCCAAAGATCAAACACTAATTAGCCCGTCCGAGAGATGGGGAGGGCATATTCCAAGATTTGATGCGAACGGCCGACTTCTTTCTTTCATAATTGCCTTCTTGAGGTTCCAAGGTTCCACCTTGCAGCCGTGCCATAAGCATTTCTGACACTTTTTCCGTCGGGACCGGAGGCGAGAACAAATAGCCCTGGCCGAGATCGCATCGAAGTATCTTCAGAAGCTCCATTTGTGCTGTGTTTTCTATCCCTTCGGCAATGACTTTCATTCCAAGGCCGTGTCCGAGCGCAATGATTGTATGAACGATCTCGCAACTCTCCTTGCAATGTTCGATCTGGGCGATGAACGAACGATCTATCTTAAGCGTACGAATAGGGAAGCGATGCAGATAGTTGAGAGAGGAATAGCCAGTGCCAAAGTCGTCCAGACTAATAGAGACCCCGAGACCGGTGAGATCCTGCAGTATCTCGCCGGCTTGCGCCGCGTCCTGCATGGTCAGATTTTCCGTCACTTCCAACTCGAGAAAGCGCGGCTCCAGGCCAATCTCCTCAAGTATCTCTCTCACGCACTGCACGAGATTCCGCGGTTCAAACTGCCTGGGTGCAATATTGACGCACACGGCAGCTGGGTCGGCTGGTGCAAATCTTCGATTCCATCCCTGCATCTGCCGACACGCATCGCGCATGACCCATCTGCCGATCGGCAGGATCAGGCCGGTCTCTTCAGCAAGCGGTATGAAGCTGTCCGGCTGGAGGAGACCGAGGACGGGATGGTTCCATCGCAACAAAGCCTCAAAACTGGTGATCCGGAAATCATCCAGTGCGACGATGGGCTGGCAGTAAACTTCCAGCTCGTTTTTCTCGACCGCACTCCTCAGATCGTGCTCCAGCTTGAGCAGATGCGCGGCGGCGGCATCCCCAACCGGATCGCCTATCTCATACCGCGCCTTTCCAAAGGTCTTTGCCTTGTACATGGCAGCGTCGGCGCCTCGCAGGATCTTCTTGGTGTCGATAGGGCCTCCATCGCTGCCGGAGATGCCAATACTGGCGGTGATGAAAATTTTCTGGCCGTCTGAGAGAAAAGCCGGCTCCAACGCGGCCTGTATGCGCTCCGCGACCCGTACGGCGTCCTGCACGCTGTCAATGTCGTCAAGCAGGACCACGAATTCATCTCCGCCGATCCTGGCGACCACATCGGAGATGCCTCTATTGGCATGCCGACGTTCCTCTTTCCGCAGGATAACTGTCTCGGTCCTCACCGCATGCCGCAGACGCTGAGCGACTTCCTTCATCAGCTCGTCGCCCGATAGATGGCCAAGACTGTCGTTGATCGACTTGAACCGATCGATATCCACGAACAGCACAGCGACGCGATGGTCCTTTCCGTCTTGAGCCTTGCGTGCACTATCGACCAAGCGCTCAAGGAAAAAGGCGCGATTGGGTAGATCGGTCAGTCCGTCGTGGTGGGCTTCGTGGATTAGCCTATCCTGCAATTGCAGAACCCTCTGGCCTGCGCGGACACGCGCTTTCATCTCTTCAGGGTTCCAAGGTTTGGTCAGGTAATCATCGGCTCCTGCCTCGAGTCCCATGATCACATCCTCGTTCGCGTCTCGCGAGGTAAGCAGGATCAGATATACATATGGGTTGCTTGCACAGGCGCGGAGCTGCCGGCACACACTCGGGCCGTCCTTCCCGGGCATCATCCAATCGAGAATAGCCATTCGTGGGCCATCAGGAGCGAGTATGCGCTCTGCTGCATCTTGACCATTGTCAACGCACACCACATCGAAGCCGCTCCGCTCCAGTGTTCGTCGTAGCACGCTGCGGGAGACCGCATCGTCGTCTGCCAGCAGGATTTTCACTGGAACGGTCTCGTTGAAGAGCATGCCCAGGCTTGACTGGACAACCGCACCCTGACACTCCAGGCGGGTCAATTCTGGGGTCCTTTCAAGGGCAGGCTGTGTCGCCATCCGTTTGACTACCTCGCTGGTTGCACTGCTGCAATCCTATGTAAGACGTGTGATCGGAGCGATGCAACTATTAGGGGATCATGCGCATGGATAATTCTGGGCGCGCTGGAACAGTCTCGCTTGAAGCTCTGCGGAATGACAGGGTTTCGTGAGGTAATCGTCAGGTCCAGCCCTTAGTCCCTGAACAATGTCTTCACTCGACCGCTTTGCTGTCAACAATAGGATGTACGCATAGGCACCGCCATGCCTACTCCGCACCTCACGACAGACTGCTGATCTATCCAACTGTGGCATCATCCAGTCGATCAATGCAAGGCGAGATCCATCCGGTTCGCATAGAAGATGAGCAGCGTGAGGACCATCCCGAGCCGCAAATACCTCGTACGTGCTTTGTTGGAGTGTTCGCTCCATCATGCGAAGGGAACCTCTCCTTCTCATAGTCCACCTAAGGGGGATGGCAAATGTTCGATAGTGGTACATCTTGAACCCCACTGATGGATGCAGACTTCTTGCAGTACCAATGAGAGGTTTCTAATGGATGTTCATGGCCCAGTTCTTGCAGGGTGGTACTACTACCGAATGGTAGGGGTCTTGCCACTGATCGCGATTGTCTCGGCTTCCGTGACACTCCTCCTTGCCCGGCGGGTTAGAGCCGCCCGCGGTGCATCCCGAGTAACATTTGTGAGCGCCTCGATTGTAGCGCTGGGTTTGGGTATCTGGTTGATGCACGATGTCGCTATGGCGGCGGTAAAGTCGGCCCATTGGGGTCCGACTCACGCCATATCTATATCCGGGCTATCTCTCGCCGCCATTGGAATGGTGACCTTCGTGGTCCTCGGCGTCGCGATTAGCATATGGCAGGCAGACCGACATCATTGGGCAGAGCGAGAGTTGTTGGAAGCGTTCCTGGAACATATTCCGGACAAGGTATATTTCAAGGACCTAGATAGCCGGTTTGTGCGTATTAGCCGGGCCAAGGCCGAGAGTTGCGGATTAAGGGATCCGATGCAGGCCGTCGGCATGAGTGACGCAGACATTTACAGCTCCGAACATGCGGCGCGAGCTCTGGCGGACGAACAGGAAATTATCCGCACCGGACGGGCTATCGCTGGAAAAGAGGAAGAGCAGACCTGGCCTGATGGTCGCAAGACCTGGGCGCGCACGAGCAAAGTACCATTACGGGACCGACGCGGCCAGATCGTCGGCACAATGGGCATCTCACATGACATCACAACGCGTAAACTGGCTGAGATTGAACTCGGAATCAAGGCGGAAGAGTTAGCTCACTCCAACTCCGCCCTGGAGCAACTGGCGTGCGCGGCCGAAGCGGCGAGTCGGACGAAGAGCGAGTTTCTCGCGAACATGAGCCACGAGATTCGTACCCCTTTGAATGGCATCATTGGGATGACCGACCTTACATTGGAGACGGAGTTGACGGCGGAGCAGCGGGATTATCTGGAAACCGTAAAGCTTTCGGCCGACTCGCTCTTGAACGTGATCAACGACATCCTGGATTTCTCAAAGATCGAAGCGGGCAAGGTAGATTTGGAAGCGCTTGAATTCGATTTATACGATTGCGTTGAAGGAGCCTTGAAAAGTCTGGCGTTGCGCGCCGACGACAAGGGAATCGAGCTACTGTGCGACGTCTCTCCGGAGGTTCCCGAGACTCTGATCGGCGATCTCGGACGGCTGCGCCAGATATTGATCAACCTGGTTGGCAACGCGGTGAAGTTCACAATGGAAGGAGAGGTCAGCCTGAGGGTAGAGGTCAGCGCTCTCGAAGACCAAACCGGGTTATTTCATTTCATCATTTCGGACACCGGAATTGGGATCGCCCCTGAGAAGTTGGGCGCGATCTTTGACTCATTCAGCCAGGCCGACACATCGACGACCCGGGAATTCGGTGGCACGGGGCTCGGCCTGACGATTTCCAGGCGCCTGGCTGAGATGATGGGCGGGCGGGTTTGGGTCGAAAGCGAACCTGGCGTCGGCTCGAATTTCCACTTTACGGCAAAGCTGGGGCTCGCGGCGACTCATAAGGCTACGGTTGGAAGTCCGGCTGGTCTGGACACACTTTGCGGAGTAAGGGTGTTGATTGTGGATGACAATCGCACCAATCGGCGGATACTCGAGGGACTGGTAAAGCGATGGGGGATGAACCCCACGTCCGTCGCGGAGGGAGCGAAGGCCCTGGCTGAACTGTCGACTGCACTGGAGGCTGGCATCCCCTACGGTCTGATCCTGACAGACATGCACATGCCAAAGATGGATGGAATCGAGTTTGTGAAGCAGATCAGGCAGAGACCCGAACTCTCCTCCTCGAGGGTTGTGATGCTCACTTCTGGAGGGCAGCGTGGAGATACGGCTCGTTGTGAACAGTTGGGGATTGTGGCGTACCTCTTGAAGCCAGTCCGTCAAGCCGAACTGCGCAATGCGATTGCGACGGCTCTTGGCGGCAGAGAATCCGCAGCAGTTACGTCGATGCTAACCAGGTATTCGATGCGGCAGGCCAATGGGCCGCGACGAGCGCTGGAGATACTGTTGGCCGAAGACAATCCGGTAAACCAGAAACTGGCGGTACGACTCTTAGAGAAGCGCGGCCACCACGTGATGGTGGCCGAGAATGGCAGGGAGGCACTTGACGCCCTGGAGCAGAGACCTTTCGACCTAGTCCTTATGGATGTGCAGATGCCGGAGGTTGATGGACTGGAAGCCACGCGGCGGCTGCGCGCGAGAGAGGGTGACTCAGGACATCGGCAAGCGGTGGTTGCGATGACTGCACTGGTCATGAAGGGCGACCAGGAGAGATGCCTCGCCGCCGGGATGGACGGCTATCTCTCAAAACCGATACGTGCCCAGGAACTGGATGAGATGCTGAACAAGTACATGGACTCGGAGCTCGAGGCGCCAAAGGTGCCCAAGCCAGAGTCCCCTAAGGAAGACTGCGTTTGCACAGTCGAGCTACTGGAACGGATCGACGGCGATCGAAGCTTCCTTGCGGAACTGACTGAGTTGTTTCGTACGGACTATCCCGTACAGATACGCGAAGGGTGGAAGGCGGTGGGCAGTAACGACGCGCCTGGGATGGAACGAGTTGCTCATGCACTGAAGGGCGCCCTGAGGAATCTTGCGGCACCCAGAGCCTCAAGGCTTGCTCAAGAACTTGAGGACATGGGTAAAACTGGCATTACATCGGATGCCGGCTGCAAACTCGCCGAACTGGATAAGGAATTGAGCCGCGTAATCGAGTCGCTTGAACGTATATGTCCGGAGATGGTCCCTTGAAGATTCTCGTTGCCGACGACGACCGGATCTCCCTGCGCCTGATGGAGCGAATGCTGAAGCGCAACGGGTATGACGTATGTACCGCCGAAGATGGACTGCAGGCAGCGAGCATGCTGTGCGCGGAGGGCGGCCCGCGGCTTGCATTGATCGACTGGATGATGCCTGGCCTCGATGGCCCGAGCGTATGTCGCGAGGTGCGAAAGCGACAGGACGGATCATACGTCTACATCATGTTGCTGACATCCAAGCAGTTGAGTGAAGATGTGGTCAACGGTCTCCAGGCGGGCGCAGATGATTACCTTACCAAGCCCTGCAATCCGGCCGAGTTGGAGGCCAGATTGCGTTCCGGTCAGCGAATCCTGAGGCTCGAAGACAATCTAATAAATGCGCGGGAGGAGATGCGCCAAAAGGCCACTCACGACGAGTTGACTACCTTATGGAACCGGAGCGCTATACTCGCCTCGCTGAAGAGCGAAATTAGCCGCTCCGTTAGGGACAATTCGCCGCTGTCTCTCCTGCTGGTAGATATCGACCATTTCAAGAGAGTCAATGATTCCAGCGGGCACTTGGTGGGCGATGAGGTGCTTCGGGAAGTGTCCACGCGACTACTACATGCCGTTCGAGGGCATGATGCTGTCGGTCGCTATGGCGGAGAGGAGTTCCTAATTGTGTTGGGAGGATGTGGTAGTCGCGACGTGAGAGCGCGTTCCGAGCAGGTGCAAAGCCGGATCGGAGAGTTTGCGATTGCGACGGCAGCCGGGCCGACGTCCGTATCGATCAGCGTCGGAGCGATCACCATTGAACACCCCGACGGATTGGCCCCTGTAGAAATCTATTTGAAACAAGTTGACGAGGCGCTGTACCGGGCGAAGGCCGCCGGACGCAACCAAGTTGCTTACTCAAATGATCTCGTCGGTTGTTCGTCCCAACTTATTTCCGTGTTGTCAACAGATGGGCGTGCACCTATACCGATATAGGGGTCAGGGTTTAGGTTTCCACATTTCTAAAGCCGTGAATGGCAGACCTTGTTTCGTAACGGGGCGACCTTGGTTATAGTGTTCGCGTCCTTTGTCCTGTGCCTCGCCAAAGTTGTGCCATGACGGCAGAAGCAGGAGGTAGGAAAGTAGACTGAATGCAGCAGCCTTGCTGCATGGAAGATGGAGGCAGGCCCTCCGGGAGCGGTTACAGGATCAGCCCTCAAACCGCCCGGCGCTGCGTAGGGATAAGCTCCTGGGAAGCTTTTCGAAGCCCTTGTCGCTGAAGGAGCTAAGCGGTTGAACTCCTGAATGGGCTTGGGCTTTGCCTTTCGGCGGACGGGGACGGGCTTTTCCTGGCTGCAGCATAGGCATTCCTCCTCTGTATTTGGCCAGCGGCAACCTTGCGGGCCGCTTGGACGTCGGTTCCCACGCATATCAACTTCGCGGCACCAAGTTACTGAAAGACTTAGAAGATGATCTTTAGACCGAACTGAATGATACGCGGAGTGAAGGTGCTGGTGATCTGACCAGTGTTTGCGTTTAGCGCTCCGCCGGTAATGTTTCCTAGAGGGACTGTGCCACCGGTGCCATAGGTGCCACCTGTCGTGCCCTGGGTTCCACTGATGACTCCGCCGACGTTTCCCGTGCCGGCTGCGGGAAGGTAGAAGTTCGTGTGATTGAAGAGGTTGTAGAACTCGGTGCGGAACTCAACCTTCAGGCTCTCTACCGGCGTATCGAACTTCTTGTTGAGGGCCAAATCGGTCTGGTAGAACGCCGGCGTGCGGCCCGGATTGCGGCTTAGGTTGCCAAAGGGGCTTAGGACATTGCCGGCAGCGTCTTTGATCGGCGGCAACACGATTGCACTCGGGTTGATGTAATTCACGTAGCCCGTGTTTGCAGCGCGGTTTCCGGTGCCCTGAGTGATGGGTTGACCCGGCACATGGTCCGGACGATATTCGGTTGCGCCGCGATATGTGGAACCGACCGGAATCTGAGGCGAGACTTGCTGTGCGCTGTTCGGATTGTAGGTGAGGTTGAAGGGCGTCCCCGCTTGCATGGTATTGATCGCGCTGATCTGCCAGCCGCCAAGTACGCTGTCCACTGCCGGGTTGGCAGCGGAGAGGAACTGGCGTCCGTGGCCAAACGGGAGTTCATACACGAGGCTGGTGACATTGGCAATGGGCAGGTTGTAGTCCGATTGCGAGTAGTCGCCGCGGGTATTGTTGGCGTCTTGCGGCGAAGGCGTATTGGCCTCCAGCGAGGCGCTTGCATTGTCGAGTGAGTGCTCCCACGCAAAGGAGTTCAGCAGGGTAAGGCCGGCGACGAAGCGCTGTTCGTACTTGACCTGAAGCGAATCGAAGTGCGAATAGGCCTCGTTCAGAGCCTCGGTAATATCGGAGGGCCAGTTAGCGTAGGGCCGGGCGAAGCCGAGCGCGGGATTCTTTTGGTTTGCATTGAGGAGCTCTTGCAGTTTGACGCCGTGATTGCCGACGTAGGCGATGTCCAACAATGTGTTCTTTGCGAGGCTTCGTTGGGTGCTGAGGAAGTAGCTTTCGACGTAACTATCTTTGGTGTTCTTGGGAATGTAGGTGATGTTGTCGGTTGCGGAGTTGAAGCTTGTAACCAGGCCACTGGGAAAGCCCTGATCGGCGGTTGCATAGCAGGACGGAGTCGTTGTCCCGGTTGCGATGATTTGTGCGGGAAGCGGCGTAGAGCAGTGATTGGTGGTGGTCGGCGTGATCTGGGTGACCGCGGCAAACTGCGCCTGCGGCGCGTTGATGCCTAAGATGTCTCCCGATCCAGCGCGCGTGTAGTGTGCATAACTTATGCCAAATCCGCCGCGAACTGCAGTCTTCGGGTCGATCGCATAGGCGAAGCCGACACGCGGGCCGAGGTCGGTGTGATCCGGATTGACCAGTGTCTTGCCGTAGGTCCCGCTGTAGGAGACCGGCGTAATGCCGTCGCCGGCAACGGCTCCGGGAGTCGTCGTGAAGACGGTCTGGGATACGGGGTCGAAGTTCGAGATCCGGTTGTAGAGGTCGGCGTAGGGCGAACCGTACTCCCAACGCAGGCCGAGATTGAGCGTGAGGTTGGAGCTGACCTTCCAGTCGTCCTGGGCGTAGATGCTGTGGATGTTCTGGGTCAGATGGGCCTCGTAGAAGTTGGCCAGCGAGTAGGCGCTGGTGGCGCCGAAGAGGAAGTCTGCCCAATAGGTATCGGAGACGGTCGCGGTCCCATTTGGAGCGCCCGGGGCGGTGGATGCGGCGGGGCAGACGTTGGTGGTTCCGGTGACCGGAGTACCCGGAGGGCAGAGGCTGTAGCCGCCGCCGATGGTCCACGAGCCGTAGAGTGGATTGTTATCGTTCACCGCCATCCAGATGTGCTCGAATTCGTAACCGAATTTGAGCGAGTGATTGCCCCTCACCCAGGTGAAGTTGACCTTGGGATCGATCAGCGCCGGATCCTGCCATTGCGGGTTAGTGCTCTGGCGCCCAAACCCGGTGAAACCTGTAATGCCGGTGGATGGCAGGCCACCGGCCACTACTGCATTGCCGGTCGGAAGGCCCGGGATGTAATTGAACGAGGTGT
>Ga0224553_1001140_pt1 | contig 10217 bp, 12 predicted proteins | sample 714S21014metaG_FD_179897 | JGI IMG/M metagenome (GOLD analysis project Ga0224553, IMG submission 179897) | Peat soil microbial communities from Stordalen Mire, Sweden - 717 S2 10-14 | ecosystem: Environmental > Terrestrial > Soil > Wetlands > Peat | place: Sweden: Norrbotten County, Stordalen... | reverse complement strand
GCTACAACCTTGTCGGCTTTCAAAACCATCTCAAGTTTGGCGAGCAGGCCCGCGTGCTGCGGCTGATTCCGGGCCTTGAGAATGCGCGCTTCCTGCGCTACGGGCAGATTCATCGCAACACGTATATTCAGGCGCCTGTACTGCTCGACGAAAACCTGCGGCTGAAGAAAGCTCCGTGGCTGATGTTCGCCGGGCAGCTTTCTGGAGTCGAGGGCTATACAGAATCCATTGCAACAGGGCTGCTCGCAGGAATCTACGCGGCTTCTTTGGCGCACGGAGAAGAGCCAGTGCCAGCGCCGCGCGGTTGCGCGCTCGGCTCGCTGGTGCATTACATCACTCACGCCGATCCCAAAGACTTTCAACCGGCGAACATCACGTTTGATTTGCTTGAGCCGCTCGAAGAAGAAACGCGCAAGAAAGTTCGCGACAAGAAGGAGCGGCACAGGTTGGTGTGCGAACGGGCGCTGGCGGCGTTCGATGCGTGGTGGAGCGCGATTAGGCACGTAACACCTGTGAGTTATTGATCCGGTCCTACGAGATCATGCTAACCTTTCGGCTGCGGCAACAATGATCTGGCTGTGTTCTTATCCTTCCATGCGGGGGGACGCTAGCAATGTGGGAAGTCAGAGTACAACATCCCGGACTCAATGCCTACCGCGTTGTTCGTGGAGTCACGCAGCAAGAGGCCGAGTTGAAGGCCAGCCTTCAGGTCGCGGTTTGGAATGAGAGATGGGAGAAGAAGCAACTGTCGGCCCGAACTCATTTGAATCTTAAAGTTAACAAGGCAACGGCATCGGTTCGTACTGCAGAATTGCGGGTGCAGATCGCAGCGCTAGAAGCAATTCTAGCCGTTGGACTCCAGCAACAGCCATTTCGATGGTTGGACCTGAAAGATGGCGCTGCGTTTACGCAACCTCGCCCGAAAGAGCCAGCCTCGCCCAAAAAGCCGGATGAGCCGCAACGGCTCGCATATGCCCCACAATTGACTTTCTTCGACCGTATTCTCAGCGGTCGTCGAATGAGGAAGGAGAATCAGGCAACAGCGGCGCTTGGGGAAGCGACGGCGCAATGGCGCGGGGAATGTGCAGCAATTGATGCGACCTATCAAAGAGTCCTCAAGGAATATGTGGATAACGCCTCTGAATGGGAGCTTGCGCGAGCCCAGCACACGGCCGAGCGAGAGGCACAGCACGCGCAAATCGATGCGCTACGCGTGGAGTATAGAGCTGGGACCGCATCCGCTGTGGAGTTTTTCTTCGCGGAGATTCTAAATCATTCCGCGTATCCCGAAGGTTTTCCCCAGGGGAATACCCTCGCCTTTAATCAGGGCAGTGGAGTGTTGATCGTTGACTTCGAACTTCCAAACCTATCCGCCCTCCCGGCCAACAAGGAAGTTAAATACATCGCAACGCGCCAACAGTTTCAAGACGTACCGGTCTCAGATGCATGGTTGAAAAAGACATACGATGAGGTTTTATACCAGATTGCCCTCAGGACGCTTTACGAACTTTATATTGCGGACGAGGCGAATGTCCTCGAAAGCATAGTCTTCAACGGATGGGTACGTAGTATCGATAAGGCGACAGGCGTTGAAACACACGGTTGTATTCTTTCCGTTCAGGCAGGTCGTGGCGAATTCCATGAGATTAACCTCGGCTATGTCGAGCCAAGAGCTTGTCTCCGGAAACTCAAAGGAGTCGCAAGCAGCAGCCTTGCGGAGCTCACTCCTGTGCGCCCAATCCTCACAATCAACAAAGAAGATCATCGGTTTGTGGAAGGCTACGGGGTGGCCGACGGCCTGGATGACCGGACGAATCTCGCGGCGATGGACTGGCTGGATTTCGAGAATCTCATTCGTGAACTATTCGAGAAGGAATTCAGCAAAAATGGCGGCGAGGTTAAGATCACACAGGCCAGTCGAGACGGCGGGGTTGATGCGGTTGCATTTGACCCCGATCCGATACGTGGCGGCAAAATCGTCATCCAAGCCAAGCGGTATACAAACGTTGTGGGCGTATCAGCGGTCCGCGACCTCTACGGTACTGTCCATAATGAAGGCGCAACCAAGGGCATCCTTGTGACCACTTCTACCTATGGCTCCGATGCGTACGAATTTGCAAAGGATAAGCCCCTCACCCTATTGAGCGGCGGCGAACTGCTCTCGCTACTCGCCGCTCACGGTCATCGGGCCAAGATCGATCTCCAAGAGGCAAAAGCGCTCTACCTGTCCCAGCAGAAATAGCGCCTTGGGACAAGCCTTGATGGCAACGTTAGCCCCGGTGGTCCCTTTCCCCTGGTGAGGCTTCCGGCTCTAACGCGAGTTTCCCCGGCCAATCGAAGGCTTGGCTCAGGAACCTTTCCGGCTTCTTCAGTGTCCAAGTAGAGAGGGGACGCGCTAGGAACGTGCGCGTGTGGAAACGTGTACCCTGAATACCGGAGCATTTCTTGATGCGTTGGATTTCCATTGTGGCTTGTTCGGTGGTGCTGACCGGGAGCGCGCACTCTGCCCAGGCGCAGGCTGCGCCGGCAAAAGCGACGGCTCCGCAGGGCGTCACGCACCTGACGCTGCCGCCTGTGCCTAAAGCGCTGCTGCCGGACTCCTTTGCCGGATGGGTTGCGGCCGATGCACCCAAAACCGTCTCCGATGCCGCTCAGGCCGACCAAGCCAACGCGGAGGCATTGAAAGAATACGACTTCACCGATGGATCGCTGGCCAACTACAAGCGCAGCGGCGAAACGCTCAGCCTGCGCGCACTGCGGTTTCACGACGCCAGCGGCGCTTACGGCGCCTACTCGTTCTACCGCCAGAATGGCTGGCCCAAGGAAGAGATCGGCGCCGGCGCCACGTCCAACCACAACCGTGTACTTTTCTGGGTGGGCAACACGGTGGTAGACGCGAATTTCTCTCGCATCGGGCCCATGTCCGGCGCGGAGCTTCGCGAACTGGCCGGCCAGTTGCCCCTCCCCGACGGGACCAGGGCGATGGCGCCTCCCATTCTGAGCGAACTTCCCAAGGACTCGCTGGACCCGCAGACCACGCACTATGCGTTGGGGCCGGCGGGCTATACGGGAGCTGGCGGAGTGCTGCCGCCGGAGCTGGTGGGCTTCGATCGCGGCGCGGAGGCTGTGACTGCGAACTACTCGCTGCGCTCAAACCCGGCCACGCTCACCCTCATCGACTACCCTACGCCGCAGATGGCTGCCGCCCAGGAGAGCAAGATTCGGGCCTACATAAAAGCCGGCAGCCAGGCGCTGCCCGCGTGGCCAAAGCCGCTGGTGGACTCCGACCAGGCGTCCCTGGAAGTCCGCCGCAGTGGGCCGCTGGTGGCCATCGTCAGCGGCGACGCCATCCCCGAGGAGAGCCACAAGCTGCTGGCTACGGTACATTACGAGTCCGACATTACCTCGATCCCCCAGCCCACGGAATCCGAGGTAGCCAAGACCGGCCGACTGCTTATCGGCATTGTGACCCTGGTGATCATTGGCGCCAGCGCCGCCATTCTGCTCGGGTTTTTCCTGGGCGGCGGCCGGGCGCTGTACCGCATTGCGCGCGGCAAACCGGTCTCCTCGGTCTACGACATGGAGTTCATTCACCTGGATTTGCGGGAAGAATGGATCGAAACGCCGCCAGAGAGCGGCAGACCGCATCAGAAGGGTTAATGGCGCCGCTAAAGCTGTGGAAAACAGGACATAAAACCGAAGAAACACCCATAAAAGACGGGGATTCTGGAGCGGGAAAAGGCGAAGACACATCGAAGATGCGCCTCATACCTTTGCCGCAACACGATTTATAAACTATTGAATCGGAAGGATTTATTTCCTCCAAGATTTCCCCTTGACACTCTCTTCCCACACCCCTACTATGCAGCCAGAAAGTTCTGATGGTTTTGCCTCCGTTGGGACTATTCTCCCTGAGGAAAGAGCTGCCCTGTTGCCGGGCGGCTCTTTCCGTTTTTGCGGGCTTTCACTACCCGGTTTTTTCCGGCGTCTTATTCGGGTCTTCTGTCGATTCGGTCCACTGCTTTCCGCACGCTTCGCATCGCCATGCATTGAACGGATCGACACCTTCAAGCACCGGGTCTCCGGCGCCACATCGAGGGCATGCAGGCGGTTCGAATTCTGAGGAGTCCGTTTTGGATTCATCGATGATTTCCTGCGGGATCGGCCTCGCGGCAATCTCACGCGCCTCGTCAAGCTGATCGGCAGCAACCAGCACCCCGGTCGTGCTCAAGTCCGTGCGAACACCCGATCCCGGCCCCTGCATCCAGCTCTCGATTCCCGCTCGCCGCAGCGCTTCGGAGATTTGCCAAGCCTCTTCCCACTCGTCACATGCGCATAGCAGCGTCTTCCAGGTGTACTCGTGGGGAAGACCGCCTTCACGATTCGCGCCTGCTGCGTTCGTTCGGCTAACGTCTGGATCCCAGCCCGGGGGTGTGAGGCGGGCTGAGTCCTTTGAAGCATCGCCCGCGGCTCGCGGCTCGCCTAAACCGCGATTCTTCATCTCATCGCGCAGAACTTGCTGGGCACTCTCGGTCAGATCGACGAAATCGATGGCCAGTTCATGCAGCTCTTCGTCGCTCATCTCGCTGTAGAGCTCTCTGAGCTTTCGCCATTCTTCTATTGGGTCTGCCTGCATGGGACGGAGTATAGCTCCTTTCCGCTCTGTGGGACGCATGATCAAACGCACAAAGCAAAAGGCTACAGCGAGCTTGGCTGGAAGAGCGCACCCACTGCTACAGCCATCGGAATGGCCGCCGCCCACACAATTGCAATCCTCAACGCGAGTTGAATCGTCGGTCCCAGCATGTTTTTATCCGCCGCCCAAACTTTACCGAATCTGGCCGCGACTATACAATCTGATGAGTAGCAAGCCGAAGTAGCTCAGTTGGTAGAGCAGCTGATTCGTAATCAGCAGGTCGTCGGTTCGACTCCGATCTTCGGCTCCATTCTAAATATTAGAAACTAAATACTTTATAGACAAAACTGCCTCTTCTTGTCGAGAGACAGTTTTCATCTAGTGGCTGTTGTGATGGCTGTTGGCTCAGACAGTGCTTGGGGTTGCGGGAAGGACGAGACGCTCTGATGCCGAAGCCGCGACATCAGGTGATAGATGCGCATAGCGAGCGGCCATTGCAATTGTTTTGTGGCCGGCCAAAACCTGAATCTCTTTGATACTGACCCCCGCTATGGCTAGCCAAGAGCAAAACGTATGTCGGTTGGAATGCCATGTGTATCCCACGATGCCCGCTTCTCTGAGCGCGGGCTTGAACCACCACCTGTAATCTGATGCCGGGCCAGGACGGGGGAAGACCATATCTCCCGGCTTGTGAGGCACATGGTTGCGCTGTGACTGCAGAGCATTCAGCGTGGCGCTATTGAGGGGCACATTGCGGGCCGAGCCATTCTTCGTCCTGGTCAAGCGGATTATGCGCCGCTCGAAGTCCACCTGACCCCAAGTGAGACTGAACTGTTCCGACAAGCGCATTCCGGTGAAGACTGATATAACAAATGACGGGAAATGCTCAGGATGATCGCGCTGGATGATTGCGGCCAACTTTGCATATTCGTCCCTGCCCAAGAATCGAAGCCTGGCGTTTTCCTCGTGCCGGAGCCGGACCAGTCGCGCCGGGTTCCCATCGACCTTGCCGTTCCGCTGGCCCTCACGAAAGCACAGTGAGAAAAATGACCTGTAGCGGTTCGCTGTGGCTGCTGTGTGGCAGTGTTTGGCGATCCAGCGATCCAATTCCAGAGGGGTAACCTCAAAGGCAAGACGGAAGCCAAGATCGGGCTGAATGATCTTTGCTCGGCTAACATAATCACGTGAAGTCCGGAGATGGGTCCGCGCGTACTCGACTGCATCCGCCGCCAGCTCAGCTACAGTGACTACATCACCGCGTCTCAGGTCCGGCAACTTGCGGCCGGCGCGTGCATCAGACTTGCGCCGTTGATACAGTGCGATTGCATCTGACTTGCGGCCAACCTTTTCCCGATGACGAACACCGTTGACATAATACAAAATCCACCAAACTCCCGACCCCGGCGGGTTCTCCCAGACACCGCGGGATGCCTTCGCTGTCTTTACCATGGCCGCTCTCCTGATGGCTGATCCATCTGATTTAGAATAAACTATAATCAGCAGATACAGCCATCTTGTCACGATGACCTGTATCCGCCGCCACATTGGCATGAGCGCCGGAGCAAGGATTGGCAATAGTACGCCGTGATCGCGGGGTGTTACGGTGGGGCAAAAGTAGGCCACCAACGGATCTTGGTTTCATGAACTGTTGCCGTGACAGCAGCGTTTGTTTTTCTCGTTGAGTTCAACGAAGAGGGCGGAGGTCTGTGGACCGAGTGTCTTGGCAGTGTAATTCGTCATGTGCGAGATGTTCCTTTGCAGGGAACCTAACATACATGGAATAGCATGATTCTTCGATGCCGGATTGTTTCTTAAAAGGGAACTTTTTGTGCGCACAATAGAACTCTGGGAGCAGGGAAGCCGACGTGGGCACAATCCAGACGCAATCTGGGCACACTTTTGGCAATTTACACAAAAGTTGACAAACCTCTGCTGTTCTGCGGAAGAAGTCGCGAAAAAGTCGAGGGAGGAAAACTGTCCCAAACCTCTGCTGTCCTGCGGAACAGGTAGGAAAAATCGCTGACCTCTGCCTCGTACGGGCAAAGGTTGCAGTCAAATCAGGTAAAAACCGCAGGCACGTTAAGGTCACAATAACGATTACCAAGGGTCTCAGAGCGCTAAGAGTGGCCATCCATTGCCCCTGCTTTCTATGAGTTACGAGTTATCGACTCACTGTCACGGCAGTCTAGTCGGAATCATTCCACTGCTGCTCGCAGCTTTCGTGCGGCCGGTTCATCCGGATGCCGGATGAACCCGGAAAATGGGCACGATCAGTAGATCTTAGAGTGTCCATATCATTCCATAATGGAACTATATTGAGATGGCGGCGTTGCGACTGCATACTCTATCTATGCCCCGCACTCGAATGGACGAGCTGTATGCACTTGCCGAAGAGCATAATGGCTTGCTCACGTCAAAAGATGCACGCAATGGTGTGGGCGAGGGTTGTTAAGGGAGAGTAGTGCGGATGCTTAGGGATTCGGCGACTTTGCCGAGTTTTCCGTCTAGAGTCCATATTTGGGTACCCGGAGTTGCCAGGCAGGAGGCAATCAAATGTGCGTCCGTCAAGCCGATCCCCTTCGAGGCAAATCCCCGAGCTTCGATCATGTGCCGAACATCCTCCAACCGCACCGGGCGGATTGAAATCAGGTGGTCGAGATACGCTAGTGTTTTTCGGCGTTCCGGCAACGCGCCGAGCGCCAACTCCGCAATCAAAAATGGGTGAATGCAGAGTTGGTCATTGGCAATCAATGTGTCCAACTCTGCCTTGTAAGCGCCAGTACGAAACATGGCGATCCAGATTGAAGTGTCCGCGAGAATCACTGTTCGTCTACTCGCAATCTCCGCACGTCTTCAATGTTGGGGGCGGTCCCAGCCAACGCCAGAAGCCTGCGACCGGCTTCCCGCGCAATCAACGACTTTAGCGCGGCACGAATCAACGCCGCTCTTTCAGTCAAGCCGCTGTACTCTTCCGCCGTTCGTAGCAGATCGTCGTCGAGCGATACGGTTGCTCTCATATTTCCTCCATACACCAATTATAGCACCGATCCGAGCACTAAAGTGGTGTCTATTGGGCAAGATTGAGGCGTTCCCGAAATACCGCCGCCCCAATCGCGACGCTCCACAACTCGTGCTTTTGGCGGATTTAGATTTACCCGTTCTCGTGAATCAGTTAATCCGTCACTCATCTTTCACCCTTCTTTCCTTGGCACCGTAGTGCGTGCGGCGACTATCCTCGGTTTCACGGGGTTAATACTTCTCGTACCACAACCTATTGTGGTAACTGTACTAAGGCAGCCACCCCACTTCTTCAATTTATGGACGAAGGAGAAATAGGCCACCATCAGGCAAAATGCCTTGGACCGATTCACCCCGCCGAGAACCTCTCCGCCAACTCTCTCCAGTTCATCGGCGATCTCGAAGGTCAAAGGGAATACGAAAGCGGTGTCGATACTCTAAAATGGAATGTTCAACCACCGGTTGTTGTAGAACGCAACAAGCTGCGCTTGAGCGGCCTTGCTCTTGAAACTCATGATGATGTGCTCAGCGAGGGCGTTCTTTCGCCGGATTTTGAGCACGGCAAAAAGTTGGTTGAAATGGCTCTTGGTAAATTTGGAATCGACGGTCAACCGGAGTTGAGTGCGCTTCTCTGCGGGAGAGATGACCCTGCGCTTCGGTCGGGATGTGGCCTTCTTCGCGGCAGGCATATGGTTTCCTTGTTGTGATGTATCTTACAGCACTCGTGTATGAGTGTAGAAGACTATGCGCTAACCGATAGTAACCAAAGGAATTCGCATGAAGGAAGCGGCGGGGAAGTAGTGGATTCATTGCAGGAAGTCGAGGGATTCAAAACCGAATGAACCACAACAAGTCAAACCGTGGGGGGGATGGAGAAAAGAGAACCGGCCAGAGACCGCGAAGCGCACGACTTTGTTTCAATCCACGCGCCCCGCGCGGGGCGCGACGTCAAAACCCCGACGCCCGTACTGCCTTGGCGTTTCAGTCTCTGGCCAGATTCAGCGCATAGCGAGCGTGCTTGCGTTCACCCGTACGGACGAGCGCGCCCTTTTCTGTGAGGTCGGATAAATCGCGGGTTGTTGTGGCTGGGGAAGCGCCGGTGATCGTGCTGTAGTTGCCCGCACTCAGTCCCCCCTTGAACCCGTCGGGACCTTCCCGGAAGATCCGCAGGAGCGCCTTCTGCTGCCTGTCATTGATGCGGTCGCGCAGCCGGTCCAGTAGCTTTGTTTTGGCAATCAGGAACTCCACCTGCGTGATGGTCCGGCGCTGCGCTTCCAAGGCGATGTCAGCGAACCATGTGAGCCACTCATTCACATCAACCCGCTTGTTGGCCCGTTCAAGGGCCTCGTAATAGCTTTTCTGGTGAGCAAGAATCGTCGTGGCTAAAGCGACGAGCAGGGGTTGACCGAAGCTCTGCGCCATCGCCTTTTCTGCGACGGCGCGGCCGATCCGACCGTTGCCATCTTCAAACGGATGGATGGACTCGAAATACAGATGGGCAATGCCCGCCCTTGTAATGGCGGACAGGGGTTCCGCACCCTGCGGCATCGTTTGATTGAACCATGCGATGAACCGCTTCATCTCTGACGGAACCCGCTTCGATGGAGGAGCTTCAAAATGCACTTCCTGTGCGCCAATCCGGCCAGAAATAACCTGCATTGGCTCCTTGCCGGTGCGATAACTCCCGATATTGCCGAGGTCATTTCGGCCAGCGACCACCATCCGGTGCCAGCGAAACAGCAGCTCGTTTGAAACAGGCTCAGCGGATGATCGGAAAAGATCGACCATCATTTCGGCAATCCCCTGTTCTGCTGGCGTGGCGCGCCGCTTGTCAGCAACCAGCCCAAGCTGGCGCTGGACGGAAGACTGAACACTGGCCCGATTGAGAATTTCACCTTCAATCTCGGAGGTCGTCAGCGCTTCTCCACTCATCGCTTCTACGAGAAGTTGATTGCGCTCGTTTTCGCCCAAGTGCTTGGCCGTGCCGATGACAACGCCCGCACCAACGAGAAACTGTTCCTCGGCAGCAGCCATCCGAGAACGGTCCCACTTGAAATTCGGCCAATCCGGGTTTTGCCAGTTCCATGCCATGAGCGATTACGGACCTTTCTATCGCTCATCATACCCCATAAACATGAGCGATACAATCAGATTATATCGCTCAATTTGGGCGTTACCGCGCATCTCAACGGGAATTTGCAGGGTAGAGCGCCGGGAACCAACGCTCCACAACGCTGATCGGAAAGCCCAGGCGAACAGGTGCTCGTGAACCGGCAGAAACAAGCAGACCAGTTTCGAGAAGCTGTGCAAGAACCATGCGAGCCATGCGTTCCTTGTAGCGGGTGACCTTGCCAGCAAACTTGTTCAGCAAGGTTCCTTGCCCTCCCAGGTTTCAAGTTCGGGAACCGTGCGGCATGACGCGAATCACGAATCAAGCGTAAGCGTCCGGCCAAGTACACGGTTGACGGGGGCTGGGACGAGCGGATAGGTTATTTGAGCTTGCTGGCGGCATAGGCTGCCGGGGTCAGTTGCTCCAGGCTTTGAATGGACCTGTTGGCGAGTC
>Ga0224553_1001136_pt1 | contig 10234 bp, 15 predicted proteins | sample 714S21014metaG_FD_179897 | JGI IMG/M metagenome (GOLD analysis project Ga0224553, IMG submission 179897) | Peat soil microbial communities from Stordalen Mire, Sweden - 717 S2 10-14 | ecosystem: Environmental > Terrestrial > Soil > Wetlands > Peat | place: Sweden: Norrbotten County, Stordalen... | reverse complement strand
GCCTTGCCGCTCTCGCAGCCGAACGAGGCAAGGAAGAACATTACGCGGCATTGGCCGAGGAGGTCGCCGAGATGTACGCCATAGCGGATAACCCCGCGGATTTCCTCGTGCATGACATGCTGTTTCACCGCATCATCGCCAAGGCCTCAGGCAATCCGATTTTGGCTGCCCTCATTGAGACCATCACCACGGCGATGTATGAAAAGCGGCGCAAGACCGTGGAACGCGCGAACTACCTGCGCGAAATGGCGGAGATGCATCGCGAGATTTACCGAGCCATCCGCGCACGCGACCCCGTTGAGGCGCGAAAGCAAATGGAAAACCACCTGCGTACGGCCGAAAACGCTCAGAACCTGGAGTTGCCCGGCATTCATGCAAGCCGCCCAGCCCGGCCTCGCGCAAAGAAGCTCCCGGCCGTCTTGGGCAGCAGCTCAGCACAGTAACATCCGCAAAATACGAAATCCCCAGCTTCTACTGGGGATTTCTGTGCTTCCTTGGATGTCTTTGGATCTCTTGAAACAAAGTCGTGGTGGGCGGTCAGGGACTCGAACCCCGGACTTCCTGCTTGTAAGGCGGACTGAGGGTTTTTCTCTCACTGTCTGCCACTTGCTTTAACTGCCGCAGAATCACGGGTTTCTGGCCGTCGCCAGCCGCCCGTGATTTCTGCCAATATCTCTTATTTTCTTTGCAGACTACCCGCAATTTCCACCGCAGTATTCATCTGACGGGTTCCACGTTTATGCTTATTTGTCTATGGAAAACTCTGCGGGTGAATGGATTGCACTAGCTGGGCTCCTAGGTACGCTTCTAGGCGTGGGTGTAACCCTGCTTGGAGTTTTCGTGATGAGGCGGACTCATACCCTCAACGTCACCAAGGCAACACCTCGAATCGGATGCTCCGTTGACGTTAGCTTTCGGCAGGACGACCCCAACACGTACTACCCCACTTTGTTCTTGACCGCGACAATCTATAACGAAGGTGAGCTTGCGGCTTCCGCTTTGCACGGTCACTGGAAACTGCTTGTTGGCGACGGTGCGCTGTATTTTGACCGCCCAATCGACCGGGATTTTCTGGGGACGTGTGAGAAGTATCTGGATTCCTATTGCATTGAGGAGAGCTGCGACTGGCATAGGGAAGACATCAGGTTCGATGTTGAGATCGAATTTGACTATCTTACACTGCCGAACGACGAAGAGCGCCACTACAGCGCCGCTTATAGCTACGATACACAAAGCCAAAAGTTGAAGCGTCATCAATCCTCTTCCCCCACATCCCATTGAATTCCACCCTCTGTGTTTTGCCGAAACGCCGGAGAGCGGATGCGCTGCTCTCCGGCCTCTGCTCACTGCTCCGCTGACAGGACCGGCCCGGTTGTGGGCGCAATCTTCGCGGTATCCACGGTTGGAATCTGCCCCTTTGAAGCGGTTGCGGGCATCAGATTGTGATTGCTTTGCGGAATGGGTTCGTTGCTCTGTGCGAAGCCCGCCGCCGTCCGCTGTCCTACTGCCTGATTGCTCTGCTCTGTGTTGCTCATTTTGGTAAACCTTTCTTTTTGTTTTGGTTGATGGTTGAATGTATCCCGATTCGTATTCGCTTTATGCGGATACGCGGGCTGCAAGCTGTCGAGCGATAAGCGCCGCCGCATGGTGTAGCTGCGACAGTTGCTCATCCCGGCCAAGGGAGGGCAACTTGCATCGCTGGCGTCGCGGTGCCGCCGTTCGTTGGCCCTCTTCAATCACTTCATCGAAGCCCCCAAAGCTGCCATTGTGCCGAAGATAGGGGCTGCGCAGACCGTGACCGTTGCACTGGCAGGATGGGCAAAAATAAGTGATTCCACGCTCATCAGGCTGCGCACCGTCACGGCAAATACAGCGTGTTTTAACCTGCCTCGAATCGATTGCATCGTTGCGCTCTTCCTGGTCTCTCCGGGTAGCCTTCAGCGTTTGAAAAACGTCCATTCGTTCCTTTCCGAAAAATGCGGGGGGAGCAGGTTAACTCCCCCCCGTCGGGCAAGCAGTGGAACCGGAGAAACATTCCACCTGGCGGGAATAGGAGTACCCGCCCGCCCAAAATCATCAATGCGAGTCTGCCGGCCCGTGTGTAGCAGCTACGCGGGTATCGGAGCGCAGAGAATTGTCACTCGTAAATTCCAGCGTCCTGCCGTTCAAGATCGGGGTAAACGGCGACGTGAGTTCTGAGGGTGCGGGCTGCATGGTCGCCAATTTCTGGCGACACTCGACAACCCGCGAGCGTGCGCGGCCTTCGACCCAGCTCAAATCCTCAAGCGCCTTTGTCGCCGCACGTCTCTCACCTTGCAAGATGGACAGATTCCCGAAAACCTTGCTGTGCTCGCTCTCCGCCTCGCGTTGCTCTTGCATAAATGTTTCAAGATCGGCCTGCCACACTTCAAAAGACTTGTCACCATAGCGTTGCGTGGTGCCGAAATTCTGTTGCATCTTCTCTGGCGTGTTCCGCCGGTGCATGTCTAGCTGTGACGCCGCGCCAGCCTTGCGATTGCTGGCTTGCAGTGCTAGGCGCGTCTGTTCTTCCACTTCCCTGTTTTTGGCGTCAAGAGTGGCCTGGGCCTCGACGCATCGGGCATACAGGGCGCCGTGGGTGGCCTCAGCTTGCGCCAGTTCCGCCGCTGCCAAGGCCCGCTCTTTGTCGGTCAGCAATGCTTTGTCTGCTTCAATCTCTGCGCGCAATGCGCTCACATCGACGGGCGCGGGCTGTGCGGGTTCTGGTGCTGTCGTAGCGTCCGGTTGCGTGGTTCCATCCGGTGACTGCGCATCCTGGGTGATGGTTTCCTCGTCCATGATTCAATCCTCTCTTTGATTTGGTTGTGGTGCGGAATTATCGTGCAATAGCTCCCATGCAAGAAAGAGCAAGGGACCAGCCCCATCGGGCAGCGAGTCCATCCCGGCCAGCCGATCAAGTTCGCTGTCCAGCACATTCACGCGGTATGACTGCCCCAGTGAACGGCAATGTTCGCGGCTCATGGCTCCCAAAACAAGCCCAAGTTCATCGGCTGTAAGGGTTCGCCGTTCGAGATCCAAAATGCGTTTTTCAAGGTCTGCGAGTCTCATGGTTTTCTATTCCTTTCGAGTTGCGAGAGTCTTACTTCGAGATTTTCCGCTGTGTTGGCGTCCAGGGCCAATTGAATGATTGCCCTTGCCGCGTTCGCCCTTGCGCTTGCCGGCGCTTCTGCATCCCCGGCAACCGTGGCCAGCACGTCAACAGCTTTTGCGGACTCGAAGCGCAGTTTTCCGGTAGCCGCCGCGAGCAGATCAGACTTTGCCCTTTGGTACGCTTCCGAGAATGCGGATTCGGCCAGCCAGCGCAAAAGCGTGCGCTCTGATACTCCGCATTGAGCGGCGGCCTCTCCAATCGTGGCCGTGGTCAACAGGGCTTGTATCGCCTGCTCATGTTTCCGTTTTTGTCCGGTCTGCGTCACTTGCTGGCACCTCGTGGCGTTCCTGGCGTCTTTCCGGCCAGCATCAGCGCCTCTACATCAACCAGTTGCGAGAAATGCTGAGACCAGTACACCCGCGCTTGGCCGCCATGCAGCGAGATAATCGTTCCCTCAACCTCTGGCGAGTCGATGCGGGTTACGCGATTGCCAACTTTAGACTTGAAATTCTGCTTGATAAGCAGCAATTCAGAGGTATTTTCATGGTTTGTTTTCATTGACCTAACTCCATGACCTGTGAAAATTGCGGGGACTTTTCAGGGGACTCCGGGCCATTTTGAAGGGTTAGAGGGTTTCCGTTTTCCGCTTCCATCAAACTTTCTGGACTGTGCCGCGCCAGATAATCCAGGTCATGCCAAAGCACCACGGCGCGGTTTCGTTCGATGCGTACCACGGTCCCCGGCTGGCCGTATGCACATCCCCGCAAATAGACCTTGCTTCCAACCGCAATCATGGACGCCGCCTTCCGGTATTGCGCCGCTGCCCCGTCGTGGCCCGCTCTGGCGGCCTGCTGCCCTCTGGCGCGGCCTGAAAGTGTAAGACAGCATCCAGGTCCACTTTGAGCACTAGACCGGCAACCAGACCGGCACTCCCAACCTGAAAGTCCTCTGCCTGTAGCGCCGCTACAAAGGCCGCTCTTGACTCAGGGACAGGCCGCCCGTGGTCAGCACACCAGCGGGCAAGGGAAAGGTACAGCGCACCCACTCCGCCAAAGCAGCGGTCACGGAAAGTGCATTGCTCCAAGAGCCAAAGCCCCCAGCCCTCATCTATCGGGCTTTCCTCTGGCGTAGCAGCTCGGCTTTGGAGCAAATCGAGAATTTGTTGCTTGTACTGGCGCAACTCTGCCACAAATGTCACAGCGGGATCACCCGGACGGACCACCAGCTCTTCGCCCTCGACCGTGAATCGTCCGCCCCCCGCTTCGATCCGCTCAATCAATTCCGCCGCAGCGTTCATACGCGAACCTCCACTAAATTGCTTGTACCCGGCTTTTCAGAATTCAAAGGCAAACCCGTTTTGGCGGGAACAAGCATTTCTTCAATGTTTGTTCCCGCTTCGGGATCATTTGAATTGCTTGTTCCCTTGTTCCCGTTATAGTTACGGATAGAGGGAACAACCTTTTTTTCTTCCCGGTTTGGCTCTTCGGACACACCCTCAAAAAGTTTCTTGTTCCCGTTTTTTTCTATAAGGGCGGGAACAGGGGAACAACCTTTCTGGTATTTGTACGGATCACCCCGTTTTCCGCTCCCGGAACGGGCAATCTTTCCCTGGCCGGTCAGCTCCCGAAGCGCCTTGCGCTTGATAGTGGTTTTGCCCTCGATAGCGTCGTCAATTTCCGGCTCGCTCAGGGACTTGTCAACCAAGGCCGCCAGAATTGCAACCCCCACGTTTGCCACTTCAACACACTCCCGGCTTCCACCCAAGGAAAGACGTTTTGTTGCCGCGTCGAAATGTAAAACGGTTTCCAACAAGTCCGGGCCGATTCTTTGGACGCTGCAAATGGTGCGGTACGATTCACAGCGCCGCATAACCATTAACGAAGTAACAGCGCCCGCCAATGCCGTGCTGCCAATCGGCGCGTCGATAGACTCGGCCTTCGCCGCCTTGCTCGAATGGTGGAGACAGAGAATGTGTGCCCCTGTTTGCCGCGCAACGTCGATCAGCGGTCCGAGTGCCGCATAGGTTTCGGCGTAGGAGTTCCCGTCTTGGATGCGAACCAGGCGAAATAGTGGATCGACTACCAGCAGGACGGGTTTCTTATCTTGAAGGATCGACAACACGTCCATGACCGCTGCGGAATCGCCTATTTGAATATCCTCGGACCCGTCCGCACCCATTGCGCGAAAGTCAGCCGCCACATCCTCAGCCCGTTCCTCTAAGGCAAGATACAAAACCGCGCCCTGCTTGACGGGCCAGCCAAGGAAACTCTCTCCCCTGGCTACGGCCAAGGAAAGGTTACGCGCAAAGGTAGACTTTCCACATTTTGGCTTGGAGGCGATAATTGAAACGCTCCCCGCAACTAGACGCCCCGCCAGTAAATAATCCACCGGAATTATGGGCCGCGAAAGTAACTCGCCAAGTGCAACTAGCTTGAGACCGTTCACCGCTTGCGCCGCGCTCTCACCGGACGGATACCGCTTTGCAATGTCCGCCGCAATGCCGCGCACCTTTGCCTCTGGCAAGGGCGGGCTGCAACGTGCCAGATTCTCCGCAATCAAGGCCGCTTCGATGGTTGCCGGGTCTGCTCCCCGCCGTAGAAGGGTTCCGGCAAGGCTCACCAGCCGGTTTGTACGCCCGCCCTTCCCCACGGCCTCGCCGCTTGCCTGTGCTACGGGCTGGGCGGGCCTTTGGTGGTGGAGGTCTATCAGCCATTGCGGAACATCGGCCAGTGGAACGGCCTCATTTTCACAGGTGTATCGGTGCCCGCTCGGATGGAAGCTGGGCGGAATCAAAATGTAACCGCGATCCCCGCGCTCATCCAAGCCCGCGCCTAACTTGCCCGCGCTGATAGTGAAGACGAATCCGGACGGCCATTTGAAGAGCTGGTGTTGGCCGCGTGAGGTTTTGTGTATGCGGGTTTCTGGCAGGTTCCAACCGCGCCGCGCCCATGCCTCCACGCTTGCCTTGCCGTCTGGCCCGTCAATGTCGAGTACGTACACCCCGGAATCAGGCCCGCAAGCCAAAGCCCAGTTTGCGCCCGGAAACTCACGCTCCCATTCCTCAAGGCAGTCAGTATCACAACTCGCCTTGACAGGCCAATCGGGCAACAATGGCGGGGCTTTCTGTCCGGCCTTAACCGGAAACAGACGCCAACCCCGGCCAGCGGCGGCGATCACTTCCGGCGGGAGTATGGACACTGCGGCGGGAGTCATCGCGTGCACCTCTGCGTGGGAAGCGGATAGGCACAGGTGGGCAATCCGCACAATGTAAACGGATTGCCCGTTTGGGGCGCGCCGGATGCGGGGGAAACTGCGGGTAGCCGGGTCACTGGACCTCCAATGCCGGGACGGCAGACCCTTCGATGAGCCGGGAAATGACCTCCTCTTTGAACCTGATATTTCGGCCCAACTTGATGTAGTCAATTTCGCGCCGCCAGACTTTTTGCCGGATCGTTGCGGGCTTCCATCCCGTTACCCTTGCAACTTCGTCCACAGTCAGCAATCGAGTCATCATTGCTTCCCTTCGTCTTGAATTGTCTTGACAGTATACTAAGGAATTTGATATATAAAGTACAAAAGGTATGTCAATGACGCCCATGCACTCAGAAAAGTACACGCTGCCCATCGTGGTCCCGCTCAGGGTCCGGGAAGAATGGCGGGTTTACATGAATCAAGCCAGCGATCCTGAATTCTCGTTCGCACGGGAGAACCAGGCTGGGTTTTCCTCGTTCACGTTTCGCACGGAAGATGCGTTCGACGTGCGCGCCGATTTTCTCTCGATACGGTCGCCCGAAGACGCGCTCCGCTTTTTGGGGAAGTATGGGCCGTTTCAGTACCAGCCGGACGAAGCATCAGGGACAAAAAAAGGCAAAGCGGCCCAGCCTGAACCCGTCAAATGGAGTCTGATTCAGCAAGCGCGAAAGGACTTTGAAGAAGCTCTCCTCGCCGATGGCATTCCCACTGAAAAGGCGTGGCTCTATAACCTTGTTTTCGGCCAGCCGCTCATACTCGAATTGCCATTCCGCGCAGTGACGCCGGAATTGTCTAGGCTCAATTGGAAGGATGACGCGGCAATTGCCTATTGTCATGACGTGGTTGATGCGCTGCGCACCAGCATCTTTCTCAGCCGCATGAGGGGCTTCAAGTGGAAACGCTGTGCGCGGCAGGGATGCAACCAACTTTTCGAGCAGGATACAAAACATCAGAAGATTTATTGCACTCCTGAATGTGCTCACCTCCAGGCGGTGAACAATTACAACGCCAGACAGAAGAAGAGGGCACGGAAACCAAACAACCAAAAACCAACCAAAGGAAGGTGAATCATGTCAAAGGAAATTCTCTCGAAAGATCAGATCAAAGAGATTGCGGGGATGCTGGCAAAGAATCCGGCTGACTCTCGCAATATGCAAGCGATGCTCTCAGCCGCGCCGAAGGAGAAACAGCGCGTAATGAAAAACTGCGTGGCCGTTCTGCGGAGAGCCGAGCGCCTTATCGCAGCCGAACAAAAAGCAACGAAAGGACGGAAATCATGAGCGTCTATCGACCAAAGGGCAGCAAGGTTTGGGTCATGGACTTTATGTTTCACTCGCAGCGCATCCGCGAAAGTACAGGCATGACCTCGAAGACGCGGGCGAAAGAAGTCTTTGACAAGCGAAAACAATCACTGAAAGACGGGACCGCTGGCATCCGCAGACAACCCCGCCCGGACTTACTCTCAACAGCCGCCGGAGAATGGCAACAGGCAAAGCAACTCAAATGGTCCCCGAAAATGGCCTCCATTGTTCGCTACAGCATCGGCCATTTGCTGCCCGTCCTGGGTAAGAAGTTGCTTGTAGACATTGAGGCGCGGGACATTGCGAAGTATCAGACGGCGCGCCTTGCGGAAAGCGCATCCAACCGAACGGTCAACATTGAAGTGGGAATGTTACGCCAGATCATGCGCAAGTACGGAGCATGGGCGCGGATTCAATCGGATGTATCCATGCTGCCCGAAAGACAAGACGCCGGATGCGCACTCACTCCCGAGCAAGAGAGTCTCCTTTTACATGAATGTGGCCGTTCCGTTTCCCGCGCCTTGCGGCCCTTCGTTACGCTGGCCCTCGAAACCGGCGCACGATACAACACGATCCGCACCTTGCAATGGGGCAATATCGACTTTGCAAACCGTCGCCTTACGTTCGGCCAAGACAAGACACCATCGGGCACGGGCCGGACAGTCCCCTTGAATCAGCGGGCACTCGAAACCTTGAAGTTTTGGGCGCAAGAGTTCCCCAACCGGCAACCGGCGCATTTCGTCTTTCCATCGGAACGGTACGGCCTCCACGGGAGCGAAGGGACATTCGGCGGGACAGTCCAGGTCTATGATTACGACCCGGACAAGCCCGTTGGAACCATCCAATCCGCGTGGCAGTCAGCCAAGAAACGGACACAGCGCCACTGTCCAAACTGCGGTGACGGGACGCTGATAGACCGTGAGAAACCAGCAACCGGGTATGAATGTGAAAGCTGCCATTTCGAGACGCCGAACCTTCCCGCTGCTCTGACACGGCTTCGCTTCCATGACTTGAGACACAGCGCCGTCTCTCGGATGATTGCGGCCCGTGTGCCCATTCCCATCATTGCCAAGATCGTTGGATGGTCCCCGAGCACAATGGCGAAGATGGCTGCGCGCTATGGTCACTTTGGCGTTGAGGAATTGCGCAGCGCCGTGGAATCCATCAGTTCCCCCACAAACCCGGAGATTCCGGCGGGGTACCCGCTAAATCCCCCGCAGTCAGACAGTGAACGGAAAGTCAACATTAACTAAGTTATTGATTCTAATGGTGGGCGGTGAGGGACTCGAACCCCCGACTTCCTGCTTGTAAGGCAGGCGCTCTAACCAACTGAGCTAACCGCCCACGCGGGCTGAAAAGGCCGCTGCGGCCTGCTGTCATCATATCAGCGCGCCTGCACATTCCAGCCGACCGCGCCTGCCCCTGAACACGCACCCGGTAGCGACGGACCCTGTGTTGATAAACTCAGTCGGTGGGCCGTCTCATCCTCAATGCCGACGACTTTGGCCTGACCGCCGGGGTCAACCGCGCCATCATCGAGCTGCACCAGGCCGGAGTGCTGACCAGCGCCACGCTGATGGCGCGCGCCGCGGCCACCGAAGAGGCCATCGAGCTGGCTCGCTCCACACACTCGCTGGGCGTGGGCTGCCATGTGGTGCTGGTGGACGGTGAGCCTGTACTTCGCGCACATGACCTTCCCACACTCGTGGACCCGCGCACGGGTCGCTTCCGACCGACGATCGGCGCATTTCTTCAGCAGTTTCTCACGCGGCGCATCCGCCCCTCCGAAATCGAAGCCGAGGCCGCTGCGCAAATCGCGCTGCTCCAGAATCGCGGCCTGCGCCTCACCCACATCGACACCCACAAGCACACCCACATGTTTCCCGCCGTGCTGCGGGCGGTGCTGCGCGCGGCGCGTGCAGCAGGAATTCGCGCAGTGCGCAATCCCTTTGAGCCAAAGTGGAGTCTGCGTGTTACTCCTGACGCGCCGTTACTGCGCCGCACGGAAGTAAGCCTGCTGCGGCTGCTTGAGCCAATGTTCCGGCATATCATTGAAGAAGAAGGCTTTACCGCCACCGACGGCGCCATCGGCGTGCTGGCCACCGGAACCCTCGACACCGCCAGGCTCACTTCGCTGCTCCGACACCTGCCCGCCGGCACGTGGGAACTGGTCACACATCCCGGCTACAACGACATCGATCTCTCCCAGGCCCACACTCGGCTGCTGGAATCGCGGGAAATCGAGTTGCAAGCCCTCCGTGCGCTGAAGCAGCTCCAAGACATCGATCTGATCTCCTTCGCGGATTTGTAGACGTAGGTTGTTGATTATAAATGCGTTAAATACAAGTGCATCTTCAGCGCCACACAAAGCGTCCAAGTGATTGTCGAATAAAAATCACTGAATGAGAAGGATTTATGCGCATTGGCATCACGTGTTACCCCACGTATGGCGGTTCGGGCGTGGTAGCCACAGAACTGGGCATTGAGCTCGCGGCGCGGGGACATGAGGTCCATTTCATTTCGTATTCGCAGCCATTTCGGCTCAGCGGGC
>Ga0224553_1001134_pt1 | contig 10238 bp, 10 predicted proteins | sample 714S21014metaG_FD_179897 | JGI IMG/M metagenome (GOLD analysis project Ga0224553, IMG submission 179897) | Peat soil microbial communities from Stordalen Mire, Sweden - 717 S2 10-14 | ecosystem: Environmental > Terrestrial > Soil > Wetlands > Peat | place: Sweden: Norrbotten County, Stordalen... | reverse complement strand
TGGCACACTGGGGCCGCGGAGGGCTTGCAGGATGGGCGCGGCGTCGTAGTAGCTGAGGGGGATGGAGATGATGTGCGGCTGGCTGCCGTAGGGCGATACGCGCGCCGAGTCGGGCAGATCCAGCGTCGAGGCCACACCGGGAGTCTCCGGGTCGCCGGAATACTTGAAGATATATTGCACCGAGCCGCGCTCGACGCTGGTCTCCGGCCGCCAGGGACCGATGGGATACGCGTCGCCCTTGTAGTAGCCATCGTCGTGCGGGTCGGAGTAGATGAGCACGCCCATGGCGCCACGCTGCTCGGCGAGGTAGACCTTGACGCCGCGGAAGTTGGCGCCATAGCGCACCAAAACGATCTTGCCGTGCAGGTCGATGTGCTGGGCGGCGAGATGGTCGAAGTCCTCCAGGCGGCCGTAGTTGGCGTAAACCACCTCGGCGGTCACGTCGCCGGAGCCGGAGGAGCCGCTGAAGGGCATCACCACGCGGGGATCGTCCTGATAAGGGTCGCCATCAACGTGTTCGCGCGTGGGGCCGCTCATCAGCAGCTTGCCGCTGGAGTCATAAGCCTCCACACGCACAGTTTTTGGCTGATTCATCAGCACGCGATAGGGAACGATCTCCGTCTCCAGGCCGGCCGCGCGAAACTTTTGCGCCACGTATTCGGCGGTCTTGCGGTCTTCGGGGGTTGAGGCCAGATGCGGCTCACTGGTGAGTATCTTCAGGTGCTGCCCGGCCAGCTTGGCGTCGGGGACGGCGAGAAACTTCTCCTCGATCCTGGACTGGGCGGTGAAGTCCGCGTAGCCGAAGACGGCCGGTTGGACTGAATTCTGGGCCGGACTCTGGGCCACCAACGGCCTGGAAACGAAAGCGGGCGGAAGGAATACCAAAAGGACCAGAGAAGCAAGCGGCTTGCACACAATCATGAGCGGTACCTCTTTATGTGAGTCACCCAGACGGCGAGCAAGCAACTCGAATGGGCGCCCCAGATCTCGATCTCAATACCTGGGAAGCAACAATCGATTGACCCGCGATTGCCGGCTGCTATGCAACCGGCTGTGCACAATGGGCGCAGCGGCGGGCTGCCAGCGGAATATCACTCAGACATTCAGGGCAGGTTTTCACAGACGACGGAGCCTCGGGCGCGGGTTTCTGGAGCTTTGCAAGCAGCTTATTCAAGGGCAAAACTATCCCAAAATAGACTACGCTGGCCACGATCAGGAACGAGATGGCAGCGTTCAGGAAGTTGCCGATCATGATGGGGGTGCCATTCACCTTCAGCACCACGGAACTGAAATCCGGCTTGCCCACGAGGGCGGCGATCAACTGTGTCAGGACGTCCTTCACCAGGGATGTGACGATGGAGTTGAAGGCTGCGCCTAAGATCACGGCGACGGCCAGGTCAACAACGTTTCCGCGCAGAATGAAATCGCGAAATCCCTTGAGCATAAGTCTCCCTTCGACGGTGAAGCCTTTGCAACCACCATGGACGTGAACCGGGTTCACGGATGGCGCTATTGAACATCCTATACGGCAGCAGGTTGCATTCGGCAGTCTGAATAGAGCTTTGGCGGGTCAGGCAGGGGGAGAACTCTCACAGGGCGGCCGCCAGCTTGGGATAGAGGCCCGCGTGGCTGGTTTCATACAGGCACAGCAGGCGCTGACGCATCAGGTAGTAAGCCGAGGAGGCTTCCTGCGCGTGCAGGGGGAGGGTGAGCTGGTAACGCCGCAGCAGCTTGGAGGGAATCAGACCCAATTCGACGCGGCGGACTGCGCGGCGCAGCGAAGCCGCGTCAAGTCTCATGCGTTCGGTTACGATCACGGCCTCGGTAAAATTCCACTGTTGCGCACAGGCGGCCAGCGCCAGCATGACCTCGGCGTTCTCGCGCATCTTTCTCAGGCCTTGATAGCCGCCGAGAGACTCCCAAATCTCATTCGGCTCCAGGTCGATCTGGCCGCTGTGCGGAGCCAGGTAGTCGGTGGCTACAGCGCAGACCTCAACCATATCCAGCTTGGACAGGCTGGCGACAAGATCGTGCCAACCCCGCTGCCTCTGCTTCACCAACTGCAAAAGCAGCAGAGTCAGTGCGCACAACAAAGCGCAACTTCCGGCGAAGACGAGATAGGGTTGCAAAAAGGTCATCGAAAAAGATATTACCTTCGCGCGCCCAGCGTGTCAATATCTTTATTTACGCGCTGGTGCAAAGCAAGAATGTAGGCGCGGAGTTCAGGCGGAATCTCCTGTCTCGCCGGCTCGTCCTGCCAGAACTGAACCATCCAGTAGACCAGGGCCGCAAGATATGCGAACTTCCTCCCATTATTAAGCGCATCATAATATAAATGAGTACCATAGTAACCATGCAGCAGATCAACCAGCATCGCTGCTAAAACCCAGACCGACCAGCCGGTTAAAAGCGCAAAGACATGATTCCGAAAGCCCAGTCCGAGTTGCTTCGCGGTCAACAGCATTACGACGAAGAGTTCGCAAACCACCAGGCTGGTGAAGAAGCTGCTGCGCACAGTCAGGCGGCCCAGGAGAGTTGAGGCCGGAGGCGAGATCATCCAGGAGAGCGCGGCGGCCAACAGCACGGCCGCAGCGCCTCCGAGGATGAACTGCTTTTTGGCGTCCCGGAGCCAGGTTCCGGTGGGCCGCATGACGATTTGCGCGATCTCCCAGATCACTCCGAGTTGCAACAGAAACTCGGTCAGAACAGAGGACCAGTAAAACCGCGCATACCAATTCATGGGACAATGCGCGAAGATCGCATACTGAAACGGACCCAGCGCTGTCTCAAAGCCCATGAGCGCGGTGAAGACAGGGAATTCCCTCCACCTGCGCCGGGCTATGAGAACAGAGAACAGGGCGGCTTCGCCGAGAAAATTAGCTACCCACAATGTCCAGTCAAGAGCCGACAGGTTCATTCCACCTCGCCAGTTCTATTTTCCCAGCTTTCAGGCGCCAATCACAAGGAGAATTATTTAGCTTCCAAGCTGTAACAATACAATTCCAGTCTTGGGCTCCGGGCCTGGGTTGATGGGAGCGGAGAAATGGGCCGCTGACAATACAACTCCAGTCTTGGGTTCCGGACCTGGATTGATAGGAGCGGAGAACTGAGACGCTGACTCTACAATTCCAGTCTTGGGTTCCGGACCTGGATTGATAGGAGCGGAGAACTGAGACGCTGACTCTACAATTCCACCTCTGGGGTCCGGACCTGGATTGACAGAGGAGGCCATAGCGATGGGCGCAAAGGACGCGAGAACGGCGGCGGCAAGGACAAAACGCAAAGACTTTTTCATGGGAGGGCTCCTTTTTCTGGCGCAAGTATGCGCAATATGAGCGTAGTCCCATTTTGAGACACCTTGAAAGTGGAATATACGGCGAAAAGTGTAAAAGTTGAAGAATTTACTATTTACCCGCGCCCCGGCCGCATGCTGTCCAGATGGATCGTATCGACCGGGTCGGGATCCTCATAGGCAGGAAAGACCGGCAGCCCAACCCGCAGCCCGCTCCACTCTTCGGCCACCACGATGCTGTTGTGAGGATTGCCCGGCTGGTAGCGCGCCGAGCAGGGAAAGCCCGCCCGCACCTGGAGCGCATCCACCACGCCGCTCATATCGGTAATGTCCTGGGAAGACTCGTAGTCCACGCCGCCGATGCGATAGCTGTAGAGGAGCATGGTCAGGGTGCGGCCATCCTCGGCCTGGACCTCGCAGACATCCAGCAGCATCCCGTCTACCAGCCGTCCGGAATGCGCCAGAAACAGGCGGCGCGCGCGCTCCAACTCTTCCGCCGTGGGGCGCTTGCGGAAGACCATCCACAGACCCAGCGCCAGCAGCGCTGCGCCCAGCACCGCGGCAGCGCCAATCACCCATGGATTTGCGTAGAGGGTCATTCGAGGCAGGACACTACCCTTTTGGCTCCAAACTAGAGGATACCGCAGAGGGGTTCAGAGGACGTCGCGTGGGCTGTGCAACCAGCTCCGGTTGATGGCGGCGCAACCCCAGCGTGCGCGCTGCGATATACTCGTGACTGCATCTTGAAGCGGTTTTGGCCCGCCGGATGCTCTGTTTTCAGAGGTTTGTTCATGGCTTTGAGTACGAGTTCCACTGCGGCACAACATTCCCGGATTCGTTCGACGACCGTCATTTGCGTCCGCCGCAATGGCCAGGTGGTCATGGCGGCCGATGGGCAGGTCACGCTGGGCGATCACGTGCTGAAACATTCGGCCAAGAAGATACGCCGGCTCTACCAGGACAAGATTCTGGCCGGGTTCGCCGGTTCCACGGCCGACGCCTTCTCGCTCTTTGCGCGCTTTGAAACCAAGCTGGAGCAGTACGCCGGCAACCTGAACCGCTCGGCTGTCGAGCTGGCCAAAGACTGGCGCACCGACAAGATGCTGCGCAATCTGGAAGCCTTGCTGGTGGTGGCCGACCAGGGGCAGACCTTTCTCATCTCCGGCTCGGGCGACGTGATTGATCCTGACGAGCCGCTGGCCGCGATTGGATCGGGCGGAAGCTACGCCACCGCCGCCGCGCGCGCGCTGATGGAAAACACCGACCTGGGCGCCCGCGAGATTGCCGAAAAAGCGATGAAGATTGCTGGCGAAATCTGCATTTATACCAACGACCACGTTACGATTGAGGAGTTGAAGAGCTAAGTCCTTCGCAACGCATTATCGTTTGGGATTTTCAGTGTCAGTCATCAATCAGTCTCCTAGGAGGAACGATGAAAAAGAATGCTCTTATTCTTTTTGTTTTTCTCATAGCAGTATTTGCAAAAGCTGCTGAAAAGAATTACCAAACTGGCAAACTTCTTGATGTGAATTCGCAACTCTACAACAAAGTTATTGATGGCGACAGCTATGTCCGACATGAAAATTCTTTGTTCGTACGAGTTGGTGATGTGATCTATGAAGGGCAGTGCGAAGAAAGACGCCACTTTTCTAGCTGTAAGCCAGCTAACTGGATTATTGGTGATGACATCAACGTTCGCTTCGAAAAGGACTATATGTACCTTCAAAAAGCGAATGGCGATGAAGTTAAAACGAAGCTTGTGAAACGCACAAAGGCGAACTGAAGAACAAATGGCCATTTATCTACCCGCATCCGCTGAAGAACAAGATCTCTCGCTGGACGAGCTGACGCCGCGCGAGATTGTCACTGAGTTAGACAAGCACGTCGTCGGCCAGAAGGCCGCCAAGCGTGCCGTGGCCATCGCGCTGCGCAATCGCCAGCGCCGGCAAAAGCTGCCGCCCGACATCGCCGACGACATCATGCCCAAGAACATCATCATGATCGGTCCGACAGGCGTGGGCAAGACGGAGATCGCGCGCCGCTTGGCCAAGCTGACGGGTTCGCCATTCCTGAAAGTGGAAGCCTCCAAGTTTACCGAGGTCGGCTACGTGGGCCGCGATGTCGAATCGATGATTCGCGACTTAGTTGAGATCGCCATCGACATGGTGCGCGAGGAGCGCCTGGAAGAGGTGGAAGACCGCGCGGAGATGAATGCGGAGGAGCGTTTACTCGATGTGCTGCTGCCGCCTCCGCCGCCCGCCCCGCCCGCCCAGGAGGGCCAGCTTACTCTGCCTGAGATCGATAGTTATCAGCGCACCCGCGAGAAGCTGCGCCAGCAATTCCGCGAGGGTAAGTTAGATGAGCGCATGGTTGAGCTAGACGTGCGCGAGCGCGGAATGCCGCAATTCGGCATTATCAGTAATCAGAACCTTGAAGATATGGAGATGAACTTCAAGGATATGCTGCCGAATATCTTCGGCGGCGGCTCGAAGAAGCGCAAGATGAAGGTCGCCGACGCATTCGATTACTTAGTGGAAGAGGAAGAAGGCCGTCTGATCGACATGGATTCGGTCAATCGCGCGGCGGTCGAGCGCGTCGAATCCAGCGGCATCGTCTTTCTCGATGAGATCGACAAGATTGCCGGCCGCGAGGGCGGCCACGGGCCCGATGTTTCGCGCGAGGGCGTGCAGCGCGACATTCTGCCCATCGTCGAGGGAACCACGGTGAACACGCGCTATGGCATGGTGCGCACCGACCATATTCTCTTCATTGCCGCCGGCGCATTTCACGTCTCCAAGCCCAGCGATCTTATCCCTGAGTTACAAGGCCGCTTTCCCATCCGCGTCGAGTTGAAGTCACTCACCGTCGATGACTTTCTGCGCATCTTGACCGAGCCTAAAGCATCGCTGACCAAACAGTACTCGGCCCTGCTGGAGACTGAAGGCGTGAAGCTGGAGTTTTCGCCGGAGGCCCTGCGCGAGATGGCGGAGTTTGCCTTCAAGGTCAATGAACAAACCGAAAACATCGGCGCGCGAAGGCTGCATACGATTATGGAGCGGGTGCTGGAGGATGTTAGTTTCCTAGCGCCTGACGTAGCTCGCAAGGCGCCGGATGAGGCAGCAGCCGAGGCGCTGAAGGAAGCCATCAAGAGCGAGTCGTCCACGCCATTGCCGTATGAAGAACGCACGACGCCTACCGGCTCCGAAAAAATCTTCCACATCGACGCGGAGTACGTGAAGCAGATGGTTGCGTCCATCGTCAAGGATCAGGATCTCTCGCGCTACATCCTGTAATCACACTACCGTGAAGCGCTCTGTCTTTCCACGCAGAGTGCTTCCAGCTTACGCAGAACCTTGAGCATTTCAACTAATGCCGTCTTGCCAATCTCCTGCTCAAACTCTCTTTGCAACTTGTCGAAAGCACCTATCACCCGCACCGCGCACTTCTTCCCCGGCGGCTTCAATGTAAGCTGGTAGGCGCGCGCGTCCTCTGGGTCGATCTTTCTCTGCAAAAGCCCCTTGGCCTCCAGCGACGAGACGCAATGGCTCACATTTCCCCGCGTCGTTCCAAAGGTCTCCGCCAACTCGGATGGCTTTACAGTCCGCTCTGCTTCGAAAAACAAGGCCGCTACAACCAGCCCTTCCAGAAAATTCAAGCTGTCTGTAGCAAAGACCTCACTGGCCAGCGATTCAAAGCGGCGCGCTGCCCGGTTGACCGCGAACATGGGGCTTTCATTCAGGAATGCATCGATGCGCATCATCTCACCTTGATGGTATAGCCATCAACTATTTATCACAATATCAAATCATCCTTGCAAAACCGTTCATCCGCAGCCAGAATTACATAGGAAATCCAATTATGCCCACCTCATCTTCGATGTGCCTCGCCGGCTGCCTCTTGCTGGCGGCCTTTGCCCCAGCGGCTTTCCCACAAGCGGGTTCGGCTTCACAACCCGCCGCGCTTCCTCATCCCACTGAGACCATGGTGGTTCTTGGTTCGCCGGTTCCTGTGCCTCTGGCCGAGTCTTCCGCTTCGGTCGTGGTGCTGCCGGTCGAAGGCAAGACTCTCTCACTGGAGTCGCCGCAGGAGCTGCTGCGCCAGGACTCGTCGGTCTATCTCGAAGAGCGCGGCGCGGGCGGCGGGCAGGCTGACCTGATTCTTCGTGGAGGAACTTTTGAACAGGCGCTGGTGCTGTTGAATGGCTTTCGCATCAACGACAGCCAGACCGCGCATCACAATCTCGACCTGCCCATACCGCTCGACGCGATGGACTCGATTGAGGTGCTGCACGGCGCCGGTTCGACGCTGCATGGCGCGGACGCATTAAGCGGCGTCGCAGACTTTCTCACCGTCGCGCCCTCCGTATCCTCGCTGCGCTTGCGTGCCGGAGACGGCAGCTTTGGCGAGAACGAAGAGTCGATGCTGGGCGAGTTTGCGCGCAAGCGATGGAGCAGCCGGCTGACCGCGGAGCGTAACTTCTCGACGGGATTTCTGGCAGCGCCCAGTTACATCGGCAACAGCTTCACTGGCAACTGTACTGCACAGCAACTCTATTCGGATTGCCAAAATGATCGCGATTACCGCAACGAAGACGCTTCTTCCGAAAGCTGGATTAGTTCGCGTTTAGGAATCTCCGACCTGCTCGTTGCCGCCAGCGACCGCTTCTTCGGCGCGAATCAATTTTATGGACCTTATAACTCGTGGGAGCGGACCAAAGGATGGTTTGCCTCCGGACGTCAGGAATTCGGCGCGCATACTGAAGCAGCCTTCGGTTATCGCCGCCACACCGATGAGTACATCTTGGCGCGCAACAATCCTTCTCCCTACGAAAACAATCACATCGACGGCTCTTGGCAGGCGTCCTTGCGGCGGACCGAGACTATTGCAACCTCGTCGGTGCTTCTGTTTGGGTTGGAGTCTGACGGCGACAGCATCCGCAGCTACAACCAGTCAAACGGAATCGTCTCGTACGCCCTCGGTGTTCATGCCCGCAATCGAGGCGCCGGTTATGTTGACCTGGATTTGAAGCCAGCCATGAGCCGCTGGAAGTTATCCGCCGGGCTGCGCGAGGAGTTATTCTCTGGAGGGTTGCAATCCACGCTGGCGCCGCATCTGGCAGGCAGCCTGCGCCTGACCGATCAACTCAAGCTGCGCGCCAGCGGCGGCTATGGATTCAGGCTTCCCACTTATACCGATCTGTATTACTCCGATCCAGCCACCATTGGCAATGCGAATCTGAAACCCGAGTCGGCCTGGTCCGGCGAGGCTGGCGCCGATTGGGTGCAGTCCAGCCGGTTGAGGCTTTCGGCAACAGGATTTTATAACCGGCAGCATGACACGATTGATTATCTCCGCTATCTCAGCGCCACTCCTCCGGCTAACTCTGTTCTTCCCGCATCATGTCCAACCGATACCTGGTGTGCGGTCAACCTAAGCGGCCTGCATTTTGCTGGAGTCGAGACTTCCGCAACCTGGGTTCCAGCAAAGGGACAAACTGTGCGGGTCGCGTGGACGCAACTTGTTGGCGCGCAGCCACCCTTGAATGGCCTGCAATCGGAGTATGCCCTCAATTATCCGGTCGAAAATATTCATGCAATCTGGACCGTCGCGTTGAAGCACGCACTAACTGTTACGAACTCGGTCGCGATTGCAAAACCCTACCAGCAACCCGGCAACCCACCGTGGAACTCGACCCTCTATCCCGTGTGGAACGCGGCGTTGACGTACGACTCAGGAAAGATTCGCCCCTATCTCCGCCTCGCAAATCTGAGCAATACCGGCTATCAGGAGATCAACGGCGTCGCCATGCAAGGCAGGTCGATCACCGGCGGCATCTCTCTTTGGCTAGGGCGGTAAACTTTCGTAAAAAATCTATGCGGCAGACGCAAATTTCTGTTAGCCTGTCTTCGTACCTCGCGAGTCCGCGACCGGAAATCAACCAGCGGGCTCTACCTGCACTCTCCAGCTTTTGAGGGAATGTGGATGGGGGCGCTTCAAGAGCACACCGGGAAAGGTGTGCCTGCGCCTTGCATCCGCGCCGACTTTCCCTCGCCTCCACGCAATACAACACAAAAGGAGAGAATCCATGAGTAATCCAGCACTGCACAATAAGATCACCTACATCGAATTCACCACCAACAGCATCGAGCGGACCAAGCAGTTCTACTCAACCGTCTTCGGCTGGAGCTTCAAAGATTGGGGTCCGGATTACATCGACTGCAACGCGGCAGACTCCGGCGTCTCCATCGGCTTTGCCAAGGGCGCTCTTCCTGCGGAGCAGCCCAAGTCCGCGCCGCTGGTGGTGCTTTACTCCGCTGACCTCGCTGCCACCGAAGCCGCAATTGTGGCTGCCGGCGGAAGCATCGTCGTGCCAACCTTCGAGTTTCCCGGCGGGCGGCGCTTCCACTTCGCCGATGGCGCGGGCAACCTGATGGGCGTCTGGTCGGAGTAAGTGCTTCAGATGAATTGAACTGAGTAAATCTTTGGTTTCCCACCCTTGCCACAAGAACAAGAACGTGGCAAGGATGGGGCACCTTGAATTGTTCGCTCAATCAGACGGCGGCGACGTGGGTTTCCAGCTCGGCCAGACGCTTGGCCAGCAGCGTTTCCAGCTTGACCAGCGCGGCCGAGAAGCCTTCAATGCCTTCCTTCAGCTTGTCGGTAGCCATGCGGTCGGCTGCGTGCATCGCGTCAAACACCGCCTTGTCCACGGCCATTTTTTCGATGTGCAGCGCCTTGGCGGCTTCCGGGTCGAGCTTGCGCGGCAGCCCGGCTTCCGTCGCTTCCAGTTCGGCCAGCAGTTGCGGCGAGATCGTCAGCAGGTCGCAGCCGGCTAACTCGCAAATCTCGCCGATGTTACGGAAGCTGGCGCCCATGACTTGCGTCTTGTAACCAAACTTCTTGTAATAGTTATAGATTGCCGTGACGGACTTCACGCCGGGGTCAT
>Ga0224553_1001124_pt1 | contig 10317 bp, 4 predicted proteins | sample 714S21014metaG_FD_179897 | JGI IMG/M metagenome (GOLD analysis project Ga0224553, IMG submission 179897) | Peat soil microbial communities from Stordalen Mire, Sweden - 717 S2 10-14 | ecosystem: Environmental > Terrestrial > Soil > Wetlands > Peat | place: Sweden: Norrbotten County, Stordalen... | reverse complement strand
TGGGCCGTCATAAGCACCACGGTTTCTGGACCCGTTCGATAGTTGGCTGCGGAGCGCAAAAAGCGTTGCCCGTGCGGCCAGCATCCGGGTTCTCCGCAAAGCGGGGCTGGCAGGGACGGTGGGAGACGAGGGAAGAATGGCAAAAACCAGCAAAAATATTACGAAGGCGCGCGCGGCTGTGGTCAAGCCGTTGTATGCGCTGCCCGAAGCAGTTGGCCTGCTGAAGCAGGTGAAGTACGCCAAGTTCGACGAGACCGTCGATTTGACGATGCGGCTTGGCGTGGACACGCGCCACGCGGACCAGATGGTGCGCGGAACCGTTGTGTTGCCGCATGGGCTGGGCAAGACCAAGACCGTGGCCGTGATTGCCTCAGGCGACCGCCAGAAGGAAGCGACGGCGGCGGGCGCGGACTTTGTGGGTGGCGAGGAGATGGTGGAGAAGATCCAGAAGGAAAACTGGACCGCCTTCGACGCGCTGATCGCCACGCCGGACATGATGAAGGTGGTGGGCCGTCTGGGCAAGGTTCTGGGCCCCAAAGGCCTGATGCCGAATCCCAAGACGGGCACGGTGACGATGGACGTGGCCGCGGCGGTAAAAGAGATCAAGGCCGGCAAGGTGGAGTTTCGCGCCGACAAGACCAGCCTGGTGCATGTGCCGGTGGGCAAGCTGAGCTTTGACCCGCAAAAGCTGATCGACAACGCGACGACGGTCATCGGCGCGATTGTGCGCAACAAGCCGTCGGCAGCTAAGGGCAAGTACATCAAGAGCGTGACGCTGAGCTCGACGATGGGCCCCGGAGTGCCGCTGGATTCGGCGGTTGCGGATGCGGCCGGCAAACATTAAAGACAGGGACCAGGGATTAGGGAATAGGGAATAGCCGGTGCGCCGGTTAACTTCCTTTCCACCCTGGGCTTGGATTCAAGAAGCAGTATTCGAGCATGGAGCGCCTGTGGGGACTAGCGGGCGCGACCGGCTGAGGGAGCAGGACGATGGCGATTTCAAGGGCGAAGAAGACGGAGAAGGTCAAGTTGCTGGCGAGCGAGCTGGAGAGCTCGACGACGGCGATTATCGGCACTTTTTCCAAGCTGACGGTAGCCAAGGACTTTGCGTTGCGCAAGGTGATTCGCGAGGCGGGCGGCAAGTATCGCGTGGTGAAGAACAAGCTGGCGGCTGTATCCGGCCAGGGCACGCAGGTGGAGGCCGCGTTGAAGGGGCTCCGGGGCGTGAACTCTGTGGCGTTTACGGCGGGCGACCCGGTGGCGCTAGCCAAGGTTTTTGCCAAGTGGGCGAGCGAGAACGCGGAGTTCCAGTTCAAGCTGGGCATTGTGGACGGCAAGCTGCTGACAGTCGCCGAGGTCAAGGCGCTGGCAACGATGCCGGGCAAGGAAGAGCTCTTCTCGAAGCTGCTGTTCCTGATCAACGCGCCGGCACAGAGGCTGGCGACGGTGATCAACGCGGCGGGACACGATCTGGCGGTGGTTCTGGGCCAGGGCGTGGAGAAGGAAAAGTTTGCGAGTGCTGCTTAGGCGGTAAAGTTTCGTGGTTTCCCAGGTCCGAAAATCCGGACCTGGGCACCCGTAGAGTTTTTCAAGGGATTTGGTCGCAGGTACAGCCGGAAAGGGCGCGGGTCTGGCGCATCGGAAACTTTCTGTTTGGGTTTGCGGCCGGGAATAACAAATTTCAAACGTTTCTGATTGGAGAAGAAAATGGCGGATCTGGTGCAGTTGGAAGAGCAAATTGTGGCCCTGAGCCTGTTGGAAGCGGCGGCTCTGGTGAAAAAGCTGGAAGAGCGGCTTGGGGTTTCGGCGGCGGCTGCGGCTCCGGTTGCGGCGGCGGCTGCGGGCGCGGCAGCTCCGGCGGTCGAGGAGCAGACGGAGTTCCAGGTGATTCTAAAGGACTTCGGCGCGAACAAGATCAGCACCATCAAGGCGGTGCGCGAGGTTACGTCGCTGGGCCTGAAGGAAGCCAAGGACCTGGTCGATGGCGCTCCCAAGGCGATCAAGGAAAGCGCGACCAAGGACGAGGCCGAGGCGATCCGGAAGAAGTTTGAAGGCATCGCAACGATTGAAATCAAGTAGCTCGGTCAAGTGGCCCGGCCGCGAGGGCTGAGCCACTTGCAAGGCTTGCCGGGACGCGCTAGAATGTTCATTGTGCGTCTTTTCGGCACATTCCTTTTTTCCAGGGATGGTACCGGTTTTGCAGGCGCGTCTTGAGAGTTGTGAATGGGCACGCGAGCGTCCGCTGGCCGGGGCAGAGCCAAGCCCTCTGGCGGCGAGGTTCGCGTTGTAGTTAAGTGCCTTAGAGTCAATGGTTTACTTAGGCAGTCGGGCTGAGTAACCGTTGACGTTGCGAGTGGCTGGCGAGCGAGCGGCAGAAGCGAGCTTTGGGATCGGCGAGAGCAGCGCAAATGAATTCGGATGGGGGCACAGGCGATGGGCCGCGCTCGTGAGGCATTGTGCCTCGCGGGCTTTTCGTGTCTCCGAGCTGTGGCAGATTGAGTTTTGAAGCACTTGAGGGAATATCTGCCCAGTGCGTACCAGGATTGTAAACAGATTTGGTTGTTGTGCTGGCCTCCTCAATTGTGCGCAGTTTAGCGTACCTGCCGGATGTGCGGCAATGCCCACTACGCGTTTTTAACCGAACTCTCACGGGAGATGCAAGGCCGTGAGGAATTCCCCGGTGTGTTTGCGGCCTGACTGCAAATTGTATTTTGGGGGCTTGCAGGGGCGGGGACTGGATAGAAGCAGCGGCCCAGTCCGTTTTTTTTGACTTACTTACCGTAATTAGCCGGCGCCGAAGAGACTCAGGCGCTGGCCCGGCCAGCACACAGTGCCGGAGCGACGAGGCTCAGGAGTGAAGCATGCCCAACGAGAAGCGCGCGGTTCGCAGCCGACTCGATTTTTCAAAGATTCCCACCGCAACCCAGATTCCCAACCTGATCGAAGTGCAGCGCCGCTCGTATGAGCGATTCCTGCAGATGGACAAACTGCCAAACGAGCGCGACGATGCGGGCTTGCAGTCGGTGTTTGTGTCGGTATTTCCGATTACGGACTTCCGCGGCATCTCGCAGTTGGACTTTGTGGATTTTTCGATTGGCAACTGGGAGTGCAAGTGCGGCCACTTGAAGGGGCTGCATCACCTGAGGACGGCCTGCGTGCATTGCGGGTCGATGGTGATTACAGATCCGTTTCATCCGGGGGACGTGCTGTGCCAGAAGTGCGGCACGTACAACAAGAACACGCCCGACTTCTGCAACAAGTGCGGCGACCCGGTGAGCCTGCAGTTGAAGTACGACCAGCAGGAGTGCGAAGAGCGGGGGATGACCTTCTCGGCGCCGTTGAAGGTGACGGTGCGGCTGACGATTTATGAGAAGGACGCGGAGACGGGCAACAAGACGATTCGCGACATTAAAGAACAAGAAGTGTTTTTCGGCGATATTCCCTTGATGACGCCCAACGGCACCTTCATCGTGAACGGCACCGAGAGAGTGATCGTCTCGCAGTTGCACCGGTCGCCCGGAGTCTTTTTTGAGACGGCCAACAACCACACCTATTTTCTGGGCAAGATCATTCCCTACCGCGGGTCGTGGGTGGAGTTCGAGTACGACCAGAAGAACACGCTTTATGTGCGCATCGACCGCAAGCGTAAGTTTCTAGGGACGATCTTTCTGCGCGCGCTGGGGCTGCGTTCGGACGAGGAAATTCTCAAGACGTTCTACACGGTGGACCGGGTGCACATCGCCGACGGGAAGCTGCAGTGGGCGGTGGTCGAGGAAGGCAAGGGCGCGACGCACCTGGTGGGAGTCAAGCCGGCGCACGCGGTGGTGCACAACGGCGTAGAGATCGCGTTTGCCGGGCGCAAGATAACGCCTCACTCGCTGAAGGCGATTCGAGCGGCGGCCATCGACAGGATTGAAGTGGAGGCGGCCGAGCTTGACGGTGCGCATACCGCAGCCGACGTGGTGGACCTGAATACCGGCGAAGTGGTGGTGGAAGCCAACGTCGAATTGACGGCTGACCGGCTGCACAAGATTTTGTCAAGCGGCGCGGCTGTCTTCGAGGTTTTCTTTCCGGAGCGCGACGATGTGGGCAACATCATTGCCAACACGCTGAAGCGCGACACGATTCGCAAGCCGGAAGAGGCGCTGATCGAGATCTACCGCAAATTGCGCCCCGGCGACCCGCCGACGCTGGACACGGCGACGGCGCTGTTTGAAGGCATGTTCTTCGACGCGCGCAAGTACGATTTTTCGCGCGTGGGCCGGTTGAAGTTCAACATCAAGCTGTACGAGAACCAGGACGCCACGCAGCTGCACCATCGCACGCTGACGCCGGAGGATTTCTACGCGACCATCCGCTATCTGCTGAAGCTGCGCAAGAACATCGGCATGGTGGACGACATCGATCACCTGGGCAACCGCCGGGTGAGGGCAGTGGGCGAACTGATGGAGAACCAGTTCCGCATAGGCCTGGTGCGCATGGAGCGGGCGATCAAGGAAAAGATGAGCGTGTATCAGGAGCTTTCGACGGCCATGCCGCACGACCTGATTAACGCCAAGCCTGTGATGGCGGCGATTCGCGAGTTTTTCGGCTCGTCGCAGTTGTCGCAGTTCATGGACCAGACCAATCCGCTTTCGGAGATTACGCACAAGAGGCGCCTTTCGGCGCTTGGACCGGGCGGCTTGAGCCGCGAACGCGCGGGATTTGAAGTGCGCGACGTGCATCCGACGCACTATGGGCGCATCTGCCCGATCGAAACACCGGAAGGCCCGAACATCGGGCTCATCAGCTCACTGAGCTGCTTTGCGCGGATCAACGAATACGGCTTCATCGAGTCGCCTTACCGCAAGGTGAAGGACTCGCGGATTCTGGACTACGTGGAGATTGCCAACGCCGGCGAGAGCGGCCTGAGAGTGGGCGACCACATCGAGAAGGAAGAAGCGGCGCGGCTGAATGCGGGGCTGAAGAAGTCGGGCAAGCGGTTAATCGATCACATTCCGTTCAGCTTCTATCTCTCGGCATGGGAAGAAGACAAGCACACCATCGCGCAGGCCAACATCGAGTTCAATGACGAGGGCCTGATCACCGAGGACCTGGTGAACGCGCGGCGCATGGGAAACTTTGTGCTGGTGAACCGCACCGATGTGGACTACATCGACGTCTCGCCGAAGCAGTTGGTTTCAGTGGCCGCGTCGCTGGTACCGTTCTTGGAGCATGATGACGCCAACCGCGCGCTGATGGGCGCGAACATGCAACGGCAGAGCGTGCCGCTGCTGGTAGCCGAGGCTCCGCTGGTGGGCACGGGGATGGAGGGCGTGACGGCGCGCGACTCGGGCGCCGTGATTCTGGCTAAGCGCAACGGCCTTGTGGATTCGGTGGACTCGCAGCGCATTATCGTGCGCGTGGAAGGCGAGCATCATCCCACGCAGCTTTCGCGCGAAGTGGGCTCGGACATTTACACGCTCATCAAGTTCAAGCGGTCGAACCAGAATACCTGCATCAACCAAAAGCCTATTGTTCGCGAGGGCGACCGAGTGGTGAAGGGTCAGGTAATCGCCGACGGACCGTGCACGGAGCGCGGCGAACTGGCGCTGGGACGCAACGTGCTGGTGGCCTTCATGCCGTGGCGCGGCTACAACTTTGAGGACGCAATCCTCATCAGCGAAAAGCTGGTGCGTGAGGACTACTACACCTCGGTCCATATTGAAGAATTTGAAATCGAGGCGCGCGACACCAAGCTGGGGCCGGAGGAGATCACGCGGGACATTCCGAACGTGAGCGAGCACGCGTTGCGCGACCTGGACGAGAGCGGCGTGATCCGCATCGGCGCGCAGATCAAGCACGGCGACATTCTGGTGGGCAAGGTCACTCCTAAAGGAGAGACGCAACTGACGCCGGAAGAAAAGCTGTTGCGGGCCATCTTCGGTGAGAAGGCGGGTGATGTGCGCGATGCGTCGCTGACCTGTCCTCCGGGCATCGAGGGCACGATCGTCGATGTGCGCATCTTCAGCCGCAAGGGCCAGGATAAGGACGAGCGGGCGAGGCAAATCGAAACCGAGTACATCTCGAAGCTGGAGAAGAATCTGGGCGACGAGATTCGTATTTTGACCGATGAGCGCCTGAAGCGTCTGGAAGGCATTCTGGGCGGCAAGGAAGTGCTGGCCGATCTGCACGACGAGCGGACCAACAAACGCTTGCTGACCAAGGCGGCGATTTTGGACAGGGAGACGATCGAGCGCATTTCGACCAAGAATCTCAAGCGCATCCGCTACGCCGACAAGGACCCCAGGGTCAACGAGCAGATTGACGAGATCGAAGAGATGACCTCGCGGCAGATCGAAGTGCTGCGCAAGATCACCAATGAAAAAGTTGCGAAGCTGCAAAAGGGCGATGAGCTGCCTCCGGGCGTGATCAAGCTGGTGAAGGTCTATGTGGCCATGAAGCGCAAGCTTTCAGTGGGCGACAAGATGGCCGGCCGGCACGGCAACAAGGGCGTGATCGCGCGCATTCTTCCAGAAGAAGACATGCCGTACCTGCCCGATGGAACGCCGGTGGAGATTGTGCTGAACCCGCTGGGTGTGCCTTCGCGTATGAACGTGGGCCAGATTCTGGAGACGCATCTGGGCTGGGCCGCGCATGAACTGGGCAAGAAGATTGCCGATCTGATCAAGGCCAACACGGATGCGGCGTACATGCGCGAACTGATGAAGAAAGAGTTCGCCGGAACCGCTGCGTTGCGCCAGTTGCTCGAATTGGATGACGAGATGCTGCTGCGCGTGGGAGCGGGCATGGAGCGCGGCATCTGGTTCGGGACGGCGGTCTTCGACGGCGCGCGGGAAGAAGAGATAAAGGCGCTGCTGGCGTCGGCCGGTTTGCCTTCCTCGGGCAAGACGGCGCTGTTTGACGGCATGACGGGCGAACAGTTTGAGCAGCCGGTGACGGTGGGCTACATCTACATGCTGAAGCTGTCGCACCTGGTGGACGACAAGATTCACGCGCGGTCGATCGGGCCGTACTCGCTGATTACGCAGCAGCCGCTGGGCGGCAAGGCGCAGTTTGGCGGGCAGAGGTTCGGCGAGATGGAAGTGTGGGCGCTGGAGGCTTATGGCGCGGCATACATTCTGCAAGAGCTGCTGACCGCCAAGTCGGACGATGTGTATGGCCGGACCAAGATTTATGAGGCCATCGTGAAGGGCGAGGCGGCCATCGAGCCGGGCGTGCCGGAGTCGTTCAATGTGTTGATACGCGAGTTGCAGTCGCTGTGCCTGGACGTGGAGTTGATCAAGCGCGCGGATCTTGTGCGCAAGGTTCCCGAGCCGGAGATAGCGGCGGTCGCCGATTGAGTTACGAGGTATCCCAGGTCTCAGAATCGAGACCTGGGGCACTCAACTGATTGAGTTTGACCGGTCAGAAAACTTTGGGCCGGGCATGAAATTGGGGTTCTTCTTGAAAGCGGTAAACGCCGCTTCCCGGGAAGGAAGAATCCATAAAGAATCCCGGGAAAAGCCGCGGCAGGCGCCGATGAGGCCCGCCAAGGAGGGTCGCCTTGTTCCGTTCGAACCCGTTTGAGCTTTCCAGCCCCATTACCGATTTTGACGCTATCCGCATCATGCTGGCATCACCGGAGAAGATCCGCAGCTGGTCGCATGGCGAGGTCACCAAACCGGAGACCATCAACTACCGCACCTTCAAGCCGGAGCGCGACGGGCTTTTCTGCGCGCGCATCTTTGGACCAGTGACGGACTGGGAGTGCCTGTGCGGCAAGTACAAGCGCATGAAGCACCGCGGCGTGATCTGCGACAAATGCGGCGTGGAAGTGACGGTGAGCAAGGTGCGCCGCGAGCGCATGGGGCACATCGAGCTGGCGTCGCCCTGTTCGCACGTGTGGTTCTTCAAGGGGCTGCCTTCACGCATCGGCCACCTGCTGGACATTTCTCTTCGCGATCTGGAAGCCATCCTCTACTTCGAATCGTATGTGGTGATCGATCCGGGCGACGCGCCGGTGAAGGAACGCGAGATCATCAAGGACGAGACTAAGTACCGCGAGCTGGATGCGCAGTTCCGTCCTTCGGGGTTCAAGGCGATGATGGGCGCGGAGGCGATCAAGGAGCTGCTCAAGCGCGTGCAGATCAACGAGCTGGGCATCGAACTGCGCGAGAGGATGAAGACGGAAACCTCGGCGCAGAAAAAGCTGAAGTACGCCAAGCGCCTGAAGGTTGTCGAAGCCTTCCGCAAGAGCGACAACAAGCCGCAGTGGATGATCCTGGACGTGCTGCCGGTGATTCCTCCCGAGCTGCGCCCGCTGGTGCCGCTGGATGGCGGCCGGTTTGCCACTTCGGATTTGAACGATCTCTATCGCCGCGTGATCAACCGCAACAACCGGTTGAAGAAGCTGATGGACCTGCACGCGCCGGAAGTAATTGTGCGCAACGAAAAGCGCATGTTGCAGGAGGCGGTGGACGCGCTGTTTGACAACGGCCGCCGCGGCCGTGTGCTGAGGGGCGCCAACAACCGCCCACTGAAATCCTTATCCGATACGCTGAAGGGCAAGCAGGGACGCTTCCGGCAGAATCTGCTGGGCAAGCGCGTGGACTACTCGGGCCGGTCGGTGATCGTGGTGGGTCCGGAATTGAAATTGCATCAGTGCGGATTGCCCAAGAAGATGGCGCTCGAACTGTTCAAGCCGTTCATCTATCACCGCCTGGAACAGACGGGCCACTGCACAACCATCAAGCAGGCCAAAGAGATGGTGGAGATGCAGGAGCCGGTGGTGTGGGACATTCTGGAAGAGGTCATCAAGGACCACCCGGTGCTGTTGAACCGCGCTCCGACGCTGCATCGGCTGGGCATTCAGGCTTTTGAGCCGGTGCTGGTGGAGGGCAAGGCGATCAAGATTCACCCGCTGGTCTGCACGGCCTTCAACGCCGACTTCGATGGCGACCAGATGGCGGTGCATATTCCGCTGTCTCCGGAGGCGCAGATTGAGGCCAGCGTTTTGATGCTGGCCACGCACAATATTCTTTCGCCGGCCTCGGGCCAGCCCATCACGGTGCCCTCGCAGGACATGGTGCTGGGACTCTATTACCTGACCAAGGCCAAGAAGAACGCCAAGGGGGAGGGCCGGGTCTTCGCCAATACGGAAGAGATTCTGATGGCGCTGGAAGCCAAGGAAGTGGAGACGCTGTCGCCCATCCGGCTGCGCTACACAGGCAAGGTGCTCGACCTGACCACGGCTTATGATGATCAAGATCTGATGCACATCGAGCCGGTGGACTTCAACAAGCAGTACATCTCGACGACGGTGGGCCGTGTGATTCTGAACGACGCGCTGCCGGAGGGGATGCCGTACATCAACGGCCTGTTGAAGAAGAAGGGCATCGGGCAACTGGTGAACTACTGCAACCAGAATCTTGGCCTTGAAGTGACGGTGGGGATGCTGGACCGCATCAAGGAGCTGGGTTTCAACTATGCCACCAAATCCGGTCTGTCGGTGGGTCTGGACGACATGGTGATTCCGGACAGCAAGTATACGGTGGTGCGCGAGGCCGATCTGAAGGTGGTCGAGGTTCAGAAGCAGTACATGGACGGAGCCATCACCAACGGCGAGCGCGCGAACAAGGTAATCCAGATGTGGTCGGCGGTGACCGAGAAGGTGGCCGACGAGATGTTCGACAACATGAAGCGTGCGGACGAAGAAGGAGCCATGAACCCGATTTACATCATGGCCGACTCGGGCGCGCGCGGATCGAAACAGCAGATTCGTCAGCTTTCGGGAATGCGCGGATTGATGGCCAAGCCTTCGGGTGAAGTAATCGAGACGCCCATCACGGCGAACTTCCGCGAAGGGCTGACGGTGCTGGAATACTTCATTTCGACGCACGGCGCGCGCAAGGGGTTGGCGGATACGGCGTTGAAGACGGCCGACTCGGGTTACCTGACGCGGCGGCTGGTGGACGTGGCCCAGGACGTGATCGTGACGGAGTACGATTGCGGCACGATGGAGGGCATCTACGTCGGATCGATCGTGGAGTCGGGCGAAATCATCGAGGAATTGAGGGATCGCATCATCGGTCGCGTTTCTCTGGAGCGGATCAAGGACTACGACGGCAACATTGTGGTGGATGTGAACCAGGGCATCGACGAGGATATCGCCTCGGCGATTCAGGCCGCAGGCGTGGAGAAGGTGAAGATCCGCTCGGTGCTGACGTGCGAATCGCGGCGCGGCGTCTGCGCGCTGTGCTACGGCCGCAACCTGGGGTCGGGGCGCATGGTGGAGCTGGGCGAGACCTGCGGCGTGATTGCGGCGCAGTCCATCGG
>Ga0224553_1001121_pt1 | contig 10332 bp, 7 predicted proteins | sample 714S21014metaG_FD_179897 | JGI IMG/M metagenome (GOLD analysis project Ga0224553, IMG submission 179897) | Peat soil microbial communities from Stordalen Mire, Sweden - 717 S2 10-14 | ecosystem: Environmental > Terrestrial > Soil > Wetlands > Peat | place: Sweden: Norrbotten County, Stordalen... | reverse complement strand
GCTCTGACGGCTGTGGGCAATACTCCGACTTGCTCGCTGAGTTCCCTCACCACCAGTCCCCATATTCTGCCGTAATAATACGGTTTTGATTCAAAGGCTCGAAGCGTAAGGCTTCGGGCCTTTTTTATGATTGCATTTATCACGCTGCCTGCAAAATTTTTGCAGCACGCGGTGGTAACTCACCCGAAGGCTACCCGATTCTCAACCATACCGTTTTCAAATACGCCGGCTCGGCGCGGCTGATGGGAAAATCCGGCGGTTGCGGGACATGATGCCGCTGCAAAATTATCCGCCGCGATGAGTGAATCGCCTTTTCCACGTCCGCGAGAAATTTCTCCGGCGGCCAGTCCGCCGCGTTCGTCGAGGCGAACAAAACTCCGCCCGGCTTGACCAGCGGCAGCGCGGCCGCCACCAGCTTCCCGTAATCTTTTTCCGCGCGGAACACGCCGTGTTCCTTCGATTGCGAAAACGTCGGCGGGTCAAGTGCCACCGCGTCGAACGCGCGTCCTTTCTTCGCCAGCCGCCGCAGCCAGTCGAACGCGTCGCCGTAAATGAAATCGTGCGCCACCGGGTCGAGGCCGTTCAACGCAAAATTGCGCCGGCCCCATTCGAGATATCTTTTTGAGAGATCGAGGCTCGTCGTTTTCGCGCCCGCCCGCGCCGCGCAAACCGAAAAGCCGCAGGTGTAGGCGAAACAATTCAAAAGTCCAAAGTCCGGAGTCCAAAGTCCAAAGTCAAAATCGGCGGCGACGTGGCTGGTCAAAAATCGCCGCCGGTTGTCGCGTTGGTCCAGAAACAACCCCGTGGAATAGCCTTCGTTGAAACCCAGCTCGAAATGGACGCCGTTCTCGCAAATCTTAAACCGTTCCGGTGCGGCTTCACCCCATACCGGCTGCGGCGATGCTTCGGCTGCGGTTGTGCGCCGCACCTGTCGCGACAGGATTTTGTGATACACCGCGCGCGCGGAAAATATTCTTGCGAGCCGTGCCAGTTCTTCGCGTTGTTCGGCGCATAGCGGTTGTTCGGACTGCGAAAGCAGGAATTTCCCCAACCGCTCGACATACCACCCCGGCCAGCCATCGCTCGCACCGTGAATCACGCGGAAAGCGTTTGTAGAGCAGACATTCTTGTCTGCTGGTTCTCGGGACTTTCCGGTCCCGAGTTTGGCGACTGGAAAGTCGCCGAATCCCGCCATGCGGGACTGGAAAGCCTGCCCTACGTTTGACGGCGTTTGGATATTCTGGCTCTCAAAGCTGAACAAAGCCGCGCGCAGCGCCAGGCGCGGGTCGGCGTCGAAATTCGCGGGCGCGTGAAACGTCACCAGTTCGCCGGTCGCCGGATGGGCAAAGGAAATTTCCGCTGCGTGCAAAAACATCCGCGCCGCCGGTGTGCCGCCGTAAAGCGTGTCGCCGAGAATCGGGAATCCGCTTTCCGCCGCATGGACGCGAATCTGGTGCGTCCGGCCGGTAAACGGTTCAGCCTCCACCGCAGTGTAGCAGCCGACGTGCTTGTCGTGCCGAAGCCGTGCGAAGGCAGAAGGAGGCTCTAACTTTCTTTTAATTTGAGTCTCGTCACCTCGACTCCTACAAAATTTCGTTTCCGCGATTTCCGCGCCCGCGTGCGGCGGCCGGCTCGTGTATTTTTCGCCGATACGCACCAGCGCGGTTTTGACGGCAAACTCGCGTTGCGGCACGGGCCGGTCGGTGAGCAGAAGATATTTTTTTCGGACGCGGCGTTCCGCGAATTGCTCCGTGAGCGAGCGGTTGGCAGTCGGCGTTTTGCCGAAAACCAGCACGCCGCTGGTTTCCTTGTCGAGCCGGTGCAGGATGGCGAGCATGGCCCAGCGCGGCTCGCGGTGCCGCAGCCAGTCATAAATGCCCTCGCCCGCGTGCGGCCCGGGCGCGTGCGTGTTCCAGCCGGCGGGCTTGTGAACCACCAGCAGATGCTCATCCTCAAAAATCACGCACGGCACCATGCGCAGATGAAACCATTTTTCAACCCCCAAATGAAAGCGTGGAATCTACAAGCTGTTGATTGATTTGACTCGCGGACAGGCGGTCCGCGCTCCTATTTTCCCGGCATGCATCTGGCCCATTTGCGACTCCGGGACTTCCGCAATTACCCGCGGTTGGACGCCGACTTTGCGCCGGGCTTCCATCTCCTGCTCGGTGACAACGCCCAGGGCAAAACGAACATTCTCGAAGCGGTTTATCTCATGGCCACGTTGCGGTCGTTCCGCGGCGTCGGCGGCGCGCAGATGATCCGGCATGGGCAGAAGGGATATTTTGTCGGCGGCACAGTGGTCGGTGGAACAATTCCGTCCATCTCCCTCGCCTCCCCCAAGGGAGGAGAGGGGCGGGGTGAGGAGGCCGAAATTTCTCAAATTCAAAACCCCTCGCCTCCGCCTTCGCCCGGCTACGGCGCGACCAGCCAGCCCTCTCCCCGCGCGGGCGGGGAGAGGGAGACAAAAATTCTGGCCAGCCACGGCGAACGTGAAGTCAAAATCTACTGGTCGGCGCGCGAACGCAAACTGGCGCTGGACGGCCAGCCGGTCAAACGCCTGGGCGATTATCTCGGCGTGCTGCGCGCCGTGGTGTTTTGCACCGAGGATGTGCAACTGGTCAAGGGCGCCGCGCGCGCGCGCCGGCGGTTCCTCGATTTGCTGCTTGCACAAACGCAGCCCGGCTATTTGCCGCTGCTCCAGCGTTACCTGCGCGCCGTCCGTGCCCGCAACGCGCTGCTCAAGCACTCCCGCCCGGGCGGGACCGACGAGGCCACGCTGGACAGCTTTTCGCGCGAACTCGTCGAGCTGGGCAATCATCTCATCCGCATGCGGACCGAACTGGCGCCGAAATTCTCGCCGCTCGCGCGGCTGGCGTATCGCCGCATTTCCAACGACGCGGAGGAATTGCGCATCGAATACCAGCCGAGCGTCAAAAAGGATTTCGCCGTCGAACTCGCGCAATCGCGCAACCGGGAACGGACCTATCGCTCCACCCTCGTCGGGCCGCACCGTGACGATTTGCAAATGTTGCTCAACGAAAAATCCGTCGCCCAGTTCGGCAGCGAGGGCCAGAAACGCACGCTGGCCATCGCGTTGAAGATGGCCCAGGCCGAATATCTTGCGGGCATTCACGGCTCCGCGCCGGTGCTGCTGATTGACGACGTGATGGGTGAACTGGACGTGAAGCGCCGCAGCGGTTTCCTGCCGTTGCTGGAGCAGGCGCGCAAAACCAGCGGCCAGGTCTTCATGACCGCCACCGAGGAAAACTGGCCGGCGGAACTGGGCCGCGATTTGCAGCGATGGGAAGTAAAGGCGGGAGCGCTGCAAAAGAAATAACATCGAACAACGAACGCCGAACCTTGAACATCGAATTGACCGCAAATTCAAGCCTTGTTCGGCGTTCGATGTTCGATGTTGGATGTTCGATGTTTTCCCATTAAACTTTTGCCCATGCGAATTTTATCAGGCATCCAACCCAGCGGCGCGCTGCATCTCGGAAATTATTTCGGGATGATGAAACCCGCCATCGAACTTCAGGAAAAGTGTGAGGCGTTTTATTTCATCGCCAACTATCATTCGATGACGTCGCTGTTCGATCCGGCCGAGCGCCGCAAGAACACGGCTGATGTGGCGCTGGATTTTCTCGCCTGTGGAATTGATACCAAAAAAACCGTCTTCTTCCGCCAGTCCGACGTGCCGGAAGTGACCGAATTGACGTGGCTGCTTTCGACGATGACACCGATGGGCCTGCTCGAACGGGCACACAGCTACAAGGACAAAATCGCCAAGGGTATCGCGGCGAGTCACGGCCTGTTCGCCTATCCGGTGCTGATGGCGGCGGACATTTTGATTTACGATTCGAACGTGGTGCCGGTGGGCCGCGACCAGAAGCAGCACGTCGAGATGACCCGCGACATCGCCATCAAGTTCAACGAGCAATACGGCCAGACGTTTGTGATTCCCGAACCGCAAATCCGCGAGGAGGTCGCCGTGGTGCCCGGCACGGACGGCCAAAAGATGAGCAAGAGCTACGGCAACACCATCGAGATTTTCGGCGACGAGAAGGTGCTGCGCAAAAAAGTCATGGGCATCAAGATGGACAGCCGCACGCCGCAGGAACCGAAGCCGGACGCGGACAAGAACTACGCCATTCAACTGCTCAAGCTCGTCGCGCCACCGGACGTGGCCAGGGATTTTGAAAACCGCCTGCGCGCCGGCGGTCTCGGCTACGGCAATTTGAAGAAGGCGTTATTCGAGCACTATTGGAATTATTTTGCCGACGCGCGCAAGAAACGGGCGGAACTCGTCACCAACCCGGATTACGTGAACCAAGTGCTCGCGGATGGAGCCGTCAAAGCCCGGACGCTGGCGCAAACAGTTTTGAAACGCGCGCGGAAAGCAAGCGGGTTGGAGTAGGACAGGCGTCGCGCCTGTCTCCATAATTTTAAGTTAGAATCAGGCGCGACGCCTGACCTACGGTGTTTGTGATTTGAAAGCACCCGCAAAATATCAACCTGCCGCCGCAAACCAATCTGCGGCGACACGCTTGCGGTTGCGGGTTACCGCTGCGGCTGAAACGGCGGTGCGCTCCGGCCATCCGTGGGTTTATTCCGATAGTATTCACGAGTCGAATCATGCCGGGCAGACCGGCGAACTGGCGGTGATTTATGACCGCAAGGACCGTTTCCTCGCCGTGGGTCTGTTTGATCCCGACTCGCCGATTCGCGTGCGGATTTTGCACGCGGGCAAACCGCAGACAATTGATCTCGCGTGGTGGGAGGCGCGGCTGGAGCAAGCCCTTGCCCGTCGCCGCGATTGGTTCGACGCGCAAACCACCGGCTACCGCCTCATCCACGGCGAAAGCGACGGCTGGCCCGGCCTCGTGCTGGATCGCTACGACACGACGCTGGTGCTGAAACTTTACACGGCGGCGTGGCTGCCGTGGCTCGATGAGACATTGGCGTTGCTCAAGGAAAATGTGCCGTGCGAACGCATCGTCCTCCGTTTGAGCCGCAACATGGAGCGCCGGCCTCTGGCACGGCGTGATGGCGAAATTATTTTTTCTGAACACGCCGTGCCGGAGGCCGGCGCTCCGGTGATTTTTCTGGAAAGCGGCCTGCGTTTTGAGGCCGACGTTTTGCGCGGACAGAAGACTGGCTTTTTTCTCGACCAACGCGAGAACCGCCGCGAGGTGGAAACACTGGCGCGGGGCCGCCGCGTGTTGAATGCGTTCAGTTTTTCCGGCGGTTTCTCGGTTTACGCAGCGCGAGGCGGGGCCGCGGCAGTAACAGACCTCGACATCAGCGCGCACGCGCTGGCCGCCGCCCAACGCAACTTCGCGCTGAACCAAAATTTTCCCGGCGTGGCTGCGTGTCATCACGACACCGCGCAGGGCGATGCGTTTGAATGGCTCGCGGCGAGCGCAGCGAAATTTGATCTGGTGGTGCTGGATCCGCCGTCACTGGCCAAGCGCGCCACGGAGCAGGCGGGCGCTCTGCGCGCTTATGAACGGCTGGCAACGCTAGGCATCGCCCGGCTCGCGCCCGACGGAATTTTGGTGGCGGGTTCATGTTCCGCGCACGTTCCGGCGGAGGAATTCTTTGAAGTCATCCGGCGCGCGGCGGCGAAATCGGGAAGAAAATTCGCGGAACTGAAAACCCTGCGGCATCCGCCGGATCATCCGGCCACGTTCAAGGAAGGGGAGTATTTGAAGGTGATTTACCTGAAATTTGCGACGTAGCCGTTGGAGTTCAATCTTCAGCCGTATCATTCAATTAAACCACGGATGAACACGGATTAAGACAAGGCAAAAGGTCTCTTCGGTGAACCCGGAAGGCTACACTGATGAATGAACTGGTTGCCTGGCTGAAATCCTTTTCCTATCCGTAATCCAATCCTGCAACTTCGCGCACGGATGACAAAGATTTGGACTGCGGTGGCAGCTTGCCGAGGCGAAGCGCAGCGAAGACTGGAGCGCAGCGGCGACACCGCTTTCCGTGCTGCCGGTTGCTTCCAAAAGCGGCGTGGCTCCCGCTCTGCGGGATTCCCGCCGCAGTCCAAAATCTGTGGTTGCGGCCAAAGGCCGCGTTGGGTTTATCTGTGTCCATCCGTGGTTAAAAGATTTTTCTACTGTCTGGATACGGCTAAAGCGTGAACTCCAACACGTTCACATAATCTTGAGTTTCGGCAGGTCTTGCGAATCCACCAAGCCCACCAGCTTGCGCTTCGTATTCACCACGATGAGATTGTCAATGTTCCAATCGGTGAAGATTTTCATTGTTTCCGAGGCCGCGCTTTGGTTTGTGGCCGTAGAAAATGTTGGCGAGGTTTGTTTTGACCCTGACGAAGCAGAGAATTAAAGTTTTGCCACGAAAGAATTGATGCTTGATGAAATTATACCAATCCCAAGCATTCAAACCGGCGTCCAGCCCGGAATTCCAAGCTCCAAGGATGGTATGCGCAGGCCGGGTGTCAGCCTGGAGCGCACAACATCCTGTTCTGGCGATCGGATTTGTTTCGTTGTTGGCAGTTGTGGTCAATTGTTATCCGGTCGTCTTCTGTGGCAAAAGCTTTGTCTCCCCCACGCGTGGAATGGCCATGGTCTATGACTGGTGGCCGCCACTGCCTGGCATGGGACCCACACCTCAAGTATCAAATCATGGAAGCGACACTGCGGCGGAGCTGATATGGGGGGTTCCGGTCGGTTTTATCGAATCGCGCAGTCTGCTGGAACACGGAGAACTTCCGTTGTGGAACCGATACGGCCACGCGGGCGAAGCGCTCCTGGGGCAGGCTGTTTCCATGCTTGGCGATCCCCTGCATTTGATTGTCATCATCGGACGCGGTTCGGCGGGCGCCTGGGACATCAAATTTCTCACGGCGAAATTCCTCTTTTGCGTCGGCTTTGGGCTGCTCATTCTCCGGCTGTTGGGAAACCGGCCGTTGTCACTGATTTACGCCGCGCTGGCCGCGTATTGCGGCGCCTGGTTTTACATCAATAATCATCCGGCTTTTTTTGTGTTCTCCTATGCCCCGTGGATTCTGCTCTCCGCCCTCGGTCTGCTCGATTTGCGATCAAAGAGCCGCGTCCGATGGGGGCTGGCATGGTTATTGGTCACTTTCGCTTGTTTTAATGCCGGTCATGTGGAATTGGCGGTGGTGTTGATCGTCGGGTTAAATTTGGCCGCAGTTGCCTGGGCGTTGACCGGCTGTTGCAATATTGCCGATCCGGCCAGGGTGGTGGCGCGCATGGTGATGGGCACGCTCCTTTTTTTGGGACTGACCGCGCCCATGTGGATGTCGTTTTTGGTGGCGCTGGAAAATTCCTATTCCTTGCACTCGGAAGTCCGGGTGACTCAACTTCCGTTCGTGAGTCTGCCTGGCGTATTTGACGACCTTTTTTTCCTCCTGCCCTTGAAGGACGATTCCTTTGCCTCAGTCGCACCAGGAACCAGCCTGTTGGTGATGGCGGGTTGCCTTCTTTCGGCATTGAGATGGCGGCAACTCAAAGGAGAACCTTTCTTTTGGGTTAATGGCGGTGCCATCCTGCTGTGGGGTGGTTGTGTTTTTGGGTGGGTTCCGGTCACGGTTCTCGCGGCAATCCCATTGTTGAACCGTGTGGGCCATGTTTATACCGACTTTTCCTATCTGTTGGTCATCCATCTTACAATTCAGAGTGCCTATGGCTTCAAGTGCCTGGCGGGGGAGGGAAATTTCCAGCGCGCCGCAGTTGATTTTCTTCGGGTGGGGCTGATCTTCGCAGGGATCATTCTGCTATATTGCATCGGAATCACGCACCGTCCCATTCCCTGGGGCTATTTCTTGTTTGTCGGGGCGGGGGCGGTGGGAGCGTTGTTGCTCTTTGCGTTTTTAAGAAGCCGCCCGGGCCCAATCCCCGCACTCGGATGGGCGGGTATTATTATTTTGGGATTGGTCGCCTATTACCGTTTCGGCCTTTATACCTTTGGCAACAAGGATTTGCTGATGCTTCCCGGCCGGAGGGTGGTTCTGAATGCCCCGAGTCAGGCCATTGACGAGATCCAGGCGGACAAGTCCGATCCGTTTCGTGTGGTCGGGATGCAATGGAATCTCTTCGGCAATTATTCGGCGGTTTATGGGCTCGAAGATATCCGCTCGTGCGCGCCTTTAAGCAACGGCGAATTCATCAACCTCATCCGGAAATTTCCTGGTGTGGAGCTCCGCAAGGGTTGGATTATCGAAGTGGTGGCTCCGTTTGCCGCGCAGCCCCTGTTGAACCTGCTTAACGTCAAGTATCTGCTGATGCCTCCGCGCGTTGTCCTGCAGGAGGGACTCAATTTCCGGCTCAAGGACCGCAGCGATTTCGGGATTGAGGAAAACTTGGAGGTGTGGCCGAGAGCTTTCTTTTCTGACAAAGTGGTTTCCAGTTCATCTACCGAAGAATTCATCCAACAACTTTTGGAAAATGGAAAACAGCCGTTCATTGCCATGACTCCGGAAGAAATCGAAAAACAGCCCGGCTTGCGACAGTTGGAAACTGCAAAGAAAGCAACCATATCGGCTGCGACGAACTATCGGCTCCTTCCCAATTCAACCGCGTTCGATGTCCACGCCGCTTCCGCCGGGATTGTCTGTCTTGCCGAAGGTCAAGCCAGAGATTTTATCGCCCGGGCCAACAGCGAACCCAAAGAAGTCCTGACGATCAACCGCGCGTTCAAAGGCGTGTATCTCGACAAGCCGGGAGACTATCATCTGGAGTTCGTTTACCGTCCGCGCTATTGGCGGCTGGCTGGCACCTTGTTTTGGATTGCGACGGGAAGTGTCATCGTGATGGCATCCGTGAGTTTCATTCGCACCAGGGTTCAACGAAATAACGGGCCGAATGTCTGACCAGAAAATAACCAGCCGTATGGACTGTCGCTCAAACGAAAGACCACCTGTCAAAGCCTGTCACGTTTGTGGGGGAGGGAGAGTTTACTACCTCTTTTCGACCTCCGACCACCGGGTGGTGCGATGTGAAGATTGCGGGTTGGTATTTCTCAATCCACAACCAAGTGATGATGAATTGGCCCGGATTTACGGCGCAGATTATTTTCTGGGCAGCGACCGCGAAGAGGGACGTTTGGCTGCCAGCGAAATCAAACGGGCCACAGCACGGTTTTATCTCTCGGAAATCCGGCGCTATCGAGGTTCGGAAAGCGGCCGACTGCTCGAAATTGGGTGTGGCGACGGTGATTTTCTAGTCTTGGCTGAAGCCGAGGGCTGGCATGTCACCGGAGTCGAGTATTCACCAACCGCTTGCGAAAAAGCGCGGCAGCGCCTGAAAGACGGCTCGGTGCAGTGCGGGGAGTTGCAGCCGGCGGGGCTGGCGGCGGAGCAGTTTGACCTCTGTGTGATTTCCGATGTCCTCGAACATGTCCGTTCACCCCTCGACTTTCTCCGGGAAGTCCATCGCGTGCTCAAACCAGATGGCACACTGTTTATTGCGACGCCTTCGATTGATTCGTGGTCAGCCCGATTCCTGCGGCAAAAATGGATGGAATTCAAGGCTGAGCACCTGACCTATTTCAGCCGCCAAACGGTTCAGACCGCGCTCTTTAAATCCGGTTTCCGTGATGTCATTGTTCAGCCCGGCTGGAAGATTCTCAATTTTGACTATGTAAAAAAGCATTTCAAACGATTCCCCGTCCCCATGATAACGCCGGTTTTGAACCTGGCTGCCCGCATCCTGCCCAAAAGGGTGCAGCTCCGGCACAATCGGATTGTCGCCAGTGGAATAATGGTTTTCTCGCGGAAAGCGGAATCACGGCCACAGCCAGTGCTGTCCGTGATTGTTCCGGCGTATAACGAGGGAAAGACATTCGGGGTGATGATGGAAGCACTCTTGCGCAAGGACCTGCCCGGCCTCCAGATGGAAATTATCGTGGTGGAAAGCAACTCGACCGATGGCACCCGTGAAGCCGCGCTGAAATACCAAAATCATCCAAAGGTGAAATTGATTCTCGAAGATCAGCAACGCGGAAAAGGCCATGCGGTGCGAACCGGCTTGAAAGTGGCTTCCGGAGATTATGTGCTGATTCAGGATGCCGACCTTGAATACGACCTTGAAGATTACGATGCGTTGCTGGAGCAACTGGTCGCCGGGCGGTGTGCATTCGTTCTCGGCTCCCGGCATGGCGGGCGCAATGTCTTGAAGATGCGGCAGTTCACCGGACAACATGGCTTGATACTATTTTGCATTCAATCTAATATTAACAATCCAATCAAAACCGGTGAGGGATTGGATTTGGGCGGGTGAGGATTCCAGTTGGCAGAGGCGTTGTTCCAAGGCGTTTTCGACCGCGTCCATC
>Ga0224553_1001119_pt1 | contig 10339 bp, 10 predicted proteins | sample 714S21014metaG_FD_179897 | JGI IMG/M metagenome (GOLD analysis project Ga0224553, IMG submission 179897) | Peat soil microbial communities from Stordalen Mire, Sweden - 717 S2 10-14 | ecosystem: Environmental > Terrestrial > Soil > Wetlands > Peat | place: Sweden: Norrbotten County, Stordalen... | reverse complement strand
GCCGAGAACCAGATCGGCGACCTCATCAACAATAGCGGCAGATGCGGAGTAAGAACCGATAAGGCTCTTTTCGTCCATACAGACAGCGCCGGGATCGAAGTTGGCTTCGCCGTGCTGGGTCTGAGCAAAGAGCATTACCTTGCCGCCGGGGCGAACAGCGGCCATGGCGGTTTTGATGAGCGCATCGACACCCACTGCCAGAATCACTACATCCGCACCTCGGCCTTCAGTGGCGGCCAGTGTGCGCTCGACTACGTTTTCCGTGCCTGCGTGGATAGGCTCATTCAGCCCAAATTTCGCGGCAATGGCGTGGCGCTCTGGATATAAATCCGAAGTGAGAACGCGTGCTCCCACGCGGCGCGAGAGCGCGGCCAGCATCACGCCGATGGGGCCCTGACCGATGACCAGCACGGTCTCATCCGCAGCGAGGTTGAGCAACTTTACGCCCTTCAGAACGGTGTTCACCGGCTCCATAAAGGATGCCTGCTCAAAAGGCACGCCGTCGGGAATGCGCACCACGCCGCCAAGCGTGACGATCCAGTCCATGACGCGAATGTACTCAGAGAAGCCGCCGCCCGAGGGCTCAAAGCCAGCCGTCGCGCCCACCTTCTTGTAGACCGCGCACTGCGCAAATGTCTGCTTGCGGCAGTAGTAACACTGGCCGCACGGAACGTGATGGTGGACCATCACACGCTCACCAATGCGGAATTTGGAGACGCCTTCGCCGAGTTGGACGATGGTTCCGGCCATCTCATGGCCGAAGATGCGCGGCGCGGAGTGCGAGCCAGTGTGAATTTTCTTCAGGTCGGTCCCGCAGATGCCGCAGGTGGCGATTTTGACCAGCAACTCGCCGGGGCCGATTTGCGGGACGGGCACGGTTTCGAGGCGCATGTCATTGACGCCGCGATAGACTACGGCCCGCATGGTGGCGGGGATTGCCGGCGAAATCCGCAGATCAGGCCGTGGTTCAGCTTTGGTGGTTTGGGTAGTCATTGCGCTTGCTTGCGGACCCTCGTTCATCCAGAAGATTGAGCAGAGACTGCGCAATATTGCGAGCAGCCTTCTTACTATTTTCGCCTATCCGCATGAGTGCGGGCCAGTACGAGGGATGGAGAGCGGCGAAAACCATGAAGCGGGTCAGTTTAAACTGGCCGCCTGGCGAAATAAAGTTATTAAAATCAGGTAGTTGATCGGAGGGGCCGTCGCTGATTCCCTTGACGCAATAAAATGGGACGCCACGCATTTTGGCCAGTCGTGCAACCCCTGCGGCTTCCATATCGACCAGGGCGGCTTCGTATGTGGCAGCCAGTCGTTTCTTCTCCCCGGCGCCTGCAACACGCGAACTGGTCACGAGGCAGCAATCACTGGGAGGACAGGCGGCAACGAAGCGCTCTCCGGTGCGGGCGTCAATGACCGTGGAGATATCGTATGCGTGGCCCAGCAGAAACTCCTCGCGCAAGGCCCCTGCCCAACCTGTTGAGATGACTTCATCGATGGGGCCGGATTTTTCGATTTCGGCAAACGCTCGTGTGGCGGCATCGACGCCGGCTCCGGCGCAGGCGGCAATCCATTCGTTCTCGCCGGAGCGGAAGCGCCAGAGATGGACCTCGTTGCGGCGCTCGTGCTGCCAGCCACGAACCAACGGCTTCAGTTCAGCGGGCATGGCGGCGATGACAGCGGTGCGAGTCATTTCAGAGATCCGGGCGCAAAACCGTTTGCCTGGAACCACTCGATGGCTGCGCGCATGGCCGGGTTGACGGGCAGGATGCGGAAGCCCAGTTCCTGCTGCGCGTGGGCGCTCGAGGCGTACATCTTCTTGCGGCCCATGCGCACCTCTTCGAGCGTGGCGCGCGGCTCGCGCTTGCGGATGCGGCCGGTGATCCACTCCTCGAAAAACGCATAGGTTGCAGCCACGGCAAAAGGAATCTCGACCGTGGGCGACTTGAGGCCGGTAATCGCGGCCATCTTGTCGAGAATCTGCTTGAGAGTGAGGTTTTCTCCGCCGAGAATGTAGCGATGGCCGGATTGGCCCTTGGTGAGAGCACAGACGTGGGCGCGCGCGACTTCGGCCACATCGACAAGATTCAGCCCGGTGTCCATGTAGGCGGGAAAACGGCCGTTGAGGAAGTCTACAAAGATGCGGCCGGTGGGTGTGGGCTTGGAGTCGTTGGGTCCGATGGGGGTGGTGGGGTTGAGGATGATGACGCGCTGGCCATCCGCAGCGGCGGCGACGGCCTGCTGTTCGGCGAGAAACTTGGAACGCTTGTAGTGGCCGACCATATCGCGCAACGAGACAGGCGTGTCTTCATTGATGACCACGCCGTCGCGGCGAAAGTGCATGGTAGCCACGCTGGAGGTGTAGACGAAGCGCTTGATGCCGCGATCGCGAGCCAGCTTGAGCAGGTCGCGCGTTCCATCCACATTGGCGCGGTACATGGCTGCGGGGTCGCGAATCCAGAGGCGGTAGTCGGCAGCAACGTGAACCACTGCATCGCAGCCGGCCAGCGCCGGGGCGTAGGTTTCAGGCCGGGCAAGGTCGCCAACATGCGTGTCGCCGGGGATGCCTTCAAGGTTGGCCAGGTTGCTGGTCTTGCGGACGAGAAGACGAAGCTTTGCGCCTGAGTCTGCCAAGGCGCGGGCCACATGGTGGCCTACGAATCCGGTGGCGCCTGTGAGGAAGACTTTCATAGGAGTGAACAGTGGTCAGTGATCAATGGTCAGCGAACAGTGTTCAGTTTACTACGGGATTACCAGAGCTTATCTCCTGGCGAGACCTTGCACTCCTTAACCGGCTGCGGGCGCTTTTGGTCAAAGTTGGTCTCCCAGCATTCCTCCAGCACCGAACAATAGCAGGCTCGAAAGCTGATATCCTCTTTGACTTTGTCGAAACCTTGGAGGAGCTTATCGTCAGAGCCAAGCGGCTTGATGGTGATGACGTTTCTCGCATCGCGCGCTGGCAAAACGGTTCCCGATATATTTCCAAAGAAAGATTGATACCTACCTTTACCCATATCCCGCGCGCAACAGGCCTTTAATATCGTATCGGAAGTTTGAGCGACGCCCTTGTAGCGTATCTCAAATCTCTCGATAATTGCTGGGCCTACGCCGTCATTGCGGAGGTTCAACCGCTCCAATGGTTTATACGTGACAGGGTCAAGATCCCACCACGCGGCCGACAAAAGAGGCAGAGTGCTGGCGACGACCAGCTTCTGGTTCTGGTCCACCATGCGCTCCATGCTTCTGCCGTGCTCGATGGAGACCACCAGCGAGATTAGCGAGATGAAGACGACGCTCGCGGCTATGACAGCGTCGAGCCAAGGAATTCCGGTTCTATGCTCATGGCCGTGGCCGTGCTACGGTGCGGCGATCAGTCCAGGCATATCGCCCTCCGCAACCGCTTTAGTTGATTCAGTTGATTGTTCCGGTAATTTCTCACCCTCGATGCCCTCTTCCATTCCGCATCTCCCAGACTAATATATCAAGATTGATCTCATATCTAGACAGGAGTGGTTTTTACGCCCTTGATGAGAATCCAGAGGCCGATGACGAATTCAAAGGGGATATAGGGAACAACGATGAAGAACCCTAAGTTGATGCCAAGGACGGAGAGAAAGGTAGCGAAGAAGACGGGGATGACCGTGATGAGTCCCCAGAGTGAAAGAGCGCGAGGAACGAGGCGCGACTTGAAGAGGAGCCAGTAGAAGAGGATGGCGCCCGGACAAAAGGCAAGCAAGAGGAGCGTGTAGCCGAAGTTCATGGAAGCGAGGGCGCGATCCGCCTCGGCAAGAAGAGACGCGGAGGGGGTGGCGGCGAATTGGCTGGAGAGGGCGAGAAGCGGGAAGGCGGCGAGGCGGCTGACGGCGCCGAGCACAGCCTCAAGGAAGTAGAGGGCGCAAGCGGTAAGTGCGGAGACACGGCCATAGGCGCGAAGAGCCTCGTAAAGGAGCACACCGAGCCAGATGACACCGGCGACAGCGACCATCTCGTCGAGGATGTCGACGCGGAGAAGCCAGGGACGAGCGGCGATGCGAAGAAGGGCGGCGGCGGTGTCGCCGGGAACACCGAGGCCCATCATCAGAATGAGGCCGCCAACGAGCGAGGCAAAGAATTGGAGAAGGAAGGCGAAGCCAAGGATGCGAAAGCTGGGCTGAGGTGTATTCATACGGGCACTGTCTTTCTGCGCCAGACGCGGAAATTTTAGTCCAGCCTATCAGGCGCGAGACCGATATTGGTTTCGCCGGCAGCTTTTTTTTCGCTGTATTTTTTGATCCAGTCTTCCCAATGCTTGCCTGCGGCGCGGTCTTTGCCGGTGAATTCAATGCTGGCGATCTCCGCGTAGCCCACCTTGCGCTTCTCCGGAGCCGAGGGCGTGTAGTACTGCACCCAGGAGTCAGCCAGTGTGGGACCGGATTTGCAATTAAAAACAAAAGCCTCGAAGCGCTCGCCGGATTTGAGAGTCAACGTCACGTCGCCGCGATAGTCGAGCGCCTTATCAAGCGCGTCGCGCAGGTCGGCGTCAGTGGCCAGCGTGGGAACCCAGCCTTCAAGATCTTCGTGCTCCGCGCCGGGAGCCAGTTCCAGCGCCTCGACCTGCGCAAGCGTGTATTTCTGCACTTCAGCGGTCACTGGTTGGTCTCCTCCAAAATTAGTTCGTGCGCGCGCTCGGGCTGCTCAATCTGAACTAGACTTGCCTGCGGGGGTGGATCGTTGAGGAGTTTAAGCGCGTGTTCGTCGCGATAACTCGAGAAGCTGCCGCGCACCATGGCCAAGAATCCCTTGAGCGAGCCGAAGCCTTCAAGCACCGCTGAAGGTTCATAGCCACAACTTACCATGCAGTTAGCGCATTTGGGGTTGCCGCTTGCCACGCCGTACTCATTCCAGTTGGTTGTTTCAAGCAACTCCTTATAACTCTCGGCATAGCCTTCTTGGAGCAGGTAGCAAGGCTTTTGCCAACCGAAGATGTTATAGGCGGGCGAACCCCAGGGCGTACATTCGTAGTTGCGCTTTCCCATTAGGAATTCAAGAAACAAGGGCGACATATTGAATTTCCAGTTGGGCTTGCGATTGGAGAGAATGGCGCGGAAGAGGCGGCGCACGCGGGCGCGTCCCATGAAGCGATTCTGGTCCGGGGCCTTGTCGTAACTGTAGCCGGGCGAAAGCACGATGCCCTCGACGCCCATGTCCATCACTTCGTCAAAGAAGCCGCGGACGCTGCCGGGATCAGTGCCGTCGAAGAATGTGGCGTTGGTGGTGACGCGGAAGCCGCGGCGGACGGCCTCCTTGATGCCTTCGGTCGCGATGTCATAGGTGCCTTCGCGGCAGACGGAAAAATCATGGTGTTCGCGCTGGCCGTCAAGGTGCACCGAGAAGGTGAGATACTTCGACGGCGTAAACTCCGGCAGCCGATGCTTGAGTTCGAGCGCGTTGGTGCATAGGTAAACGTATTTTTTGCGCTCGACCAGGCCGTTGACGATTTCGACGATGCGGGGATGCAGCAGCGGCTCGCCGCCGGGCAGCGAAACCATGGGCGCGCCGCACTCCTCGACCGCGGCAAAACACTCCTCGGGCGTAAGCTGCTTCTTGAGAATGTGCGGCGGATATTGCACCTTACCGCAGCCGGCGCAGGCCAGGTTACAGCGGAAGAGCGGCTCCAGCATCAGCACCAGCGGGTAGCGCTTGTTGCCGCTGAGCCTCTTCTTCAGCACATATGCGGCAACCGTACCCATCTGAGAAATAGGAATAGCCATCTTTGAGTCGACCTCCAGCGCCCTTATGAAGCAGCGCGTTCCATTGTCCGCTGGTAGCTGGTCAAAGCCATCAGCGGGAAGTATTGGCGATACATGGTGTAGGCCAGATAAAAGACCCTGGGGAAACCTGTTCCGGTGATAATGCTTTGCTTGACTGCGCCATCGCCCATTGATTCGTCCCAACTGCCGTCAGCCTGCTGGCGAGTGAGCAGCCAGCGCACACCCTTGGCAATCGAGTCGGAGCGGTCGTCACCCGCGGCCAGCAGGCCCAGCAGCGCCCAAGCGGTCTGCGAAGGCGTGCTGACGCCCACGCCGCGCGTATTGAGATCGTCGTAGCTGCCGCAGGTCTCGCCCCATCCGCCGTCGGAGTTCTGCACCATGCGAATCCACTCGGCGGCCTGCTGAATCTGCGGCTCGTGATGATCGACGCCGATGGCGTCCAGTCCGCGCAGGACAAGAAACGTGCCGTAGATGTAATTCACGCCCCAGCGGCCAAACCAGCTTCCGTCCTGCTCCTGTTCGCGAAAGATGAACTGGATGGCCTTCTCGACGCGCTTGTCCTCGCGCGTATAGCCGTAACCGGCCAGCATCTCAAGCATGCGCCCGGTAATGTCTACCGTGGGCGGATCAAGCATGGCGTTGTGATCCGCAAAAGGGATGTACTGGAAGATCATCTTGGTATTGTCTTTGTCGAAGCTGCCCCAGCCGCCGTCCTTGCACTGCATGGCTAACTCCCAGGCAATGGCGCGCTCGGCCACCTCATGCTGATAACGCTCGCGGGGGTTGTCCACCTTGTTGAGCGCGAGCAGCACCTGTGCGGTGTCGTCGGTGTCGGGATAAAACTCGTTATTGAACTCGAAATACCAGCCGCCCGGCTCGGTATTGCGGACTTTCACGGCCCAATCGCCTTTGTGGCGGACTTCCTTGGAGAGCATCCAGTCGGCGGCCTTGATCATGCGCGGGTCAGTGCGCTCGACGCCGGCCTCGCCCAGTGCGAAGACCGCCTGCGCCGTATCCCACACTGGAGACACACAGGGCTGCATGCGGAAAGTTGGCTCGGGCATCAGTTCATTGGCCGGCTCCTCGATGCCCAGTTTCTCGAACTCATCCCGGGCGCGAATTACCTGCGGATCGTCTTCGGAATAGCCCAGGCAGCGCAGGGCTATGATGGCGTTCAGCATGGCCGGATAGATGGCGCCCAACCCGTCGGTCATCTCCAGCCGCGCGAGCAGCCACTTTTCCGCCTGCTTGAGGGCCAGCGCGCGCAGAGGGCGAATATGCACGGCTTCAGCCCAGTGCGCGATCCTATCCAGAATAATGAACAAATTGCGCCAGGAGAGGATGGAGCTGCGATCCCTGCGAAGGCGAAGGATGGAGTTGGCGCGCCCGCCCACGTACAACTCGTCGATTCCCTGCTCGGACGGGATTCGCTTGAACGGCTTTTTGGCGTACATGATGGCCAGCGGAACAAGAATCGACCGCGACCACGAAGAAATCTCGTAGATGTTGAAGTAGAACCAGCGCGGAAAGAGAACAATCTCGGGCGGAATCGCGGGCACCGCGTCGTAGTCGTACTCGCCCAACCCACATAGATACATTTTGGTGAAGGTGTTGCATGCGACCACGCCACCATGGGCCAGAACCCACTCGCGGCATTTGGCCAGACGCGGATCGTCCGCGCCCACGCCCATCAACTTGGCCGAGGAATAGCACTTGACCGAGAGCGAGATATTGCCCGGCCCGCCGGGATAGATGCTCCAACTGCCGTCTTCGTTCTGGTAGCGCATCATCTCGGTGAGCGCGCGCTGAAGCCGGCCCGGATTGCCGCTTTCCAGTTGCGTATGCAGATAGATGTAGTCCGCCTCGAGCATCGCATCGGCTTCCAGTTCCCCGCACCAATACCCGTCGGGATGCTGCTCGGAGAGCAGGTATTCCCGCGAGCGGACGATGGCCGACTGCACCTCTGCGAGGTCAGCATCCAGCCGCCCAAAACGGGGCGCCGCGAATTGTGTCTTAGCTTGATGAATGCTCATGCGATTGAAACGCCTCAGTTCCTCTCCGGGACACCCCAAATGCGTGATAGCCGCGCCCTGATTACTTTACGGGCACGGCCTCTGCCCCGGCCGCGCTGCCGATGGCCTGCACAATCTCCGGCGGCAAGCCAAAGCGCACGTTTTCCGGCATGACTTCAACTTCTTCGACGCTGCTGAAGCCGTTCTGTCGCAAATAACTAACGACATCCGCAACCAGCACCTCGGGGGCCGACGCGCCGGCCGTCACCGCAACTGTATTGACGCCTTCAAGCCAGGCTGGGTCTATGGCCTGGGAGTTGTCAATAAGGTAGCCCATGGTGCCCAGATTGCGCGAGACCTCGACCAGGCGATTGGAGTTGGAACTGTTGGTTGAGCCCACCACCAGGACCAGGCCGGCCTTGTGCGCCACGTTGCGCACCGCAACCTGCCGATTCTCAGTGGCGTAGCAAATGTCCTGCGAGTGAGGGCCAACTATGTTTGGAAACTTCGACTTGAGGGCATGGATGATGTCGCGCGCCTCGTCCAGCGAGAGCGTGGTCTGGGTAAGATAGGCGACGCGGTCGGGGTCGGGCACTTCGAGCGCCGCAGCCTCGGCCACGTTAGAGACCACCTGGGTCGCCTCCGGCACTTCGCCCAGCGTGCCTTCAATTTCGTCGTGGTCGCGATGGCCGATCAGCACCAGCGAGTAGCCCTGCTTGGCGAACTTGACGGCCTCAATGTGAACTTTGGTGACCAGCGGACAGGTAGCGTCAATCACCCTGAGGTGACGCTTCTTGCTGATCTCCCGCACTGCGGGCGAGACACCGTGGGCCGAATAGATAACGCGCTGGCCGTCGGGCACGTCGTCAATTTCATGAACAAAAATCGCGCCTTTTTCCGCTAATTCATTCACAACATAGCGGTTATGCACAATCTCGCGACGGACATAGATGGGGGCGCCGAAGGTTTCCAGCGCAATTTTGACAACGTCGATGGCGCGCACTACTCCGGCGCAAAAGCCCCTCGGCTTGAGCAGCAACACTCTTTTTTGAGCCGGGGAAGTCTCGGAGCGGTTACCGTTCGAGATGGAATCAAGGACAGTTGTAGTCACACTCTCAGTATACCAATCGGCGCATTGAAAAGGCAGAAAAGGCAAAGGCTTCGCCTGCTATTCGAGGGCAGGCCAGGCCTGCGCGGGCGGACCCTGGCAGCACACAGGCCGGCTTACATCGGACGCCAGGTGATATCGACACGGACGGGAATTTCGTTCTTGATCGGCACGGTGAGGAACGAAGGGCGATCGATCTTGAAGTCGGAACAGGTGGCGAGAATCGTTCCCGTTAAACGCACTTGGTTGCCCTGCGTTGCACGTTGGAAGGGTACATGCGCGTAGTGAGCGGTTTGGCCGGCGAACTGGACCTCAAGGTCGGCGTAGATGGTTGCTGAAGCGGTGTCTCCCACGGGAAAGCGCGTGCGCACGACAACCATGGGAAATTGCGCGCCGCGCGTGGCCTCGATCATGTGCAGATCACGGTTGGTGTCACCGGAATCGAAAGACTTGACCGGAGTTGCGATGAGGAAATCGCACTCTTCAGCGTGGCAGACTCCTTTCCCTTTTGCGTCACGGCTTACGCCATCCACTTGATGCATGGGGTGACTCATGTGATAAGTGAGTGTGGATTGCTCGATGACCCATTGAGTATCAAGCTGCGCAAAAACAGGAGGCGCGGCAAGCAGGAGAGCAAGCAGGAATATCTTCTTCATCATTTCTCCCAGAATTTCCAGTGAATAGGCCAGGAAACGGCAATGATTGACGCGCCATAAGCAGCTGCGGTGGTATAGGCCACAGCGCCATGCGCCGATGCGATGCCATGGACCTTTTCGCCGGCGTTCTCCTGCTTGTAAGCCATGATTCCCAGGGCCGGGGTGAGCACCATGCCTGGCAGATGGATGAAGGCCAGCGCCTCATGCAAACGGATGGCGCCATGTTTCTCGGTGCCGGGCACCCTGGGCGCGCGAATCGCGTAGTAGGCTGATGTGAAGTAAAGCGCCGTGGTTGCGCCTCCGAGAGCGGCATGAAAGTCGAGATTGGCCGTGGTCGGTTCGGTAATGGGCTGGCCGTTTTTCCCTTTGGCCGTGGCCATGGGTCCTGTAATCAGTGCCGCTGCCATGGGAATGGTCGTGATGAGTCCGAGCCGCTGATGGATCTTTAGCATTTCCGTCCGCTTGTCGAGCAGGACTTGCAACTGCGCATTGGGCTGCGACTGTTGCGGAGTGAAGCCCAGGTCGCCGAGCGAAGGTGATGCCGGAGTTGCTGAAGGCGCATTGGGCAGAGCTTTCAGAGGCGCTGGAATGGGGCTAAGAATCAGGTCCATCACTTGCTGCTGGGTGGCTAGCGTGACTTGGGATGTCTTTGCGGCGAAAGCTTCGGCCGAGACGGAAAGTTCATAGGCTCCGGGCGCGAGGTTGGGGAAAGTGTAGACGCCGTCCGGATTGCTTCGGGTTTCAGCAGACTGGCCGGTTTCCAGATTCCTGACGGTGACTTTGGCGCTGGATACAACTTGACCCGAAGGGTTAGTG
>Ga0224553_1001118_pt1 | contig 10343 bp, 10 predicted proteins | sample 714S21014metaG_FD_179897 | JGI IMG/M metagenome (GOLD analysis project Ga0224553, IMG submission 179897) | Peat soil microbial communities from Stordalen Mire, Sweden - 717 S2 10-14 | ecosystem: Environmental > Terrestrial > Soil > Wetlands > Peat | place: Sweden: Norrbotten County, Stordalen... | reverse complement strand
TCCTCATCCGCTGGATCTACTGGCTCATTCGCCGCCGCGAAGGCATCGGCCTGGGCGACGCGAAGCTCATGGCCCTGCTCGCCGCCTGGCTCGGCCTGCCCGGCGCATTGCTCGCCTTTGGTCTCGGCGTGGTGCTCGGCGCGCTGGTCGCCGTCGTTCTCCTGGCAATCCCCGCTGCACGAACCAGCACAGAAGGCTGGGCGCTCAAGAAGCTGCCCCTGGGCACGTTTCTCTGTGCAGGCGGAGTCGTCAGCGCCCTGTGGGGGCAGCCAATCATCGCCGCCTATCTCCGCTGGTCCGGCTTTTAGTTGCTTTGAGAAGGCGCGGTCGTAGCCGCCGTGTGTCTTTTAAACGGCAAGTTCCACGACAAAAGTTGGGCCAAGTTCCACGACAAAAGCTGGGCCAAGTTCCAAGACAAAAGCTGGGTGCCCCAGCCTTGCGATTCTTTCTGCCGCAAGTGTGGGAAACCACAAAACTAAGACCAGAGTGCTTTGAAAGAGCGCGGCTGGCAGGTCAGTGTTTCAACCCTGACAGAATCCGCGCCACAGGACGCGCCAAAAGGAGGTGGGGCTCTATTCCCCGAGGGAACGCCTTTATTTCCCCGTCTCCACCGCCGGCTGTCCCGCGGCAGGCGCCTTCGCATTCGCAATCTCCGGGTCCTTCATCGCCTTGCGCGCCTGTTTGCCGTGCGGTCCGTCCGGATCGTAGTCCAGCAGCTTCAAATAGTAGCCCCGCGCGTCCGCAAAATTGCCCAGATGCCGCTCCGCCTCGGCCATCCCCCAATAGACCTCCGGGTTCTCCGGGTCCAGCACCATGGCCGACTCGAACCGCGACAGCGCCGCCTTCCAGTTCTTGATCTCCAGGTAATACCCCCCCACTTCCAGGTCCTTTGAAGCGGCCTCCTGGTGCGTGGGCTCCTTGACCGTCAGCTTTCTCTTCTTCTCCGCCTGATCGTCGTCCGGCCCTGGGAGAAACTTGTCCAGTCCGGTCAGGCTCGAGCTCGAATCCTGGTCCTGCGCGCTGTCGGCAGCCGGGGCAGGGTCGTCGGGGCTGCGGACCGGGTCCCGATCCTCGCCCGGCAGCGCCACGCGCCCGCTGTCGGCCCCGCCGTCCTCCCCGGTATAAGTCCCCTCCGGCAAAACCGGCGCAATCTTCGACGGCATCACCGGAACCGTACTCGTATCCTCCGGAAACGGGTTGGCCGCACCCTGCGGCGGCGCGGCAGCCGGCTTTTGGCCCGCGGCAGCAGGCGTACTCTGTCCAGCTCCAGTCCCATCTCCGCCCGCCGGAGCCTGCGCGTGTCCCCGCTCCGCCGCCGCCAGGCAGCCCGCCAGAACCAGCGCAACCCAAATGCCCCGCTTCATTTCCTTTTCCCTCGCCCCTGTAGTGGCTTATTCAATGGCCCCTCCAATGTTAAGATGCGGTCCATACACGAGAATCTTCCCCAAAGGAAAGCATCGCACACCCGCATGGCACTCATCATCTGCTCTTCCGCCATTCACGCCGCCGGCTGCTATACCACCACCCCCATCTGCAAAGGCGCGCGCGTCGCCGAGTACACCGGCCCGCGGCTGAGCAAAAGCGAGGCCGACGCCTGCTACGAGAACGCGCCCATTACCTATCTCTTTGGACTGGGGCGTGGCGAGATGGTCATCGACGGCCATTGCATGGCCATGTTCATCAACCACAGTTGCGACCCCAACTGCGAAACCAGCGAAGTGCGCGGCCGCATCTGGATCAAGGCCATCAAGAACATCCCCGCCGGTGAAGAGATCACCTACGACTACTGCCTTTATGACGGCGGCGACGACGAAGCCGTCTGCAACTGCGGCGCCAAGAAGTGCCGCGGCACCATGTACTCCAAAGAAGAAGTCCGCCGCCGCAAAGCCGTCCAAAAGAAAGCCGCGCAACCACCCCTCAAGAAAGCCGCCAAGAAGCGCGGCAAGCGCGAGACCGGCAAGAGCGTCAAAACAGCAAAAGCCTGAACGCAGTTCCACTCGCCACAATGATCCACGCAGAGCAAAGCTGTTTTTCCAACCTCTCGCCGCCAGCCCCCTATCCTGCCCTGGGGCGATACAATCGCGTCTAGGCCTCCGGAAACACAGGCGGGCCGCAAGGAGCGCGTTCCCCCATGGGTTACCAAGTTCTGGCCAGAAAATACCGTCCGCAGCGCTTCGCCGATGTGGCCGGCCAGGAGCACGTCACCCGCACCCTGCTCAACGCGCTCAGCCAGAACCGCATTGCCCACGGCTACATCTTCTCCGGCCATCGCGGCATCGGCAAGACCACCATTGCGCGCATTGTCGCCATGGCCCTCAACTGCCGCAGCGAGGTGGGCACTGAAGCCCGGCCCACACAAGAACCCTGCGGCGTCTGCGACTCCTGCATCGAGATCCGCCAGGGCAACGCCGTCGACGTCATCGAGATCGACGCCGCCACCAACCGCGGCATCGACGAGATTCGCGAACTCCGCGAAGCCGCCCGCTACGCCCCGTCCCGCGACCGCTACAAAATCTACATCCTCGACGAAGCCCACCAGATCACCGAGGCCGCCTTCAACGCCCTGCTCAAGACCCTCGAAGAGCCCCCGGCGCACGTCATCTTCATGATGGCCACCACGGAGTCCGAAAACATTCCCCAGACCATCCGCTCCCGCTGCCAGCACTTCAGCTTTCACGCCGTCAAGTTCGACGACATCCTCACCCAGCTCCGGATGATCGCCGCCCAGGAGCAGGTCGAGGCCGAAGACGCCGCCCTCGCGCTGCTGGCCGAGGCCGGCGACGGCTCCATGCGCGACGCGCTCTCCATCATGGATCAGGCCATTGCCTCGGCGCCCATCGAGGCCGGCCGTCCCGTGCTCTCCGCCGCTGAGATTCGCGAGCTGATGGGCTCGGTCCCCAACGCCGTCTTCGAGCGCCTGCTTGAAGCTGTTGCCGCCGGCCAGAGCGCCGAGTTGATGGAGCAGTTGAACCTGCTGCTCAACGCCGGCCACAGCCCCTCCTCGCTGGCCCGCCAGATGGTCCGCTACCTGCGCAACACCCTCATGGCCAGGCTGGGCGGCGCAGAGACTCAACTCCTCCAGATCTCCGGCGACGAGCGCGCCCGCGCCGCCCGCACCGCTCTCCTGTTTACCGAGGAAGAGCTTACCCGCAATCTGCAGATCGTCCTGCGCACCTTCGACGACCTTAACTACCGCCAGGAGCAGCGCTTCCATCTCGAGCTCGGCCTGCTCAAGCTCATCCATGCCCAGCGTCTGCTGCCTATTGAAGAGCTCCTCAGCGGTGTTTCCAGCGGCGCAACCTCGCGCCGCGTCTCGCCGTCCTCCGCCCCGCGCGCATTCGCAGCCCCATCGCGCCCGTCCCCAGCCTCCGCTGCCCCGCCGGCCACCCCCTTTGGCTCCGTCGGCGGTAGCTTGGGTTCAGGTCCCCAGAGAACGACTCCCAACCTGGATTCAGTACTCCAGCCGGAATCCACCGCCGGGCCAGTCGCCACAATGGATCGCCCATCGTCCGCACCTGCATTCGCCGCTGAAGCCGCCGGCAGCCCGTTTTCCGGCAATGCTCTCTTCCCCGCCGCCGCAAGCTCCGCCGCCAGTTACGGCTCCACCGCAACCCTTACCGAAGACGCGCCAGCCAAAGCCCCTGAAGCCTCAGCGCCGGCTTCAGTTGCCCCCGGCATGGAATCCCTGCGCCACGCCATCGGCTCCGCGCTGGTCGACGCCGGCCACGTGTCCGCCGCCCAGTTGCTGGGCTCCGGCGCATGGACCCTCGACGGCGCCAGCCTGCGCATTGAGGTCCTGGCCATGGGCAAGAAGATGCTGGCCTTGACGGTGAACGCCGCGGCGGAGAAAATCATTCGCCAGGAGCTGCAACGGCTTGGCGCGCCCACCCGCTTCCTCGTAGTTCCCGGCGACGGCACCGCTCCGGCTTCCGCCACAATCTCTGCGCCTCTCGCCGGCAGCATCCAGGAGGCCGCGCTTGCCAATCCCCTGATCCAAAGGGCAAAGGAGATCTTCAAGGCCGAAGTCCGCAGCGTGGTCGATCTTCGCCAACAGTGACCACGCCCTCCAAACCAGGAAAACAAACCCAGGAAAAAACCATGATTAACCCCCTCAAAATCTCCGAGATGCTCTCCCAGGCCAACCAGATGCAGGAGGAGGTCCAGCGCAAGCTGGGCGAGACCGTGGTCGAGGGCAGCAGCGGCGGCTCCGCTGTCATCGCCACCATGAACGGCAAGAAGCAGCTCCTCAGAATCCGCATCGACCCATCGGCGGTCATCGGCCTCGGCGGCGGCCAGCCTGACGTCGAGATGCTCGAAGACCTGGTCGTAGCCGCCGTCAACGACGCCGGGCGCCGTGCCGATGAGGCTATCAAGTCCAGCGTGCAGGGGATTCTCGGCGGCCTCAAGCTGCCCGGCCTCACCTGATTTTTATTCTCAACGGTCCAAACGCCGGGTGCCCCACCCTCGCCGTCCGCCGCGGCGGATTTTTGCGGCTAGGGTGGGAAACCTAGAAACTCGCCCGTGGTTCCGTTCACCTAGGAGGTGCCTTCCGTGTCACGCTATGCCGAGCCGATGGCCCGGCTCATTGAAGAGTTGAAGAAGCTTCCCGGCGTCGGCTCCAAGAGCGCCCAGCGCTTCGCCTTCCATATCCTGCGCTCCAGCGACGACGACGCCGCGGCGCTGGCCGAGGCGGTGCGCGGCCTCAAGGCCAGTCTGCGCCTGTGCTCCGTCTGCAACAACGTCACCGACGTCGACCCCTGCGCCTACTGATCGAGCCCCACCCGCAATCAGCGCCTGGTCTGCGTAGTCGAAGAGCCCACCAATATCGAAGCCGTGGAGCGGACCCGGAGTTACCAGGGCGTCTACCACGTCCTGCACGGCACCCTCTCGCCCCTGCACGGCGTGGGTCCAGATCAGCTCCGCACTGGAACCCTGGTGGCCCGCGTCGAGCACGGCGAAGTGGACGAAGTCATCCTGGCCACCAGCCCCACTCTCGAAGGCGAAGCCACCGCCAACTGGCTGGCCGGCGCCCTGCGCGGCTTCCAGGTCCGCATCAGCCGCATCGCCACCGGCGTTCCCGCCGGCAGCGACATTGAATATGCCGATGAAGTGACGATGGCCCGCGCCATCGAGGGCCGTCGCGAGCTCTAGCTCACACAGAGCACGTCCCCTGCCTGAATTACCCCCGCAGCTTGGTCAGCAAATCCTGCGGATGCACCGGCTTGGCCATAATCTCGAACTCGTAGCCCCGAGCGCGCGCCTTTTCCAGCAGATCGGCCGTCGCCGCCTGCCCGGAAAAGAGCAGAATCTTGATTCTGGGCAGCAGGGCGCGGATCTGAATGGCCGCATCGATTCCGTTCAGGTCGGCCATGATCACATCGGAGATGAGCATATCCGGCGCAAATGTCGTGGCCAGCTCCAGCGCCCGTTCGCCCGAATAAACCGCTCGCGCGTCGAAGCCGCTCTGGTTCAATATCATGGACAGCGTGTCGGCGATCACCCGTTCGTCGTCGACAACCAGAACCTTGGGTTTTTGAGCGTTTTCCGGCATACTCTCCTGGAAGTCTCAGCGGCCAGGCATCAGAACGCGTTGCTGTCGAACTCCGCAATGCGCTCCTCGGCCGCCATCGGCGAAAGATACCCTTGCGCAGGCAAGACGCTTTCCTGGCAAGACGCTTTCCTAGAATGATACGCTCGGTTTGGGCCATTCGATGCCGGCGTTCCCGGCCTTGAACGCAGTTCGTACGCTTGCGAGGACCACAATCCGGTACAAGGGCGGAATCCGCCCCTGCCAAAGCCAATTCATCTGGGAGCAACCCGGAAATCATACACTTGCAACAACCACCGGCCGCGGCTTTTGGCCCGGCGGACCCCAACCGGAGAACCACCCATGCAGGAAGCGGCCATCCCCAACCAAACCCCGGCACAGGCCCCGATCCCGGCAGACGAACCTATCATTCGCGCCGAGAGGATCGAAAAATACTACGCCCAACCCAGTCAGAATCGCATTCAGGTCATTTCCGCCACCGACCTCGATATCCTCCCCGGAGAGATCCTTGCCTTGCTCGGCCCCTCTGGCTCCGGCAAATCCACGATGCTGCGCATGTTGACCGGGCTTTCTACGCCCACGGCCGGCCAGGTCTACTGGCACGAGCAGCCCATCGCCGGCGCCGAGATCAACGTCTCCATCGTCTTCCAGAACTTCGCCCTCTTTCCCTGGCTCACGGTTCTTGAAAATGTCGAAGCCCCGCTGCAGGCCCGCGGCGTCAGCCCCGTCGAGCGCCACGACCGCAGCATCATGATGCTCGACACGGTCGGCCTGGACGGCTTTGAAGCCGCCTATCCCAAGGAACTCTCAGGTGGAATGCGCCAGCGGGTGGGTTTTGCCCGCGCCCTCGTCGTCGAACCCGAAGTCCTTTTCATGGACGAGCCTTTCTCCTCGCTCGACGTGCTCACCGCCGAGAACCTTCGCTCCGAACTCCTCGAACTGTGGGCCAACAAGACCATGCCTACCAAGGCCGTCTTTCTCGTCACCCACAACATCGAGGAGGCGGTGCTGCTGGCCGACCGTATCATCGTTCTGGGCCGCAACCCCGGCCACATCCGTACCGACTTCCGCGTCCAGCTTGCCCAGCCCCGCGATCGCAAATCCGAGCCCTTCACGCAGTTGGTCGACTACATCTACAAGGTGCTCACCAAGCCCGACGTAGCCCCCGCCGAGGCCCCCGACCAGCAGTTGCAAGCACGCCCGCGCGACCAGCGCCTGATGCACTACCAGATGCTGCCGCATTCGCGCCCAGGCGGCATCGCCGGCCTGCTTGAGCTGCTGCTGGACAAGGGCGGACGCGACGACATCTACCGCCTGGCCAACGATCTGGCCTTCGAGATCGACGACCTGCTGCCCATCGTCGACGCCGCGGAACTGCTCGGCTTCCTCACCATCGACGAAGGCGACGCGGTCATCACCGGGAGCGGAACCGAGTTTGCCAACTCCGAGATTCTCCGCCAGAAGGAGCTCTTCCGCGACGCCGCCATCGAGCATGTGCTCCTGCTCCGCCAGATTCGCCGCGCTCTGGAAGCCAAGAGCGACCACTCCGTCCCCGAGGAATTCTTTGTCGACATGCTCAACGAGCAGTTCAGCGAGGAGGAATGCCAGCGCCAGATCGAGACCGCCGTCACCTGGGGCCGCTACGCCGAGCTGTTCGACTTTGACGCCGGCCGCCGCCGCTTTGTGTTGCCCGACGCCCAGGATGAGGAGATTGCCGCCAGCGAGGAAGCCGAGTGAAGCCCCAACACCCCTTGGCGCGAACGCTGGTCGCGGCCCGCACATGGCCGTTCCTCATCGATTCGTGCGTGGCCGCCTGTGGCTTGGCCATCTTTTTCTCCATCATCAGCACCGGCGCTTATTGGCTCAGTCGGCCGGTTCCCGTGGTGGAAATCTCCCACTCCATCGGCGCCCTGCCGGCCTACGCCTTCTACTCCATCGTCCGCATGGGCATTGCCTACCTGCTCAGCCTGCTCTTCGCCGTAGCCTATGGCTACACGGCCGCCTACAACCCCAGAGTCGAAGCCTGGATGATCGCGGTCCTCGATATTCTGCAATCCATTCCCGTCTTCAGTTTTCTCCCTCCCGTCGTGCTGGCCATGGTTGCCCTGGTGCCGCGCCACCAACTGGGAATCGAGATGGCTGTCATCCTGCTCATCTTCACCGGACAAGTCTGGAATCTCGCCTTCAGCTTCTATGCTTCGCTCAAGAGCATTCCCATGGAGATGGTCGAGGCCTCGCGCATCTACCGCTTTTCGGCGTGGCAGCGCTTCTGGCAGCTTGAAATGCCCTACGCCGCCATCGGCCTGGTCTGGAACTCCATCGTCTCTGTCGCCGGCGGATGGTTCGCCCTCATGCTTTGCGAGACCTTCACCATGGGTGTCCGCAACTTTCAGTTGCCTGGACTCGGCAGCTACATCCAGTCGGCCACCAATTCCGGCGATGTGCGCGCTCTGCTCAGCGGCATCGCCGTCGTCATCCTGATTGTCGTGGCCACGGATCAACTGGTCTGGCGGCCGCTCATCGCCTGGAGCGACAAGTTCAAATTCGAACAGGTCGAGTCCGCCGACCGCGTTACTTCTCCCATTCTTGAGCTGTTGAGGCGCTCCAGCCTGCTCACATCCATCCCCGGCCGGGTCCTGGCTCACATCGAAGAACCCATCTACCGCCGCATGGCCCACACCAAAGAATGCCGCGTCGTCCAGCCGCTGGATGAAGGCCAGCTTCGCCGCAAAGCCTCCCCCGCGCTCTGGGCGCTGGCCGGGGCGGCAATTTGCATTGTGGGCTGGGGCGCCACGCAGGCCATTCTCCTGCTCAGGACCGTCACCTGGCCGGACCTGCGTCTGCTGCTGGAAGGCACCGCGGCCACCTTCCTGCGCGTCAACGCTTCACTCGTGCTCTCCGCCGCCTGGACCATTCCCGTAGGCGTAGCCATCGGTTTCAACCCCAGGCTGGCACGCATCGTACAGCCCCTGGCCCAGATAATGGCCTCTGTCCCAGCCTCCGCTTTCTACCCCGTCCTGCTCATCGGCCTGGTCCGGATCGGCGGTGGCCTGGGCATCGGCTCCATTGCCCTCATGCTCCTCGGCACGCAGTGGTACATCCTCTTCAACGTCATCGCCGGAGCCATGTCCATCCCCTCCGACCTGCGCGAGGTCTCCTCGCTCTACCGCTTCAACCGCTGGCAGCGCTGGACCAAACTCATTCTCCCTGGAATCTTCCCCTTCCTCATCACCGGCATGGTCACGGCCTCAGGCGGAGCCTGGAACGCCTCCGTGATGGCCGAATACTCCCACGTAAAGGACCGGACGCTTGAAACCATCGGCCTGGGCGCGCAGATCATGTCCGCAACCGACAATGGCCGTTTTCCCATCATCCTTCTGGCCACCATCCTCATCTCCCTCATGGTCGTCACCATGAACCGCCTCGTCTGGCGCCGCCTCTACCGCCTCGCCGAAACCCGGTATAAACTGGAGGGCTAACTGGAGAGCAACAGGCTGGGTGCCCCATCCTTCGCGTTCTGGGCGAGGGGTGGGAGACTACAAGGGTCCCCATCGCCACGTCCCGGATCTTTCACCGCAACCCGTGGCTCCGCGGTTGGGAGGAACCTCATGATTCGAGTTGGTTTGGTTGGATTCGGCATGTCCGGGCGCGTCTTTCACGCTCCGCTGCTCTCCTCCGTCGAGGGACTGGAACTCGCCGCGGTCGTCGAGCGCCACTCCGACCTGGCAGCCCAACGCTATCCCGGCATCACCACTCACCGCTCCCTCGAAGCCATGCTCGCGGACTCCTCGCTCGGCCTGTTCGTCGTGGCCACCCCCAGCGGAACCCACTTCCAGGTCGCCCGGCAGATTCTTGAAGCCGGCAGGAACGTGGTCGTGGACAAGCCGACGTCCGTCACCTCGGCCGAAATTGCCCAGTTGATTGAACTGGCCGCCGCCCGGAATGCGCTGCTAATTCCATTCCATAACCGCCGTTGGGACAGTGACTTCCAGACTCTTTATAAACTGATACGTGAGAATCCGTTGGGCCGTCTCGTCCATCTGGAATCCACCTTCGACCGCTGGCGCCCCGTCCCCAAACCCGGCGTCTGGAAAGAAGACCCCGCGCAGGGTGGAGGCTTGCTGCTGGATATCGGAACCCACCTCGCCGACCAGGCCCTGGCGCTCTTCGGACAACCCGAGGCGGTCAACGCCGAGGTCGCACGCGAGCGCGACGTCCACGACAGAGAGGATTCCAACGACTCCTTCACCCTCCGCCTGCGCTACCCCGCCTTCTCCGCCACTCTCGCCGCCAACGTTCTCTCCTCGCTGGCCCGGCCCCGCTACCACCTGCGTGGCGCCAGGGGAAACTACTGGAAGTGGGGTCTCGACCCCCAGGAAGCCGCGCTCAACCAGATCACATGCATCGACGATGCTCACTGGGGACTGGAACCGCCCGCCAACTGGGGCACCCTGAGCGTAGACGTGCATGGCGGCATGGTAACCCACCCCGTTGCGCCCATCCCCGGCGACTACCGACTCTACTACGCCGGCGTCCGCGACGCGCTTCTCGGCAAATCTCACGTCCCCGTGTCCGCGCTGGCCGCATGGCGCGTGGCCCGTCTGCTGGAGTGGGCTGCGGAAAGCTCCGCGCAGCGCCGCGAAATCATCTGCGATTGGAGCGACGAGGCGGAGTAGAGGAGTGCCCGCTAAAGATAATACTGTTCACTTAACTATCCTGATGGCCTTTCGGATGTCGATCAGGGGCAGGGGCTTACAGTGGCGCGGACGGAGCGGGAAGTTGCTCATCTTGCGCT
>Ga0224553_1001102_pt1 | contig 10446 bp, 8 predicted proteins | sample 714S21014metaG_FD_179897 | JGI IMG/M metagenome (GOLD analysis project Ga0224553, IMG submission 179897) | Peat soil microbial communities from Stordalen Mire, Sweden - 717 S2 10-14 | ecosystem: Environmental > Terrestrial > Soil > Wetlands > Peat | place: Sweden: Norrbotten County, Stordalen... | reverse complement strand
ATTCATCTACACCGCAGGTATCACCGGCGTCATGCAGATCGCGACGCTGATCATCATGACCAGGGTGGCAACACAGTGACGTCCCACGACATGACAGGCGCCCCCGCAACGTCGGATCGCCCCTTTCCACCCATTGGCTGGCTCAGCACCGGCGCATTGGCTCTCGTCATCGTCGGAGGCATCCTGATGGCGTCGTACGCTCCACGCAAGGCGCCCTTGAGCGTTGCGACGGCGCTGCTCGTGGGTGGAGTGCTCCTCCTGGTAGCGGCGGCGGTGCTGCTCGTTCGCTTGAGGGACTTCTCTCATCGGACATTCTTCACTGTCTTCAAGTGGGCAATCTTCGCGTACCTGGTCACGGCGGGACTCATTGAGTTCGCCTTTGTCCGCGACCACACCACAGGGGCGTCACTGGTGATCGTGAGTTTCATGCTGGTGGTATTCGCGCTCAGTGTACCGACCACGATTGCCTTCACGGTGGCCCGCTACGCGGACGACTAGGACGCGCCGGAGCGTTGATCGCCCTGTCGCCGGTCGGACTGTGGAGCATGACGGTCGGTAGCCTGAAGGCGTGGAGTTGAAATCTGCTCGCGATGATCAGCTCGGCGCCGGATCGTCGATCGACGGATCATCCCCCGAGAGGGACAGAGGGGCGAGTCTGCGGCCATGGGGCTTCCCCGTCGTTGCCGTCCTCACGCTGGTCCTGGCGATTCCCCTTCACCTCGACGCGAGCTGGCCGGTGGTTGCTTTCGCAATCGTTGGCGCCGGCACCGCCGCGATTGTGTCGCGGCTTTCGATCCTCAAAGTAATCGTCGTGGTCCTGCTTCTTGCGATCGTTGGAGCAGCAGTGATGGAGCTGGACAGTGTGGTGCAGTACTCCACCTGGAGAGCATGGAGTACCCCGCCAGCTATTCACACCTGCGGGGTCACCTTGTACCAGAGAGGTGCTGACGGGTCGCTGGCCCACGGCGATGCTCCGCCCCTCGCGCACCTCTGGACCACACCGGCCGGCGCGTACGTCTATGGCTATGGGGGATGCCCCAGCGCCCTCAACGGACTCATCATCGTCTGGAATGGCCGGTTCCTCTCCTATACCCAGTGAACGTTGGCCCATCCGCCCGTCGCGAGTGCCTGATGTCGCGCGCTTGACCGGTCCCTCGTTTTGCTCAACGTCGTCGATTTGGGTGTGGATCACGGCCGGTGCAGGGTGTCGGGGAGTGGCCGGTTTCGCCAAGGTGCATCGGGGGTTCGTGGACGACGCACGCTCACGACGCACGCTCACGACATTGAAAACCCTGTGACGTAAGTCCTTTATTTCTGCCTATTTTCAAAAATTCTTCGGACTACAGTAAGCAAAAGGTCGTGTTTCACGATGCGCATTTTGTACTGTGCGATTGGTCGAGAGTGTCGAAGGAGAGTGTTTGATGGAGCCTACGAACGATCGGGATCCGAATTACTACCATAAGGTCGTCGACTGCCAGTGGGCGTGCCCCGCCCACACCGACGTGCCCGGGTACATTCGCTTGATTGCCCAAGGGCGTTTCGACGACGCGTACATGTTGAACCGTGAGTCCAACGTCTTTCCTGGGGTTCTCGGAAGGACCTGTGACCGGCCATGCGAGCCAGCGTGTCGGCGCGCGAGGGTTGACGGGAGCCCCGTCGCCATCTGTCGGCTCAAGCGGGTCGCTGCGGACCTCAGGGGCGAGATCAGTGACCGACTTCCCGCCATTCCCGAGCAGAAGAATTCGAAACGCGTCGCTTGTATTGGCGCTGGTCCATCGGCTCTCACGGTGGCCAATGACCTGATGCCGCTCGGCTACGAAGTGGTGATGTTCGAACAGTTCGACCGGCCCGGTGGTTTGATGCGCTCGAACATCCCGGAGTTTCGACTTCCCGCGAAGGTACTCGATGATGAGACGCAGGTGATCCTCGATATGGGCGTCGATATCCGCTACAACTCGCCAATCACCAGCCTGAAGGCATTGCTTGAGGAAAAATTTGACGCAATCTTCGTCGGAGTGGGCGCCCCGCGAGCCAAGGGCCTCGAGTTGCCCGGACGTCACGACGAGGACGACACCAACATCCATAGCGGCATTGACTGGCTGGAATCAGTGGCGTTTGGCCACGTTGACAAGATTGGCCGGCGGGTGCTCATCATCGGGGTCGGCAACACCGCCATGGACTGCTGTCGCTCGTCTCGACGTCTTGGAGGGACCGAGATCAAGGTCATGGCCCGTCGGCCCCGCGAATACTTCAAGGCTTCGACGTGGGAGCTGGAGGACGCCGAGGAAGAGGGTGTCGAGATCATCGTCAACCACGCGCCGAAGCGTTTCCTCCTCGAAGACGGCAAGCTGGTCGGCATGGAGTTTGACGTGCTCGAGTGGGACGAGGGGGCGGTTCACTCGAAGGTCCTCGACACCGTCGTCGTCCCCTGTGACGACGTCATCCTCGCCATTGGCCAGGAGAACGCATTCCCGTGGATTGAACGAGACCTCGGTCTGGAGTTCGGCGAGTGGGACATGCCGGTGGTCAACGAAGTGACCTTCCAGTCGACGCTGCCGGGGGTTTTCTTTGGTGGTGACGCGGCGTTTGGACCGAAGAACATCATCTGGGCCGTTGCGCACGGACACCAGGCCGCGTTGTCGATTCACGCCCTCTGCTCGGGAGAGTCGCTCGACGACCGGCCGGCGCTCGGCATGGATATCAGTAGTACCAAGATGGGAATGAACGAGTGGAGTTACCACAACGACTACAACCCGTCGCCGCGCCAAAAGATGGTCCACATCGAGCTTTCGAAGCGTTTCGAATCATTGGAGCTCGAGGTGGAGCTCGGCTTCAGCGCCGAACAAGCGGCTCGCGAAGTCCAGCGGTGCTTGAACTGCGATGTGCAGACGACCTTCAAGGCGCCACTCTGCATTGAGTGCGACGCCTGCATTGACATCTGTCCGGTGCAGTGTTTGACCATCACCGACAACGGCGAGGAAGCGGATCTGCGCGAACGGCTTTCGGCCCCGTCGGTAAACCCCACGCAGTCGTTGTACGTCTCAGCGGGCCTGCCCCAGACCGGGCGGGTCATGGTGAAGGACGAGAATGTCTGCGTTCACTGCGGGCTCTGCGCGGAGCGCTGCCCGACCGCCGCGTGGGACATGGAAGAGTTCGAATTACTGATTCCGTACGCCGTAGATTCGGGAGTCTTGAGGATTCCCGTGCGGCGCGCAAAAACCAAGAGTGAAGTAGGGAGTTAGGTCATGGCGATTGATACCGCTCAGGGCACCACCGTCAGGGTCAACGATTTCTCGATCAAATTGGCTAACGTCAACGGGACGGGATCGGCGAGCGCCAATAGTTTGCTGATGCAAGCCATCTTCCGGATGGGCATTCCCGTTTCGGGCAAGAACCTGTTTCCGTCGAACATCCAAGGTCTGCCGACCTGGTACGAGATTCGAGTGAACAAGTCCGGCTACACCGCCAGAGCCCTCGACTACGACTTGATGGTGGCGATGAACTCGGCGACCTACGAAGAGGACATCAACGATGTCCGCTCCGGCGGGTACGTACTGTACGACTCCTCGTGGCCGCTCGACGACTACTTGCTGCGCCCCGACGTGACGTTCCTGGGGGTCCCGCTCGCACGCATGTGCATCGAGAACTTCGCCGCGCCGCGCGAACGAATCCTGATGAAGAACATCGCCTACGCGGGAGCGGTCGTCGCCCTCGTGGGCATCGACATCGGACTCGTGTCCGACCTCTTGGCGGAGACGTTCGTTCGCAACGAGCTGCTGCGCGAGTCGAACCAGAACGCCCTGCGACTTGGCTACAACTTCGCTATGGAGAACTTCGAATGCCCGCTGCCGTTTCGAGTGGAGCCAATGGACGCGACCAAGGACTCGATTCTGATCGACGGCAACACCGCCGCCGCGCTCGGGTGCCTCTACGCCGGCGCCACCGTCTCGGGCTGGTACCCCATCACCCCGGCGACCGCGGTGATGGACAACTTCACCCGGCTCTGCGCACAGTATCGACGCGAACCCGTGGAGAACCCCGAGCCCGGCGAGTTGCCCTACAAGAACAACTACCTGATCATCCAGGCCGAAGACGAAATCGCCGCGATTGGCATGGTGCTCGGGGCCTCGTGGAGCGGGGCTCGCGCCTTCACCTCGACGTCGGGCCCGGGGATCTCGCTGATGAACGAGCTCCTCGGTCTCGCGTACTACACCGAGATTCCGGCGGTGTTGATTGACGTGCAACGCACCGGTCCCTCCACCGGCATGCCGACGCGCACCCAACAGTCCGATATCTTGCTTTGCGCGTACGCCTCGCACGGCGACACGAAGCACATACTGCTGTTCCCCGCGAACCCCCGGGAGTGCTTCGAGTTCGCGGTGCAGAGTTTCGACATCGCCGAGCGGTTCCAGACCCCGGTCTTCATGCTGAGCGATCTCGATATCGGAATGAACGACTGGGTCGTGCCGGAACTGACGTGGGATGACTCGTACGTTCCCGATCGAGGTCGGGTGCTCAACGACAAGGACCTCGAGGGGATGGTCGAATTCTTCCGCTACACCGATGAGGACTCGGAGTTCGTCACGCCGCGGACCCTACCGGGTTCGGACTCCAAGGGCGCGTACTTCATCCGAGGATCGGGTCACGACAAGTTCGGTAGGTACACCGAAGACTCCAACGAGTACAAAGAGGTCGTCGATCGACTGAAGAAGAAGCACGCCTCCGCGGCGACTCACGTGCCAGCGCCGATCGTCGAGCGACACGCCGGCGCGACGGTGGGGATCATCACACTCGGGGGATGCGACCTCGCGGTGCGCGAGGCCATTGATGAACTCGCCCAACAGGGCGTGGTCGCTGACTTCATGCGGGTGAGGGGCTTCCCCTTCGTGGCCGAAGTACGTCCATTCGTCGAAGAACACGATTACTGCTTTGTCGTTGAACAGAACCGCGACGCCCAGTTGCGCTCGCTCATTTCCATAGAGACCGGCGTGGCAATCGAAAAGATGCGCTCGGTCCTGGCCTACGGGGGCTTCCCGTTGAGCGCCCGCCAGGTTGTCGACGGTGTCACTAACCAGTTGGAGAACTAACAATGACGTCAATTACCAAGCCACTCATTCCCCTCGTCTCGCTGCCAAAGAACGAGATCGGGCTGACGATCCGTGACTACGAAGGAGCGGTATCGACGTTGTGCGCGGGTTGCGGCCACGACTCGGTGACCGCAGCGATCACCCACACGTTCTGGGAGCTCTCAACGCCGCCCCACACGATCGCCAAGCTCAGCGGCATCGGGTGCTCGTCGAAGACCCCGACCTACTTTGTGAGAGGCGCGCACGGATTCAACTCGGCGCACGGCCGTATGGTGACCATCGCCACCGGAGCGAACGCCGCGAACCGCGAGTTGACCTACATCGGAATTTCAGGTGACGGCGACTCGCTCTCCATCGGCATCGGCCACCTGGCCCACGCCATCCGGCGCAACGTGAACATGATCTACATCATCGAGAACAACGGTGTGTACGGCCTCACGAAGGGTCAGTTCTCGGCGTCGGCGGACATTGGCTCGCGCCTCAAGAAGGGTGAACCCAACGCCATGGCCCCAATCGATCCGGTCCTGCTCGGCCTCAGCATGGGAGCCACCTTTCTCGCCCGTAGCTTTTCGGGTGACAAGGCGCAGCTCGTGCCGATTCTGAAGGCGGCGGCGGCGCACAACGGACTGGCGCTCGTCGACGTGATCTCGCCGTGCGTGACGTTCAACGACCATGAGGGTTCAACCAAGAGTTACCGATTCATGCGCGAACACGAAGTGAAGGAGATCGAGACCGACTTCGTGCCGATCCGCAAGGAGATTCACAAGTCACTCGATGAGAACGACGCCACCGAGGTCACGATGCACGACGGCAGCGTGGTGCGCTTTCGATCGGTGCCCGCCGGTTACGACCCGTACGATCGCCAGAAGGTGGAGGAGTACATCCGAGAGCGCCGCAGCCGCGGGGAGATCGCGACGGGCCTGTTGTACGTGGACGAGTCGGCGCTTGACGTGCACGAACTCAACAACACTCCCGAGTACGCCCTCAACACCGTTCCGTACGAGAAGCTTTGTCCGGGCTCTGTGGAACTCGCCAAGATGATGACGAGTTTTCGCTGACGCGAATTCCTGTCGCGGCAGCCTTCACGAGCGTGTCGCGAACTGTTCGTCGTGTGGCCGCGCGGGAACTGTCGAAGAACGCGAGGTATCGTCGTCACGCCGTGACGACGATACGTTGATGCGGATCTACATCGATAGCCGCGAACTTTCTGACTGACTATTACAGTTGGATTACGACTTTGCAGAAAGCGGCGATTTCCTCGGGTATTACCCGTCTTTGAAGATGCTTCGAGGCCGACGAAGTGACTTTTGGCCCCAGCAGTCCCATAGTTTTCTCGGCGCCAAATTCTTAAGATGTCTATAAGACCTTGAGAAAATTGGAAGGAAAAACAATGAGGATTCGAGCGAATTCACCAAGAAGTGGATCCGAAGTAACAATGGGCCGCAAGGCAGTCGCGGTGGGGGCCATTGGGCTTCTCGCGGCACTCGGTGTCGCCGCCCCATCGGGCGCAGCATCCGTAAAGCCCGTTGCACCTGTTGCGCACACCGCTCTCGCGGACCACGTGGCGAAGAAGGTAACCAAGGTCACCCACGTGGCCTTTAAGGGCAGTTACACCGGCACGATAGCGCTTCTCTGGAGCAGCACGGGAGTCCAGGCGACGTCAGTCTCGGGTCATGGCACTGGCACGGATGGTGCGATCAAGTTGACTGGAGCGGGCTCGGGCACCGCAGCGAGCACCTGTGACCCTTTCTCGGGCGCTGGATCGTTGGTTGGTACGAGTGGCCTGAGGTTGAAGGTCGTGTCATCGACGAAGACCCAAGCCTGCGCGGTTAACAGCGCGGCACCCACACCGGTGACCGTCAATGGTGTCGCAACAGTTCTGAGCGGGACCGGCAAGTTCAAGGGTGCTACGGGAACCCTGAGCTTCAAGGGCCAGTTCTCGATTCAGGCCACCACCGCCGGCAGTCGTGAGAGCGACTCATTCACGGCGACCCTCACGGGGACCCTGACAATCAAGACTGTCGTAACCGTCAAGTAGTAGCAGCAGTAACTAACCATAGGAGAGGACTCCAAAAATGAAAAGATTAATGTCAGTGGTTGTCGCGGGAGTTATGGCGATGGGCAGCATTGCCGTCGTCGGAGTTTCGGCGGCATCAGCCTCGACCACGCCAACCATCAAGTTGACGGACCCGAAGGCAATCTTCGGACTCGGGACGGCCAATATTATTGCGACCACGAGCGTGGCCGGTGCGGTGAACTTCACGGCCGGCGGCACCACGATCACTGGTTGTGGCGCGGTCGCGACATCGACGGTAACCCCGTTCCTTGCGACGTGCCAATGGACGCCAGCTGCAGCCGGTGCGATTTCGTTGGGGGCAACCTTCACGCCTACTGACGCCACCGACTACGCCACGGCCACGGCCACGCCGATCGCCGAGATAGTAGCGGTGCCGGTGCAGGGGACGCCTTCTGGCCCCATTGCCCTCTACGTTGACACGATTCTTGCGTCCGGATCGACCGGTGCCTTGGCTCCGGCGTTTGGAGCAGGCTGTGAGATCACGAACGAGTTCATCGTCGGCCAGACAGTCGTCTTTAGGGTGTACGGCAATGACTTCGACCTCAACGGTGCTCCGTTGACTTCGCTGAACGTTTCGAGCGCAACCGTCACCGTGAGTGGTGTTGCCACCCCTCTGGTGTTGGCCTACGGCAGCCACAGTGGCGTGGCCTTCTGGACCGCGGCTCTTGCAACGGGAACAGCGACAGGTGCCTACGACACGCTTGGCGTCATCAACTACAAAGTGACAGTCAACACCATCGCGGTGCCTGCGGTCACCAAGAAGGTGCACTTGATCAAGATAGTGAGGACCGTCCGCAAGGGTAAGGTCACCACCCGCCGGGTGTCGTACGTGAAGACTGTCGTCGTGACGCCAGCCGTTCCAGGTGCCACTGGCACGTTCCAGTCGAACTTCACCCCTTCGTCGGTTGCCACGCTCAACGCGTTGCCAGCCGCTTGATCGGTTGAAGCTGTAGTACGCAGTACCCGTCAAGCCCGGGCGGAGCGAGTCAGTTGGATCGCCCGCTCGGGCTTGCGTGCATCAAGAAACGAATCAGGGTCTGAAGTCCCGGACCAAGGTCCCACTTAATCGACGTGCCCGACTTCCAGGAAAGGAAATCCATGAAACACCTTCGCATATCGCGAATTCTCCCGTCAGCCATCGCGCGGGTGATCGTCGCCTCGGTGATCCCGGTCGCGCTGTTCGCCGGCATCAGCAACGCTGCTACGACAACGACGACGACGGTAACCCCCATAACGCTCACTGCGCCGAGCAACATCCCCGGCGTCGCGGCGCTGCCCTACACCGGTACCACCGCCCCGACCTTCACCACATCGGCGACCATGGCCAATCTGACGGTGACGCCGGATCAAGGTGTCACGGGAACGCCGATGGTCATTTCGGGTACCGGACTTGCCGCAAACTCCAGCGTTGAGTTGACCTGGTCAACGAGTAGCGCGACATGGGTTGCGGACGTCGAGCCCAACACCGTCAACTATCTGGGTACTTCATACTCGCAGTCCACGCTCATAATGACGACAGTCACCACGAGCTCGACTGGCAGCTTCTCCTTCAGCACCACGGCGCCCGCCGATTTCGGTGGTGTCCATGACATCTACGCCGTGCAGAACGGCGCCGCCGTGGCTCACGGTGGCTTCGAACTCTTGCGAATCGTTTCAGTCTCGCCCAGGAGCGGCCCGATCGGAACACCGATCACCATCACGTACACGTCCTTGGGAGCAAGCCTCTACACCGGCGGCGCCTCGGTCCTGTGGGACAACCACTACACCGGTGAGATGATGGCGAACTGGACTCGAGGAACGGCGAGCATCACGATCCCCGCCGCGGGGCCCGTGGGTACCCACTACATCCAAGTGGCGAACGCCATCAGCTACATGTACATGAACGTGATCCAATCACCGATTCCCTACACCAACGGCGCGACGATCGCATTCCACACCACCAAGGACAATGGTCCAACGAAGGCAGCCATCGAGTGGCCCGCGTCGGTGACCCCCACCGTCAATGAAGTGACCACGCTCGCCACCACGGGCCTCGACACCTCCAGCACCGCCGTCGCGACCCTGTCCCAGAGCAGCGGACCGGTCGACACCAACGTGACCCTCAACGTGACCGGACTCTCGGGCACCGGAACGGATCCGCTGGTCTGGTCAACGGTCGTTGGCAATCGGGTCAACTGCAACAGCACGTGCTGGGCGTTCGCCTCGAATCCGCTGGGCTCGGGAACCATCAGCAATGGTGACATCACCGCGAAGATCACTATTCCCGACGGACTCGGCGGATGGCACGTCGTCCAGGTGATGAATGGCAGCGCGATCGAAGCGCAGGTGCCGTTCTACGTGAAGGAGAGTATCGTTCCCTTCACCAATAAGGCCGGTGCGGTCGTCAGCGAGGGCGTTGCCACCGCGAATGACTACACCGCTCCCGTCAACAACCCCACCCCGGCGCAGGTCGCCAAGCAGCTTGCCGCGGTAGCGGTCGGACAGTCCGGGACTGGAACCAACACCTTCAAGGAGGGTCAGGAGTTCACGATCAGCATCAAGGGCGTTGGCTGGACCCAGTTGGACAATACGTTGGGCGTTGACTACGACAACAGCTACATGGGCTACGGCTGCGGGTTCAACTCCAACGGCTACATGGTGATCCACCTGCACGCCACCGGCGGAGTCGGTACCCACATCATCGACCTCTACCCGATGTTGTACTCGCTGTCGCCGTCGTTCGCGAGCACTCCGTACGGCATGGTCCCCGTGCTTTCCTACGCACGTGACTACCCGGGCCTCGCCCTTGGTTACCAGGTGCCCTCGATCCGCTTTGCGATCAGGGTCGTCAAGTAACCCCTTAACGTAGTACGCGCTTACTGCCTCGCCTCTCGTGGTTCGAGAGGCGAGGCAGTAGTGCGTAGAACGCGCGCCACCGGTGACGGCAGCCACCAGTTCCAGCGTCCGAGTAGCGCCATGATGCTGGGCAGTAGCAGTCCGCGCACGATGGTGGCGTCGACGAGTACGCCCAACGCGAGCCCGACGCCCAGCTCTTGAAGGCCCGCAATGTGGCCAAACACGAGCCCGCTCAGGGCGACCACCATGATCAGCGCCGCGCTCGTCACTACGCCACCGGTATTGGTGAGTCCTTCCACGATCGCGTCGGCGTTGCTCGACCCCTGGCTCCACGATTCGCGCATTCTGGACACGATGAAGACCTCGTAGTCCATGGAAAGCCCAAAGAGCATGGCGAAGAGAAAGACCGGTACCCAGCCTTCGATCTGGCTCACGCGGTAGGTACCA
>Ga0224553_1001096_pt1 | contig 10488 bp, 10 predicted proteins | sample 714S21014metaG_FD_179897 | JGI IMG/M metagenome (GOLD analysis project Ga0224553, IMG submission 179897) | Peat soil microbial communities from Stordalen Mire, Sweden - 717 S2 10-14 | ecosystem: Environmental > Terrestrial > Soil > Wetlands > Peat | place: Sweden: Norrbotten County, Stordalen... | reverse complement strand
TCCAGCTTGGAGATGTTGCCCTGGTCCATCTCCAGAACCTCGGCCAGCCGGGTCTGCGTCATCTGCCGCGCGTTGCGAAGTTGTTGCAGCGGCATTTCCTCGATTATCTTTTTGGCGCGGGCGCGGGAGGCGGCTACCCGCTCCGGCCCCATTTTGGCTTCCAGTTCAGACCACTTGCGAGCCATGTTGTTACCTCCTAGTCCTTCTCGATTTCGCTCAAGTGATGGGTATAGATGGCGTCGGCCTTCGGCACGAACTCTTCATACCAGCGGTTGTTTCCGGTCTTGTCCCCACCAATAAGCAGGACGCCGACCCGGCGCGGGTCGAAGGCATAGAGCACCCGGTATGGACGGCCCTGATGCTGAATTCGCAACTCCCGCATATTGTGATACTTAGAGCCGTGAATCGTGTCGGCCTGGGGACGGGTGAGCGCTGGCCCGGATTCTTGCAAGACATAAACGCTATCGGCGACGCTGTCCTGCTCCTCGGCGGTCAGCCCGTCCCACCACTCACCGAAGTCATCCGTGAATTCGACGTCCCATGCCATGTGTCATTATGTAGTTATTTATATATATCGTCAAGGGAATAATCGGCAGCATCGTTACCTGGCGCCTCAAAGCCTCGTTACCCTCACCGGTTAAGCCGAGCGCCGGACGCCCATCCTTCGCCTTTTTCTAGCGAAGAGTGGGACCGAAGGCTGCCATTGCGAGCGAATAGCGAGCGTCTGCCCCACCGCAGGTGGCAGGTGCTTGCAGATTATTTCCCTCCCAGCGCGCACAATGGAAAGATGAGATCGCACCCCAGATGGGCCGCAACATGAACCCGCGCGGCCGCGCCAGTCTGCCCCAAAATGATCGGTACCCCTACCCCTCCCCCCCTCTTTGATGTAACAGAATGAAACAAAATAAGTTAGATGTGATTTATGCGAGCAAACGGCGAAACTGCCGGCCCAAGTCGTACCGCTTTCAGCTCGCTCTCCGAGCCCGAGGCGGCTGCCCCACCGCAGGTGGCTGGACATAGTCATATGACTAGTGATATGACTATCTGAGCGGAGGTTCTCCATGGCTTGGCAGGTCTGCGACGCAAAGGCGCGCTTCAGCGAGTTTCTCGACGCCTCGCTCAACGACGGTCCCCAGGTGGTTACACGGCGCGGGGTAGAAACCGCCGTTCTGGTTCCCATCGACGAGTGGAAGCGGCTCAAGGCCGAGGCACGGCCCAACATCAAGGACATTTTGCTCGATCCGAACGGCCCGCACGATCTTTATATTCCTCCCCGCCGGAGACTCCGTTTTTCGCCGCCGGACGATCAGGTGTAGCCCGTGTACTTGCTCGACACCAATGTGATTTCGGAGTTACGTAAGGTCAAGCCTCATGGTGCGGTCCTGGCTTGGTTTAGTACCGTGCGTGCTTACGAGATCGCGATCCCCGCTGTCGTCATCGGAGAGATTCAGGATGGCGCGGAGATCACCAGAAAACAAGACCAGCCGAAGGCCGCAGAGATTGAGGCTTGGTTGGACTACGTGCTAGCCAACTTTACGGTACTCCCCATGGACGGCCCGATGTTCCGTGAATGGGCGCGGCTGATGGCGGGCAAGCCGGACGATCTGAGCGGAGATGCCATGATCGCCGCCACCGCGCGTGTCCATCGCCTCATCGTCGCCACCCGCAACGTAAAGGATTTCGTGGGCCTGGGCGTAGAAGTGTTCAATCCCTTCGCCGATTCTCCGGGAGAACCTCTTGCTGAATGAACGCGCGCTGCCGCGCATCGGCGTACTGGCAATCCAAGGCGACTATGCCGCCCACGCCGAGGCGCTGTCAGAGACTGGTGCGATTCCAGTCGAGATCCGCAAGCCCGACCAACTGGCCGGCATCGATGGCTTGATTCTGCCGGGCGGCGAATCGACCACTATCCTTAGATTCCTTGAGAAGCGCCGCTTTTTTGAATCCCTGCATGAGTTCTGTCTAACTCACCCGGTCTTTGGCACCTGCGCGGGGACCATTCTGCTGGCGCGCGAGGTCCGCAGTCCGGCACAACGCTGCCTGGGAGTCCTGGATGCAGTGGTCGAGCGCAATGCCTACGGCCGGCAGATCGACTCGACCATCCTGACCGCCCAGACCGAACTACCCGGCGGCCCACTGGAAATGGTCTTCATTCGCGCCCCGCGCATCGTCGAGACCGGCGCCGGCGTTCAGGTGCTGGCTCTCCGCGATGGTTCCCCGGTCCTGGTGCGGCAGGGCAGCGTCATGGCAGCCACCTTTCATCCCGAGCTCTCCTCCGACCGCCGGGTCCACAAGCTGTTTGTCGAGATCGTGGCCAGCGCGGCTTGAACCGCCCGAGACGCAAACTGACCCGATCCCGATAGAGCCATGCTCCAGCCCCCACGAGATGAAGCCATCCGCGCAAATTGCAACATCTGTTCCGATTCCGGGTGCGTCCAATCCAAAGTGAGAGTAATCTCATCTTCACAGAGGCCCTGAATGCCTTCCACCTTTACGCGCACCCCAACTGAAGCGGAACGGAAAGAGCCTGGCATTGGCGGGAAACCGCCTGTGGATCGGCGACCTACCGGCGGGGGTGGCGGCGGCGGGGACGATGACTGGAAGAATGAGCGGCGCGGCCCGCGCGAGCTTCTCCACCGTGTCCGGTTCTTTCTTTTTTCTGCCCTGGCCGCGGACATGTTGGTGTTTGCGGTGCTTGTTCTGGTGTTTTTCGCGCGTCAGGCTGGTATGTGGATGGATCCCCGTACCCACCGATTCATTAGCGACTGGCACCCGGTGGGACTGCCGCACATCCTCTATCTAAATACAGTCGTGCTGCTGCTGAGCAGTTTAACCATTGAGAAGGCGCGCCAGAATATCTTCCGCGAGATCGATGTGTTTGAGGAGTGGCTGGGACTGGGCCTGCCGGCTCTTCGCCGCACCATCCCCTGGGTGGCCGCAACGCTGGTGTTCGGCATCCTGTTCCTCGCCGGGCAGGTTGTGGCCTGGACCCAGTTGACGGCAGTGGGCTACGCGTTCGATCGATGGGCAACCCCGGCAAGCTATTTCTTCTATCTCATCAGCGGCCTTCATGCCGCCCATGTAGTGCTCGGCGTACTGGCCCTGGCCTTTTGCCTGTGTGCCCTGGGCTGGCTCAAGCGCGTGGAATACCGCCAAATTGCCGTGGACGTGACCGCCTGGTATTGGCACACGATGAGTCTGGCGTGGTTGGTGTTGTTTGCCGTGCTGGCCCTGGGACAGTAGCCCAATATAGATGCGGCGCCTTCCAATCCGTTCCGCGGGATCGCTACGCATTTCTCAGGGTTACATCACGGGACGATGCAACAACGCGCGGCAGCGCTCGCCGAAGCTTGGGATCTCAGGGCACTCGAAATACACCTGGCGGTTGCGCGCCATCAGCAACTGCACAGCCTCAAGTTGCGCATTGTTGGAGGAGAACGACATGCCGCTGTGTACGAACTCGTCAGTCAGGTACTCGATTGCGTGGCCAAGGATCTCAAGCGCATGGCCTGCCCGAGGGGTAATCCGGCGGCGGCAGTTTGTTCGCACACGGACTGCGGGAGCGGATTGCGCATGAGTTGGAATCGAAAGGACGGTTGTCGTGGAAGCTGCCATGGTGTCACTCCTCACCCTGTTCTTCGGCACCGATGGAGTTCTATTCAGATGACAAACGTAACCCGGCCCATTTAGTACCACGGCAAGTATTGCGAACCAGAAAAAGAACTCCAGTGATCTAGATCACACTTGCGACCTCTTGGCCCAAGATTTACCAATCTCTGAGGGTAACTGCGGGATGAAGTGCACGTTGGCGTCCGACTCACCACCCAAAAACTTAGCGAACTCAAATGTGGGTGCAACCACCTGTTCCGGAGCGGCCAATTCCGGTGTTTTACCCTTCCCGCCGCGATCCTGCCCCGCCAATCACTCTTACGGCTGCCGCTGTCGAATCTGCGCGAAAGGGAACAACCTAGCTGTCCAACTCATAACTACCACATCAGCGGCATGGGTAACGTGGGCACAGTTTTGTCAGACATGGGCACAACTGATTTTGAGAAGGTAGCTGTAAATGCTCGGTAGTGGGCTTATTGTGCCCATATCGTGCCCGGATTTGGCTGTCACTTTTCTTGCCAAACACTCCTAAGTCTTTTGGAATGTATGGCGGGGACGACGGGGCTCGAACCCGCGACCTCTGCCGTGACAGAGTCTAATTACTATTAGAATCATAGAGTTACGGTAAACTTTGCAGCACTCGAAGAAACCGTAAGTCCTTTAGAGAGCATAGGGGCTTGGAAATTGTACCTTCGTTTGTACCTTAGCGTGAGTTTCCGGCAAGGGTGCGAAGCTTGTCTTTGCGAGAGGGAACCGACTGCCGAGGGGTGGTTAGGTGCTGACGTATTGTGCAAGGAGGGAGTCCAAGTCATCGCCGACGCCATATCCAAAATTGTGGCTGATGGTGCGCACACGGTCTAGTCGGGCGATGAGAGCGCCGCGGTCGCCTGCAGGCAACTGCTGAGTGGTCTTGAGAGCCTGCTCGAACATATGGACCAGGGTGTCGAAGTAACCTTCATCCTGGTAGCCGATATCGTTGGAGAAGCCTACGGCATTTTCGCAAAAAGACACCATCAGCTCTGCAAGTCCGGCAGGTTCGCCGATCGCCTTTCGATAACTGGAGATGGCCTGTTTGGCCTTTGCGACGGAAATATCCTGGTTGCGCAACACATCCGGCCAGAGCCAGCGGTCCAGCGTCTCCTTGTAGGGCTTCAGAACATCCTCGCCCAAACCAAAGCGGGTATGGAGGAAGGTCTGATTATCTTTGTGGGCAGCATAAAGATCCTGAATCAGGCCCATCAAGTTTATCCGGTCAAGGCCGGCGAGCTTTGCCTTAACATCTGTCCATGTGGGCTGTGATCGTGAATGTCGTTTCGTCATGGGTGTTCCGTAGTCGAACTGCTCATCATCAAGTCCTTTCATCCAGAATACGGCGTACAGAGGTACTGGCGATGTTGAGGCGGCGGGCGATCTCGGATTTGCTGAGGCCGGAGCCGTGTAATTTGCGGACCTGATCGGTATGCAGAGTCGCGGTTGCGGGCCCGCCAAGGCGCTTGCCGTTCTGGCGGGCATGAGCCAGTCCAGCCCGGACACGCTCCGGCAGGATCTCGCGTTCGAACTCGGCGAAGACGGCCAGAAGGGCGGCCATCGCGCGACCGGCCGGTGTGGTCAGGTTCATTGCCGCGGTGAGCGCTCAACATCTGTAATCGGGAAGCCCAGGCGCACTGGCGCCCTGGGTCCGGCAGATGGGAGAACCCATTGCCGGCATTTGTACTGGGTTCAAGTATATCGAAATCAATATCTTGAGCGAGAGAAAATGCAACCAGAATGCCGGATCGATTGCCGGCTCAGGTTTCATTAACCAGATAGGAAGAACGTCTAGTCCTAACAGATTTATCCTTGCAAATCATGCATGATGTACTTAATATACAAGGATGATTCATCGAGCTGTTGCCAATTCAATCGAGCAGGCTCTCAAAAGACAAGCGGCTGTGGCGATCATCGGGCCGCGGCAGGTTGGGAATGGGCGCACTCGACTTTGCCGACCAGGAACACCTGCTTTTGAGCTTGCTCGATCACAAAAGTGTGGCAGCTGTTCTGAACGAGGAACTCGACCTGCTGATGGTCGACGAGTTCCAGGATACAAGCCCGATTCAGTTGGCACTCTTTTTGAAGCTGGCTCGCTTCGCGAAAAGAGTGTATTGGGTTGGAGACATCAAGCAGGCGATCTACGGTTTTCGCGGCAGCGACACGGAACTGATGCAGGCCATTCTCAAGGCGCTGCCTGACTTGGGCGGGACCAAGGAGGTTCTGCCATGGTCATGGCGTTCGCGCCCGGAACTGGTGCAGGCCGTCAACGCGGCGTTCTCGAACGCTTTTTCGAATTCTCTTCCTAAAGAAGAGGTCGAGCTGAAGCCTACCCGCACAGATGCGCTGTCTGGACCAGCGCTCGCCAATTGGATTCTCGGCGGCAAGAACGTCGGTCAGGAGGCTTCGGCTCTTGCCGCAGGCGTTCGCAGGCTTATCAATTCTAAGCACACGATTTACGACAAAGACGCCAATGCCATTCGTCCTGTCCGGTACGGCGATATCGCCATTCTCTCTCGATCAAACGATAGAGTTAAGGAATTGGCTTTTGCCCTTTCAAGGCAACGTGTACCAGTAGCCACGGCGCAACCGGGACTTTTGGCGACCCCGGAGGCAACGCTGACAATCGCCTGTCTTCGCCGCCTCAACGACCCAGGGGATACGATATCGACTGCCGAGATTGTGTCGCTGGCAGATGGCCTAGAACCCGAGCATTGGGTTGCAGATCGCTTGACGTATCTCAAGAAGGGTGCGGATGCGGACCTCTGGCTGGAACAATCCACCGACGGCCATCCGGCCCATCCTGTGCTGGAGATCATTGCTCGGCTTCGCGCAACTCTTCCGGTGTTGGCGCCGCGGGAAGCCATGGAAACCGTAATCGCTGCCTGCCGCCTTTCCGAAAGAGTAGTTCGCTGGAGCCCCGATCCCGATCGTGCCAGAGTTCGGTTGGCCAACCTGGAAGCGCTCATCGAGTTGTCCGCGCAGTACGAAGACCTTTGCCGTATCGGCCAACATGCGGCATCGATTTCAGGTCTGATTCTGTGGCTCGGCGAAATCAGTGAAGAGGGGCAGGACATGCTGGCCGAGCCGGCCATTGACGCGGTCAAGGTTCTGACGCATCACGCCGCGAAAGGTCTGGAATGGCCGGTTGTCGTGCTGGTCGACCTAGCGGCAACGATCCGGGACCGTCTTTGGTCGATATCAGCTCAATCGAAATCCACCTTCGATGTGAACGATCCACTGGCAGATCGTTTCATTCGCTACTGGCCGTGGCCATTCGGGAAACAACAGAAGGTGCCAGTCGCAGACGATATCGCACTGACTCCGATGGCTGCGTCCTTCCGCGAATCCGCAGTTGAAGAATCGAAGCGTCTGCTCTATGTCAGCACAACACGGGCGCGGGACTTTCTGGTTTTGGCTCGTTCCAGTCGGAAGCAGACCGGAGAATGGATCGATTGCGTCAAGGCTCCATGGCTCTTACCAGAAGAGGGTTGCGAATCGATTACCCTGCCATCCGGGGAAAAAGTCTGTGCCGACCGCTGGATTCTCGATCCGGTCGAGGAGCCCGAAGCCATTCTTGCGACGAAAGAGGGTGCTCTTCATTGGTTCAGATTAGCCGATGCAGAACCGGTGAGACAGCCGCTCATTTTCAATCCATCCTTGGCAAACGAGCGCCCGGCAGTCGTCCTTGAAAAATGCAAGATTGGTAAACGGATTTTAGTAGCCTCCGGCTCTGATATGAGAGTGCTGGGAACGGCGATTCATGATTGTTTGACTTTGTCCTTCGCCGATCGGACAGTTCCTCTGACTGAAACAGAGGTTGAAAAGATCCTGGCTGGGTATGAGATGACCGAATTTCTCTCGGCTGAGGCGGTACTGCAACAGGTTCATGCATTTCACGCCTGGTTGAAAGATCGCTGGCCCGGCGCGAAACCGAATGCAGAAATCTCGGTGCAGAGTCTCCTTGAATCAGGACAGGTGCTGAACGGTCGAATTGACCTGCTTCTGGAGACCACTGCGGGGTGGATCTTGATCGACCACAAGTCCAGCCAATTGGCACCAGAACATTGGGACCAACTCGCGACGGAATACGGGGCTCAGATTGACGCTTATGGAAAATCCGTTGAGCGAGCGTCCCACAAGAAAGTTCTGGAGAACTGGATATTCCTTCCAGTTGCCGGCGGAGCATTGAGTGTTATGGTTCTTTGAACGAAGCCGCATATCAATTCCTCAGTAGAGATCCGGAGACTCGCCACATAAACTCCGGGGCAATTGATGCGTTTCTCAGATGGAATCGAAGCAGGGGAGATACGACCGAAATGTTTCTGTTCGAGTGTGAATCCTTAATCAGACCAGTGGCGCATGATAATGCGAGAGTTATCAGTCGCTTCGAGGAAGAAGCGAGCACGCAGAAGCATGTCGGCTATGCCGCGCAGAATACATGCAACGAAGTAGGCAGCAAACACATGCAAATGGCGAAGCCGAGGTCACTATGCCGCTGACTGCTGCCTGGCTTCCGATGGCCACGCCCCTTGATCCGGCGGAGGAGCCACCTGGCAGTCTCGACCCCCTTGGGACACTCAATTATGCCGAGCGCCTCGCGGAGGTCTTGTTGCCAGCGTTTACGGTTCGGATGTGGCGCGCCAGACTTCTGACTTTCGCCGTCGTGGCAGCGACAGTGGCTGACCGCGCGGTAGCTCGCATGGAAGGGCGGGAAGATATCCGTTTAGAAGCGCGGCTCGCCTTTGAACGCCTCTTTGTTTCTGCAATGGTCAGGCTGTCAGCCAAAGAGCCGGAGAAATATGGAGGGGCACTACCTCGGCTTCCGGGCCGCGACCTCGCAAACAAAGCCTGGTTGGCGGGAGAACCTCTCACCCCCGCGAACTTCCTTAAAGGCCAGGCAGTCAACGGCCCCTTTGGCGTCATAGCAAGGCTTGCCCGTCAAGTGGAACTGGTTGACGCGGACGGTTGTGTTGGACGCAACGCTACGTCGCTTTTGATCGCTTGGTCAGAGGATGAGCAAATCTCCGGCGTACTCGATGAAGACGGCGCTTCAACTCGCGCTGGTGCGGGCTGGATGAACGACGCGGTCAAAACGACTATCGCTTGCGTCTCAAAGCGTGAATGGCCCGGTGCAAGTCATCGGATATGGGAACAGCTGGCCATGCACCTACGGCCAGACCAAATTGGCCTCAGAGAGCGCCGTGCGCTCCTACAAATGCTCGAAGTCGTACCGGTTAGACGACGGCTCTTTTGGATCCTGAAGAATCGCGTGGATTTGTTCCTCGATTCCAGGCAGCTGAGCGATCGCGGTCGTCTCGAAAGAGCTATCTTGCTCGACGGCGTTCGACCGGAGCTCGGGAAGGATCCTGTCGATTGCCTCATTGCGGACGTGATCGCTGCGGCAGATACATACGAACAGACGACCAGTCTTCTGCAACAGGCATTCGACGGACTGATCTGGAGCCTGAAAAACCGAGGAGGCCGCGCAACACCAAAAGCGGTCCTAAGCGACGAGCGCTTATGCAAGTACCTTGAGCGGACGCGCCTTGCGCTGAGTAAGACAGTCCCCCGTCTGTGCCAGACGATGAATCTTCTGCGTAATCAGCCGTTGCTTGACACGGCGGGGTTTGTCGAGCCACTTGCGCGCTTACATGAAGAGGTGGTGTCCGCTGAGAAGTCAGAGGCTTCTCTTGCTCAGGTCGTGCTAAGCCGCCACGGACGGGTCCAGCGGGAGAAGGCCAAAGCGCCTTGGATAGAAAGTGAGGCCTATTGGACTCTTATGCCCGGTGAAAACCGCATATCAGGCGATGTGCTGCCCGTGTGGAGTGACAAATATCTGCACCCTTTCAAGATCTCGAATGCTTACCGACGCAACCGGGAGATTGCGAGCGTCATCGACTTCTACAACCATGAGACATCCGCACCGAGAAAGTTGATACTCGACGCCACTAGCTTTGTTCGGGATGTGAGCGGTTTCGTTCGCGCGTCGGGCGCAGCGGTCGAACGGTTTCGGCAGGCGGTTGAGGGCGCTCGAAGTCGTATACGCGACTGGCGTTCGATGCCGGCAGACTTCAAACTGCGTGAGACTCCTCGCGCCATTTTTGTTGGCGGTTTGCCGCGGCGGAAAGGGGGTATGGCCCAATCTCCACTCGATCAGCTTATCAATCAATGGGGAAACCGGAGAGCAGAGGAAATAACCGTGATGACGCCATTTGTCGGCGATCTTGAAGGTCCGGTAGACCCCGTGGTGGAAAGGTTGATGCAGTTGCCCCGAGCGCGCGGAGCGGCTGGATATCTTGTCGTGCCTGGGCAACCCAGCGAAAGAGATTCAACAAGAATGGTGGTTGGCCTTCCGAGACGCTTCCTTGTGGCATGGGCTTCCGCATGGCGCAGGGACCCAAACGCTGTGGATACATACGTTGTTCCCCTGTGCAGGCAAGGAGAGAAAGCCAATCGCGACCTTCATGCAAAGGGCGTGCTGGTGGCGGGCGATGGCATGGAGATGCTGCTTTGCGGCTCCAGCAACTTCAGCCCGCACGGCATGGGCATTGGCGTGGCCAATGCTGAAGCCATCCTACATATATCCTGGGAGTGCTCAAGTTTGCGAAGTCCGAGAATAACTTGCCGCGCGCCCCACCAGTTGGAGATGGCGTGATCAGAATCGGGGGGTACGTAATCGCATGCAATGAAAGGTCGAAAACTTCTATCCAGGACAGCCCTATATCCGCGACTTCGGCGCTTTCCAGAACCGACCCATGCCTGCTAAGCAAAACCAGTCCACCCCTCATGTAATCAAGATAGGCACGTAGCGGTGCGGCTGGGCGCCGGGATGATGGATCATCATGCCAT
>Ga0224553_1001090_pt1 | contig 10512 bp, 13 predicted proteins | sample 714S21014metaG_FD_179897 | JGI IMG/M metagenome (GOLD analysis project Ga0224553, IMG submission 179897) | Peat soil microbial communities from Stordalen Mire, Sweden - 717 S2 10-14 | ecosystem: Environmental > Terrestrial > Soil > Wetlands > Peat | place: Sweden: Norrbotten County, Stordalen... | reverse complement strand
ACGCAAAACGTGGACGCGCAAACCGCATTTACCCTTGAAATCGCCGTCGGGATACGGAATCTCTCCAGGAAAGCAGCCTCCAACCTTCAACGCGGAAAATATCAGGACCTGATCAGAGGCTCCCTAAGTGACGACGCATTGCGGTAGATCATGCCAGTGAGCAGAGCACGAGTGAGCGGCGAGCGTGCCGACTGGTGAACCAGCCACGCTGCACGCAGCGCTGTCAGCCGACACGGCGTGAAGACTAAGATCGGCCTACTCAAGCTATCGTTTTGTTGGCCGGCCAATATGATCGTGCCCAACAGCAAGGCATCTTCGACGGCGTGGGTTACTTCCGTAAGGGCGAAGGTCTCCATCAGACGAAGCACCTGCACATACTCACGGCTGCCGTGCTTGTTGAGTCGCGCTTCGAGCAGGCGCCGAAGTTGTGCGAAGCACTCCGGCAACAGCCACCCAGTCAGCGGCGCGGCCTGGTCCAGTGCCCGGGTCTTCTGGCGCTCGCAGTGCGATCCCGGCCAACCGGAGGTAATCCCCGGCTGTTTCCCGCCGCCCCCTGTAGTCTGCCCGGTTCGCAAATACCGCTTCACATTTACGCATATTGCGCTTATACTTACTCATTATGCGTACCAGCGGTATCCTCGAGTGGCCTTCCGTCGCTAGTAGAGAGAACGTTCTTATTACCCTTGCGGCGCTTGAAGCAGATTTGAGAAAGGTCGCGGGCCTGGAGAGTCGCACCTAGTCTCATTGTCTTGCCTTCGTGGCGAAATGAAAACCGGGTCTGACCTTCGATGCCGAAGAAGAGGTCGGTAATCCCAGCCAGTGCGCAACTCTTGCCCGTGGCATTACGCCCGTATACAACATGCAAACGTGCGTCTGGCTTGAATTCAAGGCTGCGATCTGTAAACGAGCCGTAGCGCTCAAGTTCCAGGGAAAGAATTCGCATTTAGAGTCTCCCTCCTTGAGCAGCGCCGGAGCGACTGAGAAGGAGTTCGCGAGCTTCTGAAATCAAATTTTGTAGATCTAGGTTGCCAAAGGCCGCCTGCTCGGAAGAACCGGCAGGGAGCTTGCGAACCAACTCCGCAACAAGCTCTTTCGCGTCCGTCTGTAAGGTTTCGGAGGATGCGATGGTGTCGAGCGTGGAGCCTAGATCGAAAGCGTCTAGTGACGAGTTCGCGCCTGCGTCCACTTGAACGAGTTCAGTGGTTTCGAGTTTCAACTGCTCAAGCCAAATTTCCTGACCACAGTGTTGTAAAGTGGCTTCAATATCGTCGCGTAGCTGGTCCTTGGCCGAGCGAAGATCGCCATGAAGAGCCGTACAACCACGAAGGTGAATACGGACGAGGAGCAATCGTGGTTGTGAGTCTGCGTCTGCCTCCGCCGCAATAGGCCGGATTAGGCTGCTGAGAAGGTCGTGGACTTCATTTAGATCAGTCAGTCCCTCCACATCCACAGTAACGTCGAACCAGCGGACACGGTCCAAGATGAGCCTCTCCACAGTGACTTCATCGTCTTTGACATGGACTAACAAAGCTCCTTTGGCTCCGCACTCATGGATGCCGCGCCCTTGTAAGTTGCCGGGAAAGAGAACGTGGGGGTCGGCGTGGAGCTGCTCATACTCATGGATATGCCCGAGTGCCCAGTATTGATAGCCCTTGCTCACCAAATCCTCCAATGAACAGGGAGCATAAGGATCGTGACCGGGGCGGCCATTGCAAGACGTGTGCAGAACACCAATATTGAACCAACCAGTGCGGGCAGCAGGGTACGATGTCGCGAAGTTTTCTGGGACTGCCCGATTGGAGAAGCTACGACCGTGGATCGCTACCTTCAGGTCGTCGAGCAAAACTGTATCGGCTGACTTCCATGGAAACTCGAAAACTCCTTCCGGCAACCTAACGCTCTGAGTTACGACTGACACCGCATCATGGTTGCCGCGAAGTGTATAGACAAGGATGCCGGCACGGATCAAGCGGGAGACTTGGCGATTGAAGAACAGTCCGATAGATGTGTCTTTCCATTCGCCATCGTAGATGTCACCAGCGACGATCAGGAATGAGACGCGACGTGCGATGGCTTGGTCAACGAGCGCCGTGAAGGCTTCGCGACTAGCGGTGGCCAACCGAGCGGCCAGCTCTGGATCTCGTGCTGCGATACCAACCAAAGGGCTGCCAAGATGTAGGTCGGCGGCGTGTATGAAGCTGAAGGCCATTTCTCCATGATACGAGCATACCTTCGTTGGGGAGATTTGTTTGTGGTCGTAGTTCTTCTTCGGCCCGATCACTCGGCCAGCCAGCAGATTGCTGTTGCCTTCGAGGCCGCCTCGCCCTTCGACACGCCCCGGCCGATGGCCGAGCTTGTAGTGAAAGCCGACACTGGCGTTCACGAGGCTCTGCTCAACTTGCGATTCCAGCCTTTCTCCCGTGTCATATTCAAAAAGATGTGCATATCGCAGCTTTTAGCATACAATACGGGCATGGCTAGCCTCGACCAATATCTAGATGCTCAACTCGTTCGCGGGCGCGCCCACTTCACCAGCGAAGAGGCGCTGGCCGAGTTGCGCCTGTCTCCGCTCGCGCTGAAGGCGGCCATTGGCCGTATGGCCAAAAAGCAGCGGGTGGCCAACCTCCGCCACGGTTTTTACCTGATCCTGCGCCCGGAAGACCGTGTTGCGGGCGCGCCGGACCCGGCCCGTTGGATCGATCCGCTCATGAAGTATCAGGGCATCGACTACCGCGTCTCGCTGCTCCGTGCGGCAGCCTTTCATGGCTCCTCGCATCAGGCCGCCATGACCTTCCAGGTAATCGTTCCGAAGCAGCTTCGTGACTTCGAGATTGGCCGTCACCGGCTCCAGTTTGTCTACCAAGCACCCGCAGCCTTCGCACAAGTCAACCAGCTCGAATGGCTCGGCAGCATGAAGAGTGAAGCTGGCTTCGCCAAAGTCGCCGGTGTTGAGCTGACCCTGCTCGATTGCGCTCGGTACTTCCACAAGTCGGCGGGCATCAATGGGCTTGCCCAGATCGTCAAAGACATCGGAACTCAGGCCGACACCCGCAAACTTGCCAAGGCCGCCGAGGTCTATGAAAACGCCTCCGTTCGCCGCCTTGGATACCTGCTCGATCAGGCCGGATGCGAACCACAGGCCAATGCGCTCGAACCCTTCGTCAAGAGGGTGAAAACCTCACTACCGCTCGACCCATCCGTCAAACCACTGATTGCTTCACTCGCTGAGGAAGCCCCGCGCATTGCCAAGTGGAAGCTCATCATCAATGAACCCGTGGAGGCCGATTTTTGATTCCCGCATCGTACATCCAGGAATGGAGCACCAAAGCTCCCTGGCCGACCTCGCAACAGGTCGAGCAGGATTTGATTATCAGCCGCGCCCTGTGCGACTTGTTCAATGCGCCAGCATTGGTGGGCAAGATTGCGTTTCGCGGCGGCACGGCTATCCACAAACTGCTCTTCAAGCAGCCGCTTCGCTACTCCGAAGACATCGACCTGATACAGACACAAGCCGAGCAAATCGGCACTACCGCCAGCGCCATTCGTGAGGCTCTGTCGTGGCTCGGTGACTGCAAACGCGAGCAGGCGGGCCATTCGATGCACTTCGTCTTCCGGTTTGCGCCCGAGGCCCAGCCGGACACCACCTTGAAGGTCAAGGTGGAGATCAATACCCGCGAGCACGACAGCGTACTGGTATCCAGCAATATCCATTTGCGGTCGAGAACGGCTGGTATCAGGCCACGACCAGCATCGCGTCATTTGCGCCTGAAGAGATCTTCGGAACCAAGCTGCGCGCGCTCTTGCAGCGCCGCAAGAATCGCGATCTCTTCGATCTGCACATGGGCTTGCAGCAACTATCCATGAACCCCGACACGCTCCTTGCATGCTTCGATCACTACTTGGCACTCGAAGGAAAGCCAATCAGCCGCGCAAACGCCGAGCAGCGGATGCTGGAAAAGCTGACGCGCAGTCTGACCGAGGACATCGCGCAGCTTTTACCTCCTGGCATCCGCTTTCATGAAGACGATGCGGTAGCCGCATTCGAGAGCATCTGGACCACGCTCATTGCCAGAATGAAGGGCGATCCCTGGAAGCAAACAGAACGCGCAATTGAGGAACTACGGGAAAAGAAGCACCCCAATCTTTTGAGCAGATGAAGATACCTCTTTCAGGCGTGAACAAAAGCAGGAATGAGATCGGGTGACCCTTCGTATGCAGATCAAATCGAATGTCGGAAAGTGTGCTCTATGTGAGCAAATCCGGCGGCTTGAGAAGTCACACATTATCCCACAAGGTTGCCACAGCAGGCTTCGGGATGGTGCGCCCTTTACAGTTAACGTCGTCGGAACGTCCGCATTTCCTAGTCAAAAGCAGTTGCACGCTAGACTTCTCTGCAAGGCTTGTGAGGGACTCTTCGATAAGCACGGCGAGAAGTTCTTTTCCCAAAACTGTCTCCAAAATGATGGCTCATTCCCGGTTTTCACAAGGGGAATCGAGCATATATCCGAGCTGGTCACTATCGGCGACCAGAAAGCCGGATATTGGCCATCTGCATCCCTCGGAGTCCCGCCGGAAAAACTGGCATATTTTGCCGCCTCGTTATTCTGGCGCACTTGGGCTGCGAAAGAGAGGTTGCCGCGAGATCGAATCAGCCTCGATCTCCAACCTGAAGTTGTCGAAGGGTTGCGCGATTTTCTTCTCAACAGATCAGCCACGATAGCGAATTCAGCTCTCGTCGCAAACCTCGTTGGTAGGACACCACAGCAATCGATAGATTTACGCTATGTCTTCAGCCTTCCCCAAGAGATTACCCGGCACGACATGGGAACTGACATTCGGTTCTACAACACTGAATGTCTTGGCTTCGTTTTCTTTCTCATTTCGGCCCCAGAACCGATGCTCACATATGCCAGGACGAATTGCATTCTACACAACGAAAGCCATCCGATATTCGTAGGTGAAGGCATTCAGCAGGGCAGTATAAAGAGACAGTACGGATGGGTTGGCGGCAGCACGCCTAATGAGTCCCTCAAAACTTGGCACCGATAATTGAAGCCGAATCTACGACTCATTGGCGTATCAATTCTCAGCTCGTGAAAACTCGCCATCCTCATCCTACGAGAACAACTGTTTGGTGCAGACGCAAATCCAATAATCGCGATCATGTGACGATGAAGCGCAAAATTTCTTTTACCGTCAATGACTGCTCCTTCGCAATGGCTTTTGCTTCCATGATCTTCTTTACCTCCTCGAAGTGCCACGGGCAAAAATCGTGCGAATCAACCCCGACATCCATCGAAAGTGACAGTGGATCATCGGGCAAGTTGCCGTGGGAGTGGCCATAGAGCTGCCATGCGCCGCGCCCAGAATGCGGCCAGACGCGCATCGCGTAATGGCAAAGAACGATTCCTTACTTACCTACATGAATTTCGGACAAAGAACTCCAGGAAGCAAAGACGCTTTGGGATTTGCGCGTCACTTTGTCATGGTTTCCCTCAACAAAATGGATCGTCTTGCAGTTCAGGCGCTTGCGATAGGCCGCCACCTTTTCAATGCTGCCCATGCAGAAATCCCCAAGGAAATATAGAGTATCGTTTGGCTTGACGTGCGCGTTCATCCAATCCGCGATGTGCGCATCCATCTCTTCCGTGCTCGCAAACGGGCGATTGCAATAGCGGATGATGTTGAAGTGCCCGAAGTGAAAATCGGATGTGAACCAGGTATCGGCCATGTCTCTATTATGAAAGACCGCTGGCCGAAGCGGCTACTCTGTCCCGTCAGAATGCAGACTCGTACAGCAGAAAACATTGCGGTGAGAGCCGGACAGCCTTGGCGATGCGTTGCCAGCCAAGCTGAACCCGAAATGTCTCCGCGATCCGTAGGCTGATTCTAGTCAATTTCTTTCAAGTATGGAACTATATCGACTCGGCGACATTCCTTGGTTTCACAGGCGCAAATAGCCCCCAGCATCTATTAGCGATATGCGCGATAAACGAAAATAGTGAGGGCTCCTGCCCTACGCTCCGGGCGCGCCGCAGTAAAAAACGGCACGTCTTGCGCTACCACTCTAGCGGGTCGGGTAAGGGAACGGCATTGCTGCCGCTCCCTCCCCTAAGAACCGGACTTGACAGTTTCCCGTCATCCGGCTCAAGCCGTGTGTAAGCCCCGCGTGAACGGAGCCGGTAGAACACATCACCCAAGGATTCAGCGATGGCGGCTGGCTCCCCTGAATCTCTTTCGAGACTCGAAGTAGCCACGCCACAGTGGGTCGAACGGGTTGGCGTCCGACTTCACTTTCACGTAGCGCCGGATGGCGATATCGGTGGGGTCAACCAACCGAACGACATACGGACGCGACCGTTGCGCGTGAGAACTCGCCAGTGCAGCAAAGTACCACTTGCGTTGTCCGAAACAGTCCCAGTACCGATGTAGTTTCCAGCTAGAAGACTTTTTCGGATGTCTCCGCGTTGCCCATCGCCAGAGCGAGTACCAGAGTGCCATTCTCACTTTCCGATACGCCGAGCCTGCTTCGATGTGGCGATGATAGTATGCCCAACCACGGATGATCGGGTTGAGCAGCCTGATCATATTCTCCTGTTTAGCGGCGCGATTCGAGCGAATCGTGTCACGTACCTTTTTCAAGAAGGCGTGCATGTTCTTCTTGGAAGGTGTAATCAGAAGCTTGCCGCCGTACTTACGCAGGTTCTGCCCCAGGAAGTCGAAGCCCTGTTCGATATGCGTGATGCAGGTTTTTTTCCGGTGAGAGCTGCAAGCCTCGTGCGGACATGAACTGTTCGACCAAGGGCTTGACCTCATCCTCCAGTAGCTCTTTCGAGCGGCCAGTGATGATGAAGTCATCGGCATAGCGTACGAAGTTCACTTTCGGCCTGTAGCATTGTCCTCGGATTTCCTTCTTACGGAAGGTCTCCTTGAGCAGCCGCTCCAGCCCATCCAGCGTCAGGTTCGCCAGCGTGGGCGAGATGATTCCGCCCTGCGGTGTGCCTGCCTCCGTAGGAAACAGCGTTCGATTTTCCATGAAGCCCGCCTTCAACCATTTCTTCAGTACCTCTTTGTCTGTGGGGATATGAGTGAGCATCCATGCGTGGCTGATATTGTCAAAACAGCCACGGATATCTCCTTCAAGTACCCACTGAGGACCGATCTTTCGAGCCAGCACAGTGAAGCACTGCTCGATGGCATCGGCGGTCGAGCGTTTCGGTCGAAAGCCATAGGAGTTGGGATCGGCGGTAGTCTCCGCGACCGGGAGCAGCGCCAGCAGATAGAGTGCCTGCATGGCGCGATCCTTCATCGTGGGGATTCCCAGCGGCCTCAGCTTCCCATTGGATTTCGGGATATAGACACGCCGCAGCGGTTGCGGCTGATAGCCGCGCCGTCGCAGTGTGTCAATGGCCTTGTATCTGGACGCCGGAGTGCTCCAGATCGCTCCGTCCACTCCCGGCGTGTTCTTGCCCTGATTGTGTGTCACCCGCTTCACGGCCAACGCTCGACCGTGGAACGAGTGGGTCAGCAGCCATTGCAGGGCTTTCACCTTGCCATGACGGCCTTCCTGTGTTGCCTTGACGATACGCTCTTGCAGTCTCCTGACCTTGAGTTCACACTGAGCCCAGTCGATCTGTACCCATTGCGCCTCCGGGCCGGAGGCTGCACACATAGATTGCTCCACGTTCATTTGCAATTTCCTCCCGCGAAGATTCTGTAAGTTCTCTCGTCAACCACGACCAACTGGAAGTCTGCCTGCTTTCGCAGCGGGATGATGTCGCAATCCCTATCCGCTCCATTACAGAACGGCATTCGCTTTCTCCAGCATCCTTAACCCGCTGCCCCAGCAGCATGCCTCGCGGCAGTACCTGCCTCCGAAAAGGCGGGGCATCGGGCTTACCTTGTTCCATTTGAATGACACGAGTGACGTAGTCCCCGCCTCTACACCGGCAGCCTTTATGTCCGTGTGCCCCAAACAGGTGGTGAAGCATCCGGCTGCGTGCCTTTTGGCTAGAGCCTGTCAGCGTCTTTGGCTCTTTGACAGTGACGGTGCCTTCGGCGGTTCACTTGTGTTGGACCTATCACTCAGCCTGGCCCTCCCACCGCCATTGACGCTGGCAGTAACGAAGAACGCCTCACGGCATTCTTCTTTGTCATAAGACAGGAGGTACGTTGTCTCGACAGCTTTCGACCCAGCCGTTACCAGCTACGCCGATGTCGATAGGCTACTGCGGACGGAACCGCAGGTTCAGCTCACTCCTTTCGTGTTGAACAATCATCCAAACAGCTTCAAGTCGCACACCTGTGTCCTGTCCGCAACGCCTGCCCTTGCCGAACAGCAACAGCCAAAACCCTTCCTAAGGGGCTCCGCCCGCTCGCGCCCGCAAGGGTCTCCCCAGTCTTCCGTACTGCGCTGCGCTGCGTTTGTGCAGACCAAGGTGCTTTCCACTCTCGCTGCGCTCCGTTGCAAGCCCTGGGAGATTCCCCTCCCCTTGCACTTGCTACCCCCGCAGGCGTGGGCCTGGGCCAAGGCGTTGTTGTGTGAACAACAACAGCACCGCCATTTCAAACCCGAAAGGACTAAATCAAATGACCATCGCAATTACCGCAACTTACAGCCCCGAAGACAACAAACTCCGCCTCTATGCTTCCAGCCGTCTCGATACCACAACCTATGAGCGAGTGAAGGCCGCAGGGTTCAAATGGGCACCGAAACAAGACCTTTTTGTTGCCCCGATGTGGACACCGAGCCGCGAAGACCTTTGCATTGAGTTGGCCGGTGAAATCGGCGACGAAGACACCACTTTGGTTGAGCGGGCCGAGGTGAAGGCCGACCGGTTGGAAGACCTCAGCGCCCGACGCGCCCAAGACGGAGACCGCGCACAAAGCGCCGTTCATGCAATCGCCGACGGTATCCCGTTTGGTCAGCCGATACTTGTAGGCCACCACTCGGAGCGCCACGCCCGGAAGGACGCGGAGAAGATCGAGAAGGGAATGCGCCGCGCTGTCGAGATGTGGAAAGCAGCGGAATACTGGCAGAGCCGCGCCAAGGGCGCAATCCGGCTTGCCAAGTACAAGGAGCGCCCGGATGTTCGCGCCCGCCGCATCAAGGGACTGGAGGCCAGCAAGCGCAAAGAGGAAAAGAGCCAGCAAGAGGCCGATATGTGGCTCAAACTCTGGACAGCTTGCAGCCAAGATCAAGACAAGAAACTTCAGGCGCAAGTAGCTCTCAGAATTGCCGGGATGTGTCACCTGAATTTGGCCCGCAAAGATGGCGACAAAGAAGGCCATCCACACACGCCCAGCGCATACGATGCGCTTACCGGGAGCTTCCCCAGCCTTTACGCGCCGCGCACACTGGACGAGGTTTTTACCGCAGCACTTGCGGCCTACCCGCGCAGCATCGAACACACTCAGCGGTGGATTGACCACTACACAAACCGCATTGCATACGAGCGGGCAATGCTTGACGACCAGGGCGGAACAGTCGCCGAGCAGACCGGCCCGGAGAAGGGCGGCGCTGTGAGGTGCTGGACATTTCGCGGATGGTCATACATCCAGAAGGTCAACAAGGTTTCTGTTACCGTGCTTGACAATTGGGGCAACGGTGGAGCGAATTTCACCCGCACCGCGCCGTTTACCGACCTCAAAGGCGTGATGACGAAAGCGGCCGTAGACACGGCCCGCGCCGATGGGCGATTGATTGAGAGCGCAACCAAACAGGGCTTCTCTCTCTTGGACTCTACACCCACCACGTCTCCGGTCCCGGCCCCTAAGCCGGAGCCGGAGGCCACGGCTTCCGATGAGACCCCCGCGAAGGATGACACGGTTTGCCCGGATGGTCCAGACTGCGAAGACTCCGAATGCAGAGCCGAAAGAATCAGGCAAGGCATTACGCCCACAAGCACCCGCGACAAGATCGAGCAAATGCAGGACGCATTGAAGGCCGGTGTGCAGGTAATCGCCGCCCCGCAACTTTTCCCGACACCGCCCGCGCTGGCCGAGCGCATGGTCGAGGAGGCCGACATTCTGCCGGGTCACAGCATTCTTGAGCCGAGCGCGGGAACCGGCGCAATTCTTGCAGCACTGCCAAACGTGAGACCGTTCGGCAGCGTGACCGCTGTCGAGATCAATGCAAAATTGGCCGCATCATTGGAACAAGTAGCAGACGAAACCATTTGTGGAGATTTTCTGGAGCAAAACAGCAATCTTGGTATCTTTGACCGCATTTTGATGAATCCGCCCTTTGAAAACGGCGCGGACATCAAGCACATTCAACACGCGATGAAGATGCTGAAACCCGGAGGCCGCTTGGTTGCCATTTGCGCAAACGGCCCCCGGCAGCAAACCACGTTGAAGCCTCTGGCCGAGAACTCAGGAGGATGTGTCAAGGGCGGAGCAAAACCAGGCCACTGGGGCGGAGTAAAAGTAGGCCATTATTTGCATGGATCAAGTTTTTGAGTATTCGGGGTAGAAGGGCCTCTGGAGCGTAGCGGAAGAGGCCCTTCTACC
>Ga0224553_1001089_pt1 | contig 10515 bp, 10 predicted proteins | sample 714S21014metaG_FD_179897 | JGI IMG/M metagenome (GOLD analysis project Ga0224553, IMG submission 179897) | Peat soil microbial communities from Stordalen Mire, Sweden - 717 S2 10-14 | ecosystem: Environmental > Terrestrial > Soil > Wetlands > Peat | place: Sweden: Norrbotten County, Stordalen... | reverse complement strand
TGCCTGGGCACCATCACGCCGCTGGTTCTGCTGTTCCTGACGCAGGTGGTGAAGCTGCCGGAGATCGCCCGCAAGTACATGTATGTCATCTCCGGATGCCTGGCCCTGATCGGCGTTCTTGCCATGCGCTGGAATGTGGTGATCGGCGGGCAGTTGTTCTCCAAGAGTTTTCTCGGCTACACCACCTACAAGATGGCCCTGGCAACCAAGGAAGGACTGATTGTGGCGATTTTCCTGACCCTCCTGCCGCTGCTCTTCCTGTGGGTGCTGGTAAAGCTGCTGCCGCCGTGGCCTGAAAAGAGTGCGCCCGCACCCGCCGCGGCCGACTAGAACGCGTCAGGTCTCCTTTTTCATCGGGTGGAGCTTATGGACGATCTTCCCGACGCACTCGAACGGCTCACGGCACGCCTGGAGACGCTGGAGCGGCGTGTCCATGCCCTCGAACACCCCAACCTGGTGTCCACGGCGCCGGCTTCCCAGCAGTTGGCAGCGACCCCGGTGGCCGAAGCCGGCGAAGGGCTCTCCTTTGCGCCGGCCGGCGGCGTGTTCTCCGTGCTCGGCAAGGCCATGCTGGGCATTGCCGGCGCTTACGTGCTGCGCGCGGTGGCCGAGTCCAGTTCGCTGCCCAGGCTGGTGATTGCGGCCATCGCCATTGCCTACGCGATGATGTGGCTGGTGTGGGCCGCAAGGGTGAAAGCCGGGGAGTGGCTGGCAAGCACGATCTATGCCTGCACGTCGGCCTTGATCCTTGCCCCACTGCTCTGGGAACTTACGCTGCGCTTCAAGGTATTGCCGGTGCCGGTGACCGCGGGCTTGCTGGGCGCATTTGTGATTGCGGCCACAACGCTGGCATGGAAGCGGGATCGGACGCCGGTCTTCTGGGTGGCCAATCTGACCGCGGCTGTGGCGGCCCTGGCGCTGTCGATCGCCACACACCGGCTGGTTCCCTTCATCGCGTCGCTCCTGCTCATGGTCCTCATCTGTGAGTACGCGGCGACGCGCAATCGCCAACTGAGCATAAGGCCGCTGGTGGCCGCCGCAGCCGACCTGGCCGTTTGGGCCTTGATCTTTATTTACTCGAGCCCGCCAAGCACGCGCACGGATTACCCGGCGATCGGCACGGCAGGATTGCTCCTGCCCGGCTGCCTGCTGTTCCTGATTTATGCGGCAAGTGTCTCCGTCCGAACCACGCTGCTGGGGTACAAGATCACCATCTTCGAAACCGTGCAGGCGCTGATCGCCTTTCTCCTGGCCGCCTCCAGCGTGCTCTACTTCGAGCCGCAATTCGGCGCCATCGGTTGGGGCGTGGTGTGCCTGCTGCTGTCGGCTGCGTGTTATGCGGCGGTCTTTGTCCTCTTCGACGGCGCCGTCGAGGGCCGCAATTACCATGTTTTTGCCGCTTGGGCCGCGGGTTTGTTCCTGGCTGGAAGCGTGTTGTGCCTGCCGCCGTTCTGGCTGGCGGCCTGCCTGGGCGTGGCTGCGATTGATGCCACCGTTATGGGCGTCCGGCTGGGCCGCCTGACTCTGCAGTTCCACGGCCTGGTGTATCTGGCGGCGGCAGTGGTTGCATCCGGCCTCCTTGACTATGCCTTCCATGCCTTGGCCGGGATCATGCCCGTCAGGGTTGCGGGGAGCGTCTGGTTTGTTTCAGTGTGCGCGCTTGTTTGTTATGCAGCCGGAAAGCCTTGCCCTCAAGAGAGCTGGAGGCAGCAGTTTCTTCACCTGGTCCCGGCGGCTTTGACGGTTTGCGCCTTGGCGGCGCTGCTGGTGCAAGGCCTGCTTTGGCTCGCCGCGCTGCGCAGGGCTCCCGAGGCCCATCACGTGGCCTTCATTCGCACGCTGATCCTCTGCGCGGTGGCCCTTGCGCTGGCCTTTGCCGGTTACCGCTGGCGCCGGGTCGAGCTGACGCGCATTGCCTACGCCACGCTGGGGTTGGTTGCGGCCAAGCTGCTGTTTGAAGACCTGCGCCTCGGGCACCTGGTGTTCATTGCCGCTTCCATCTTCCTGTTTGCCATCACTCTGATCGCGGTTCCCCGCATGGCGCACAGGGCAGTGAGCGTAAGACGGGACGGCGCTCCGTAGGGCGAGTCTTGTGGAGAGAGCGGGAGAAACCCAGGCCTCCCGCTGCGGTTCGCCGCGGCGAAAGACCTTGGGGCTCTCGGCTGTCGCTCATTGAAAAAGCTCTCCAGGCAGAAACCTGCCGGCAATCAGCGGTAGATCTGGAGGGACTTGATGCGGCGCTCTTGAGTCCTCAGCTTGAGTTTGCTGATGTGGACGTCGTAACCGGTTCCGGGCAACAACGATTCCAGCACAAAGGTTTCAGCGCCGCCGGACTTGAGTTCGCGATAACGGTAGACGCCTACTTCGCCTTCGCTGGTTTCGGTCCCACCCGAGGGCGCATCGAGAAACCGCTGCGCATCGGCCACGGCCGGCGCGGGCTGGGTCTCGCCCGCGGTGAGGCTCTCGGCCGCATAGGAACGGACCAGCTTGGTCCAATAGCGGGAGAGCAGCTCCGTGTCGGCAAAGAGGTCGGCCCACACGATCTCGCCACGCACGGCCACCACCACGCCAATGGCGTGTTCCTGGCGAAGCTGGGCAAGCACCTGATCCCGGGACTTCATCACCGGGGCTGCCGCCTCATCGACCTTGGCGCTGACCGTGCTGTCTTGCATGGCCTTGGCGTAGCTGGTTGTGCCGATAGAGCGTGGATACGGGCCGCCCGATCCTGCGTCCAGCCCCGCGTTGGCCGAAGGAGCAGCCGCGATCTCCATCTGCGAGATGGCTCCATGTACCGAATTCCAAACCTGTTGCTGGTCCTTCGCCACCATGGCCTGCTGGCGCACGGTGGGTTGGACCATGAAGCTGCCGGCGGACGCCTTTGCCGCGGCGCCGAAGGTGGCCGAACTCTCCGTCCAGCGGCCCGGCTCAATGCAGAAGACCGACAGGTCGATGGGCTCGCCGCCGGCAGGCACGATGCGGTCCTTGGCAATCACCCGGTCCTGCTTGCCTCCGGTGACGATCTCGCCTGCCAGCAACAGAAGCGGCTGCCTGGAGTGATTGACGAGGACCAGCGTGTTGACCTCGTCTCCACGAGAACGGTCCACAGGAAAGACCGGCTCGCCGCCCCTGGGCCGGACCAGTCCACGCACCCGGCCTGCTTCGGTCACTTCAACCTCTCCGTTCTTGATTCCCTCGTCCAGGGTGATGAACGGCGTTGCGCCGGGGGACTTGCTGCCGGCCCGGACGACGGGAAACAGCAGAAGATTGCCGCTCTCAATGGGGGCAAGCACCCGGTATGGATCATTGCCGGCTTCCAGTGGCCCGCCGGCCGCCTTGACTCCGCTTTGCTGCTCACACGCCGCGAGCACAAACAACATCGCTCCCGCCAGCCCCAACCTGCCCAGATGATTCATGACCCTCCTTCGCCGGCTGAAGCCTCGCCGGCCTTTGACTCAGGAACGCCGGCCTGCCGGTTTCTTGCGGAAATTTCTTGGCGTATCTTCAGGGCGTGGGGATCACGCCCTCCCAATCCGTGGAAAACAGCGCTGTGGCAGGCATCTCCACCCTGCCGGGCCCGATCCATGGCGGCTTGCTGGAGGAGTTCCGGCGCGAGTGCGACGCGGCCGCCTACGGCCTCGATCGGGAGGAGTTCTGCCAGATCCTGGAGCGCGTGGGAACGGCGCAGAACTATGGGCAGCCCCAGGGAGCGACAGCTTCACGCCAGCAACAGGCCGGCTTCTTCCGCAGCCTCAGGCTCGCCGACCTGGTGCTGGCGCGGGCCTGTGCAAACGGACACGAGGGAGCATGGAAGCACTTCCTTTCCGTGTATCAACAGCCGCTGGTCCGCGCCGCCATCGCGATTACCGGCAGCGACACACTCGGCCGCGACCTGGCGGGCCAACTCTATGCGGAACTCTACGGTCTGACGATGCGCGATGGCGAGAGACGCTGCCCGTTGGAGTCTTACCGGGGAAGGGGATCGCTGATTGGCTGGCTTAGAACCACGCTTGCCCAGCGCCATGTGGACCATCACCGGCGCAGCCATCGTGAGCAGCCGCTGGAAGAGTATGACGCACCCGCTCCGGGCCCGGAGCCAATAAAGCCCACGGGCGAACTGACGCTGCTGAGCAAAGCGATTGAAGAGGCTCTCCAACGGCGGCAACTGGAGGAGCGTTTTCTCCTGGCGGCCTACTATCTTGACGGGCGAACGCTGCTCGAGATCGCCCAGGTGCTGGCCGTGCATGAAGCCACAGTTAGCCGCAAGCTGCGGCGCATCATCGACGACCTCAGAAAGCAGGTTCTCAAGAATCTCCAGGGTTTTGGCCTCAGCAGGCGCGCCGCCGCAGAGGCGCTTGGAGCCGACCCGCGCGATCTGGATCTGAATCTGAAGAAACTGCTGCAAAATTCTTCATCGAATACGTTCCAAGAGAAGGCTGCAAGATGAATCCGACCTCCCAACTCGACCTTCATCCCGACGCGGAAAGCCTCAACGCCTTCGTTGAGCAGGCTCTTCCGGAGCGGGAGCACGGGCAGATTCTTGCCCATCTTGCCGGGTGCAGCCGCTGCCGGCAGGTGATTTTTGTCGCACAGCAGGCAGTTTCCGCCCTGGAGCCGGCGGCAAACACAGACGTTTCAACGGATTCTTCTACGATTCGAACTGGTTCCTGGCTCAGGGGCTGGCGTTGGGCATGGGTCCCGGCGGCAGCGCTTGCCTCGATTCTCGCTCTGGCGGTTTTCGTTCACTTGCGGCACGCGGGGCCGGCGCCGGAATTGGCCAGGGTTGCTCCTCCAGCCGCCCCGCAAAACGTGGGGACGGTCGCCGCACCTTCGCCGCAAGAGCGGGCAGGCTCAGGAACTGCCACGGTTTCCGCCGGCGCCGCGAAGTCGTCGGAACGGAAAGTGCGCTCCGCACCGGCCCGCGCCACCTTCGCATCACCTGCTCCAGATGCGATTCTATCGAACGCGCCGCCGGGCCAGGCTGGTGCATTCGAGATGTCGAACGCTGAACTCCATGGAGCCGCGTTGCCTCCAAGTGCGCCGGGGCAACGAGTTGCCGCAGTTCAACTCAAACCAGGGCCGGCATTCGCAGCGCTGCAACCGCAACCCGTCGCCGGCGCGCTTTCGAGCAACGCCACGGCTGCCAAGACGACCCAGGCACGAATGGATAGCATGGCAGAGCGCTTACAGACCAGCCGGACCACGCCGGCTAAGGCTTCCGTTGCGCAGTCTCAAATTGAACTTGCGCCAGGGAGCAACTCTGAACTTGCGGCACAACAGCAGAGGCCCGGGGTAATTGCGGCCCGCAAAGCGAAGACTACCGTGCTTCCAAGTGGCCTGACGGCTCTCTCGACAGTCACGGCGCAGCATCGCACGCTGGCAATCGACATGGCAGGTGCGCTGTTTCTTAGTGAAGACTCAGGAAGACACTGGGAATCTGTTGCCCGGCAATGGAGTGGCCGAGCTGTAGAAGTGCGTGTCCAACGAGATTTGAACGCCAATGCAGCGGGCGCCTCGGCACTCGCCAGCGCAGGCGCGGAACATGAGTCCAATGGATTGAGCGCCGGCGCCGCCGTTGCGCCACCCCTGCCGGCGGCGGTCTTTGAAATCGTGACCGATAGCGACCTCATCTGGGTGAGCACGGATGGGAAGACCTGGAAAGCGAAATGAGCGTGGAGCGCCTTGAAGCGGTGGTTCCGGTCTACAAGCATTGGAGAGCCGTTTTGGAACGTATGCCGCTTGCGGCGCCGCGCTCAGAGTATCGATTGCCCATTTTGATCGTGCTTTGTGTTTGATTCCGACCGGATTAGAGCGCTCCCTGCACTTCAAGAGATATCTCCTGTAGGAGAACCGCTTGCCTGCCGACATAGTTGTTGGCGGGGTGCGACGGCGATCCATGTCGCGCCGCCGATCCTGCCGAGAGGAACCGGCACCGCATAAAGACCATTAAGTCGTTGGACGGAGACCTTGACCGTGGAGATTGAAATGGAGAGAGACCAGGTGGTCAGTCCGTCCTGGGCACATTTGCGCCTTCCCCCGTTTCCTCAAGTCGCGATCCGGGTACTGACGCTGACCAACAATGAGAATGTGCAGCTGCACCAGCTGAGTGAGCTGATCTCGTCCGATGCGGCATTCGCCAGCGAGGTCCTCACCATCGCCAATTCCGTTGTGTACGCCCCTCGATTTCCCGCTTGCACCATCCTGCAGGCAATCGCCGTACTTGGCGCCAATCAATTGCAAGGGATGTGTCTGACTGTTGGAGTCCGATCCTACCTCGGCAACAAGCTTAGTCATCCAGTGATCCGGAACGCATGGCGTCACAACCTGGCGTGTGCCATGATCGCGGAACAGCTTGCCTCAGCAGGGTTCATGGACAAAGACACTGCGTACACCTCGGGCATGCTGCACGATATCGGACGGTTGGCGCTGGCCGTCATCCGGCCGCAAGAGTACGCCGCTCTATTGCGTAATCACGCAGGATCCGGCGCCAGCATCCTTCTGAGAGAGCAAAAGTTGTTCGGATGCGATCATTGCGATGCGGGACGGCAGCTCATTGCCGATTGGAAGATGCCGTCCGAATTCGAAGCCATTGTCTCCGAGCATCATTCTCCCAGGCGGCAGGATGGCGCCTGGAGCATGGCTGAATTGATCAAGGTAAGTTGCAGATTGGCTGACGCCGTGGGCTTTTCCGCGTTCCCAGGGTGCGAGGTCACACCGTACCCCGATCTGCAGAACGAGATGCCAGTCAGGGAGCGCAGGCTGTTCCATTCCGAATTTGAAACCCTGGCCGTCGAAGTTGCCGACAAGATCCGGGCGCTGGAGTCTGTTTAACGCGATTACCCGTTCATTGTCAGCGCGGCGGCGCGCACCTCGCGCAGAGGCAGTGCGGTGGTTGCGGTGCGCGACTTCTGGATCTCGGCCAGCACTGAAAGAGCAATGGTTTCGGGCGATTCCGCGCCCAGGTCCAGGCCTGTGGGGGCATGGAGTTGAGCCAGCCGGCGCTCTGTTTGGGCATCGGTTGCGCTTGCGGGCAGATTGAGCAGGCGGGCGGCTTCGACGAGCAGTTCGCGGGTACGGCGCTGTGGGCCGAGCACGCCAATGTAGCCCGGCGGAGCGTCGAGCGCCAGCAGCGAGGCAAGAATCCGCGCATCCTGCTCGAAGCTGTGGGTCATGACCACTGCGGCGTCTTCGGGATAAAGATTGCCGAGTGCCGTTGGCGATCCATCGGGTTGGCCGCCCGGCAACTCTTTGATGGGCAGGATGCGGAGTTCATCGGCCAGGGGGAAGCGTTCGCGGGTGGCGAGTTGAGAGCGGCCGTCGGCAACCGAAACAAACCAGCCCAACTCCTTCGCCATGCGAAGAAGCGGCTGAGCATCGTCGCCGGCGCCGAAGATCCACAGGCCGGGACGAGCGGGACGGTAATCAGCCCAGGCGCGGGTTTCGGTTCCCTGAATTGAAATCCCTTTCTCCATCGACTTGCGGCTTGACAGCGCCACTCGGGCGAGGTCTTGAAGTGAATCGTCGCCGATCTGGCCTGGCTCGGCGTTGGGCCGGCGTTGTTGCGAGGTGTCCCGCTCCAGGCCGGCGAATGCGCGGCGGCCGAGGTGCGGACCCTCCAAAATGGTTGCCACAGCCAGTGGAATGCGTCCATCGAAGGCTCGTTCCAGCGCGGTCAGCAGCGACCCAGCGGTCGTGCGGCGCTCCAGAAGCAGGAAGACCACGCCCCCGCAGCCGGAGCCATAGGGCCGGTCGCCGTCCTCTTCGGCAGTGGAGTAGCGCTGGACGGATGGTCCATTGGCGGTCAGCCACCAGGCGCGGCTGGCCACCTGGGCCTCCAGGCAACCGCCGCTCACCGTGCCAGCGCGCAGGCCGCCTGCAGTGAGCAGCATGCACGCGCCGGGCTTGCGATAGCTGGAACCCTGGACCGCTACGACCGTGGCAAGAACGTAGTCCGCTTCGGCGGCTTCCAGTTCGCGCCACAGGGGCAGAATCCGTTCCAGATCGGTCATTCTTCCATTGTCGCTCAGACTTCAAGGATCTGCGATAGTCAGTGGGAGCATCAGCACGAGTTGTCTGCGGCAATCGTCGCCAACGCCTCACTCACGGCAGTTGAAACAAGCGTATCGGCATCGTTGCCGACCTGTGCCTCTCCATAGCGCGGATAGACAGTGCTGAGTTCGGCCACAACTTCAGGGCCGTTGACCCTCATTGGCCTGGGAACAGCTCCCGATCGGGAAGGATTTGCTTGCTCAGCGCGGCGCTCACGGTGGAAACGGGCTCGTTGACCACCTGGCTGAGGCGCAGCTTGAGAGCCACGCTGCACAGAATATACGCGTGGATTTCGCTGAAACCCCAGCGGCTGACGAGCAGGTCGATCATGCGGCCGGTGGCGGTGCGTGCGGCATCGGCCAGGTCCGTTCCCGTCTCCACCACCACCCAGGCGTCGGCAGAAGAGTCCGGCGCGACAACTTCGCTGGCTTCGACGATCGATCCCGCAAGCGGCTGTTTTTTGTGCAGATGAAAGCGCAACGTCACATCCAGCGGGCACTCGATGCCATTGATGCACACCTCGCCATCGCCCTGCGCCGCGTGGCCGTCGCCGCAACTGAAGAGCGCGCCGTGGTTGAACACCGGCAGGTAGAGCCGCGAGCCGGCGCACAGTTCGCGCACATCGAGATTGCCGCCGAAGGGGCCCGGCGGGCGAGTGCGGAAGGCGCCGTCGCTGGCGCGCGCCACGCCCATGACCCCCAGAAACGGCCGCACCGGCACCACCGCGGGAGCAAGCGAGCTGGTGGATTCGCCGTCGAGCTGCCAATGAAAGAGATAGGGCTCGTGGAAACGATTCTTCAGGAAACCCAGACCCTCGATTACGCTGGACCATCCCCAACCGCCGTGGCGAGTGGCCAGCACCTCGATCTGCAACACATCGCCTGGCTCCGCCCCCTCGACCCAGACCGGGCCGGTGAGCGCGTGGATGCGTGTGCGGTCGATGGCCAGCAACTCCCCGGTCGTCATGCCCGGCCGCACCTGGCCGCCACTGGCGTCAGCGCACTCGAACGCGACAGTGTCGCCCGGCTCGATACGCAACCGGGGCGGGAGCGAGCGGTCCCACACGGAGTGCGTTGGTTCGGCGGAGAGCATGTGTTCCGTCATGATTCCCCCACCCGCGCGGCCATCTGAACCTCCGCCAGTGCGTTGCGCGGCAATGCACTTGCGCCCACGGCCGCATGTGCATCTCAATTTAGCACGCGCTGGAGGCATTCTTCCTTGGCTCTGAGGGCCGGCCAAGTTAGCATGAGGCCATGCTTCGAGCTTTTCTGCCGCCGCCGACAGGCGTTACGCAAACCGCGCATCATCCGCTGCCGATCGTATTGCAATCGGACGCTGAAGGGCGGCCGTGAAATCCTCTGTCGCCGCCATCGTTCTTGCCGCCGGAGCCAGCCGCCGCCTCGGTCAGCCCAAACAGTTGCTCGTGCTCGGCGGAGAAACACTGCTCGAGCGCGCGATCCGGCTGGCCGACGAGGCCGGCGCCGCTCCCGTGCTCGCCGTACTCGGCGCCCATCGCGAGATCATTCGCGCTTCCATCGCCTTGAACCATGCGATTCCCGTGATCAATGATCGCTGGGAGGACGGAATCGCCACTTCCATCCATGCAGGACTCGCTGCGCTGGATGCAGTTGAACCCGGTGCGCCAGGCGCGCTGGTCCTGGGCTGCGACCAGCCTCATCTCACCGCCGCGCACCTGCGCGCATTGATTGAGACCTTCGCCACGCAAACTGAGCCTTCCATCGTGGCTTCAGCCTATGCATGCGTACTTGGCGTTCCCGCTGTATTTCCTCGCCTGGTCTTTCCAGGGCTCCTTGCGCTCCGCGGCGACAAAGGCGCGCGTACGTTGCTGGTTCAGCCGCCTTGCCCGTTGATCGCGCTGCCCTTCTCCGGCGGCGAAGTGGACATCGACCAGCCCGGCGATCTGCCGCGGCTTGATTAGGCCCTGCCTCTCGATCACGGCCCCGATGTCCCCTTGCGGCGCGCCGATGGGTACGAATCCCTGTGCCATACTGTGATTGATTTCTCGCCTCAGGGAGGCGGTGACCAAGTTGACGATTCCCACCCTGCCCAATCCCGAGTTCCTGCGCCGCGCCATCGGGCTGGCTACCCGGAACGTCGCTACCGGCGGGGGCGGCCCGTTTGCCGCGGTCATCGCGCGCCAGGGCTGGATCGTCGCCGAGGGGGCGAACACCGTGACCACCTGCCACGATCCCACGGCTCACGCCGAGGTGAACGCCATCCGCCAAGCGTGCAAGGCACTGGGCACATTCAGCCTGGCCGGCTGCCAGCTCTACACCAGTTGCCAGCCCTGCCCCATGTGCCTGGCGGCTTGCTACTGGGCCCGGCTCGACGCCATCTACTACGGCTCCAGCTCCGAAGATGCCGCCCGCGCCGGCTTCGACGACGCCTTTCTTTTCGAAGAGTTTCGCAAAGACCCGTCCGCGCGCGCGCTCCCGGCCACGCAGTTGC